>Ga0163152_10006785_pt1 | contig 12788 bp, 14 predicted proteins | sample OliLakLV19MP8IB2_FD_148635 | JGI IMG/M metagenome (GOLD analysis project Ga0163152, IMG submission 148635) | Freshwater microbial mat bacterial communities from Lake Vanda, McMurdo Dry Valleys, Antarctica - Oligotrophic Lake LV.19.MP8.IB-2 | ecosystem: Environmental > Aquatic > Freshwater >... | reverse complement strand
TCATCGACATGGGCGTCGAGCCCTTCCTCGTCGCCGACTCGGTCATCGCCGTCGTCGCGCAGCGGCTCGTGCGTCTGTTGTGCCCCGATTGCAAGAAGCCGCAGAAGGTGTCCGTCGCCGAGCTCGCGGAGATCGGTGTCTCGCCGGAGCGCGCGAAGGGCCACGTGATCTACGAGGCCGTCGGCTGCCCCGCGTGCACGGGCGTCGGTTACCGCGGGCGAACCGGCATCTACGAGCTCATCGTCGTCGATCCGGAGATCAAGGCGCTCATCGTCCAGCGCTCGGAGTCCGGACTCATCTCGCGCAAGGCCGTGTCGAAGGGCGCCGAAACGCTCCGCGACGACGGCGCGCACAAGGTCCTCGAAGGCATCACCTCGATCGCGGAAATTCTGCGCTCCACGCAACTCGCGATGATCTCCTCCGAAGGGAACGTCACGTAACGAAAAAGCCATGGCCGTCTTCGAATACAAGGCGTTCAGCGCCAGCGGAAAAGCGGAAGCGGGCATCGTCGATGCCGAGTCGGCGAAAGCCGCGCGCGCGAAGCTCCGCAAGCAGGGCGTGTTCCCGACGGAGCTCGTGGAAGAGCAGGCAGGCAAGGCCGGCAAGCGCACGCAGGCCGCGGCGCGTTCGCCCGTCGAAGTCGACGTGAAGAAGCTGCTCGGCGGCGGCCGGGTGTCGACGCAGGACCTCGCGATCATGACGCGCCAGCTCGCGACGCTGCTCGCGGCCGGCATCTCGATGATCGAGGCGCTCAACGCGCTCGCCGACCAGGTCGAGAACGAAACGCTGAAGCTGTCGATCTCCTCGATCAAGGAGAAGGTCAACGAAGGCAGCGGCCTCGCCCAGGCGATGCGCGGCTACCCGAAGATCTTCAGCGACCTCTACTGCAACATGATCGCGGCGGGCGAAGCGTCGGGTGCGCTCGACATCGTCTTGAAGCGGCTCTCCGAGTTCCTCGAGACGCAGGTCGAGCTCAACAACAAGCTGCTCACCGCGATGGTCTACCCCGCGATCATGGGTGTCGTCGGCCTCGGCGTCGTCGGCTTCCTGATGGCGGTCGTCGTCCCGAAGGTCACCAAGATCTTCACCGACATGAAGGTGGCGCTGCCGCTCGTCACGCGGATCCTCATCGCGATCTCGAACTTCGTCGCGGGCTGGTGGTGGGCGATCGGCATCAGCATGGGTCTCGGCATCTGGCTCTTCATCCGCTGGAAACGCAGCGAGACCGGCAAGGCGTCGTGGGATCGCATCTCGCTGAAGCTGCCCGTGTTCGGGAAGCTGCAGCGGATGGTTGCGGTCGCGCGGTTTGCGCGCACGCTGTCCACGCTGCTCGCGTCGGGCGTCTCGCTGCTGCAGGCGCTGACGATCGTGAAGGCGATCGTGTCGAACTCGGTCATCCAGGCGGCGATCGAGGACACGCGCGTGTCGGTGCAGGAAGGCGAAAGCATCGCCGAGCCTCTGCGCCGCTCGAAACAGTTCCCCCCGATCATGACGCACATGATCGCCATCGGCGAAAAGACAGGCGAGCTCGAAGGCATGCTCGAGAAGGTCGCCGACGCCTACGAGAGCGAGGTCAAGACGCGCATCACGCTCATGACCGCGTTCCTCGAGCCCGCCATGATTCTCGTTTCCGGATTGGTGGTCGGCTTCATCGCGATCTCCATCCTGCTCCCCATGCTTCGCATGAATCAGCTGGTCCACCGCTAGGAGATGTCCGCAATGAAACGCCACCTTTCCGCCGGCCGTCAGGACGGCATGACCCTCATCGAGATCATGATCGTCATCGCGATCCTCGGCCTTCTCGCCGCCATCGTCGGCGTGAACGTCATGGGGAGCCTGCAAGAAGGCCGCGTCGGTGCCGCGCGCTCGCAGATCAAGAGCTTCGAGACGGGTCTCAAGCTCTACAACAAGGACTGCTCGAAGTATCCGAGCACGGGCGACGGCCTGAATTCGTTGATCATGAAGCCGGCGAACTGCGCGCGGTGGAAGCCCTACCTCGACCAGAGCACCATCCCGAACGACCCGTGGGGCAACCCCTACGAGTACTTCTTCCCGGGCACGCACGGCCAGGAGATCGAGATCATCTCCAAGGGTGCGGACGGCGCGCTGAACACGCAAGACGACGTCGTGAGCTGGAACCAGGACGCGGCGGGCGCCCCCGGCGCAGCGGGGCCCGGATGAGAACGAACCTCCGCTCGAGCGGCATGACGCTCATCGAGATCATGATCGTCGTCGCGATCCTCGGACTGATGGCGACGGTCGTCGCGATCAATCTCTTCCCGATGATCGACACGGCGGAAGAGCACGCCGCGGTCTCGCAGATTCGATCGTTTGAATCGGCGCTCCGCGTCTTCCGGATCAACTGTGGTCGGTACCCGACGAAGTCCGAGGGACTCGACGCGCTCGTCCAACGGCCTACGACGTGCGAGCGGTGGAAGAACACGCTTTCGGTTCCCGAGATCCCGCCGGATCCCTGGTCGAAGCCCTACGAGTACTTCGAGCCGGGCGAACACGGGCAGGACGTTGAGGTCGCGTCGGCCGGCAAGGACGGCGCGCTCGGCAGCGGCGACGACATCGTGTCGTGGACGTCGAACGGCCGCGCGAAGGAGAAGGGATGAAAAGACTCCTCCTGTCTTTCGCGGCGGTCGCGATGATCGGCGCGGCGGATTCTTCGCGGCCCTCGCGCACCGATGCGAATGCGCGGCTCGCGGAGCTCGCCGTCGAGGTCGTGCACTTCCGCGAGGACACGGGTGCACTCCCGTCGAGCCTCGACGGACTCCTCGACGTGGCGCCGCCGCGGCTGCTCGCCGACCCGTGGGGCCACGACGTCTACTACCTTCGCGTCGCGGGCGGATTCTGGCTGATGTCGTGGGGCGCCGACGGCGAACCGGGCGGAGACGGAGATGCGGCGGATCTCGTCCACATCGCGCGCTAGAGCCGTCGCGGCGTGCGCCCTCGCGCTTGGCGCGTGCGGCACGAGCACGCGGCTCGAAGACGCGCGCGCCGAGACCGCGCGCGTCCAGCTCCACACGCTGGAGATGGCGGCGGAGCTCGCGTACATGAAGACCGGCGCGTACCCGGAGTCGCTCGAGATGCTCGACGTGAAGCGCCGCGACGATCCGTGGGGACGGCCGTTCGTCTACGCGATCACGGGCAGCGGCGCGGATGCCTCGATCGAGCTGTCGTCGATGGGGCCGGACGGCGCGCCCAACACGGCCGACGACGTGCGCGTGAAGGCGCCGGAGAAGGCGCCGTGAGGACGCGTCGCCGCGACCGCGGGCTCACGCTGATCGAGATCATGGTGGCGATCATGCTCGCCACGGTGGTCATCGCGATCGCGATCCCCGCGTTCAACTCGGCGACGGATTCGGACTTGAACGCGGTCGCCGTGCGGATTTCCGGCGCGAGTCGCGCGTGTTTCGGCGAAGCGGCGATCAAGAACGTCACGTTGCGCGTGGCCTACGACCTCGACGCGGATGCGTATTGGGTCGAGGCGTATCCCGGGACGTTCCAGATCATCGGCGAAGAGCGCGACCTCGAGGAGGCTCGCGACGACGAAGAAGAGAAGGCGGAAGACGAGAAGCGCCGCAAGGAACAGGACGAGCGCTACGGCGGCGAAGAGGACATGGAAGCAGCGCCGTTCGTCGCGCAGTTCGTCCCCGTGGAAGTCGGCTTCGTCGAAGCGCAGCGCATGCCGGCGCGCATCAAGATCAAGGGCGTCCGGACGCCGCAGTTCCGCCAGGTCGTCACCGACGGCAAGGCCTACACGCACTTCTTCTCGAACGGATGGGCGGAGCGCACGCTCGTCTACATCGAGGACTCCGGCGGCAGCGTGCTGACGCTGGAGACGCAGCCGCTCACCGGACGCGTGATCATCCACGAGGGCGAGCTCGACTGGTCCGCCGTCGACGAGATTCGCGACCAGCGGGAGCAGCGATGAACCGGCGGGCGATCGCGGCGTTCACGCTGCTGGAAGTGATGATCGCGATGGCGATCCTCTCCGTGTCGCTCATCGTGGTGATGCGCGTGATGGACCAGGCCGCGCTCGTCACCCAATACCAGGGAGAGCAGATCCTCGCGGCGACGCTCGCGCGCCGGAAGATGGTCGATCTCGAGCTCGCCATCGAGAAAGACGGCTTCCCGGCCGACGCGAAGGAAGAGTGCGGCACGTTCGAGGAAGACCTCGCCGACGAGATGGACCAGCCGAACGGCATCGAGCGCTTCGAGTACTGCTGGACGTTGAAGGAAGTCGACCTGCCCATCCCGATGGACATGCTCGGTGGCAGCGGGGAGGGCGAGGGCAGTGGCAGCGGTTCGCGCGGGACCAGCGCGATGGCGGGCGCGCTTCCCGGTGGCATCAGCCCCGAGGCCATCGGCGAACAGCTCTCGAAGGCGGTGCGCGTCCTCACGCTCACGGTGAAGTGGAAGACCGGCGAGCTCCCGCAGGAGCTTTCCGTGAGCATGCACCTCGTCAACATGACCCAGGCGGCGGTGCTGTGATGCGGCGCGCGAGGAAGAGCGGGTTCACGCTGCTCGAGGTGCTCGTCGCGGTCGCCGTGTTCGCGATGATCAGCGCGATGGTCTGGTACTCGATCGCGCAGACGTTCCGCACGATCGAGATCGTCCAGGCGCCCGGCGACACGCTCCGCCAGGCGAGGCAGGTGACGAGCCGCGTTCCCGGCGAGCTCAGCGCCGCGTATCTCCCGTTCAACGTGTCGCCGACCGCGAACGTGAAGTTCGAGTTCGTCGGTGAGGACGAAGGCGACACCGATCGCGTGCGCTTCCCGTCACTCGCGCATACCAAGCTCTACGCCGACGCCAACGAGAGCGACCAGTCGGAGATCGAGTATTTTTGCGAACCGAACCCGAACAAGGGCGGCACGTACCGGCTCTTCCGTCGCGAGGACGCGGTGCTCGACGACCGTCCCGACGAGGGCGGCATCACGCTCCTGATGGCCGAGGACGTGAAGGAGTTCCAGCTCACCTATTACGACCCGCAGCGCGACGAGTGGACCGACGAGTGGGACACCACGCGCACGGAGCAGAGCAACCGCCTCCCCTACGCGTTCCGCCTCAAGCTGACCCTCGTCGACTCGGATGGGTTCGACCGCACGTGGTTCACGGCCGCCATGATCCGCCTTGCGAAGCCGCAGGAACAGCGATGATCCGCATGCGCCGGCGGCTCCAGAGGGCACGCGCGCGGGGCGACCGCGGCATCGCGCTCATCATGGTGTTGTTGATGTTGACGCTGGTGACGGCGGTCGTCGTGCAGTTCTCCTACGACGCGCACATCGACTATTCGCTCGCCGCGAACGAGGCCGACGAGGTCCGCGCCTTCTACCTCGCGCGCTCGGGCGTGAACCTCTACAAGCTCATCCTCACGGCCGATCAGAAGATCGCGAGCAACGCGCAGCTGAAGGAGCTGATGGCGTCGGCGGGCATGGGCGGCTTCGAGCTCTGGCGCATGGTGCCGATGATCGACACGGCGATGTTGCGCTCCGTCGCCGATCCGAGCGTTCCCGACGACGTGAAGGAGCAGCTGAAGGAGCGTTTCGGCGGCATCCCCTTCGACGAGCTCGGCAAGGAAGGCGGCTTCCTCGACTTCGACGGCGACATCCACGCGGAGATCGAGGACGAGGAGCGGAAGCTGAACCTGAACAACCTCGCCGACGACCGCCTCGAATCGCCGATGGACTCGCCGATCGGCCGCGCGCTCTTCGGCTTCGTCGCGGACCCGAAGTGGGACCCGATGTTCGACGGCTACAACGCGCTGGGCGAGCGGAAGCTCGACCGCGAAGAGATGATCGGGAACCTCATCGACTGGGTCGACGCGAACCAGCAGGGCGTCTCGAGCGGCGGCACCGAGGACAACCTCTACACCGGGTACGACGAGCGCTACACCGCGAAGAACGCGAAGTTCGACACGCTTGCCGAGGTCGCGATGGTGCGCGGCGTCGACGACGACTTCATGGCGGCGTTCTCGAAGCGGCTGACGGTCTTCTCGAACGGGAAGATCAACATCAACACCGCCGACGCCGAGATGATCGCGGCGCTGATCCTCGCGTACTCGGAAGTGCCCCTGACGACGGACCAGGCTCTCGAAACGGCGAAGAAGCTGATCGAGTTCCGTGACCTCCAGCCGTTCTCGAAGCCCGACGAGTTCATCCAGTTCCTCAAGGACAGCTTCGGGATCACGTTCCCCGCGCAGGGCGCGACCGGGATCAAGAACCGCATCGACATCCAGAGCCGCGTGTTCACCATTCGCTCCACCGGATATGCCGGTGAGGCGCGAGTGACGATCACGGCGGTCGCCGACAACACCGGAACGAGCCTGCGCTGGCTCTACTGGCGGGTCGACTGATGGAAGGGCTGCCCCCATGCCGCAAGTGATCGGATTGGACGTCGGAAGCCGCTCGGTGAAGGTCGCCGTTTTCGAGCGCGGCTTCCGTGGACTCGAGCTGTCGAGCTTCTCGAAGCGCGACTTCGATCCGGGTGATCCGGAGGGGCTCTCGCGCGCGCTCGATTCGGTGAGCGGCGAGATCAACGCGCAGGGCGCGACGGTCTGCGCGCGCATCCCCGGCGATCGCGTGCTGCTGCGCTTCCTCGATTTTCCGATGGCCGATGCTCGCAAGCTCGAACAGGTCGTGCCGTTCGAGGTGGAGAGCCAGGTCCCGTTCGAGCTCGACGACCTGATCGTCGACCACTCGATCGTCCGGAAGAACGATGCCGGTGGCTCACGCGTGCTCGTCGGCGCCGCGCGCCGCGACGACGTGCGCAATTTCCTTCCGATGCTGTCCGCGAAGGGATTGGAACCGCGCTATCTCGGCGCCGGCCCGTCCGCGCTCGCGAGCCTTGCGACGGCGGTCCCCGCTCTCGCGCACGGCACGGTCGTGCTCGTCGACGCGGGGTTCACGCGCACCGACATCTGCGTGCTCGACGAGGGCAAGGTGGTCTACGCGCGCACGGTCTCCGGCGGCGGCGCGGACCTCGCCGACGCGCACGTCGCGGGCGGCGGCGTCGCCGACGAGGTCGCGGGCTTCGACGTGGGCGGCACCGAGCTGAAGACCGCGGCCGGTCGCGCCGCGGCGGAGTTCGTCACGCGCGAGGTGAAGCGCACGCTCTTCGCCGCGGAGATCGAGGCGAAGGTCGAGCCGTCGCGCATCGTGCTTTTCGGCGGGCTCTCGCGGCAGCGCGGCTTTGCGGCGCTGATGGAACGACAGTGCCAGCTTCCCGTCGAAGCGCTCGCGCTCGCGAGCAGCGACTGGGCGGCCGGCAAGATGGGCGAAGGGCAGGAGGCCGAGGCGGGCGCCGCGGTCGCGCTCGCGTTCCGCGTTCTCGCGGATGGCGCGCAGGCCGGCGTGAATTTCCGGCGAGACGAATTCGCATTCCGTCGCGACTCGATTGCGATCACGGGCGTCGTGTCGCGCGTCCTCGTCGCCGTTCTCGCGCTGATCGTGCTCGGCTGCATCAACTACGTCGTGAAGGAGCGGCTGCTCGCAGGCGAGCGCGCGTTTCTCGATGGGCAAATCCTCGGCGAGGTCATGGCAACGTTCCCCGACATCCCTCGTGCGAGCCTCACGTCCACCGACAAGGCGATCTCCATCATGCGCGGCGAGATCAACTCCGCCCAGCAGCGGCTCGATCAACTCGGCGGCGGCTCGGCATCCGCGCTGGAGGTGCTGCGCGAGCTCTCTGCTGCGGTTCCGGACGGCGTCTACATCGACGTGAAGCGGCTCGAGCTGGAAGAAGGCAAAGTGAAGATGACCTGTCTCGTCGAGAGCTACGAAGCCGGCGAGCGGCTCGTCGAGGGCTTCAAGAAGGTTTCCATCTTCAAGAACGTGACGTCACGCGACGACGGCAGCGAAGCGGGAAAGAAACGGATCCAGTTCACCTTGGATGTCGCACCCGTCGAAGGGGGTGACTCGTGAATCGCCTGCGTCAGCAGTGGAACCAGCTGAGAAATCGGCTCGGCATCTATCGCGAGCGCGGCCTCGAAGCGTGGAGCCGCCTCTCGGAGCGCGACCGCAAGCTCGGCGCGGGTCTCGGTTCCGGTTTTGCTCTCGTGATCACCGTGCTCGTCGTCTATCTCGCGAGCGGCCACGTGCAGCGGCTGAACACGGACATCACCGTCCGTGCGAAGCAGCTCGAGGATGTTCGCGCGATGCGCACCGACTTCAAGGCGTCGAAGGACAAGCTCGACCGGATCAACGACAAGCTGAAGGCGAACTCCGCGCCGCCCAAATCTTTCCTCGAGGAGAAGGCACGCGAGACGCGCGTCGAGATCCAGTCGATGGAAGATCGTGCCGCGAAGCCGAACGACCTCTTCAAGGCGCAGGTGGTCGAAGTGAAGATCAAGAAGGCGACGCTCGCGAACGTGACGCGTTTCCTCCACAAGATCGAGTCGTCTGGCGCGGGGATGAGCGTGCAGAGCTTCGAGCTCGTTCCGCATCACCAGGACAACAAGTACCTCGACGGGAAGGTCTACGTCCTTTCGCTGCGCCCGAAGGAGAGCTGACGTGGCGATCGACCGGAAGAAGTGGCTGGCCCGCGGCGGCTATTTCGCGCTCGCGAACTTCGCGTTCGTCTACTTTCTGTACCTCGGGTTCCCTTTCGAGCGCGTGTTGCCCAAGGCTCTCGCGGGGATGGAGAAGGAATCCGGCGTGCGGGTCGAGGCCACGACCGTGCGCGCCGGCTGGTTTCTGAGCCTCGTCGCGACCGACGTGAAGATCTACTGGGGCGCACGCCGCGGCGGCGAAGAGCAGCAGCCCACCTTGCGACTCGACAGAGTCCAGGTCTATCCGAAGATCCTCGCGCTCCTCACCGGCAAGAAGGGGGCGAAGATCGACGCGACCCTGCTCGCCGGCCGCGTGCGCGGCACGATCGTGAACGCGAAGGCGGGCACGCAGGTCGACCTCACGGTCGCCGGCGTCGAGATCGCGAAGATCCCCTCGCTCTCCAACTTCGGCGTCAACGCGAGTGGGACGGTCGGCGGCACGGTGTCGCTCGACGTGAACAACGAGGACGGAACGAAGTCGACCGGCAAGATCGACCTCAAGGTGGCCGGTCCGCGAATCGCCGAGTCGAATCTCATCCTGTTCAAGATCCCCGAGACGATCTTCGACAAAGGCGGCGCAGCGATCATCGAGATCAAGGACGGCAAGGCGGAGTTCGTCGACGTGGGGCTCCATGGTGACGACCTGGACCTGTCGGTCGAGGGGGAGATTCTCCTCAAGAAGCGCCTGGCGTCGAGCCAGTGGTCGGCGAAGTCCGTCATTCGCGCTTCCGATGCGTGGAAGAGCAAGGTTTCCGGGTTCGAGAACATCGTCGGGGCTGGGAAGCAGCCTGACGGCAGCTATCGCTACAAGCTCGCCGGCGTTCTCGGGGGGTTCCCCCGCACGATTCCCGACAAGTCCCGGTGATACACTGGGGGTCCCCGAGACACGTCCCGGGGTCCTAGATGCTCGAGACTGCGTCACAACGTTTCGGCAAATACCTCCTCTACGAGCGCATCGCCGTAGGAGGCATGGCCGAGGTGTTTCGCGCGAAGCCCGCGGGATCGGACAAGCTGCTCGCGCTGAAGCGCATTCATCCGCATCACCTCGAGAACAACGACTTCGTCTCGATGCTGATCGACGAAGCGAAGATCTCTGTCCAGCTCGCTCACCCGAACATCATCCAGGTCGTCGACCTCGGCCGCGTCGACCATCACTACTTCATCGCGATGGAGTACATCGCGGGCCGCGACCTGCGCCGAGTCATCGAGCGCGTCGCCGAAACGGGGCGTGCGTTCCCGGTGAAACACGCGGTCGCGATCATCTCGCGCGTGGCGCGAGGGCTCGACTACGCGCACCAGAAGGCGGACGCACGCGGCAAGAAGATGGAGATCATCCACCGCGACATCTCGCCGCAGAACATCCTGGTGGGGTTCGACGGCGGCGTGAAGGTGATCGATTTCGGCATTGCGAAAGCGGCCGGCCGCCTGATGGAGACGCAGGTCGGCATCCTGAAGGGGAAATACGCCTACATGTCGCCCGAGCAGGCGACGGGGGCACCGCTCGATCACCGCACCGACATCTTCTCGACGGGGATCATGTTCTACGAGTGCGCCTCGGGGAAACACCCGTTCCGCGCGCCTCACGATCTCGAGACGCTTCGCAACATCAAGAACAGCGCGCTGATGCCACCGCGCGAAGCGAACGCGCAGATCAACGAGCAGGTCGAGCAGATCATGTTGCAGGCGCTCGCCTCCAAGAAAGAGAACCGCTACTTCACGGCGGGTGCGCTCGCCGACGATCTCGACCTTGCGCTCGAGGAGATGCATCCCGGTTACACCGACGACGACCTCGCGGACTTCCTCGGCGAAGTGTTCTCCGACGAGCTCGCGCACGGCGACCTGCCGCGCAATCTTCCGGCGCCCGGCGCTGCTCCGGGCGCCGGCAACACCGGCGGTGCGCCTGCACGGAGGGCCGATCGCCTCGGCGCTCCCGCCGGAGCCAAGCGCGAGAACACGGGGACCGCGGGTCGCGCGTTCAGCAACACGGCGGGCAGTGCTCCCATGAACGCAACGGCCGTCGCGGGTGCGCCACCGCAGACGATGGGACGCCAGCCGATGCCGGATCGCGGCTCGCGAACCTCGGGCGCCATCCCGCAGGCCGGCGGCGAAGGGCTCCAGGGATTCCTCGAGCGCACGATCAGCGGGCGGCTCACGACCGGCGACAGCGTGTTTCTCGGCGTGTTCAGTGTCGTCGTTACCGGCCTTGCCGTCGCGATCCTCCTCTGGGATCCGGGCAAGAAGGCGGTCCCGGGGCCGAACGCGACACCGACGGCGACCCCGATGGCGGGCGCGACCGCGATCCCCGTCGCGGTCAAACCGAACGAGATGGTCGTCGACAGCTCGCCGCCGGGCGGCGACGTGCGCGTGCGCGGCCAGCTCCTCAAGGGGAAGACGCCGATCGCGATTCAGGGCGTGCCCGCGGGGCAGAAGCTCGAGGTGACCGTGTCGAAGGCGGGCTTCGCTCCCGAGACGAAGCTCGTCGGCGCCGGCGAGCGGATGTTCTTCGCGCTGCGCTCCGTGCCTACCGGCTTTGTCGTCGTGAACAGCACTCCGCCGGGCGCCGAGGTGCGCGTCGGCAGCGCGCTGATGGGGAGGTCGCCGCTCCGGATCGAGGTGCCCGCCGGCGACGCGACGATCGAAGTGAAGGGCCCCGCCGGCATCGGCTCCCAGAAGATCGTCGTGAAGGCGGGCGAAGAGTCGAAGGTCGACCTCGCGCTCCGCTCACCCTGAGCGAGGCCGCGGCAGTTTGCGGCCGAGTCGAAGGGCGAATGGATCATGCATGCGCACCCGCGATCGTGGCCCTCGCTTACGCGATCCTCCTGGCCGCGAGCGGTACGGTGTCGTAGCCGCTCAAACAGCGGCGGGTTGGGGGAAGGTGGCGATCGGGCTGTTGTGTCTTCGCGCAGACGGGCGGCGCCGAGTGGCAGGTGAAGATTCTTTGTTACGTATCAAATAGTTTACATGCACGACTTCTACATGTAGAAGTAAACGGGGCGTGCGAACCCCACCTGTTGGTTGCGTGACCACCCCGGCCGCGGCCAGGAGGATCAGCGAAAGCGAGGGCCGTCGTCGCGACTCTGCGAGATTCAGATTCTCCGCGCCTGGAGCCGCGATGCGATTCGTCGAGTGGTCAGGGGCTGACCATCGAGCCCTTCGACTCGCTACGCTCGCTCAGGGTGAGGCAGGACGCACGGACCGGAACGCCTCGGTGAGCACCCCGAACTCCTCGACGGAGAGCGTTTCGGCGCGGCGCCCCGCATCCAGGCCGGACTTGGCGAGCGCGGCGACGACCGTTTCGGGCGGCATCCCCAGCTCGGCCGAACCGCGCAGCGAGTTGAGGAGCGTCTTCCGGCGCTGCGAGAACGCGCCGTAGACCACCTTGTCGAAGAGCTTCGGATCGGGCAGCGGCACCCGCGGGCTCGCCCGCATCTCCAGGTGGAGAACGGCGGACTCGACCCCCGGGCGCGGGTGGAACGCGCCGGGCGGCAGTTTCAGAGGCACCGTTGCGTCGGCGCGGACCTGCGTCAGCACCGACAGCGATCCGTAGGCCTTCGAGCCGGGCGGGCTCGCGATGCGATCGGCGACTTCCTTCTGCAGCGTGAACGTCGCCGAGCGAACGTGCTCCTGCTGGTCGATCGTGCTGCGAAGGATCGGCGACGACGTGTAGTAGGGGAGGTTGCCGATGACGCGGAGCTTCGTGCCGACGCGCGCGGCAATCTCGCCGAAGTCGAGCTCGCGGGCGTCCTTGTGCACGAGCTCCAGGTTCGGACGTCCCTCGAACACCTTCTGGAGCGCGCGGATCATGGCCTCGTCGAGATCGACGGCGATGACGTGTGCACCGCGCTCGAGGAGCGCGTCGGTCAGAGCGCCGAGACCGGGCCCGATCTCGATGACGTGATCGCCGGCTTCGACACGCGTCGCGGCGGCGATCTTCGCGCCCCATCCGGGCACGAGGAAATTCTGCCCGAGGCTCTTGCGAGCGGAGAGACCAAGCTTCCGGAGTGCCGCTTCGGGATGTTCGATGGCCACGAGCTCCTCGTCAGGAGCGCTCGAAGAAGCCGTCGAGGCCCTTCTTCACGCGGGCGCGGATCTCTTCGATCGAGTCGGCGCCGTCGAGGTCCACCTTCGCGAGGAGGCCGCGAAGCTTCGCGAGGTCGAGCTCGGGATCCGAATCGGCGAGGAGCTCGTCCACTTCGCAGAGGACGTTGCCGCGTTCCGCAACGAACTCCACGAT
>Ga0163152_10006782_pt1 | contig 12793 bp, 14 predicted proteins | sample OliLakLV19MP8IB2_FD_148635 | JGI IMG/M metagenome (GOLD analysis project Ga0163152, IMG submission 148635) | Freshwater microbial mat bacterial communities from Lake Vanda, McMurdo Dry Valleys, Antarctica - Oligotrophic Lake LV.19.MP8.IB-2 | ecosystem: Environmental > Aquatic > Freshwater >... | reverse complement strand
GAGGAGCGCGTCGAGGTCCGAGTCCTCGATCCCGGCGCCGCTGTCGAAGAGCGTCGCAGCGGCTGCGCGGGCGACCTGGTACCGCCGTCTCGTTCGTTTCGTGGGCACTTGGCGCGGAGCATACAGCCTCGCACTCGCACGACGGGTGCCCAAGGTGCTCTGCAATGAGCGCGACGACGATTGCCCGAAACCTCCGTGGAGCCGGTGCTGCTGTGTGGATCGGCGGTCAGCTTTTCGCCGTGGTCGCTCTTCCGCGTGCAGCCTCTGCGATCCCGCGGTGGCGCGATCGCCGGCGCGTGATGGTTGCCGGCTGGGAAGCGTGGTCGCCGATTTCGCTCGCGTCGATGAGCCTCGCGACCGCCGGCTCGATCTTCGAGCTCGTGAGCGCGACGCCCGGACATCGCACCCGGGCGCGGCTGCGCACCGGGAGCGCGTTGCTCGGTCTCGCGAGCACGGCGACCGCCTGTGTCCTCGGCTACCTCGCGAAGCGGCAGCGCGCGAAAGAGGGGGCCGGGATGGCGCGTGACGCATCGGGATATCCGATTGCCCTCACGCGTTCGACCTCGGCGTTCGAGAAAGGGATGATTCCGCTCAACGTGTTGCATGCACTCGGCGCCGCCGGCCTCGTCCTCGCGGACGCGTAGACCTCCGCTGGTCGCAGTGGGATCCTGACCCGCATGGGATCTCGCATTGCCGTCGTCACCGGAGCGTCCGCGGGCATCGGCGCCGCGCTTGCCGTACGTCTCGTGAAAGCCGGCTACGAGCCGCTCTTGCTCGCGCGCCGCGCCGACAAGCTGAAGGAAGTCGCCGCGCTCGTCGAAGCGGCCGGTGGGACCGCGCACATCGAAGTGCTCGACATCACGGCGCCCGGCGCCGCGAAGAAGGCGCTCGAGGTCGCGAAAAAGAAGGGGGACGTCGAAGTCCTCGTGAACAACGCGGGCCGCGGCGTCTACGGCGCGTTCGTCGAGACGTCGCTCGAGGATCAGCTCGCGACGATGGACCTCAACATGCGTGCGCTCGTCGAGTTCTCCGGCGTGTTCCTGCCCGAGTTCGTCGCGCGGAAGCGCGGCTACGTGCTCAACGTCGCGTCGACCGCCGCGTACCAGGCGAACCCGTGGCAGTGCATCTACTCCGCGACGAAAGCGTTCGTCGTGAACTACACCGAAGGGCTCGCGATCGAGCTCGAGGGGACCGGTGCATCCGTGACCGCGCTTTGTCCTGGCCCGACGACGAGTGAGTTCTTCGAGGTCGCCGGCTACGAGAAGAAAGGCATGAAGATCCCGAAAGGCGTCGTGATGTCGGCGGAAGCGGTCGCCGACATCGGCGTCCGCGCGATGTTGCGGCACAAGGCCGTCGTGATCGCGGGTCTCCAGAACAAGGCGGGCCAGCTCGTCACCAAACTCGCACCGCGCGCGCTGACGACCCGCGTCGTCGGCCGCATCTTCAAGGGCCGGAGATAGCAGCCTCACCCTGAGCGAGCGAAGCGAGTCGAAGGGCTGTCCGAGCTCACACCGCCCTTCGACTCGCGCCGCAAACTGCCGCGGCGCTCGCTCAGGGTGAAGTGGCTTCTCCTGCGGCATCAGCTCCGAGAGCGGCCGACCCGAGCGATCGGTGCCGAGACTGGTATCCCGCGTGCAAACTCCCGCGCGATGCTGCTATATCGCGCCGGTGAAACGGATCTCCTACCTGGCGACGGCAGCGAAGGGAACCGAGGACCTGCTCGTCGAGGAGCTCGAAGAGCTCGGCGCCGAAGAGGTGGCCGCCGGTCGCGGCCTGGTGCGGTTCAAGGGCGACGTCGAGCTCGGGTGGAAGGCGAACCTCTGGCTTCGCACCGCGATGCGGGTGCTCCGCCCGATCGCCGATTTCCCGGCGCCGTCTCCCGAGGCTCTCTACGAGGGGATGCGGGGGATCAACTGGACCGAGCTCGTGACGCCGCAGACGACGATCGCGGTCGAAGGCTCGGTGAAGGATTCGGCGATGACGCACTCGCACTTCGCCTCGCTCAAGGCGAAGGACGCGATCGTCGACATGCTGCGCGACGAGCTGGGCGCGCGGCCCTCCGTCGACACCGAAGATCCGGCAGTGCCGGTGGTGCTGCGCATCGATCGCGACCACGCGTACGTCTCCCTGAACATGTCGGGAGACGCGCTCTTCAAGCGCGGCTATCGCGTGCGCTCTACCGCGGCGCCGATCAAGGAGACGCTCGCGGCGGCACTCATCCTGTCGACGACGTGGGGCGGGCGACGTCCGTTCATCGACCCCATGTGCGGCTCGGGAACGATCGCGATCGAAGCGGCGCTCATCGCCGCGCGTCGCGCGCCCGGTCGCTGGCGCAACTTCGCGTTCCAGCGCTGGCCGTCGTGGGGTCAGACGCAGATCAAGCGCTGGAAGGAGATCCTCGCGGAGGCCGACGCGGAATCGCTCGACCGCTCGCCCGGACCGATCCTCGCGTCGGATGCCGCCGGCGATGCGATCGAGGCGGCGCAGGCAAACGCGCAGTCCGCGAAGGTCTTCGACTCGATCCGCTTCCAGCGGCGCGACGTGCGCGCGACCGCGCCGACGATGCCTCCGGGAATCGTGCTGACGAATCCGCCGTACGGCGAGCGCATCGGCGGACGCGGCGAGGACCTCCCGTCGCTCTACGCCGGAATGGGCGAGCGCTTCCGCGAGATGCGCGGGCACGACATCTACGTGCTCGCCGCCGCGAAAGATCCGGCGTACGGGAAGGCGATCGGCATGGAGCCCGTCGAGAGCACCGAGTTCTGGAACGGTCCGATCGAGACCGCTCTCCACCACTATTTCATCGAGTAGGAGCCCCATGGCCGGTGCGAAGAAGCTCAGCGGACGTGTTGCCATCGTCACCGGCGCGAGCCGCGGAGTCGGTCGTTCGGTCGCCCTCGCGCTCGCCGCCGAAGGCGCGAACGTGGTGATTGCGGCGAAGACGGCGGAGCCGCACCCCAAGCTCCCGGGCACGATCTTCGACGTGGCGAAGGAGGTCGAAGCGCTCGGCGTGAAGGCGCTGCCGCTGCAGACCGACGTGCGCGATCCGGCGGCCATCGACAAGATGGCCGAGGAGACCGCGAAGGCGTTCGGCCGAATCGACATCCTCATCAACAACGCGGGCGCCGCGTGGTGGTTCCCGACGGACGCGACGCCGGCGAACAAGTGGAACCTGGTGAACGAGGTGAACGCGCGCGCGACGTTCCTCTGCTCGCGCGCGGTGATCCCCCACATGAAGAAGAACAAGTGGGGACACATCGTGAACATGAGCCCGCCGATCAAGCCGGAGATGGCCGCGGGCAAGGTCGCCTACATGATCAGCAAGTTCGCGATGACGCTCTGCGCGATCGGCATGGCGGAAGAAGTGAAGGCCGACAACATCGCGTGTCACGCGCTGTGGCCGGTCACGCTGATCGAGAGCTACGCGACGATCAACTTCGCGCTCGGTACGCCGGAGAACTGGCGCAAGGCCGACATCCTCGCCGACTCGACGCTCGCGCTCGTGACGAAAGATCCGTCGCTGCGCACGGGCAAAGCCTGGATGGACGAGGAGCTCCTCGCGGTCGAAGGCGTGAAGGACTTCGCGAAGTATGCGTGCGTTCCCGGCAGCACGCCGATGCCGATCCCCTGGTAGCGCCCGGCGCAATTGACGTGACGGCCGCAGGGGTCTACACCTGTCGCCGCCGGTGGAGAACGAGCCGGTCGTATGGCAGAGCCCGGGCAGCCCGAGGACGTCGACGCAACACAGCGGCTCAAGGAGCTGGTCCTCGGAAAGCCCCGAGAGCTCCGCGACCCCCGGATCTTCCACTCCATCGCGCTGGTCGCGTTCCTCGCGTGGGTGGGACTCGGCGCCGACGGATTGTCCTCGTCGGCCTACGGTCCCGAGGAAGGCTACAAGGCGCTCTACGAGGAAGGCGCGACCTACCTCGCCGTCGCCCTCGCGCTCGCGACCGCGATTACCGTTTTCATCATCTCGTGGTCGTACTCGCGAATCATCGAGGCGTTCCCGGGCGGCGGCGGCGGCTACGTCGTGCCGTTCAAGCTGCTCGGGCCGACCGCGGGTGCGCTCTCCGGTTCGGCGCTCCTCATCGACTACGTCCTCACGATCGCGATCTCGATCGCGTCGGGCGTGGATGCCATCTTCAGTTATCTGCCGGCGGACTACCTCACCTGGAAGGTGCCGCTCGCGATCATGGTCGTCGGACTTCTCCTCGTTCTCAACCTGCGAGGCGTGAAGGAGTCGGTCACGATCCTCGCGCCGATCTTCCTACTCTTCCTCGTCACGCACGCGATCGTGATCGTCGCCGGCATCGTGATCCACGCCGGCGACGTGAGCGCCGTCGCGTCGACGACGGCCGAAGGCTATCGCACCGGCTACCGCGAGCTGGGGTTGATGGGGATGCTGCTCATCTTCATGCGCGCCTACTCGATGGGCGGCGGCACGTACACCGGCATCGAAGCGGTGGCGAACGGCATGGGCATCATGCGCGAGCCGAAGGTGCAGACCGCCAAGCGCACGATGGTCTACATGTCGATCTCGCTCGCGATCACGGCGGCGGGCATCCTCATCTGCTACCTGCTCACCGACGCGCGTCCCACCCCCGGCCGGACGATGAACGCCGTGCTCGTCGACAGCGTGGTTGGCGGATGGACGTTCGCCGGAATCCCGTTCGGGCAGGGGCTCGCGCCGATCACGCTCTTCTCCGAGGCGGCGCTTCTCTTCGTCGCGGCGCAGGCCGGCTTCATTGCGGGACCGCGTGTCATGGCGGCCATGGCCGTCGACTCGTGGCTGCCGCATCGCTACGCGGCGCTTTCCGACCGGCTCACGTCGCACAACGGCATCCAGCTGATGGCTGTCGCTGCCGTCGTCGTGATGTGGGCGACCGGCGGACATGTGAGCGCGCTAATCGTCCTCTACTCGATCAACGTGTTCCTCACGTTCTCGCTGTCGAACGTTGCGATGTGCGTGCGCGCGGTGCGGTCGCGCAAGACGATCGGAAACTGGCGAAAGGAGCTCTCGATCCACGTCGTCGCGAGCGTGCTCTGCATCTCGATCCTCCTCGTCACGATCTACGAGAAGTTCGGATCGGGCGGCTGGGTGACTCTCCTGATCACCGGCGTCTGTCTCGGCATCTGCCTCGCGATCAAGCGGCACTACGCACAGGTGAAGTTCCGGCTTCGCCGCCTCGAGGTTGCGCTCGCGGATCTCCCGAAGTCGGAGAAGCCGGCGCCCGAGATCGATCCGCTGGCGCCCACCGCGATCCTCTTCGTCGGCGCCTACGGCGGACTCGGCGTGCACTCGCTGCTGTCGATCTTCCGGTTCTTCCCAGGCTATTTCAAGAACGTGATCTTCGTGTCGATCGGCGTCATCGACTCGGGCAACTTCAAGGGCACCGAGGAGATCGAGGCGCTGCAGGCCTCGACGGATCGGACGGTCGCGCGGTACTCCGAGCTCGCGAAGAATCTGGGCGTCGCCGCGAAGGGCGCGAGTGCGGTCGGAATCGACGCGGTCGACGAGGCGGAGCGGATCTCCGAGGCGCTCGCACTCGAATACCCGCGGCACATGTTCTTCGGCGGCAAGCTCGTGTTCAACCGCGAGCGCTGGTACGAGCGGCTCCTGCACAACGAGACGGCGTTCGCGATCCAGCGCCGCCTGCAGTGGAAGGGGCACCCGATGACCGTGCTCCCGGTGCGCGTCCTCGAATAGCGCACACGTTGCGACTGGCGGATTCCGGCGCGTGTCCTATCTGGTTGGAGGACGCCAGAGGAGGCCCGCCAGATGAACCAGGTCCAGAACGCCGTCGAAGTCTTCGGATTCCTTCCCGTCCTCGCGATGGGTCTGAGCCTCGCCCTGATGATGGCGATGGCTTTCAGCATGTCGGCGATCGCGCAGGAAGACTGACGATTCGCGCGAGGTCCGCCGTTCACGGTAAAGTGCACGCGACATGCGTGCTCTTTCCGTCGTGACGTTCGGAGTTGCGCTGCTCTCGTCGGTCGCGGCGGCGCAGTCGCCGACACCGGAACCGACCGCGACTCCTGTCGCGAGTCCAGCGGCGTCGCCCGAGGCGCACGCGTCGCCGACGCCGGTCACGCACGACTCGCACTTCGGCACGTTCCAGGGCGGGAAGCCCCCGGACCTGTCGCCCTCGATCGGGAAGGAAGCGCTTGGCGTGCCGGCGGCGCGTCACGCGTCCGGCACGGCATGGCAGCCCGACACGACGCCGATGCACGGCTGGCACCATTCGCTCGCCGGCTGGAAGGTGATGGTCCACGGAAACGTGTTCGCCGGGTACCTCAACCAGAACGACCCCGGGAGCCGCTCGCTGCACGTGGACGATCCGGGCAGCCCGCTCGATCGCGGCGCCGACGCGTTCGTCAGCATGAACCACGTGATGGCGATGGCGCAGCGCGGTCTCGGCGGCGGCTCGAGCTTCACTGTGCGCACGATGCTGAGCGCCGAGCCCTTCACGATGGAAGCGGCGGGCTATCCGCTCACCGCGCAGTCGGGCGAGACCTTCGACGGCGAGCCGATCCACGATCGCCAGCATCCGCACGATCTCTTCATGGAGCTCGCCGCAATGTTCGACGTGCCGCTCGGCGCCGGCGCCGGCCTCCAGCTCTACGCGGCGCCGTCCGGTGAGCCCGCGTTGGGACCGGTCGCGTTCCCGCATCGCGTGTCCGCGCAGTCGAATCCGCTCGCGCCTCTCGGACACCACTGGGAGGACTCGACACACGTCTCGTTTGGCGTCGCGACACTGGGTCTCTACAACCGCGTCGTGAAGGTGGAAGGATCCGCATTCAACGGGCGCGAGCCCGACGAGAAGCGGCTCGACATCGAGTATCCCGGCATCGACTCCTGGTCCACGCGTGTGTCGATGATGCCGATACCCGAGCTCGTGCTGCAGGCGTCCTACGGCTACCTCCGCAGCCCCGAAGAGCTGCACCCCGAGACGAGCATCCGCCGCTGGAGCACCTCGCTCCTCTACTCGCGTCCTCTGCGCGCGCGCGGCAACGCGTCGATGGCGGTGATCTGGGGCCAGAACGACGCGGGGGACGAGGGCACGACGAACGCGATCACGGTGGAGTCGGAGCTCAACGCCGACGGACACAACACGATCTTCTTTCGTGGCGAGAACATCCGGAAGCTCGGTCACGACATCGGCCTCGAGTCGGATCTCGGGCTCGACGTCTTCGACGTGACGTCGTTCTCGCTCGGCTACCTCTACGAGTGCGGTCCGTACTTCGGCATGCTTCCGTCGCTCGGCGTGATGGGCACGGCCGCGTTCCTCGACGCGTCGCTCGAGCCGCTCTACGACACCGCCTCACCGCGCGGCTTCATGGTGTTCCTGCGCATGCGCCCCGCGGCTCAGGGCTCCCACTCGATGCACCACCACTGACCGCCGCCTCACCCTGAGCGAGCGAAGCGAGTCGAAGGGCTGTTGGAGGGCCCGTCAGTTCGTGCAGTCGTTCTCGACGACGAGAAGCGTTCGCGATTCGTCGATCGTCCACACGTCGAGATTCGAGAGCCCGGAGTACGACCCGTCGGGGTCGACGTCGCCGATGGCCGCCGCGACGAATCCGCTCTCGCTGACGACCGCGTCAGCCGGAAGGTCCTCGGGCGAGAGCGCGCCGCCGAGCGAGTCCCGCATCTTCGACGTGTTGTACATCCCGCCGATCACGGTCGGATCGGACGTGTCCTTGCGCGACGTGTCGTAATCGACCGGCGGCGTCACTCCCGACGGAACGCGATCGGGCCCCTCTTCGACGAATCCGTAGAGATACATCGGAGAGCCGTCGGGTGCCCAGTTCAGCGCTTTGAGGTCGGTCGTGTAGAAGCCGTACTCGCCGTAGAACGCCTTCTCCGCGGTGAAGAGGCCGGAGAGGTTCACCTTCGCCTCCGACTGCTTCGACTTGCACTGGAACTTGAGAAAGTTCGGGATCGCGATCGCGGCAAGGATGCCGACGATGGCCACGATCACGGGTACGACGACGACACATCCCACGAGCGCGAAGATCCAGACGGGGAAGGCGGGCTTCGCTTTTTCCGGAACGCGCGGACTCGTCATTGCGCTTGAGCCTAACGCGACGGCGCGAGCGGCGACTACTTCGCGTCGGGCTCGTGGAGTCGAGGCGAGTCCTTCACGACCTTGCCGACGACCTCTTCGCCGAAGAACTCGAGGATCTGCTGCACCTTGAGCCCCTCGGCGCGCGCCTGCTGCTCGAGCGATTTCTGCTCGGCCTGGCGCGCGGTCATCACTTCCTGCACCTCGGCGACCTGCCGCTGCAGATCGTCGATGCGGGTCATCGACTGCGAGAGAAGCGTCTGCGTCGCCGTCGATCCGGACTGGATGCACGCGTGCAGCGCCTCGATCTCCGCGACCGCGCTCTCGATGATCGACTCGATCGGAACCCCGAACGAATTCAGAGCCGCCTCGACGATCTGCTTCTTGATCGGGGCCGGAGTTTCCTTGGGGAGCTGCGAAAGGAGCGTGAGCGCTCGCGCAACGCGATCCGCTTCCTGCTCGGTGATCCCTGCCTTCGTGAACACGCCCTTGAAGTCGATCGCGCCGTCGGCGCCCATCTCGGGAGCGGCGCCACCGGCGCCGGCTGCCGTCGCGGGCATGCCCGAGCGGCCGCCGCCGAAATCCGGTGGCGCTTCACCCGACGGGCTGCGCGCGGGCGTGGTGTCGGGTTTCCCCGCGGGCTTCGCGGGCGTGGCCGCGGGCTTCCCCTTGCCGCCGCCACCGCCGGAGTAGCGCCGGATGATGTCGTCGGTCGCGTCGTCGGCCGCGGGCGGCGGCGCTGCTGAGGGAGCTTTTCCGGCGGGCGCCTTGCCGGCGGGCGGCGCATTGGCCGAGCTGTCGGTTTCGTCGACGATGAACCAGCCCGCGACGGTCTTGCCCCAACCCTTTTGTTCGGCCATGCCCGGATGCTAGCGCGGCGGCCTCAAGGGACCCAATCCGCGACGAAGACGTTGGTCTCGCCGGGAGTGGTGCCGTTGCGGTTCGACGAAAAGACGAGCGTCTTCCCGTCGGGAGAGAAGAGCGGGAAGCCGTCGAAGCCGTCGTACCCCGTGATCTTCTCGAGGCCCGTGCCGTCGGTGCCGATCGCGTAGATGTCGAAGTTGCGGCCCTTCGGGTCGCCGTGGTTCGACGCGAAGATCACGCGCTTCCCGTCGGGGAAGAAGCTGGGCGCGAACGACGCGGCGCCGAGCGAGGTGATCTTGCGCTTGCCCGTGCCGTCGGCCTTCATCACGAAGAGCTCGAGCTTGCTCGGACGCACGAGCCCTTCTTTCAAAAGCGCGCGGTATTCCTCGAGCGCGGCGCCTTTGGGGCGGCTCGCGCGCCACACGATCTGCGAGCAGTCGGCGGAGAAGAACGCGCCGCCGTCGTAGCCGGGCTCGTCGGTGAGGCGCTTCACGTTCTTGCCGTTCACGTCGGAGACGTAGAGGTCGATGTCGCCGTCGCGCGTCGACGTGAAGACGATCGCGCCGTTCTTGCAAACGGTCGCTTCCGCGTCGTACCCCTTTCCCGAGATGAGCGGGGTGAGGCCGGTGCCGTCCTTCTTCGCCGAGTAGATGTCGAAGGTGTCGTAGAGCGGCCAGACGTAGCCCTTGCTGTGATCGGGCGTCGGCGGGCATTCGGGCGCGGCCGCGTGCGTCGACGCGTAGAGCACCTTCTCGTTGCCGGGGAGGTAATACGCACACGTCGTCCGACCCTTGCCGCTGGAAACCTGCGAGAGCGCCGGCTTGCCCAGCACGTCGTCGATCCTCCAGATGCGATCGCAGCCCGCGCCGTCGCGCGTGGACTGCATCGTGAGCGAGCGTCCGTCGAACGACCAGTAGGCCTCCGCGTTCTCGCCGCCCGCGGTGATCTGCCGGAGGTTCGTGAGGTGCTTCTCGACGAGAGGGGTTGCGGCGGGCGATGCCGCGACGGCCGCCGTCATGACAGGAGACGCGACCGGCGCCGGCGTCGCGTTCGTCTCGGCGGCGGGCTTCGGACACGCGGTGAGTGCGAGGGAAGCGAGGGCGAGAGCCGCGATGCTCGGGCGCATGTTCATTTCGCGAGGTCGGTCCGTTTCGGGAGGTTCATGAGCGCGGCGAGGATTTCCGCCTGGTAGCGCGCGTCGTACACCGCGTTGTGCACCTGCTTGTCGTCCTGCATGGGCAGCGACGGGAGCAGGCGCTGCAGGTTCTCTTTGCTCGTCTCCAGCCACGACAGATCGAGTTTCCCCATCGCGAGCGCCTTGGTGTCGAGCGCGTTGTAGCCGAACGGGTTGTCCATCCCGACGTACGCGTAGTAGTAGGCGACGAAGGACCAATCGAACGGCGCGTTGTGTCCGACGAAGACGAGTCGCGTCTTTTTCGAGAGACCCTTCGACCAGTCCTTCAGCGCTTCCATCGCCGGCTTGAGCTCGAGGCCGGTCGCCTCGAGGTGCTTGCGCGTGATGTTGTGGATCTTCTCCGCGCCGTCGTCCCAGCCGGGAAAGACGGGCTTGTACTCCTGGTAGAGCTCGATCGTGTCGACCGCCCACTTGCCGTCGGTACCCAGCCGGACCGGAACAGCGCCGAGCGAGACCATGTTGAAGAGGCCCGGCACCGGGCCCGAGGCCTCGATGTCGATGCACATGTAGGTGATCGGATCGTTGGCTCCCACGAGGCCGCGGAGCCTACCCCATCTCGGGCGTCCCGGCTCGCTTGCCGATGCGGCCCGCGCGACCCAAGTCACACAAAGACCTCATGCGAAGCGTCGAAGATCACCCCGGACCGTCTCTCGCCCCCGAGCACGCTGGCAACTACGACGACACCGAGTTCCTGCAGGTGATCGCCGAAGTCGGCAGCCTTCTCGAGGAGGCGAACATCCCGTTCGCCTTCATGGGCGGACTCGCCTCCACCACGCACGGCCGCCCGCGTTGGACGCACGACGTCGACGTGTTCGTGAAGCCGCAGGATGCGCTGCGTGCGCTCGACGAGCTGAAAGGCGCCGGCTACCGCACCGAGCGAACCGACGACGACTGGCTCTACAAGGCGTTCAAGAAGAACGTGATGGTCGACGTCATCTTCAAGTCGCGCGGCTCGATCTACTTCGACGACGAGATGCACGAGCGCTCCGCCATCGCGAACTTTCGCGGACAGCCCGTGCGCTTCGTGCCGCCGGAAGATCTCGTCGTGATCAAGGCGGCCGTCGCCGACGAAGTCGGTCCGCGCCACTGGCACGACGCGCTCTCGGTCGTGACCGCGTCGAAGATCGACTGGGAGTATCTGCTTCGCCGCTCGCGCGCCGCTCCGCGCCGCGTGCTCGCGTTTCTGCTCTACGCGCAGTCGGACGACCTCATGGTGCCGAACCGGGTCATCCGTCAGCTCTTCCACGATCTCTACGACAGCTGAGAGGGCTCCGTCATGACGGGAACGACCGGCACCAACGATCTCCAGGACCCGTATCTTCTCGAGCACCTGCGCCGGGCGATCGCGGAAGACCCGCGCGTCGGAGAGCCGGCGGTTCGCGTGTTCAGCGCCGCGGGCCGCATCTGGCTCGAGGGCTTCGTCGGTTCGGAGGAGCGCCGGAAGGCGACGGAAGATCTCGTCGCCGAGATGGCGCCCGGCATCGCCATCAAGAACGAGCTGCAGGTGATCGTGCTGACCGCTCCGTCGGTGGAGAGCGTCGACCGGTGATCCGGATCGCGGCGATTGCCGACGTGCACTTCGGACGCGACTCGGCCGGAACGCTCGCGCCCTACTGGAAGGATCTCCACGAGTACGCCGATCTCCTGCTGCTCGCCGGCGATCTCACGCGCGTCGGCACCGCGGACGAAGCGCGCGTGCTCGCGGACGAGCTCGCCGTCGTGAAGGTGCCGACGATCGCCGTGCTCGGGAACCACGACTTCCACTCGGGCGACGAGGAGGGCGTGGTCCGTGTGCTGCGCGACGCGGGGACGATCGTCCTCGAATGCGCATCGCACATGGTGGAGATCGACGGCGTCCGCGTCGGCGTTGCCGGCTGCAAGGGCTTTGGAGGCGGGTTTTTGGGCGCGTGCGCGACCGAGTTCGGCGAGCCGGAGATGAAGGCGTTCATCCGGCACACGCGCTCTCTCGCGGACAAGCTCGAGCGCGAGCTCGACGCGGTCGCGTCGCAGGCGGACTACCGCGTCGCGTTGCTGCACTACGCGCCCATCGACGGCACCGTCGAAGGGGAGAAGCGGCAGATCTATCCTTTCCTCGGCAGCTTTCTTCTCGGCGAAGCGATCGATCGCGCGGGGAGCGATCTCGTCTTTCACGGGCACGCGCACCTCGGACGCGAGCGCGGCATGACGCCGGGCGGCATCGCGGTTCGCAATGTGGCGCAGCCCGTCCTGCGGCACGCCTACAACGTCTACCAGGCCGATCTTCACCCTGAGCGAGCGAAGCGAGTCGAAGGGCCGTAAGTGCAGCGAGCCTCTTCACCCTGAGCGAGCGAAGCGAGTCGAAGGGCTGTCGCTTGATTGCGCGGACCGTGTATTTCTCGTGGACGACTCTCTCGCAGACTTGTCGCGATCGCGGCCCTCGCTTTCGCGATCCTCCTGGCCGCGGGCGGTACGATTTCGTAGCCGGGCGAACAGCGGCCGGTTGGGGGAAGGTGTCGATTGGGCCGTCGCATCCTCGCGCGTCGTCGCGACGCGGCGGCGTGTCACTTGCGAGCGATCGCGAAATGAGTTCGCCGATTTCTTCGCGTGAGCGACGAAGTTGGCATGGCCCACCTCTCCAGGAGAGGTGACTCGAGTTACCACCTGCGAGGCGTGCTGCTGCCCACGTGGGGTG
>Ga0163152_10006779_pt1 | contig 12794 bp, 18 predicted proteins | sample OliLakLV19MP8IB2_FD_148635 | JGI IMG/M metagenome (GOLD analysis project Ga0163152, IMG submission 148635) | Freshwater microbial mat bacterial communities from Lake Vanda, McMurdo Dry Valleys, Antarctica - Oligotrophic Lake LV.19.MP8.IB-2 | ecosystem: Environmental > Aquatic > Freshwater >... | reverse complement strand
TGATGACCTTCATTTCCCTGCCGATTATATTGCAACGATCAATTCGCAGCAATCCGAAATCAGAATAGATCACGATCGAATTAAGATTATGCGTGATGTTGAGGTTGAAAGTAAATAATTAATTAGTTAATCAATTAATTTAAGAAATGTTTCAAGTTGAAGCATTTCTTAAATTTTTTTAAACAAAGAAAAGAAATGAAAATATTAGCCATCATATTAATTGTAGTAGGTATCTTGATGATATTTATTAATCAAGTTGGATTTACCCAAAAAGAAAAAGTTATTGATCTCGGTTCTGTTGAAGTTAATAGGGATGAAAAAAAACAGGTGAGCTGGCCTTTATATACCGGAATTATTGTAGGGGCTGCAGGAATAGTAATGTTAATAGGCAGCAAAAAGAAACTAAATTAATACTAACCAAATTAATAACTTAAACATGAATAAGACTTCAGAAATGACAACCTTGACGCACATACTTGAAAAATTACGTGTGAAGCGTTACGACAATGAGTTTATAATGACACCATCCGGATTTGATGTGGGAAAAGGTAAAACCTATACACCTGAGGATTTAAAAATAATTAAAACCTATAGGTTTGAGGGTGATTCGAACCCGGATGACAGTTGTGTGTTATATGTTATAGAGGCAAATGACGGCATGATCGGATATACTATGGATGCCTATGGAGTATATAGTAATCATACCGATGATGGATACGATGAATTTCTCACCAAAATACCGCTTGAAAATCGCGATGAACAGATGATATTTTCATAAATTAAAATAATGGTAATGGAAGCCGGAAAATGAAACAAATTATTTTTTTTCCTCTTTTGCCATTTAATAAAATAGAAACAGCGGATGATCACTCATCCGCTGTTTCTATTTGTAGTCAATTCAAACAAAATTAAAATATTCCTTTTTCGTCGTACTTTTCTTGTTTTTCAGAAAACATTCCTTTTACTGAAGCCACATGTTCATTTACATTTTTGGAAACAATATATTTGGTAACTTGGCCAAGTCCATAACCCACAAGAGATTTAAGGATCATCTTTTTTCCACGAGTAACTATTAATCCACCGGCCACTAATGGCAATGCTACCTTTACGGCAGTATTTAAAAACGATTTTGGTTCATTGTTACCAGGCTCCGTTTCTCCGATGCCAATCATATTTTTAACTTTAGAAACTATCCCAAAAACACGTGTTACTGATTTTACTTTTTCCGATATTTCACTGTAATGTACTTTGAGGTCGATTTCTAGTCCATCGATTTTTGCGCGGAGTTTTGCTCTTTCCAACTGCAAATCCTCAATATTATTTATCATTGATTTTGATTCAGACCTCATCATTATTAAAATCCTTTATAAACATGTTAGTTAATCCAGGTTTAACGTTCTTTTTACTAATCAGCTTGATAATTAAGGCAGACAGTATAAAAAATCCTGCTACAGTAATAAATCCAAGGGCAATATTACTAAAAACATTCCCTAACCAGTAAGCTCCAGCAATGGCAATAAAAACAAAGAAGAGTAAAATAAAAATTACAACCGCACCGGCCGAAATAAAATTAGCAAGTGCAGTTGCAATCTTTTCAGTAATATTAAGACGAATCACCTGAACCCGTAAATTCAGATACTCCTTTGCATCATCAGTCAGATCACGCAGGTCAATTTTTGATTCCTCCAAATTGCCATTTTTCATAATTGTTTAACAGTTTGCTTCACATCGTGATTTAATTTATTTGCTTCACCATGCGTTCTTTCAATAAAATCAAGAACTTTTTGCCTCCCTTCTTCTTTCATGTCCTTTACACCATACATAATCTTGTCCCTCATAGAAGCACCTTTGTCCTTTAACTCGAAAGCTTTTTCCTTCAATTCAGCAAATTCATTCATTAATTTTTCCTGAATTTCATCGCTCACATCATTCAATGCATTGCTAATTTTTTTTCTGAGTTTGTCGTTACGTTCAGAAGCGAACCAATAACCTAATGCCACCCCGGCACCTACTCCGGCTAATAATGCTAATACAGTTTTCCCGTTGCTCATAATATTTAATTTTAAAAGTTAATAATTAAGATGTAATAAAATCATTTGTTTATTTATATATCATTTATCCAACATATATATAACCAATTTCTTTGTTAATTAATTCCCAAATATCAAACCATTTTATATTTTTGGGCCAAAAGTATTGATTATACGGTGTTTTAAGAACCAGGCAAGACCTACCTCCATTTATTTTGTAGAAATTGTTCCCTACCCTACACTGGTTTTGAGGAATTACTTCCAATTTTTTCTACACTTAACTGCAAGCCTGATTATTAAACTGATTGGAGTGGTATAGAGATTGCCATTTTCAATATTTAAATATAATTTATGATAAGAAAATACTTTCTCTCCATCGCTTTGATTTTATTAATAAGTACAACAGGATTCAGCCAGTATGTTACTTTTGGTCGTGCGTTTAGTTTCGGACATGCATTTATCAGTGAAAAAGATGTACAACATAAATTCTTTTTTAGTCTAACAGGAGGGTTTTCCATCACTTATGCAAAAAGAGAAAATTTTGGATTTGGCGCTGACCTTGTTTACTCCACCGAAGGAAGTAAAACCCTCTATAATTCAGGGGGACTTACTACGGAAAATAAAATTAAGTTGTCGTATATACGTATTCCACTTAAAGCGATATATTTTTTAGGGGATAATGGTGATAATATACGTCCAAAGGTTTTTGCAGGTCCTTCCTTTGCCATTTTAGTGGGTGCAGAATCCAATAAGGAAAACTCATACGAAACATTTAAAAAGATAGATGCCGGTGTGCATATTGGTATAGGTGCCAACAAATTGATATGTGACAGAATATGGCTCAATACGGATATCACCTATACGCAGGGATTAATTGATATTTCCAATGAAAATTTAGCAGGAGGGGATAATAGAAATGGAAATATCCGGATGAATATCAGTTTACTTCTTGGCACCAACAGAAAATGACGTTTTATTTCCGCAAAATGGGGAAATTTATCTACAAATTATTTCTAAAATAATTTCCGGAGTAAACAAAGGAAATAAAATATGCAAGCCGAAACAAGGCGCTTTGTAGGGTTGGTACATTTATGGGAGCTACATTTTTATAAAATTTTCATTTAACCTTAAAATTTAAAATTATGTTACGTTATGCCCTAATATTTTTTATCGTTGCCATCGTAGCCGGTATATTCGGTTTTGGCGGAATTGCAGCAGGCGCTACCTCCATTGCAAGAATTTTATTTTATATTTTCGTAGTGCTGTTTCTAATAAGTTTAATCGGAGGCTATAGTATTGGTAGAAAAAAAGGATAATTACCATTATGCAACCGATTATAAAAACAATTATTATTATTTCATTTACTGTTATGATGCGTTGCAGCAATAACAATCCTGAGCAGCCTCAGAAGGTTGATAGAACCATCGATTCCGTTATTGAAGAAGGGGGCGAAAAAGTAAAGGATGCAAATGAAGGCATCAAAGAAGGTTTAGAGGAATCGAAGGAAGAATTCCGCGAAAAAACAAAAAAATTGTTAGGCGATTCCATCTCCCATTAAATAAAAAAACTGTTTCATTTTACGAAACAGTTTTTTTATTAATGTTTAAAGCTCTGCTTAAATTATTTTTCTGATTTCTTTTTATCAAACAATTTATTTAGAAATCCCTCCTTTTTAACCTCTGCTTTTTCTACCGTATTAATATTGATTGTTTGCTCCAGTGAAGGATATAAGGCTTCAATAAATGCATTTCGCAGAGTGCCACCAATTATACTAAAAATATCAACATTCGGATCTTTTAAAACCCCTTCAAATTGAATTTCAGTTGCCACCTGATCCTCCGATTTATTTTTAAATATCCAGCCTCCAAATCCAATAATACTTTCCCAAAGTTTCTGAGTGAGAGGGTCTTCCTTTTCCTGCTCCCATTCAATAACATCAAGATCTTTAATGATGGGTTTAGTATATCCTATTATTTTACCATCTTTTGCTGCTGCTTCGGTATAAACGCCAAAGGTTCCTTTTTGCACATCGAAGTTTCCGTATGCTTTTAAAAAATCATTTACTTCAACAAGATTTAATCCTTTCATTTCAGCATTAATATCAAAGGTTGGGACCTTATTTAATGCATCCAATTTCATATTCATTGTTGCCTTTCCTCCATAAATACTGGCACTGCCGGTTACAGTAGAGGGAAGTAAATTTGTTGAATCAGTTACATTGGAAAGATTTTCAGCCAGGATATGAATGTTTTTTGTAAAAACATCAACCTTTGGCGAACTATGATAATCCAAATAATGAATTTCCCCTTCAAAAATTTCAAATCTATTGAGTTTTAATGGCATTAATTCATTAACAATATCCTGCCACTCTTTATCAATTTTTGTTTGTGAAGTTGCTTCAGTTGGACCTTTAACGAAATTAAGAATAGGGCGTGACACTTCAATCTCCCCCACCAAACCACCATTAAACAGGGCCTTCCATTCTATAGATAGGTCAATAACATCTGCTGCAAAAAACGGAACCGGTATTTTGCCTCCTGTTTTCTCGAGTTTAATATCCTTTATTTTATAAGAACCCACAATAAGCGCCAGGTCAATATCCACCACATGGCCGGTATACCCTTTAATATTTGCTAACTTATCATTTACAATATTTAATACGATATAAGGAAGAAACAATCTGAAAACAATTAAAACAACCACTGTTATTAACAGGATCCTCTTCCATCTCAGTCTGTGTTTTCTTTTAAATTCGGAAGCGGTAGTTTTCATTGGCTTATTTTTTGAATTCATAATATAGATTTGTTAACATACATTGAAAATCAATTAAAATACCATGCCATTTAAAAAGCAGACCATTCAAAATATATGGGAAGTATTAAAAGCAACCATTAAGGGATTCAGACAAGATAAGGTGTTGAAATTAAGTGCCTCCCTTGCCTATTATACGGTATTTGCTTTGCCGGCCCTGGCACTCGTATTAATATCAGTAACGGGGATATTTTTTGGAGAGGATGCAATGTCAGGGGTATTGTATAAGGAGTTGGACGGAATAATAGGAAAAAATGCTGCACTGCAAATTCAGGAAGCAATAAAAAATACACATTTGGCCGGAAACTCCTACGCGGGGACAATACTGGGAGTGGTAACACTTTTATTAAGCGCCACCGGAATTTTTGGTGAAATTCAGGATAGTATAAACAGAATATGGGGACTCAGAGCAAAACCAAAAAGAGGAATAATCAAATTATTGTTGAATAGAATAATGTCATTTTCCCTTATTTTAAGCATAGGTTTTGTAATGTTGGTATCCTTAATCATTAATGGATTATTGGCTGCAATAAAGGAAAAGTTAGAGGTTGAATTTCCCGGCCTAAACGTTAATTTACTGTTGGTAGTAGATTATGCCATTCAGTTAATTACCATCTCCCTACTATTTGCAATAATATTTAAAATTTTGCCGGATGCAAAAATTAAATGGAAAGATGTTGTTGTAGGTGCATTTGCTACTACCCTTTTATTTCTGGTTGGCAAAAGTCTGCTTGGATATTTTATATCCCGAAACAGCTCTATTGAGGCATACGGGGCAGCAGGCTCCATCATACTGATATTGCTGTGGGCATATTATTCCTCAGCAATTTTGTATCTGGGGGCAGAATTTACACAGGCATATGCCAAAAAATTCGGAAGCGATATTCAACCAAATAAATATGCGGTATGGGTAGAAAGGCAAACAGTAGAGGTATCAGCACCTTCGGTAGATAAAAATACAAGCACAAAATAATTTGGAACAATTATTTCATTTGTTTCAATAGTATTATTAAAAAACTAAAATACTTTATTATGAATAATTTACTTTATATTATCGCAGTAATTCTGATCATTGGATGGGCCTTAGGCTTTTTTGTATTTGCTGCAACAGGATTAATTCACATTTTGCTGGTGATTGCTTTAATTGCTATCGTTCTGAGATTGATACAAGGAAAACCTGTTGTTTGAGCATTTCCCGCTTTTGCTTTTATTCTCAAGCCAATGACGGTTATCGAAAAAGCATTGTAATGCCCGTTGTTCATGCATATCCTCAGATGATTAATTGAGATTGAGCCATGTCAAATTCATTATGCAATTGATTGAGTCGAATATATTTTAGTATTCGGCTGAAAAAATTAGTCGTGATATTATGAATCTCAAACTTCAATTCTTGTTTGAGAACATATCTTTAGGCACTTATTTTAAGCGCGGGTAGTAATAATGTATTCCTTAATTCATAGTTAATCAAAATATTTAACCGGCGAAGATAACGTAGAAATGCTTTCATCGTAAACGCAATCCCGTCGTTCAGTAATTGATTGATACTTGCAGCTTGCAACCTGTTATAGATTATTGTTTACTTCAACTAGTATTTTATTCAGTCAGGTTGAACTATGTCTTCAGACACTATGTTTTTCTTTTTAAAAATATTCCTCTGCCGCCATTTCATATTATTATGGATTAAATAATGAATAATGCGTTTCTCGATCATGTGATGCAAAGGGAGCAGTCCACACATTAACAATATTTTTATTCCTAAAATTTTCCAGGGTTCTCCATGTGTTAGGTGGTGTATCCAGGTATCAAATAAGAGAATAAGAAATTCGAAGAAAAAAATAAAACAAACAAAACCAACCATTTGTATCATTGTAGGCGACACTTTAAATCCGCCCAAAATCAATAACAATAAAAATGCGGAAGCAATTATTATGGTAATTGCAGTATACTGAATATTATTTCGTCTTCTGATTTCTTCTTTTGTTTTTTCAATACGCTGGTCTCTTAATACTTCTTCATTTTCAATTTCAATAAGTTGCAACTCCTCCTTTTGCACCATATTGCTTAGGCTATCTGCAATATTTCTATTGATCTGACTATATTTATAAGCATTTAAATAATCTTCCTGAGAAAGATAATTTTTTTTCAGCTTATCGGTTGCATCCAACATGAACTCATAATAAGGCAAAGAAGACGCAACAGTGAAAGCCTTTAGAAATTGTTCATTTGCTTTATCAGAAAATTCTCTTCTTTGCAAAAAATCACCATATCTGAGATAAAAACTTGTTCTTCGCAATTTGTCATTGGACTGATCTATACGAATGGAAGCCATTTGGTAATATTTCATTGCAGAATCAATTTCCCCCTCATATTCCCGAAAAAATGCTTCCAGCCGATAATAGGTTGTGGTGTCGTTTATTTTTATATGCTCAAGTTCCTCCGGGTATTTATCGTGAAAAAGTTTGAACAACTGAGCAAAATCATTTTGTTTGATCAAATGCGAACGAAATATAACTATACCATTCCTTTTGAGTTTAGGCAGGTTATTTATTTTTGCAAAATCGATGATCTTATACAATTGTTTTTCGTTAAGGGTCCGGTTATTAAAAGCAATAACTTCAAGGTCACATTTTAAACTCATTATCCTTAATGAATCCGGATTCATTGCATTTTCGGCAATATCCAATTCTTTCAATTTATATTGAATTGACTTGTCGTACGCTTTAATAAGATTATAAAATTTTGACAAATTATTATAACAATCCATTTTCAAAGCAACATCTTGTACAGATTCAGCAATAGTAAGAGCGTCAAGAAAATTCCGGATTGCCTCCACATTATTATTCATTTTTTGTTGAATATCACCTACCACAAGATGTGTTTTTGCGGTCATATTCTGGTCCTTTAATTGAATAGCGGTTGTGAGAGCCTGATACGAGAAATCCCTTGCTTGTTCCATTTTAAATATGAGGAGATATCCTTTTGCCAATGCAATTTTACACTTCCAGATATCTGTAGGTTCTCTCAACTGAGCGCCATAGTTTTCTAATTTATCAATTATATCACTAATGGATGCACTGTAACTATAATCATCAATTATCAGTAAATAATTAGCATAAGCTTCCAGTAATTGCAAATTATCATAAGAAAGTTCTGCCATTTCAATTCCGGCTTTCAACAAACTATCAGCAGCGATATAATCCCCTTCCCAATCCACATAATATGCAGCAAGTTCGCCTAACAGAGCAATTGTTTCTTTTCCCTTCGCAGCAATTTCAAGATCTTTTTCTAAAGATATTTTATCAATAGACGGCAAGGTATAGTTCTCCTCTGCAGGTAAATCTTTCCCATTGGCATTGTTGCCGGCGTTTATTTGAAATATATTTATAAATAGCAGGGCAATTAAGACCTGTAAATTAAACCGTACAGTCATATATTCAGCGATTCTTGCGTGTGTATTCAAAAGTAAGTTTGTGTTATTGAAAGATTGTTATCTTTAGCCGGTAATCTAATTTTGAAATATTTAACCAATAACCTCACAAATTTACATTTTTATGGAAAATACACAAAAGATCAAGTGGTACAAGAAGTTGACCATTTTGTTAACTATCAGCACAATTGTTCCGACTACATTATTAATGATGTCACTCTCCCCTGCCGGAGATGACAAATCAAAACCGGTATCTCAATCAGAAGCCAGAAACAATATCAGCAATTACAGAAACAGTGCTGCGGGAGCAGAATCTGGAATTAATGGCTTAAGGATAGAATCAGGACAACTGGAAGCAATGAATAATGTTTCCAAGTCAAATCCAAACACTTCGGCCTATAGATTATATTATGGCCAAGACTCCGTTGGAGTACCTGTATCAATTGTAGTAGGCATCACAGATGATGGCCAGGACAATACAGAAACCATTTATACTACAGGCCGAAATGGATCAAATCTTTGTCCGCCTGTTTGTGATGCGAATAGCCCGTTGACAAATTGAGGGTAGAGGTGATAAAAACAGTGTATTGTATTTGAATGTTCCAAGTTGAAATTATTCGGGAGAATGCTGATAATTTCAACTTGGAAAGTTTTTCTGATAAAATTGTTCGACTTAATCAATAAAGAACTCCACAAGAGGTTAGATTTATAAAGGGATATATTAATTGGTGTTTGGCTTAAGATTTAATGATTGATTTATTAAGGAAAAGTTGTGAATTTAGTTTGGGATTTATGTGATCATTATCGCGGTCCACCAAGTTACTCATTTTAAAAAAAATACATTTCGTTAAACCGTCTCCTATTACAATTGATAGTGTTTAGCATTTTTAGCTGTTCGGAGCAACGTATTACGTAAATCGCGCCAATCAAAGTAAATATTGTTATTTTGAGATTTGACCAGCACATATGATTTGGTATGTGGATTTACTTTCCGATACAAAATGTGAGAAGGCTTAGTGGGATAGGGTTTTGAGGGGGTGGGGTATAAATGGGGGACAGAATAGCTGATTTTTGCTTTTATTACCTACCTTTAGATTAAAATATCCTATGACCCTTGACGAAATAAGAATTGAAAAAAACAAACACAGTGCGATTAATGTAATGCATGGTGCTATTCTATTCATTGTTCCAGTAAAGGAAAATGAACAAAACGATTTTAGAAATCGACTTATAGCGCGGTTAATGGAAAATGAAACGCTGGAACAAATAGCTGAGAAGATTAATTATTTAGATCAATTATATGAAGATAATTATCTTAACAATACTTTCGAACTACGGTACCTGCGAGGTATGTCTACCTTTCTTGATGAATATGACTTACAGGGGAATCCAATAAAGTAAGGTATTAATAAAATAATTATTTTGCAACTTTTCCCTCATGATTGAGCTGATTCTCCTACTAGGAGACTGCTTGGGAAAGACGCCAAAATATATTTTGCTTTTTATTTTTAAATATTATGCTTAACTTGAAATTCAATTCAATGGTTTTATAATTTTTTATGCTATTTTATGGACTTACACTCTGAATTTTTGGGTCATCTCTTTAAAAAAGAAGTCCTAAGGGATGTTGAATTATTAAAATTATCAAATGAAATTATTTTTCCAGTTAGCCATGAAATGACTTGTCGACTTTATAAAGTAAATCAAGATACTATCAATTTTGATTATTTGGGAGTTTTGCTGCCTGGTTATTATTTTGAAACCATAGCCGTTTACAAGAGTAATTCACTTTTTTTGAGAGAAGATTTTTATAATTATTACCTTTTAAATAAATCACTGTATGATTGTACCCAGTACTTAATTCAACAATTTCCATTAATTGAAAGTTGCATGTTAGCTTGTGCATCTTTTACAATACGTGAGGCTGCAACGGAAAGAAAAGATTCAAAAAATTTTGTTAATGGTATATTGGTAGATGTTTTTGTTGCCGACGATGGTTCTATAAATGTTTTTGCGGACGATAAGTACGGTTTGCCATCAAATAAACCATTAATGATTTACAGATTTGATGATGGAAATATTGTAACTCTCATTGGCAACTACTATCTTGAGTTATTTCAAGATTTGAATGACCGACAATTAATTTCTCTGAACAAATTATTTTAAATTAAGAATTTAATTCAGATTCTACCATTACCTATTCAAATTCCAGATTGAATGTCTTGGCTAAGTTTAAAAAAAGGAGTCGAAATCCGCAATATTTGTTGCCGGTTAATAATAAAAACTGCCATGTAGAGATTTATTACGTAATTCAGATATAAAAATAAATCTTCACTTTCAAGTGATGTGTTCATCGGATATTTGTGAAGAATAATCTATACTTTTACAATTTAAGGCAAGCCAACAATGATTACATTTGTGATTAAAGTTTTAAACCCTACCATATGCATTATCCAATTGAAAAGAAACTACTCAGTGTAATGATTTCAGCAATGGTAAATGCTGGTCAATTTATTTCGATCAAAAAACAAATGATATTGTAGTGTACGAACATGGTTATTTTTACTCTCTACTTGCAGATCAAGATGTAGAAGGAACAATATTTGATGGCAAAATAATGTCAGGTGCTACACAAGATTATTGTGATTATAAAAGATATATTCCTATTCCGAGACTATCTTTAAGTACTCTTTTATTGAAGTTTAAAAACAAAGTTGGCGATGAAACTCCATTTAATGAATACTTAAATCTTTTTACAAAAAAGGTTCTTTTAAAATATTCGATGGATGGAATTGAGGACATAAGCGAATTATGTTTTTCAGCTACAATAAATATAATGTTTTACGAATATTTTAATTCTCTTTATGGTTCTGAATCTTCGGAAAGAAAAAGATTTGATAGGATTATGATTGAGATATCGGATAGTATTGCACTTGAATGGATTAATGACCCTATTGACTATGAAATAATTTAAAATTGTTAGCTTTATCTATATCACCTTTCAAATGGCATAAAAAAGCAATACTTCATTAAAATTTAGCGAAGCCGTATTGTTGTTTTTAAAAATAAAGAAATTGGCACTACTCTAACCTATAGAGATGGGAAATTTTCAAAATTAATCATTAACTAAAATTAGAGAATTTGCTTTCAAAGTTCCTTTCTATTACAATTATTCTTAATAATCTCTCTTAATTAATTTAGTTTTTACCCGTAAATATTGAAGCATATTCATTATTCTTCCACTGTGGTGGCATTTTTTCAAAGAAAATATTAAACATTAAATGAAATATTTTCTTTTTTTCATGAGCCATCGATTGATGAAATATTTGGTTTGTGTAGGCTTCTAAAATTATAATGGCCTCTGCCACATAAAGCCCAAGATCAGACTGTAATATTCGCCCAAATTTTTTTACATGATCTTTAATACGTAATTCTAAATTTTGGATTAGAATGGATATCGGGTCCCCAATAAAACTTAAAGGCATTAATATATCTAAATCGGCAACCACTTCGGATATTAAACAAACATCAGATAAATTCGGCATAAGATAATTTAAATCAATCAAAATATTTAAATCATCATGTTGCTTTAATCGGATAATTATATCATAATCATCAACTTTGTAAGCTTTTACAAATTCTAAAATATTTGATTCTGGCATATCTTTTACTAATTAATGTTTCTTGTGCGGTCCATAAAATTTGTACGATCGCCCGAAATAAGCTACTTCAAAAATAGTTACTAATCGCTATATTTCAAATTTCCTTTATTATTTTTATTAACACATTTTCAATATTATCAGCCATCCTAATCACTGTTTCAGATCCATAATAATTGCGTTGTAACACCGGTGAGATTTAATTGTGTTTCAGCATATCCAAAATGTTCGATCAATTTTGTATATCTGCTCTCCCTTCAAAGGAGTGGTATCGCAATCAAATGCGGTAGCTAACCCTCTTGAGTTGTCCGGCGGATCAACATCAGTAAGTCTGGTTAAGTATTTCTTTAATGTATTGCGGGCAAGTCCGGTTTGACGAACAATCCCTTTGATGGAGTATCCGCGTATTACAAGTCTGTTAATCAGTTTTAATTGATCCATCGTGATTATTTTAGATGCCATGTCTTTTATTTGAAGGACAAAAGACAAGTAATCCAATCACAATTTTTTTTTCATCAGGGGGGGGGGCAACATGTGCCGGAATGTCAGCACCAAAGAGGGGTCAACATGCGCCGGAATGACATGCAAAGATCACCCGCTCAAAAACTCATCCGGACTTAAAAAATAAAGTCGTTTAACTTTACAAAACAAGAGGGGTCACGTTCACCAGAATAACGGGGTCAACATGAAACGGAATAGGGGGGTCAATATGCTCCGGAATGTACATTTGGGAGGCAACTCTGATTTTTGATATACAATTGCCGAAAGTGTTTCGTCATCGCATTGCAACAGATCCTTTAATGGGATATCTGTTTTTTCTACTAATAACCGATATTCACTGATCGTTCTTCGCGCTACAGAGGTGAG
>Ga0163152_10006776_pt1 | contig 12800 bp, 8 predicted proteins | sample OliLakLV19MP8IB2_FD_148635 | JGI IMG/M metagenome (GOLD analysis project Ga0163152, IMG submission 148635) | Freshwater microbial mat bacterial communities from Lake Vanda, McMurdo Dry Valleys, Antarctica - Oligotrophic Lake LV.19.MP8.IB-2 | ecosystem: Environmental > Aquatic > Freshwater > Lake... | reverse complement strand
ACTTTATACATTGTTATATTAATTGTTTTTATTTTTTGGTGATTCTGTTATTTAGTGTACACTAAATAATTTTCGGTGAGGAAGAGAATCTTTAAAGAGAAACCTCAGTAAAAGCGATAACCTTGTTAAAGCTTTGTTGTGGACTATTTTCTATTAGGTGGTGTCATACTTTACCTCCTTGTTGGGGTATTTATATACTATAACGTACAACTTTGCGCAATAGATACATGTACAAATCGAAAATCTGTTAAAACAAAGGTTTAATCTCATAAGTGGTAATCTAAACCGTATCAGCGTACCGAATAAATTTATCGTCAGCAAGAAATTTTATGGGTAAAATTAGTATTCCAGCTTGTGCAAAGAGTGTTCTTGCTACTGCAAAAGGTATTCTCGTTTGTGCAAAGAGTATTCTTGCTTGTGCAGGGAGTGTTCTTGCTTGTGCCAAAAGAAATCTCGCTTGTGCAATTAGTATTCTCGCTTGTGCAAAAGGTATTCTTGCTTGTGCCAAAAGAAATCCCGCGTGTGCAAGTAGTGTTCTTGCTTGTGCAAAGAGTATTCCCGCGTGTGCGAAAAGAATTCCCGCTTGTGCAGTGCAATTTTTTTTAACTTCTCTTTTGCCACCAACATTATTTATAACGTGGCGCCTTACGGCGGACTTTTTTTAAACGGACGCCAATTAGTGTAAATTGGCGCCATTGGGTTAGCGCATCTGTGTGTTTTCTTTTCTGTGTGTATAGACCTGTGTGTTATCAACCGCAATGTATCGACCTGTATGTATCGACCATAATCCGACAACTATACCCATTGCACTGTGTGTAAGCCCGCGCACTTTTGCAAGCACATTTGGTCGCTTTCTTTCAGCGGTATTAATTTTTTTTGGCGCCAAATAAGCTTGCAAAAGCTCTGCAACCTGTGTGGCTATAGAACGGGCAATTTTTCAAATTGCTTTGCTATCCCTTCTAATAACAAACCCAAAAGTGTTGCCCCAAACTTGCATCTCGGCTAGACAGAGGCAAAATACCCCAAAAGGGCAGACACGGCCAAATACTGTGTGGGGGGCACTAACACCTAACAGCGCCTAAGCCCAATTTTTTGCGTGTTAACGCTCAAATGCATAACTTGGACAAGCAAAAAACTGTGCCTAGGCGCAAAACGTTATAAGTAATGCGTCAGGACAGACGTCGGAAAAAAAATCATCTCGGTCGACAAGACTTCGGCAGACTTAGAACATCTCTGGAAGCACTTTTTTAGGGTTTGGCTTTCCTTCCCTCACCCGGCTGACACAGCCGTAGTAAAGCTATCGCCAATTGTATCATATTCACTTGCCACACATGCCGAAACCAGACCAAAGCAAGTAAATATCATACAATTCCCACCGCACTTTTTGCCCGACACGGGCATTTTGGCTATCCCAAGCAAAGCACACTTGTGTTTTTTCGCTTCGCGCCTCAGCTATAAAACCCAAGTAAGCTTTGCGCTCACGCACAAAAAAATGGCGTGCTTCGCACAATTTATCCGCGTGCGCTCCGCACCATAAAGCGGGGCCTATCGGCAATTGGGCATTTTGAATTTATATTTGTAGTTTATCTTTGCACAACAATTTTTTTCTGTACAATAGTTGATCTAGTGACGACAGATACACTGTATATTGAAGATGGTAATTGAGTTAAATTTATCATATTCTCATTAGAATATAATTCCTGCGATAAGACTATTTCACCTAAAGAATTTAAAATTGTTAAACTGGCTAAATTATTTCCTTTCACGGTTATAAAATTATTTGTCGGGTTTGGATACAAATCCACTAGCGGAGCATTTAAGTAATTACTCTCTATTCCAACAAACTGATCATTCTTCCACGTTTCTTTAATTCGAGCCGGAGAGGAATCAACCCCGGTAGTTATATAAAATATATTGTTAAGTGAAAAAGCCATGCCTCCTTTTCTTCCCAAAGTAGGAATTCCAGAATAAGTTATTACACTATTGTTTGTTGGATCGAACAAACTCATGTCATTTGTAATATTATATACAGAATCTTGTCCGCCATATAAAAATGCTTTGTTGCTTGTTACTGCACATGCAACATAATTTTTTGCAGGTAAATTAATGGCGGTTATCATTTGCCAAGCATCGTTCAAATGATCATATTTATAAATATAACGATTGAAGTTATTATTGTTGGTTAAACCATAGCACACATAACCAATTCCGTTTATTTGAAAGGCTGTACCGCGAAACATGCCTGCAAAAGGTAAGTTATTCTTTTGAGTCCAAGTAGACCCGGTTATATTATATTCCCAAACATCATTAAAAACATTTCCGCTACTGTTACGCCCACTAATAATATAAGCCTTATCTCCAATCACAAAATTGCATGCTCCTTGCCTTACTTGTCCCGGAAAGTTTGGCATTGCCGCCCAAGTATTTGTTCCTTCCTCATACTTATACATATCATTTAAGCAAACACCTGGGCAAGTGATTCCTGTAAGCATGTAACCATTGTTTGAATAGGAGAATGCCGTTGCATACTGCCTCTCTTTCCCAATTGGTAAATTTGCCATATTTCCCCAAGTGTTACTTACGCCATCATAAACAAAACCATTTAACTCGCAGGCACTTCCATTATTTCCGGTAAAACAATAAGCTTTATTCCCAATAGTGAAAACACAACCGTCATCTCTTTGGCTCCCTGGGAAATCAGGAATTTGAACCCATGATTGCGAGTGAAGCAATGAGGTAAGAAAAATAAATATTAAAGTTTGAAACTTAATGCTGTATAATTACTTTCTTGGTTATTGATGATCCACCGTGTTTTAAATTCACAAAATAAATTCCATTAGGTACAGCGCTGATATCAAACTTACTCTGTTTGCTTTCTATTTTGCCGTTTGAAATGATCTGTCCTATTGAGTTCGTAAGAATAACATTAGTATTTCCACCTACTTCAAAGTTTAATTCAATATTAAGAAGGTCATTGGCAGGATTTGGATATACTTTTAAATTAGTTTCATTTAAAGTTGATTCTTTAACACTAGAGACAATGTTTTGCGGACAATTACTTGCACCAAAACAACCATTGCTATCCACTTTTAAGATCCAAGTTTGTTGAACTAAGCTATTAAAACCACTAGCTCCTGCCCATCCAACACAAGCTATATCTTTATTTGGCAGCTCCAAAATATCATGAAGTTCATTTTGTGTTGTAGTATCCTTAATAGGGTTTTCAGGAATGTAAGTTCGCCACCATTTTAAATTGCCCATACTGTCCGTTCTCATAATCCAACCCATGTATTGATTCACAGACGCTGTATAATTCACGTATTTTTCGCCACACAAAATATAATCTCCATTCGAACATTCCTTAATTTTGGAAACTCCCGGAGAATTCTCTGTCCCACCATATGTTTTTCTCCAAATAATGTTCCCTGAAATATCCAGTTTTGTTAATACAATTCTTTCCCCCAAGTAAGTATTTGATGCATTAAAATCACTGTGGTTATGTGCATAAATAAGTTGGCCTGATTTTAAACTGATAATGCTACTATAAAACGAATTGCTGGTGTCAATGTATTTATACCAAACCTGATTTAAATTGCTATCAATCTTTATAACATAATTCTTTGCAGTTCCACTGCTTGTAAAATTTATTACCTCTGTCCCACAAAGTACATATCCTTTTTTTATAGTTGTATCTACATCTGACAGCGTTCGATAAAAATTCGTATTTGTATAAATGCGTGTTTGGTATAGAACACCATTTGTGTCCACTAGTCGAACTAATGGCTTATAAAACCCTGGATGGTTAATGCCACACGTGCTATCCGTACTTCCAAAAAGAACAAGTTTACTTTTATCCTTCAAAAAAGGCCTGACCTCTGTGGTCAAATTATAAAACGTAGTATCCCCGTAAGATCGCGTAAACACTGTGTCGCAATATTGATCAAAAGTATATAGTCCATTCTGAAGCTGAAGCCCCCAATCCGTAATGCCCGTTGTATAGTATTTTTTATTGATTTTACAAATACCTCCAGCACCTGTGTAACTTCTGTTTGACGGCTTAAAGCGTTTCGCCAAAAACAAGGAACCAAATTTGTCGATTTTTAGCAATGAGGCGCTAATCTGGCTAAAAGCTACTTCATTAACCAAGGCAGTAGCAACGAAAGTATCATTAACAAAAAGCAGCCTTCTCGCCTGATTATATTTACCGGAAATATTAATCCGATTACTAAAATAGTTCTGTGCACATGCAATTTGAGCACACAGAACTATCAATAATAATATCCTCATTGAAAAAATCAACATTACTTGATGTTTATCAGCTTGTAATAAACTGGCGCCTGGCCTATCTTTAAAAAACTGATCAAATAAACCCCGCTAGTCAAATTTTCCGATGCGAGTTTTATTTCAGTCTCTTTGGCGTATACTTCCTTTGTTAAAATGATTCTTCCGGTTCCAATTTCTGTCAGTTGAATTTTAACGAATTCTCCATCAACGAGCTGACACTTTATGTTCAATTCATTGGTAAAAGGATTTGGAAAAACCTTGTATAAGTTAGACTGACTAGAACTTACTGAACCGATTGCCTCTGTAATCGAGCTTCTCGCTCCTGTTCCGTCATTAAAATTCTCTATGGCGTCATATAAGCTCTCTTCAATATATGTATTTCTAACAGCTTGTGCTAAGGCACTTCCTTTGGAGTTCACATTAAACGCATAGCTGAACAACTGGTTAGTTATAGTTGGATTTTGTATCATGTTTTCCCATGTCCCTTCTTGCTCTGCCAATTTCGAAAGATTCAGAAACGAAACCAAGTTTCTATTCTCTAACTTCTTGTTCAAACTGTCAATATATGCTTGAGCGTTAGAAAACTGTTTGGTGATCAAATAAAGATCAACAAGGTCATCGTAATACTCTCCAGTGTTATCCAACTTTAATATACTTTCTACTTGAGAGTAATCTGTTAAGGTATCTTCGGGGTTTAAAGCCAACAGTAATGCTTCATTAATATAAAACTGCTTATCAACTATAAGCTGATTGATGTTTTCGATCAAAGCTTGCCTTGCATTAATTCCAACTTGCCTACTTTGTAACTGTGTAAGAATATTACCAGGTAAATTTAAAGCTAAAATTGCCTGCCAAACTGCGTTGCTAACCGGCTGATTCGCTTCAATAACGTTTTTTAAAATTCCATTTGAAAATTCCGGTGGTGTATTGATAAATTCCAAAAGAATCTCATCGCTCAAATAAGGACTGTGGGTCAAAAGTATATTTTTTACATTTCCTGAAGACTCAGAATTAATAGCTGCAACTAATGAAGGTGCTGCTGCCGCGGCAAGAATCGCATTGTTTTGTGCAATTGAGTTACTTATGTTATTTACTTGAATGAGATTACATGGAATATTGCAGTTTGAGTTAAGTTCAACCGGGCAAACTTGAGAGAAAACAAATGGATTCAAGTTTGAACAAGGGCTATTAACAACTCCCGTTGATACATAGAACGGAACTTGAAATCCGGCTGTTGGGTTGCTATTAAACCTATACTGAAAAGTCGTTGTACTTTTAATATCGCTTTCTGCTGGTCCAAGATGTGATAACAAATTATTAGCGGGATCAGTCGCCGAATTGCAATTACCTTGTGTGCTTACAGCTCCGCTTGTAACAGCAATATCATTTAGCTTAGTTGTCGAATTAACATTACATTTTATCTGCAAATTGGTATTACCTGCTTGCAATTGATGGCCTCGATACATTGAATTGTATGTGTTTCGATAACTATACTTAGTAGATCCATTACATAAATTATATACCGTTCCAAGCGAGTTTTGTGGCCCTAGAGTTCTATATAAATTATTTGAGTGTTTAGCTACATCACATTGATTCAGGTAATATTGTGCCGGATAACATAACAATGCCTGGTTTGGATTTCCTACGTTAATTCCTTTTACACAAACTTTCTCAGTAGGCGGAACAATAGCATTAACTAAAAAAGTATTTGTTTGAACCGTACTATAGTTAACGCCGCTTTGTTGAATTCCTTTAAAACAATTTAAAAAAGTAGTGTTTTCAACTCTATAGTTCTTCAGAATATTTGACGAACTGGCAACTATTCCCGATTGCAGATTTTCGAACTTTGCCGTTCCAGCAAACTGAACGCAACCATTACTTGTTGCTAATGCGCAATTATCATTTATAAAAAAAGTAGAATTAAATGATTTAATCCCAATTCCTCTGTCATCAGTAACAATAACGTTTGCAAGGTTAGTCATATCCGTTTTAAACGTACAGCCTTTAATATTTATTCCTTTAACATCATTTAAAACTATGTGAGCCTTGGTGGGAATTCGATTATTTGTTGCATTCACAAAACTTTTGTCATTAAGAAGATTATCAGCTAAGAATGTACAATTATTGAAAAAACTGGCATCAGCAATCGAAGAATTAAAGTTGTTGCTGTTATTGTAATGAATAAACTCAACATCTATATAATTATTTTTAAATGTACAATTTGAAGCCTTAACGATACCACCTCCTGACGCAATTGTATTATACATTCCTGTTAGCACACCACGTTTAGCATTAAATAGTTTAGCATTGTTCATTATGAGTGAAGGTTGTCCAATGGGAAAAGTTTGGTTTTGATTAAACTGAATATTACTTTGCATAATAATCCCGCACCACATCCCAGGCTGAACACATCCTTGAAGAGATGTTAGTGTAGCATCATTTATAATCATTTTGCCCCCCAAACTAATTATAATCCCACTAAACTCACCTGTTTTTGAACTGTCGGAAAATTCTATGATCGTATTTATTCCAGTTATGATGAGGGTTCCGTAAACCACAATGCTTTGTTTTATTTTCTTGCTCGAATTAATTGTCATTGTTGTATTTGGCTGAACAACAAGACTTAAATAGTCGAAATTACTGTTGCTGTTGTAACAGTCGTTTCTAAGTTTAACCATATAGTTGTCGTCATAATTAAAACTATTGTTTCCTGAGATTGTGAGACCTCCATCTTCAGCTTCAGTAATTTTATACATACACTCGGCGCGTTTCAAATCACCTGGAACCGGTTGCCTATTTCTGCCCGTAACTACATCCTCACTCCAAACCCATTTTGTTGAACCATTTGGGTTAAATTTTACAACTAAAGGATCGCTATCCCATGATTGGAAAGGACCTTGAGTATAATTTGTATTGGACGGGTTTGCAAATTCCGGGCATCCGCTTAAAGGACCAAGCTCAGTGGCAGTTGGAGGTGTAAGATTTAGATTTCTTCTAGCACTCACCGCGGCAAATCCGCCGTCTGAGGTTTCTATGACACCTATTCTTAAATCCCCAGCTAATATTATTCCCAAAGGTGAAGGATTAACACCAGAGTTAATCATTTGACCCGAATTATCAAGTCTATATATAAATCCATTATTTTCAATTGAACCTACCGCAGAACAAGGACTGCAATCGGTAAACACTCCAATCATAATTTGATTTAGTGTCTTATGGTAATTCACCTCCCACGTCCTCGCATACTTAATAGGCGTGCTGCTATTTACCAACACAATAGGATTACTTGACCATGATGAATTGTTAACAAGATTCTGATCAATGGAATATACTACTACACTTTTCTGAGACGTTCCAACATTTGGGGGATTAAAGAACGCAGCAGTGGAAGCTACAACCATTTTCCCGGTATTTCCAATTTCACAAATAGAGGCGTTTTCATAATTGGCAACGGGCGCATTGATTGAGTTTACAACACCGGTGTTACTAAGCGAGTTCTTCGCAATAAGATAACCAGTGCTCGGATCAATCTTAACTACAAATATATTTCCATTTACTCCCACCTCTGTGAATCCCGAAGCGTAGATCATTCCATCAACGCTATTTTTGATCAAATCAAAACCAAAGGATGTAGTTTTAAGTGCTGCATTTTTATCGGTATTGTAATCAGGCGCTCCATACAAGTGTTGCCACAAAACTGTTCCGGAGTAATCAAGTTTTGCAATATACATGTGAGGTTTATGCGTTTGATCGTTAATAATAGCAGGGGGCGTTGAAAGGTCGAAATTATTATTTGGCGTAGCAGACGTCGGGTTGTATGAAAGAAATATAGATTTATCATACGACTTAACCCCCTCATGCGTACCAATGACGTAAATTCCAGTTGCATCCGTTATTACTTCTTGCAAATCTATAAAAGTTAGCATTTTATAGAACGTCAAATTACCATTCAAATCAGTAAATCCTATTTTCCCACGATACTGAGTTCGGTCAGTGGTAGTTTCCAATTCCTCACATTTTATATCAATCACTGAAGTAGCAGTAATAGGATTATGTGGAGAGTTTGGGCCCTCATTATAAATAGCTGCCCACGTTGGTATGTCGGCCTGAGTAATCATATATGCAGCGTAACCAACGCCAACATAACCCCATTGAATTCCTGGTGTAGTAGGATCGTTCAAGTTTTTGTGTGAATACCACCATTCATCACCGCTCTGATTCTGAACGGTTATGGGATTGCCATTGATGTCTTTTCCTGCCCATGTAGATTTTTTCCACTCAGCAGACGGAGCGGATTGTGTTTGTGCAATTAATAAATTGAAAGTAAATAGAACGCCAAGAAAACTGAGGTTAATTAATTTTTTCATAATATTTATAACGTTTATATTATAAAAGTAATATAAATATCCTAATATCAAAATTTACCTGTTAATAATGATCTGTTACCTGCAAGTAAAGGTATCTATAATGTTATAAATAATACCCTTAACAATAAGTTAAGGTTTTGGGCGTTTTAACCCGTTTTTCGTTTCAATCTTCTTGCTCATAGAGGCAGAGCAAGAAGGATTTTCACTACAATCGGTAACGCAAGAACATTAGCTGATCTTTCTCAAAGTAAATTTTATTCTGCTCACTTCTTTAAATTCCGCGCTTTTGCTTCCAAAAACACTTTTTACATAAAATTTCACCTCATTGGCAATAGTAACAAGCCCGGTTTGCTTTTGGTAAAGTAATTCATTTCTTGCTATGATCGAATTTAGAAGATCAGTCGTGGTATTTATTACAGCCGTGTTCACGGCTTTCATGGTGATAAGCAAATTGTTCAATCCTGCAATACTTAATTCAGCTTCGTTTGGCTGATATGTTTAACGTCAAACCAAACAAGACCGGTTTAGTATAAAAGTTATTGGACATTTTCTTAAGTTTAACTATTATAAAAATACTAAAGAAAATGGAAGAAAACAATAATGAACCAAAGAAACGTGGAAGAAAACCACACAGTTTAATAAAGGATATTAAACGAAGAACAAATAAAACATACAGCGCAGAAGAAAAGATAAGGATAGTGTTGGAGGGATTGCGTGGAGAAGACTCTATAGCCAATATTAGTAGGAAGTATGGGATTAACGACAGCGTGTATTATAAATGGAGTAAAGATTTCTTAGAAGCCGGGAAAAAGAGATTAAGCGGTGATACAGAAAGAAACGCTAACGCATCCGAGGTTTCTGATTTAAAAAGGGAAAATGATAATTTAAAGAAAGCTCTCGCTGATTTATATCTGCACAATGATTTACTAAAAAAAAGTTTAACCGGGCTGGATTAAATCCTAAAATGGAAAAACACATGCGATTAAGTCAAACTGAGAAATTCGAAATCATTCAGCTCGTTGAAAAATCTGAACTTGGTGTTAATGCTACGTTAAAGGAATTTGGCATTCACAAAAGCACGTTTTACGAATGGTATAATGCTTATTTAAAATATGGCTACGACGGATTAGCTAACAAACCTTGCGTTCGTAAGCAATACTGGAATCAAATCCCTGACCAAGAAAAGCAAGCCATTGTTGAGTTGGCTCTTGAATACACTGATCGTTCGCCAAGAGAAGTAGCGTGTTTGTTTACCGATATTCATAAGCGTTTTGTGTCGGAAAGCTCGGTATATCGAATCTTAAAAGAAAAAGGTTTAATAACTACGCCGGCATTTATGCTAATGAGCGCGGGACCAGAGTTTAAAGATAAAACACATCGCATAAACGAAATGTGGCAAACCGATTTTACTTACTTTAAAATCCCTGGATGGGGTTGGTATTATCTGAGCACGGTGCTTGATGATTATTCTCGTTTTATTGTTCATTGGCAGCTTTGTAAATCAATGAAAACAACTGATGTTGAGGATACCATCAACCAAGCGATGCTAAAATCAAATCTTAAACCGGGTGAAAAGCCGAAGCTTTTGAGTGATAACGGCTCTTGTTACATCGCAAACGATTTTAAAGACTATGTAAAATCACAAGAGATAAAACACATCAGGGGTCGTGTTCGTCATCCGCAAACGCAAGGCAAAATTGAACGCTATCACCGAAGTATGAAAAACGTAATTAAACTGGATGTGTATTACAGTCCAATGGAGCTTGAACACGCATTAAGACAGTTTGTACATTATTACAATTACCAACGCTATCACGAATCATTAAACAATGTTACGCCCGCTGATAAATATTACGGCAGAGCGGCAAGAACATTAGAAAGGAGGAGAAAAATAAAATTAAAAACCCTAAAAGAAAGAAAACAGAATTATTTTAGAAATTTAAGTTATGGGCTTACTAAAAGAAAATTCTTAATGGAAACAAAAAATTAACTATCTTTAATTATCAGAAAATGTCTAAATAAATTTAACTATGAAAGTTCAGATTGGTTTGACTACATACATGTCGTGTAGGTAAATAGTTTGATTTCCAGCTAAAACGGAATTTCTGGCTTCAAAATCAGCATAGTATTTTTCACTGTATAAAACATCACCACAAAAATAATTTTCAGCTTGAATAGTCCGTTTGCTTAAATAGAGATTGTGTGGGGCTATTTCTTCAGACAAAAATTCTCCAATATAAGGTGTCGGGTCCTCAACGTGCATTGTATTAGCATCATAATTTGTTATGTTTAAATTATCTCCATGAGCCCAAATAGCATCAAAAGGGGTATAGTCATAATGATTATTTGAAAAAGTTATGTGTGGATAACCAAAATCATTGTGAGGAGAGTTAGGTGGAGTCAGATAATTATTTTGCTTCATTAATCCCATACCTGTGCTAACGTTTCCTGGAATTTGATAGTTAACGTTTGGTAATCTTGGCAATGTGTTTTGTCCAGGGTAATGCAAATCTAATCCGCTCACAGTAGGACAAAAACCGTGCTGATTTAGATTAATCTCTTTATAGTTACAAAAAAGCACAGAAGCCCAACCCAGTGTTTCACTAGATAAAGGTAATTTTTTTCCTAACAATATGTGTGAAGGTAGTGTGCTTCCTGGATCAGCATCTAATGACCGCCAAGCTCCAGCTCCTAAATAAGAATCTTGTATAGTATTCACATTCTTATAAGTCCAATGCGGGAAGGTTATATGCCAGGCTGCTGCACCAGTTACAATAGAGGTTCCAATCTTGCATTCAAAAGCTTTATTATCGTTTGGCACTAATGCAAAAACCAGGAATAAGGCAAATTAATTCAGGTTAAATTTGTAATAACAAAAGAAAATGGATGAAAATACTTGGGTTTATAGTTGAATTTGCCACAAAAAACAAAAATTGGAAGACTCACCCTGCCTCATAAAACCTCCCTCACGCGCTTTAACCGCACTAACAATCTTGGAGTATTAAGCCAACAACTCTTTCAACTTTTTAATTTGATCCGGAGTTCCCAATACAAATATCTTTGCTTTAGGAATTATTTGTGTATCGGCACTAGGGTTGATGATGTACTCGCCACTTGCGGTTTTAAAACCAATGATATTAGCGCCCGATCTGTTTCTGATCTCCAAATCTTTTAAGGTTTTATTTCTTAAATGTTCAGGAATATTATCAAAAGAGATCTCTTCCAAATTATTATTATCTCCACCTTGCGCCGTTACGTAATCAATAAATTCCATCACATCCGGCTTCATCACTAAACTTGCCATGTGCGCGCCACCAATTCTATCAGGCATGATCACATTATCAGCGCCCGCAATTTTTATTTTCGTATCAGAACCATCATCACTCGCGCGAGAAATGATATTTAATTTCGGATTTAAATGTCGGGCCGTTAAAACAATGAACATATTATCGGCGTCAACAGGCAAGGTTGTAATCAATGCTTTTGCTCTTAAGATCCCAGCTTTCAATAAAATTTCGTCTTGCGTTGAATCGCCACTTAAAACAAGATCTTTGAAACGGTGATTAAGCGTTTCTGTGAGTTCCGGATTTTTTTCAATAACAACAAAACGCTTATCGTGTTTTTTTAAAACCTGTGCCGCTTGTCTGCCGTTACGACCGTAACCACAAATGATCACGTGGTCTGATAATTTTTCTATCGCTGAGTTCAATTTTTGTTGTTTAAAAAGGTTATTAAATTCGCCATCTACCACAAAACGTGTAATGGCCGATACGGCATAAGCAAATGTACCAAAACTCGTGATAATTAAAAAACTGGTAAAGATCTTACCTGCATCACTTAACGGAGCAATTTCGCCATATCCAACTGTAGCCACTGTAATAATGGTCATGAAAAAAGCATCCAAAAGATGATACCCTTCTATGATCATGTATCCTATGGTACCAATTACGATCAATATCCACATTAATATGAATGGGAAAATGAAAGGGTAATAGGGCCGTATTTTACTAAGAAACTTCATTTGTTTTATAGGGAAATATCCAAAATATAGCACCTAAAAATGCTATATTTGTAAATATAAGAAGAACTAGTGAAAACTAAAACCGTAAAGAAGAATAAAGTTAATGTTGTAACCCTTGGATGCAGCAA
>Ga0163152_10006773_pt1 | contig 12807 bp, 14 predicted proteins | sample OliLakLV19MP8IB2_FD_148635 | JGI IMG/M metagenome (GOLD analysis project Ga0163152, IMG submission 148635) | Freshwater microbial mat bacterial communities from Lake Vanda, McMurdo Dry Valleys, Antarctica - Oligotrophic Lake LV.19.MP8.IB-2 | ecosystem: Environmental > Aquatic > Freshwater >... | reverse complement strand
GGCTAACTCAGGTGCGCGATATATTTTTGTTCTGCTGTTTCACGGGACTAGCTTATACTGATGTACATAAACTCACAAGATCTCAAATTGTAAAAGGCATTGATGGAGAACAATGGATTTTTACTCATAGACAAAAAACTGAAACCGCTTCAAGGATACCGTTGTTGCCAACTGCAACTGCAGTGCTTGCCCGATATGAAAACGATCCTCAATGTATTGTTAAAGGGAAGATCCTGCCTGTGCCGACCAATCAAAAAATGAATGGCTATCTCAAGGAAATAGCAGACTTGTGTGGCATCAATAAATATCTGACCACACACATGGCGCGCCATACTTTTGCTACAACTGTCACATTAACAAACGGTGTTCCAATTGAAACGGTAAGTAAAATGTTAGGACACAAGAATCTTCGCACAACTCAACATTATGCAAAAATTATTGATAAGAAAGTAAGCGAGGATATGAGAGTGCTTCGATCCAAACTTGACGTAAAAAATGATAAATATTGTGTATAAAGGCTGCTCAACATCCGCGTTTACAACTTGCGGTGAAGGAATATCTGACGTTCTTCAATTTTTTACTTTTCTTTTTCCGGTTCAGGCAAGTTTAGAGAAGAAACCTTTACTTGATATGTAAAATGTTTGTGGAATCGTTTTCCACTTTGGGATATTGAAAGTCATGGTTTTCTTTAGGAAATGAAAATGCATATATAAGTATTCATAACCAGTTTCATTGTCGACTAACTTGCCATTTTGCCACTTGAGAACATCTTTAAATGGTGCTACATGATGTTCATTATTGACTCGTATAAGTTTATCCTGTTCAGCTATGTGATTCTTAAGATACAGTTTAATCTTTTCTTGCCTATTCAGCAACTGCACAACATGTGTCATGCTCTGAACTTCGTAACTTAGATTGCCGATTGGGATTTCTGCAAGCAAGGGATACCAGAGGTAGTTGCATTCATCGAACGAATAAACTTTTTTGGTGTTGGCAAATACTTTCCGATAATCCACACTTTCCTTAAAGAGAGAACAAATTCGTGCATTGTTTTTATAGAGCGTGAAGTGACCCAACCAGATATTGATCTTTTGGGGAAATGATTTCGAACTCATTTAAGAATCTCGGTAGTGGAGATTCTATGGTGGTTGACCACTTTATTTCGTTTATCAGTGGCCATTATTTTTTGCGATGCCAAACAATTCATTCCACACAGATTTGACCATCGCAAGCTTTGACATTCAGTTATTTATATAAGAATACTAAATGATGGTCGTGAAATAACTTTCAATGATCACACTCTCACGAAAAGAAGTGGTCAAGGGTAGCAAAATCTCCACAGGCATCACAAAAAGCAGGGATCAAAAAACCAGTTACGTTACATTGGTTGCGACATAGCTACACCACCCACCTGTTGGAAGCGGGTAATGATTTGCGTTATATTCAAGAAATATTAGGGCATAAAAGCAGCAAAACCACTGAAATATACACGCATGTTAGTACTAAAAGCATTCAAAATATAACCTCTCCCTTTGATGCTTTATAGATGAAAATAAATATATTACTAAGTGCTATAAACCTTCGCCAAGCGAACCGATTTGGGTGGCTAGGCGAAACTTAGTAGCGGGTATAAGAGAGTTGGTGGCAATTTTAAAAAACCGAAAACCTAATAGATAACTTTAAAAAAACCGAAAAATGAAAAGTAAATTTATTTTAACATTGATGCTGATAAGCTTTACTATTTCAGCAAATGCTCAGTTTTGGAATGATATAAAAAAAGCTGTTGGAGACATAGCAAACACAACAGTAAAGACAATTACAGCACCAACCGAAGTATTAATAAATACAGGAAAAGCAGTAACAGGAAATGGTAGTGTAAATGACATTTACAAACCCATTCAACAAGTTGTTTCTCAAACAGGTAATACGACAGCAAGCACAGTTGGTATTTTATCTCAACCGCAAACATATTTTATGCAAAAAGCTCAAGAATTTTCTCAATCTGTCGGAGGAAATACAGGAGCATTTATTTTTGACGTTGGTACGTTTTCAAATAGATATTATAATGAATTAGCACAAGCAGGAGTTAATACTACAAACGGCATTTTACAAGGACAAAACCCATTTCAAATTTCAGCTATTCCATTATCAGCGGCAATAAGAGCAGCACGAGAGCGTCATATAAGTAATTCTATGCCATTACCTGACGATGTAAAAAATGCTCTTAAACCTTACTTTAGTGAAAGTATCTTAAATAAAGCCCGATATGCAATTGGTAATATCCAAATTACTTTACCAAATTTTATTGGACAAGGTCAAAAATTTATGGGTAATGACGCATACGCAGTAACAGTGAATGATATAATTGTATTCAATAGACAACCAGGCAACTTTGCACAAGATGGAAATTGGTGGGCACACGAAGTAACACATATTCAACAATATCAAAATTTAGGAATAGAAACATTTTCCTTCAACTATTTAAGAGACCTTGGAAGTTCTATTGAAAAAGAAGCACAAGACAACGCAAACAGAATTACAAATACTTCCACTAAAAATGGATTTAGTTCAAGTTATGCATTAAATGTTGGTTCATTTGATATGAGTAGTAGTAGCATTGACCAAAATAAAAATTTCAATCAAAATCCCGAAATATATGTTGCTCAATGTGTTTTCCAAAATGACCAATTTAATGTAATGTATTTGGTTACAAATTATGGAAGAATAATTGCTGTTAATCCTTTAAATGGACAATGGCAACACATTGGTTACAGCACACCGCCAAGACTTCCGAATGTTGCTTGGTCTTATGACTTGCCAAATGCTAATTGGAGTTATCCAGTAGGTTTAGACGGAAATATATATAGCTTAACGCCTATTTATAATAACTTCGGACAAGTAATTAATCAAGAGTGGACTGCAATTGGATACGTAGTGAAATTGAAATAAAAAAAACTGCCACCAACAGCACCTACAAGAAATTGGCGGTTCAGTGGTTAAATAAAGCGTTGTACTTCGTATCAAGTTTTGTGGTGGCAGAAAGTTTTGTGCTTCGAAATCGCCAACTTCTTGTAGCTGCAAAACGTTATCGGTAATGCTAAGATACCTCGGAGTTCACTATACGTTTCTATGAATCTACGTTTGGCGTATGCATTTTTGAGTCTCTTTGGACTCGCCATACTGGTCTTTCACACGTTACCAATATAGAGGCATATCTGTACCGTATGGTCAAGTACAAAGTGATCCGGTACTTTCAACATAATAAGGTTAAGGAAAAGTATGCTGTTCATTTTATGATTTTTGAAGAGTTGGTAGAGGAGCTGTACCAGGAAACGGAGATCCAAACACTTCGGTCTTTAATCAATAACAGTATTGGCAAACTTCCAGAACGTTGCCAAATGGTTGTGAGACTGAGAATTGATGAAAACTTATCCAACAGTGATATTGCGGTACGCATGAACATTGACAAAGCTACTGTGAAGCGTTATATGACTACCGCTCTGAGCTACTTTCGAGAACGACATTCACTGCTTTACAGTTCAAAGTAGGGTATTTAATACCCCTTGCAGGAGGAATTCTTAAGGCGTTATCCTTACACTGAGGAAACGAATAGGAATTACTCCCATACACTTCATCTAATATTTATCAGAAAGTATTATATTTCTTCAACTTTACACCTGTTAACTGCAGCAAGACTGCTTTTTGAGTATGGTTGCAGTATGAAGTACAAAAAGAAAAAAGTCCTGATTCTGTTTAGCGGTGGTATTGATTCAACTGCGTGTATTCACTATTATAAAAGTAAGGGGTTTGTCATTGAAACTTCTTTTATTGATTTTGGGCAATTGTCCTGCAGGCGCGAGCTCAGCGCAACAAAGCGTGTCTTATCATTTTATAAACTAAAAACGAACATCGTTCGCGTCAAGGGTAATCAAGAGTTTAGGGATGGTGAAATATCCTTTAGAAATATCTTTCTTATTTCGGCCGCGCTTGTTAATAAGAAGAATTATCAAGGGTTGGTCTGTTTAGGAATTCATGCAGGAACAGATTATGTTGATTGCAGCCCAGCATTTGTCAAGGTTACACAGGGGCTTTTGGATCTCTATTACAATGGCTCTGTTCTTCTTGACACTCCCTTTATAGGCTTTACCAAAAATGAAATTATTGAATATTGTGTAATAAATAATATCCCAATTCAACTTACCTATAGCTGTGAACTTGGCCTTAATCAACCCTGCGGAAAATGTTTATCCTGTAAGGGTTTAAAGAAAATTTATGATAGCAAGGACATCAACTTTAAAACACCCGACAGGCATTGAATTGCAAACTCCTTTGTTTGTTTTTTCCTTTTCTTCTAAAGGTTTTCGGTTCAAAACAAGCAAAAAAACGGAACACTCTGAAGTGGTGGATCTAGTTGCGTTGGCTGCTGAATATTTAAACGATGCGGTACTGTTAAGTGCTTATGATTTAAAGTATTATTTTCCTGAGCCGAAAAAAATGCGAAAAAAAGGTTTCGTACCAAGCCTAGTATTTCTTGACAGTGGAGGCTACGAGACCATTGAGGACCATGACTTGGCTGAAGCCTACAAGTATCCGGTGTCAATAAAAAAATGGAACCAAAAAGATCATGAAAAGGTACTTAACACCTGGCCAGAATATTTGCCAGCAGTTATGATTAGTTATGATCATGGGAGTGAAATGCGAAGAACCTTTAAGCAGCAAGTAAAGAATGCGAGGATCTTATTTTCAAAATACCCAGGGCACCTGAATAATTTTCTAATTAAGCCCAATAAAAAAGGTAAGAGGCTCAACATACAGGAAATTGTTGATAACGCAGCAATGTTAAAAGATTTCAATATCATAGGAATGGCAGAAAAGGAGTTGGGGGAATCAATAGTTGAGCGGGCGAAGAATATTAAAGCAGTGCGAACCTCATTGGATCATCACGGGATATCTGTTCCTATACATATTTTTGGTAACCTTGATCCTTTAACCTCTATCATGTATTTTCTTGCTGGTGCAGAGATTTTTGACGGCCTATCTTGGTTACGCTTTGGATTTTATGAAGGGCGTGCGCACTACCTTCAGAACATTGATGCTATTAGACGAAGATTCCATGAAAAGGATTATTTAAATCAGCGACAAACGCTTGTGGAAAATATCATTTACCTGCGTACTTTGCAGGCGGAAATGAAAGCTTTCTTGAAAGAATTTCCCGAAAAGAAAGAAGGCGCTTTTGCAAGCTGTTTTAAGCATGGATCTGATCAACTGAAAGATGTGTATCAGGTAATTAACTCATAACGCTAAATAATATGGGGGGAAGCAGTAGTTCATTCCGGTATGAACCGGTCGAAAAAAAGACAATCATTCAAAAAATTCAAGAAGCTGATGGTAAGACCGATCAGAGCAACTATGAATTAGAGATCAATAATCTACTGACAAGTTTCCTTGGACAGTTTAATAATCGTGACACAGAACTTATTCAACAGCATATTACGACAATTCTTAATGCATTAAATGATCAAATTGAAGGAAATATCTTGACTAAATTCGGAGGATCGGTTAACCGTCACACGCATCTCAATGGAATTAGTGATGTAGATGCATTGGTCATTTTAAACAATTCCGAATTGGCAAACCGCAGCCCTCAGGAAGTGATCGATTATTTTTATGATGTTCTAACAACCCGACTTCCAAAAACGGATATTGAAAAGAGTGGTAAAACTGTAACATTGCACTATGCCGATGGTGATATTCAGCTGATCCCAGCTTTGCGATCTAAAACCGGCATCAAAATTCCCGATAACAACTCATGGTCAACGGTTATTAAGGCTGAAGCATTCAGAGATCGCCTTTCAGCGTTAAATTCCGCGTTGAATAATAGGCTTGTTCCTGCTATCAAACTAATTAAAGGAATTATTGCTGGGTTTCCGGAACGTAGTCAATTGAAAGGATATCACGTTGAATCCCTTGCCGTGGAGATTTTTAGCAAACACACTGAGGCTGAACCCATTCTTAAGGACTTAGTATCTTCTTTTTTTCAAAAGAGTGCTCAACTTATTCAGAAACCCATAAAAGATGTTACTGGCCAGAGCCTGTTTGTGGATGAGTACCTCGGAAAGAAAGAAAGTTTCGAGCGTTTTATGGCCGCAGACAATTTAGAACGAACCTATAGGCAGATTGAACTTGCGGATACTGGTAGAATAAAGAGTATTTGGAGTGAGTTATTTTCTCATATGGAATGACGGATCTATTGCGATACTATTATCTGGCCAAAAGGAGCGTGTATCAACACGGCTTTTTTTCGGAAATCTACTGGCAGGAAAAGACAAATATCGAGTCGGTCGATGTCCAAACTTTTTTATCCGAACATGCTTGGGTAATACTTTCTAGCGGAATGAATGTAAAGGTTGTAGAGAAGTTGTTTGTGTCACTGGCACCAATATTTCGCCATTGGGAAAATGCTGAGTATATTCTCATGCACAGAATTCAGATAAAATCTGAAGCATCACATCGTTTTGCACATTCTTCTAAACTAGATGCGATTATTTACATGTCCGATTATGTTGCAACAAAGGGCTTAGCCGAAACCATGAGTTCTATTCAACGATTTGGTACGGATTTCTTGGAGCAGTTTCCATTTCTTGGCCCCGCTACTTCCAAGCATTTCGCTAAAAACTTGGGATTTAATATTTCAAAGCCGGATCGTCATCTAGTACGGATATCAAAGAAATTTGGGTACCTGAATTCAGATTTCCTTTGCAAGGAAATTTCAGAAATTACAGGGGACAAGATGAATGTCGTTGATGTGGTGCTTTGGCGTTATGCTACCATCAACCGTAATTATTTGAATAGCTAATTCGTGAACAGATTTTTCTTGTATTTCCTCTTGGTTGTAATCGGTGGCATTACACTGTCGTGGATTGACGGGAATTCTTCCCTAGCTAATTTTGCAATTGATATTGTTGCTGCTTCAGCTATTATTCTCCTTGAAAAGATTTTTGAAAATGCTAGATACATATGGATGTGGATTTTAACACATACGTTTCATGCCAGACGTAAAATCAGACTATCAATATCCTATTTATTCAAGATAAAGGTAGACGGTAAATATCTATTGGTGAAAGGTAATCGGATTCCGAACCAGTTTCAGCCTGTGGGCGGTGTCTTCAAAAGATATCGAGAGTCTTTCTACGCACTTGAAAGGCTTAAAGTCACTGACGATAACAACGTACCAATTGATGATACGAGTATTGATGATTTGAGGGTGAAAATGCCGGCCTTGAACGTGATTTCATTTCTAAGATGGTACAAATCTCAGCTTGGACGCGAAGTTTCGCCTTACCGTGAATTCTATGAAGAACTAATTCGTACAGAGATACTAACTCAAAAGGTTTTTCCGTATTTAAACTATATCCATTTGAAACGACATGAAACAGGCATTCGCTACTCGCCACACTTTAAATGTTATGAAATTTTGATCGCTGAAATTTTTGAGATCCGACCTACGGAAGAGCAGACAGCAGCACTTCGCGAACTGCAGGAAAAAAGTAGTGATCAATATGTGTGGGTCTCAGACGATGCAATCGAGCGCAAAGGAGCAACACCCGGTGGTCTATCCACATATTCGATATCTGAAACCTCCGAGTGGATTCTCTAAACGGGCCGCAAGCATATAGTTGTCCCTTCATGTAATGTTAGTTAACCCTTGTATAGATTTTATTCTCCTCGATAAGTCTTGATAGCCCAGTCGCTCAGAAAAAGTGAACGCAAATTCTAGCAATTGGACTTTTCCAATAAGTCCAAGTTTATCGAAAGCATCTCGATGACATTTTCTAAATTTGTTTTTACTACCGCAAAAACATAAATGAGTTCTACCAGGTCTACCGACATAGGCAATTTCAATCATTAACGAAATCATACCGCGAGCATCACCGTTGGTTTTCAAGTGGGATTCGAAATATTCGAAGATGCCAAGAAGTCCGTGCCCGTATTCTCCATTTTTATAGTATCCCTCGACTCTCCTAAAGGTCTGATTAAAAAAATATGCCTTGACTTCATTAGCAATGAATTGATTCAATGTAATCCCTTCCTTACAAATTATTAGTTCTTCTGGTAGAACTGCAATACAGCATGATTGGGTATCCTCATAGACATGCCAATCAGCAATTTTTGGAATTTTACCTCCAGTCTCAAAAACATTTGGAAATCTAAATGGAAATCCATCCTTCCAATGAATTTCCACCTCATACGACTCCCAAAATTTCCCACTTATATCCACCACCTCAAGAACACCCTTGATGTAATTTTTGCCTTTTTCATCAACTTCATTTCTAAACTTTGGAAAGTCGCTTTGAATGTGAACTGCTTGGTCTGCGAATACTTCGTAACTGGTGGTCAATGCGCCCATGGTTTCCGTGAAGGCACACCTGCCAGTAATGTTGCATTTGCGGAACTAACAATAGTCTCGTCTTTTGCCAAATGGCATGGGAATCTATCGCCAAAGCTTTTTTGCCAATGTTCACAGGCCTTTTTATGATTAGTTTCTTCTAATGCTTTTTTTGCATTATCAATAAAGTATCCTAGATACTTTAGAAAAGCTTCCTTGTTTTTATATCCTTCAAACAAGTCCTCACCAGCTGGTGTAGTAGGTCTTTGACATTTAAAATTTTTTATAAGTGCTGCATGTATATTAACCAGAGTCTCTTTCAAGGCAATGTCATCCCTTTCGTGAGCAGAGTAATGATTTGCTGCTAAAATCGTCATGATTATTCCGCAAGGCATCTCCTCACGTCTAAGATCCGCCCAGCTTTTTAAATAGCGGACAATTCTTCTTAATTGATGATCTGCCTTTCGAATATCATTTGTCCACTTTTCAAACTCCGGGTACATTCGAGATTCAAGAAGAAATCCTTTCTGAAATCCTGAATTGATTTTACTTTCAAACCAGACAATAAATTCAACCGGATGACTTAGTATCCATCCTTTGATCTTGTCGGCCAAATCGGGTGAATCAAAGTTAGCTGCATAATAAATTGGGATGTCTACGTGGAATCCACTTTTATATTGAACACGAATACACGTTGCTTTATCGATAATCTCTTCAATATCGTCATGACCTCTGTCTAAAGACATTTTTACCCAGGCATGAAAATCCGCGGGGGTAGGTCTCTTATCTCTCATTATTGATCCGATAAAATAAACTCCATCATCAAGATCATAATCGTCCCTAACCGGGCGAATAATCGTGTCCATTACAAAAGATCCTTGACTTTGAAAATCAAGCAAGTGTTTAATGAGGAATTGCTTCGAAACGATTTCGTATCCCTGTTTTACTCGGGCACGTAACTCTGTGCGTATTTTCAGAAGTTCTGTTCTTTTGTCATCTGATAGTCGAATGATGTCATTGTAAGAATGAAATAACAGATTGCAGTTTGCCATATTTTTATAGTTTATATTTTTTAGTTGTACTGAAAAATGATTCGATAGCAGGCAGTTTCTTTGCCAGCTCTCCTCTGTCATTACCTTTCCCTTTTAAGAATTGTATAGCTTTATCAGATGCCAAATCCAGTTGGACTAGATGTTGTTGTTCTGCTGAGATGTCTTCAGACGGTACTCGCACATACTCAATCTTGATGTGGTTTAATTCGCATAGCTTGTTCATCATATAATCCGTAAAATGACTCTGTCCGATAATTGATGTATCGAATAAGTCATTCCTCCAATTAATAAATGAACGATGGCGTTTAAGTCCAACTGGCTTCCCTGCGGTACTGTTGAGGCTACTTATTGATAGGACTTTAATTGAGTCAAACATCTTACCAGCACCGACAAAATAAGTCAGAGCCTCTATCACACCGACCATTGTTGGATTGTTTGCCCAGACTCCTCCGTCTATAAACTGTTTGTGATCATAGTAAGGGATTTCACAGAGCGGGAAATAAGTTGGAGCAGCCGAGGTTGCTAATGCGACATCAACGCAAAATGCTTTATTATCTCTATCGAGTTTCCCTTCTTTATGGTCATACTTGAAAACCCAAGGCCTTGCATCAGTTAGGGAATATGATGGGATGCAAATAAGGTTATGGACATCTCCAATTTTATTTTCGGCAAATATTGACTCTAACGCAGTACGTATTGGTCTATCATCATACTTACCCCTCCAAAATGTTTGTCTAATAATGCCGCCTAATTTTGTTCTTTTTGGAAAGATCAATTTGCCATGGCTTTCATAAAATTCACTAATTGTTTTAGCAGGAACTTTCAAGGAAAGACCTAGGCCAATTAGTCCTCCGGTAGAGGTGCCGCAAATCATGTCAAAGTAATCGGATATTGAACATTGAAATCGCTGCTCGAAGTGTTCGAGGATTTTAGCGGAATAGAGCCCTTTGATACCCCCGCCATCAATTGATAAAATCTTAAATTCTTCCATATTTTTGTTTCTGGTTACTTCAGTATTTTTTTCTACCTTAGATTGAGAGGTTACCAAGCATCTGCCTGTCGCCCTTTCAACTTATCAACTAAAAGCGTTACTAACGGTTTTAGGTATAGAGTTAGAAACCTCAAAATTTTGTGTGTTACTATGGGTTGGCAAGATTATTCACAGTCGTCCGATGAGGATCTCATTGAGTATGTGAAATGGAAGAATCAAGCTGAATATCAGAAGACAGCAGAGGAAGCCTTTGAGGCATTCACTTATCGGTATTGTGACGATGTTGCAAAAAAAACAAGAATTATTGCCACGAACTGGGGTTATGACATTGACATTGGTGATTTGGTCGTGGAGCGCGCATTTGAGAGGTTTTGGAAATATCCGATGGGGTTTGATCCAAAAGATTGTAAAAGGCCAACTTTACGGGAATGTATAATCTTTTACCTCTACAGAATTGCACAACGTTGTTTATGCGACTATTATAACAACGAAAATGAACCACCAAATCCATACAGCGGTTCTGAGACCGTTATCGTTGAATTTCCAGAATTGGAAGTAATAGATATTCCTAAGGAACGACTAGGTGAATTGAAAAAACAGTACGATTTAATTAAAGGTGCTCTAGACAGATTGAAACCCAAACACAGAATAATTTACCTCACCTATCGGGCATATGAACAAGAGGGGTATAAACTTCCAAGAGCTCTTCTAAAGTCACTACGAGACGAACTCGAATTAACGCAAAATTCAATCAGAGTGTACAAAAATGAAGCAATAGATGAAGTTGAAAATTATATAAAACTTTATGGCAACAAATAAAACGAAGATCGCATCTGACAATCTAAATGAATGGCTTGCATCCACTGGATTTTTGTTTCCCAAAAATGAAATCGAGTTAACTCGATTCGAGAAGCTTTACAAAGAAGAAGAACAAAAGTATAACGGCTGCAAAATCAATCCTAGAAATATCATTGAAGGTATCATCACCGCTCCCAAGAAAATAATTCCTCTATCAAAAAAGGAAGAAGAAGATTATAGTCATTTCAAAATGGTTGCTAGAAACGGAGAAGCACTGCCTAATCATATTTTAGCTAAGATGAAAAAGAATCAAGAAAAAGAGAACAAGGCTACCGATGATGATTCGAAGAAAAAAAATAAGTGACTTCACCGCCTATATTTCAAATGAGTTTAGTGATGGCAATGTAACTTCTCTTGAAGACATTCTCGAATTTGAAGAGTTGCCATGCTATTTTGATCACTACGAAGATTATTTCGATGGTATGCTTCTCTTTGATCAACAACGATTCCATATTCATATTAATATAGACAGAAGGAATAGTTTAGAATCTAAGCGAGGAAGGTTTACACTTGCGCATGAACTAGCGCATTACTTTATTGATGAACACCGGATAGGCTTAAAACATGGATTACTACAACCACATGGGTCAAAGCACAACATAAATCATAAGGATGAAATTGAGAAAGAAGCAGACTATTTTGCAAGTTGTCTTTTAATGCCAGAGCAGAAGTATAGAAAATATTCAGGTTCTAAAAAATTTGACTTATCTAGGATAATAGATTTATCTGAAAGTTTTCAGACGAGTATTTTGGCTGTAGCATTGAGGTTCACAGACATTGGTACCCATGAAATTATGGTGGTTGTATCAAAGGGGGGAATTGTCTCGTGGTATAGTAAAAGTATAGATTTCCCTTCATGGCCATTTCGTTTTAATGTTGGCAAGTCATTACCGCCAACAACTGTAGCAGGGGAGTTTTATGCGAACCGAAACGCCAAGTACACTACAGTAGAAGAAGTCTCTCCTGATGATTGGTTTTATCCTAAGGATTCAAGGGATCAAAAAAGAATGTATGAACAATGCTATTTTTCTGACAGTTACGAGTATGTAATAAGTTTCATTTGGTTTGAATAAGGCCTAGCACAAGATTCCTATTTAAGAAAACAATCGAAAAGCTTCAAACCTCACTATGTTTTCAAATAACCCAAACCATATCGATCGTAACGGCTTAATTTCTTCATTCCAAAATCAAAGGAAGTCGTCTAGCCTCAATCAGCCCTTGAACAAAGAGCAACCAGGAACGATAATTTTTTTTTGCGTTTTAAATTGACTTTGTATCTTTGATATGGATTAGATTGATTTAGTTCAATTTGATAAGGTGCAAATTCGATACACATTGGTTGGAGAATTTGTTATTTGGAGTTTAAATGAGATATTTCAGATGAAGAAATAGACCCTGCAGCTCCACTAATAGCAAATCAACTAAAAGCAAAAGCTCGAATTCGCAATGGATTCGGGCTTTTTTTGTTTAATTCTAAAGCAAAGGTAGGTTTTGGATTGAATGCACTATGGCAAGCCTGC
>Ga0163152_10006770_pt1 | contig 12812 bp, 9 predicted proteins | sample OliLakLV19MP8IB2_FD_148635 | JGI IMG/M metagenome (GOLD analysis project Ga0163152, IMG submission 148635) | Freshwater microbial mat bacterial communities from Lake Vanda, McMurdo Dry Valleys, Antarctica - Oligotrophic Lake LV.19.MP8.IB-2 | ecosystem: Environmental > Aquatic > Freshwater > Lake... | reverse complement strand
GTTCAACCACATCAAAGGGCACGACATCGCGATGACATCGCCCGTGGAGATGAACTACCGCGGCATGCGGGCCTCGGATCACCCCACGCCGGAATCGTGGTCCATGGCCTTCCTTTACCGACAGCCGGAACTCAACCGGACCGGCGTTGAAGGCCGGGTCGTCGTTCGCGATGCCGACCCTGTAACGGTGGTCGCGGTCGGCATGAAGGGGTCCTACTCCATGTCACTCGTGCAGCGCGGCATGCGTCAGATCGAGGATTGGCTCGCGGCCAATCCTCAATGGGAGGCTGCTGGGGATTGGCGGGCGCTGTACTACAACGGCCCAGCTCTGCTCTGGTGGAACAAGTGGGCGGAGGTGCAGCTCCCTGTGCGGAAGTCGGGGGGAGATCAGCAGGCCGCAACAGCCGGTGGCGACGCAGGAACTGGGCCAGGTCTATGAACGCGAACACCCCGACCGGAAACCCCGTCCTCAACGAAGGCCCGATCGCCCTCGCGGCTGCGTTAGATGCCCTGCGCGATGATGCGGGCCGAACGATGAGTCAGATCACCGATGAGCGGCCGACGCTGACAGTGCTGCTCCGCCACGCGGGCTGCACGTTTTGTCGCCAGACCCTCTCCGACCTGGCGCATTCGCGGGCTGCGATCTCCGAACGCGGCCTGCGCATCGCCGTCATCGGCATGTCCGATTCAACTGGTCCCCTGCGCCTGCTGGGTGAGCGGTATGGGGTTGCCGGTGTCGCATGGATCGCCGACCCGCATCGCCTCATGTACAGGGCATTGGAGATCGGCCGCGGCCGATTCGGCCAGCTTTTCGGCCCGCGCGTCGTCTGGTCAGGCTTGCTGGCGGCGCTGCGGGGCCACGGCATTGGACGAGTTCAGGGAGACCCTCTTCAGATGCCGGGCACCGCGATCATCCACCATGGTGCGGTTCTTCGCAGGTACGTCCACCAGACCGTCGCGGATAGCCCAGATCTCGGAGCGTTCGCGTGCAGTCTCTAGACCGAACCGCAGAGGCCCCGCGGCCTGCCACCGTGTCCAATCCCCAACCCCTCTGCCAGAGTCCATCATGATTCTTCCTTGCAAGCAACCCAACGGAACGGCGACGCCCGATCGTCCAACGCGTCCCAAGGTCGGGCTGGGCTCGATCCGCCGAGAAACGATCGTGCCGCGGTCCCTGGAAGAGACCTTCGCGTTCTTCTCCGATGCCCGCAATCTGGACACTCTCACGCCACCGTGGGTTGGTTTCAGGATTCTGACTCCTGTGCCCATCGAGATGCGACCAGGGACGCTGATCGACTACCGGATTCGAATACACGGCATCCCGATCCGTTGGCTCACCGAGATCACCGAGTGGGAGGCGCCGCATCGATTCGTTGATGTCCAGCTAAAGGGGCCGTACCAATGGTGGCACCACGAACACCGCTTTGAGTCCTGCAAGGAGGGCACTCGGATCATCGACGAGGTTGAGTTTCGCGCCCCGCTCTACTGGCTCACTCATTCGCTGATCGTCGAGCGCGATGTGGGCCGGATCTTCGACTATCGAGCCCAGGCCCTGAAGCGGGCATTTCGCGGCGCGGAGGCGTGCTGATGTGATAGCGGGTAACTCGAAACCGCCTTCCTGCCTTCGGCAAGATCGGACCGACGGCGCTGGCCAATCACTTGAACCAAGGAGTCTCGCATGCACTTCTCTGTCGTCGTCGCGTCTGCACTCGCGCTCTGCTCCGTCGCACGCGCTCAGTCTCTAAACCTCGAGTTTGATGCCGGCGTGGCCGGATGGCGCACCGTGCTGGATGGGGTGATGGGCGGACGCTCGACGGGGCGCGTGACACAACCCGAGGCTGGTATTCTCCGGTTTTCCGGCGAGTTATCGCTGGAGAACAACGGCGGATTCTCGCAGACGCAGACAACGGTGGCCGAGGCGTCACTCAAGGACGCCATCGGCATCGAAGCGAGAGTCCGCGGTGACGGCCGGACATACCAGTTTGATGTGCGCTGCTCGGACGTGCGAATGATGGCGGGGAGTTTTCAGACACAGTTTGAAACCGTAGCGGGCGAGTGGGTGACGCTCCGGCTGCCCTTCGAGCAGTTCCGTCTCTACAGCTTTGGCCGTCTTGTTCCCAACGCTCCGAAGCTCACCCCGGCACGCGTCGAGTCGATCGGTGTGACGCTGGCGGACAAGAAGTCTGGGGCCTTTCAACTGGATGTGGACTTCATCCGGGCGATGAGCCCCGAGGGGCAGGCGCCGGCGACCGGCTCTGACCTGGCGGGCGTCGCCAAGAGCGCCGAACTGACGACGTTTCTCTCGCTCGTCGAAGTTTCCGGGCTTCAACTGCCCGCCGACGGCCGCGTCACGATCTTCGCTCCGACCAACAAGGCCTTCGCGGCGATTCCCGCCCAAAAGGTGAAGTTCCTGACAAGCGAGGAGGGGCGCGCAACGTTGCTCGCGATTCTCAAGCATCACATCCTGCCGGTCGCCATCGATTCGGGTTCGCTCCTGGCTCGTCGCGGCGTCATATCGCTCTCGGGCCAGAACCTCGCCATAGACGGAGAAGGGCTGACCATCGCGGGCGCATCGATCTTGAAAACGGATGTGCCATTCGACAAGGGCATCGTGTACGTGATTGATCGCGTCATGATGCCGGAAACTCGCTCGATCGCCGAGATCGTGAGTCAGGAGCCACGACTCGCGACACTTCTCAAGGCGGTCGCAGCGGCGGGCCTTGCGACACAGCTCGGCGGTGAGAACGGTGGCCCGTGGACCTTGTTGGCCCCGTCGAACGAAGCCTTCGATGCTCTGGGGGAGCAGGCGATCAAGGCGCTCCTGGCGGACCCTTCACAACTGGCAAATGTCCTGAGTGCCCACGTGATCCCCAGCCGCATCCGTCGCGGCGACATGATCGCCCAGCGATCCGCGCGGACGCTGCTCGGCCGCGACACGGTGTCCTTCTCGCTGGTCGACGGGAAAATCGCGGTGGCTGGCGCTGGGATCATCACGGCCGATATCGAGGCCTCCAACGGTGTCATCCACATCATCGATCGGGTGATCGTCCCTGGTCCGTCCGCGACCGCGGACATGCCCGCGGAAGGGAAGAAGGTCGTTTTGGGCCTTCTGGAACTGGCAATTGAACGAGGCGTGCCGATCTTCAATGATGGAAAGCCTGAAGCGTGCGCCGCGATCTACGAAGTGACGATCACGGCGCTCATTGATCTGGCATCCGACGCTGTTGGAAACGACGCCGTTGAGCGTCTTCGCCTGGCGCTCGCGGAAGGCCAATCGGAGAAGGACGCCACGAAGAAGGCGTGGATCTTCCGCCGGGCGATGGATCGCGTGTACCAGGATGCGAGTTCTCAGAGCCCGCGTTAATCGTCAGGGAAGTCGCGCCCTCAAGCACGCCGTTGCCGGACCCACGGGGCGGAGTTTCGGGCCGCGCGGCGGTGATCGATCTGCGTGATCGCACCTTTGGGATCGCCTAGGTTCGATGTGTCCGCAGCGCATCGGCCTACAGCGTCCTCGAGTCGTACGCCCAGTGCAGCAGGGCTTGGCGTTGGCGCGGGCGGCAGGCGTGATCGCCGGGCGTGCCTTGCGCGCTGATCTGTCGCACGCGACGGGGCCAGCGGAGGGCATGCCGCGTCGCTCGGAGCGTGTTCCGAGTCCTTCGGAAAGCATTCCCAGCGGATCGGAGTGCGTGCCAAGTGCGTTGAAGCGCGTTCCGACTGAAATGGAGTGCGTTCCGGGCCCATGGGAGTTCAGTCCGAGCGGTTCGGAACGCCCTCCGCCAGGAGCGGAACGAGGCGGCGCGCGGCTACGCCTGTCCGTAGCAGCAGCCCGCTCGGGAATCGCCGGTATTCGGAGGCCCGACCATGCCACGCGGAGGCACGAACTACATCCCCCGGCCCGATGGGAACTTTGACGGGTGGGCGAACCATTACAACGAGGCCGTGCACAAGTTCTACGAGGCACAGGGGCTCGACGTCTCCGAGCTGAAGCCGCTGGAGACGGCCAGCGCAGCGTGTGCGGGGCAATCTGCGCGATCCGCCGAATCCATTAACGGGGACACTGAATCATCGCTGACTACATCCCCGGTCCCTATGCGTCGTTTCAGGCGTGGCAGTCCAACTTCGTGACCTACGCCAACGCCAACCTCGCCGCGCTCGGGCTCGTCGCCGCCGACATGACGCCCGTCACCACGGCTCAAACCGGCTGGGCGACGGCGTTCCCCGCGCACATCGTCGCCAAGCAGACCAAGGATGAGGCCCGCGCCGCGTATGTCGCCGCGATCCGGCCCCTCGTGCGCCGCTTGCAGGCGTCGGCGGTCGTCTCCGATGCCGAGAAGGCGTCGCTGGGCATCACCGTCGCGCAGACCCCCGGGCCGATCGGCCCGCCCACGACCGCCCCGATCTGCTCCATCGAGTGCGGCAACCGCCTCCAGCAGGTCCTCCGCTTCGTGGACAGCGCCACCCGGCCCTCAAGGCTAAGCCCGCCGGGACCATCGGCGTCGAAATCTGGAACAAGGTCGGAATCACGCCGCCCACCGGCGAGGCGGACCTCCGCTTCGTCGCGGTCGATACCAACTCGCCGTACACGCTCAGTTTCGACTCCGCCGACGGCGGGAAGACGAACTACGTGTGGATGCGGTGGGTCTCGCCGACCGGCGAACGCGGGCCGTGTAGCGAGCAGGCGCAGGCGACGATCGCGGCGTAAATGTTCGTGACGCGACAACTCAATCGGATTCACCGACGGCCCCGGCACACGCTGGGGCCGTTGTCGCTCCGGCCAGATGAGGGCGGCAAGGCGGCGGTCCCCGTGCTGCGGTGGATCAACACGCGGGGCAAGAAAGGCCGGTGGTCGGAGATTTGCAGCGCGACGGTGGCGGCGTAGGAGACATGCGTCCGCGTCGCGTCGCTACGATCGATCAACATGCCCACAGAAGTGCCTCACACAGTCTTCGTCACCGGCGCAACCGGCTACATCGGTGGACGCCTGGCTCCGCGGCTGCTTGAACGCGGCTATCGCGTGCGGTGCCTGGCCCGCAGCGCCGCCAAGTTGCGTGCCCGCCCGTGGGCCGGGCACGAACGCATCGAGATCGTCGAGGGAGGTGCGGGCGATGAGGCCCGGCTCGGGGAGGCCCTGCGCGGGTGTGCCGCGGCCTACTACCTGGTGCACTCGATGGATGCCGCCGGGCCCGAGTACTGCGCCCGCGATCTCTCGCTCGCCGAGGCGTTCGGCCGCGCCGCCCGCAAGGCGGGCGTGCCGCGGATCATCTATCTGGGTGGCCTAGGCGAGACCGGCGATGGCCTGAGCAAGCACCTGGCTTCGCGGCGCGAGGTGGAAGCCGCGCTGGGCCGCGGCGGTGTGCCCGTGACCGTGCTGCGGGCCGCGATGATCATCGGGTCGGGATCGGCATCGTTCGAAATCCTCCGGTATCTTGTGGAGCGGCTCCCGATCATGATCACCCCCCGCTGGGTGAGCACCGAGTCGCAGCCCATTGCAGTTCGAGATGTGCTGCACTACCTGATCGCCGCACTGGAAACTCCGGCGACAACGGGCAAGACGCTGGACATCGGTGGGCCGAACGTGTGGTCCTATTCCAGGGTCATGCGGGAGATGGCCTCGGCCTTGCGACTGAGACGACGGCTGGTGATCCCGGTGCCAGTTCTGACGCCGCGGCTTAGCTCGCTGTGGATCCACTTGGTCACGCCCCTGCACGCGAGCATCGCTCGCCCTCTCGCCGAGGGGCTCAAGAACCGGGTTGTGTGCCGGAGCAATGAAGCAGTGCGACTCATGCCGCACCAGTGCATGACGATCCGAGAAGCGATGGATGCTGCGCTGGCAAAGGTCCACGCCGGCGAGATCGAAACGGCGTGGTCGGACGCGGGCGTGATGCCGGGCGACCCAACATGGGCCGGCGGAACGGTGTTTGTTGATCGCCGTGATGTGATCACATCGGCGACTCCATCCTCGGTGTGGGCGGCGGTGTCTGCGCTCGGCGGCGAGCGCGGCTACTACGCGGTCGACTGGCTGTGGCGGCTACGGGGCATCATGGATCGGCTCACCGGCGGCCCGGGTCTTCGACGGGGCCGGCGCAGTTCAGACGAACCCCGTCTGGGCGACGCGCTGGACTTCTGGCGGGTCACCGCGATCGACCCGCCCTGCCGTCTTGAGCTGACGGCCGAAATGAAGCTTCCGGGCGTGGCCACACTGACTTTTGATGTCGATCCTGCCCCGGTACCAAGCGGTGGCACGCGGCTGGTCATGACTGCGAGGTTTCGTCCTCGAGGATTACCTGGCATCGCATACTGGTACTCGGTGCTCCCGATGCACGGGATCGTGTTTGCGGGGATGCTCAAGGGACTCGCGCGAGCGGCCAACTCGCCAAGAACCCGCTGAGGTCAACGGGCCCGCAATGGGTGATTCACCAGCCGCGAGTATGTGATCGAACAGGCCGAATGTGACTCATGCCACGAGGTGCTTCGGTGCTGCCAAGCGGCAACCCATGTGCGGTGTTGTTCACGCTGTCTGTCGGATGCAGCGGAGTCCCAGTCCGCTTGGGTCGGCGCAGGTATCGGAGACACAAGCACGTGCGGAGTAGCGCGGAACGGGCGTCATCCACGATCACTTTGAGTCCGCTGCGCTTGCCGTTCCGCCTTGGTCCTGAAGAGGGCGATTGGATCTGAAGTACCCTGATTCTGGAGGCCATCCGTCAGGAGGATTGGGAGCGGCTCGGTGTCCTGCTCGGCGTGCTCGACATCGAGCTCGGAAAAAGCCGTTTCTTCATGGCCTGCGTTGCCCAAGCCGGTGCGTGAAGCCACGGCAACGATCATCAGCCGATGTCTGAGGCGGGTGGGGCTGGGCTCGACTCGCGTGAAGTCACGATTCAGTTCGCGACCGAGCTCCGGCTGAGTTTCATACCGTCGGTTAGACACTCTCCATGCTGCCCGATACACTCCGTCTCCCGTGAGCCGATCCAACTACGCCTACCCCCTGTCCACGCTCGCTCGGCTCATGCGGTCGGATGTGATGCGCTGGCTGACAGTTGTCGTCCTGGCCCCGATGGTCGCAATAGGCACATTCGGCGGTGCGCAGTTCCTTGTCCACGGTCACGATGACCACGGCACGCACTTGCACCCTGTGGGTCCGCTGAAGGGGGCCGAACTCGCCGCGGCGGACCATGCCGACCACCACGGGCACGACCATGCCCTGCCGCCTTCAGACGGGACTGACCCCTCCGACGGGGATGAAGGCGGAGAGCAGTCGGGTGAGGTTCCCGAAGGCGTAATCGTCTCGATCGACATCCACAAGCAACGGCCCACTCGCGGTACGGACCTCGGCAAGTCGTTGCTGCCCGCGGCGATGTTCGTGGTCGCGGTGTTCGTCATGCCGCCGTCACCGGAACTGGACCGCCACGTCGGTCCGCCGGGCGGCGCCGCCAGCGGTGGTCCGTTGGACCGTGTCGCGCTGAGCGCAAGTGACCGGCTCGTGCGCACCAGCCGCGCCCTGCTCATCTAGGGATCGGAGCGACCCCCGTTCATCGCCCTTCGATGCAGGCCGACTCCTGCCGCGAAGGAGCGATGGTGTGTGTTAGTTCCTCTACGCTCGCGGTTCGCCTTCCCGGCGGTCGTCGCGTTCCTCGAAGCAGGAAGCCCCTCATGAAGAACTCATCGATGCCCGAGCGCGGATACCACCGCGCGCAAGCCCCTCGCCGCGGCCCTATGCGCGCTCCTCAGCGGGCTGCGATGCTGCTCGCTGGTCTCGTGCTGGTCGCCGGTGCGGGGGTCGGTTGCCAGTCGTCTGAGCGACGCCCCCTAGACCTCACCTCCACCCGCGAGGCGTGGCTCGCCCGCTCGCCTTCCGACGAGACCACTCGCCAGTTCGCCGATCGGCTCGCGCAAGCAGAGGGCTTGGGCGATGCCGGCGCGTTCGACCCCGCCGATGGCCTCACGCTTGCCGAGGCGGAGCCGGTTGCGCTCGTCTTCAACCGCGACTTGCGGCTGGCGCGCCTGGAGGCCAATGTCACGCGTGCGACCGCCGACCATGCCGGGGTGTGGGACGACCCCGTGCTGGGCGTGGACATTGAACGGATAGTCTCGAGCATGCCGGACCCATGGGTGATTGCGGGAACCGTCGGATTGACCATTCCGATCTCTGGACGGCTGGCCGTGGAAAAGGCCCGTGCCGGGGCGGAGTACGCCGCGGAGTTGCAGCGCGTGGCCGCGCAGGAATGGGCCACGCGGGCGGCCCTGCGTGAGCTGTGGGTGCAATGGTCCGCCGAGACCACTCGGCTCGCCCTCGCAACGGAACTGGTCGAACGGCTCCGGTCCGTGTACGCGCTCGCGGAACGTCAGGAGCAGGCGGGCGTGATGTCCAAGATCGACGCCCGACTGTTCCGCGTCGAACTGGCCGGCAGCGAGGCGGATGTGATCGCAGCGACGGCAAGGGCGAAGGAGCTCGAACTGCAACTCCGGGACATCCTTGGCCTTGCCCCGGGTGCTCCCGTGTGCTTCATCGAAACGGTCGCGTTTGAGCCGAGGGGCATCGATCCTTCCTGGCTTCAGAGCATGATGGAGAGCGCCAACCCCGAGCTCCTGGCCGTGCGTGGCGAGTACGACGTGGCCGAGGAGTCGCTCCGGCTCGAAGTGCGCAAGCAGTACCCGGACCTGACCATCGGTCCGGGATACGGCACCGACCAGGGCGACGACCGAGTGCTGCTCGGTCTGCGGTTGCCGCTGCCCCTCTGGAATCGCAATCGGCAGGGTGTTGCCCAGGCGACCGCGAACCGCGAGGTTGCACGCGGCCGGTACCAGAACACCTTCGAACATCTGGCATCGAAGCTGACGATCGCGCAGACGCGGTTCGCTGCCTCCCGTGCTGTGCGTGAGGCCGTCGAGTCGCGAGTGCTCCCCCTCGCAGACGAGCAGGACGCCGACGTGCGCCGCGTCGCGGAACTTGGGCGTGTCGATCCGCTCCTTCTGCTGCAGGCGATCAAGTCTCAATACGACGCCAAGGTGCGGCTCGTCGATGCACGCGTCGCGGAAGCGACCGGGGGCATCCGGCTCGATGAACTGATCGGGCCGCCGGCACCAACCTCATCCAGCAAGGTACCTGAGTCGTCCCCCGCCAACCCACGGACCCCCACTCCAGGAGGCCGCCCATGAGCCGTCCGTTTGCCCTATGCCTCACGTTTGCCATTGCAGGCGCGCTGTGTGGCTGCGAGAAGAAGCCGGAGCAATCGAGCGCAACGTTGGGCGGTGCCGCGGCACCCGCGCCCACCAACCGCGTGGACATCAACGCGGCCGTCCGCCAAAGCCTTGGTATCACCTTCGCCAAGGTGGAGACGCGAAACGTGGGAAGGACGCTGCGCGTGCCGGGGAGATTCGAACTCACGCCCACCGCGCGGCGGGAGTACCGGGTGCCCGCGGCCGGCGGCGTCGAGCTGCTCGTGCAGCAATACCAGGGTGTTGATAAGGGAATGCCGCTCTACCGGCTTGATTCGCCGCGGTGGCGCGAACTCCAGCGTGAGCTTACCGATGCGGACGCCGCCGTAACGCTTGCGCAGGCGGGGGCCGACAGCATCGGCCCGCTGATGGAGGCGCACGAGCAGCACCACACAGCGATCGAGAACGCCGTGGCCCTGTGGGCGCGGCGGGCCACGGCCTTGGAAGAACTTCAGACGGCGGGCGGGGCAAGGGGCGAGGAAGTGGCCCAGGCGCAGGCCGCGCTCGCGACCGCACGCTCCGACCTTGCCGAAGCGGCCGAAACGCACGTTCAGCTTATGGCCCGCGAGCGAGAGTACAAGGCCCATCTGGAGGCCGCCCGTTCGCGGCGGGTGATCCTCCTGGAAGCGGCGGCCTCTCTGGCCGGACTGCCGGCGGCGGAGCTCCTTGAGTCTGATGCTGACAAGCCGCGCTGGCAATCCATAGGGCAGATCGAGGTCCGCGCCCTGTCGGCGGGAGTGGTTGACACCCTGCACGCGACCAGCGGCTCCTACGTCGATCAACACGCCCCCGTGCTGGTCACGGTCCAGCCGGATCAGGTCCGCTTCCGGGCCCATGCGCTCCAGAGCGACCTGGGCCGGCTGGCGACCGGCCTTCCGGCAACGGTTGTTGCGCCGTTGGGCGGCTCGCTGGGGAGCACGGAGCGCTTCGCCGGGACCCTCACGCTGGCGCCTACCGCGGACGCGGAGCGTCGCACCATTGAACTGGTCATGACCCCCACGAGCGATGCCCCGCTCGCGCCGTGGGCGCGGGCCGGCGTCTCGGCATTCCTTGAGGTGGTTGTGAGTGGCAACGGCGGTGAAGAACTCGCCATTCCGCTTGCGTGCGTGGCCCGAGACGGCACGCAGAGCATCATCTTCAGGCGCGACCCGGCCGACCCAAACAAGGCTATCCGCATGGACGCCGACTTGGGCGTGGATGATGGCCGGTGGGTCGTCATCAGGAGCGGCGTCGCCGAGGGCAACGAGATCGTGCTCGACGGCGTGTACCAGTTGATGGTCGCCACGAGCGGCAGCATCACCAAGGGTGGGCACTTCCATCCTGACGGCACTTTCCACGAGGGTGACGAGTAAAGGAGCCGCCGTGCTGAAGCACCTGATTTCGTTCTCCCTCAAGCAGTCGTCCCTCATCTTGCTGGTGGCGGGCGTGCTCCTGGCCTACACGCTGGTCAAGCTGCCCCGCATGCCGGTGGACGTATTCCCCGAGCTCAACGCGCCGACCGTGGTGATCCTCACCGAGGCGGGTGGGCTCGCGGCCGACGAGGTCGAGCAGTACGTGACCTTCCCCATCGAAGCCTCGGTCAACGGTCTACCCGGCGTCCGCCGCGTAAGGAGCGCGTCGGCGATCTCTCTTTCGCTCGTGTGGGTCGAGTTCGACTGGGGCACGGACATCTACCGCGCCCGGCAACTCGCGGCGGAACGCCTCGCGGGCGTCCGTGAGTCACTGCCGGAGAACGCCCACGCCGAGATCACGCCCATCACGTCGATCACCGGCGAGATCATGCTGCTCGCGGTGTCGAGCCCCGACGGCTCGGTGAACGACCTGGACCTGAGGGCCTACGCCGAGTTTGACCTGCGGAACAAGCTCCTAGCCGTGCCCGGTGTGGCTCAGGTCTCGGCCATCGGCGGGGAGCTGCCCGAGTACCAGGTTAACGTCAAGCAGGACCGGCTCGCCTTGTACGGCCTGACAATCCAAGACGTGGCGGTCGCAACCCGCGCGTCCCACAGCACCGCGAGCGCCGGGTATCTCGCGGAGGTGGACCGCCAGGAACTGCCCATCCGCCAGACGGCCCGCGTCAAGAGCGTCCGCGACATCGCCTCGACCATCGTGTCCACCAAGAACGGGTCGCCGATCACGCTCGGCGAGGTGGCGGAAGTGACGCTGGGCCCCGCGCCCAAGCGGGGAACCGCGGCCAACCAGGGCCTCCCGGCCGTCGTGCTCACCATCCAGAAGTCGCCGGGCACCAACACGCTGCTCCTGACCGAGTTGATCGACAAGTCGCTCGACCAGATCGAGAAGAGTCTCCCGAAGGGTGGGGGGGGCATTGCGATCAACCGCGAAGTCTTCCGGCAGAGCCACTTCATCGAACGGTCGGTGAACAACGTCTTGCACGTGCTCCGAGACGCGACGATCATCGTCGCGGTCATCCTCATCATGTTCCTGCTCAATGTGCGGACCACGATCATCACGCTCACGGCGCTGCCCCTGTCGCTGGCCGTAGCCCTGCTCACGATGAACTGGATGGGGCTCACGCTCAACGTCATGACACTGGGCGGGCTCGCGGTCGCCGTGGGCGTGCTGGTGGACGACGCCATCATCGATGTGGAGAACGTCTTCCGGAGGCTCAATGAGAACGCGATGCTCCCCGAGGCTGAGCGGCGGGGCAAGGTCGAGGTCATCTTCGATGCGAGTAACGAGATTCGACCGTCGATGGTCTTCGCCACGCTCATCATCGTCATCGTGTTCATCCCGCTGCTCTTTCTGGAGGGGATCGAAGGTCGCTTCTTCGCCCCGCTGGGCCTCACGTACATCGTGTCGATCCTGGCTTCACTCGTCGTGGCCCTTACCGTGACGCCGGCGATGTGCAAGCTGCTCCTCAAGGGGGGTTCACCCAGAACGAACGACGCCGGTGCATCTACTGGCTTCGGCCATTCCGACGGCTGGCTCGTTCGGTGGCTCAAGCGTTGCTACGAGCCGTCCCTGCGATGGTCGCTCCGCAATCGGGGCTTCGTCCTCGGCGCGGCGCTGCTCGTCACGGTGCTCGCGGCACTGCTCGGGCGCACCTTCGGCACCTCGTTCCTCCCTGAGTTCAACGAGGGCTCGTTCACCGTCTTCGTCTCCTCACCGCCCGGCACATCGCTCGCCGAGAGCAACCGTTCTGCAATGGCGATCGAGAAGCGACTCATCGAGATCGAGGGCGTCAAGAGCGTGACCCGCCGCACGGGCCGCGCCGAGCGGGACGAGCACGCCGAGCCGGTCTCCAACAGCGAACTCGACATTCTGCAGAAACCCGGCGCGGACAAAGCAAAGATCCGTGAAGCCATCGCCGCCATCGCCGGGAGCGTGCCCGGCGTTACGGTGCAGATCGGCCAGCCGATCGAACACCGCCTCTCGCACATCCTCTCCGGTACACCCGCGGCCGTCGCCATCAACGTCTACGGCGAAGACCTCCCCACACTCCGCCAACTGGCCAAGCAGATCGAGGGTGAACTCAAGAGCATCCCCGGCGCCCGTGACGTGATGGCCAACCGCGAGGTGCTCATCACATCGTTACCCATCAGTTACCGGCACCCCGACTTGGCCGCGGGTGTACCGGAGAG
>Ga0163152_10006765_pt1 | contig 12827 bp, 5 predicted proteins | sample OliLakLV19MP8IB2_FD_148635 | JGI IMG/M metagenome (GOLD analysis project Ga0163152, IMG submission 148635) | Freshwater microbial mat bacterial communities from Lake Vanda, McMurdo Dry Valleys, Antarctica - Oligotrophic Lake LV.19.MP8.IB-2 | ecosystem: Environmental > Aquatic > Freshwater > Lake... | reverse complement strand
GCACCAAGTTGAGAACCGAAGAGTCGTGAAAGATTTTCCTCTCTGAACAACTTCACCCGCCAGGTGGCCGGCCCTTCCCTTCACAAGTCCGTGATCTTTGTGTCTTGGTGCCTTCGTGGTTCATCCCGTTTGAGGAATCCTGGGGCGATCGGCCCAAAGACCCGGTTGCGGCCCAACCGCCAGCGCCTTGCGGGATTTGGAGCTTGAAATTTCTCTGGAGCTTGGATGTTGGTGCTTGGAACTTTCAAGAATGCTTTCCCTTGCCCCTCGAAAACGCGAAGATCGTCAGAGCTTCAGGTAAACGCATTTCAAATAATGCCCTTCCGGGAATGTTGCGGGATGATCGGGCGCGTGCGCGGTGGTCTCCAGTTCTTCAAATCGCCGCCCTGTTCCTCGAACACTTTCGCGCACCATCGCGAAAAACTCGTCGCTCGACACGTGCGCCGAGCAGGAGGCTGCGACGAGGATCCCGCCCGCGTTGAGATGCGCGACGGCATGGCGCGCCAGTTTCCCGTAAGCCTGGATCGCTCCCGCGCGTTCCCCCTCGCGTTTCGCCAGCGACGGCGGATCGAGCACGATGAGATCGAACTTGCGTTGTGCATTCGCTGCGATCCAAAGAAAGGCATCGGCTTGAATGGTTTCGTGCGGACAGCTCGCCACGGCCGCATCGGATTGGTTTAGCGCAAAATTTCGGCGGGCACTTTCCAGCGCGTGCTGGCTGATGTCCAGATCGGTCACGCTGCGCGCTCCGCCACGCGCGGCATAAAGGGAAAAGCCGCCCGAAAAACTGAATGCGTTCAAGACCGCCCGGCCTCGGGCCAGCGATTCAAGGCGCCGCCGGTTTTCCCGCTGGTCGAGGAAGAACCCGGTCTTTTGCCCGCGCAACACCTCAGCTTCAAAGCTCAGGCCGTTTTCCAGAAAAACCACCGGCCCATCCAGCGGAGGTCCGCGAAGAATATCGCCATCGGCGATCTGAAACTGCGTTTTCGCGAGACCCTGGATGTTGCGGCTCAGGCGCAGAACCAAACGTTCGTGCGGCCAGCCGCCGACGACGAGCGCCACGATCTCTTCCAGTCGGGGAAGCCATGCGGCGGTGTAGAGTTTCATTACCAGCGTGGTTCCGTAGCGATCCAGCACCAGGCCTGGCCAGCCGTCGCTTTCGCCGTTGATCAGTCGATAGCCGGTGGTTTTATCGTCGAACAAACCGGTCCGTTTCGCGATTGATTCGGCAAAATGCTGTTGCCACCACGCCGGGTCGATCGATTGCGGTTTGCCGGAATGCAGGATTCGCACGCGCAGGGGCGAGTCAGGGTCGAACAAGCCGACGGCGAGGAATTTGTCGTTGCGATCGAAGATGACGGCCAGTTCGCCCAGCTCCCCGGCGCGATTCTGTTCGCGCACGCTGTCCGCGAAAAGCCAAGGGTGGTCGGAGCGGAGAATTGTTTCCGCGGTCGCGCCGACCCGCAGTCGAAGTCTTGGAAGTCTTTCAGGACGGTTCATTTTTTCTTTCCGCAGGGTCCAACGTTCGGAGCCGGAGTTCCAGCCGTTTCGCCAGGCCGGGGAGGGCAGGTGACGCAGATTCCGAGGCAGCCTGTCTGGAAACCGGTCACTGATTTTTGTGTCGTTGAACGGTGTCCGCTGGAGCGGGTTGAGTAAATCCCCTCGGCATAACTGCTGCTTAGGAGGCGCATGACCGGTGATCGGAACACTATGAAATTTTTAACGGAGTCAACGTCTCGCATCGATTTGAATGTCCTGGCGATCCTCCTTTTTGTCGCGCCCTTGTCGCTGCTGCAATTATCCCTGAAAACGGCTTTGCTCCTGATCCTCGCCATCCCGCAGATTCGCATTTGGACTCATGTGGCTGGCTACTATGCGGACCAACAGCGGAGTTCGAGGTCATATATTTTCGTGAACCAGATTGTTCTGTTCCTGCTCGTGGCTCTTTCGTGGGCGATGGGGCCGCTGCTCAAGTAGCGCGATTATCGGCGCGGAGAGCGAGCGGCTGAAGCAACTGGATTGCGGCGCTGGGAGGCTCGGTTCATTCCGTCGGGATGGCTGATGGAAAGGCAACGAGCCAGCGGCGTGTAGAATTGTCAGTGGAGAACGCACCTGTGGTGCTATATGGGGGCTGCGCGGCAGCGCAGCCCCACCTTCACTGCGAGGGTGGAGTTTTTATTCTCCGCCCTTTTTTTTTGTACTTTGAGTCTCCGGGACTGGGCGCGTCGCTGACGACGAGCGACTTGCTGAGTGGCTCGCTTTTCCGGTCGCTGCTTTCTTTCTCCAAGCCGAAACGATGCAGGGGGATGAAAGACTCTCCCTCCCCATGAACCGGAGCGCCGGCTTGTAGCCGGCTTTCGGGTTTGCGAGTGTCAAAAGCCGGTCACAGACCGCCGCTCCAGCAAGGTGGTTCAGGGGTTTAAAGCGCGAAATCTCGGTTCGGAGAATTCTTACCCCGGACCCACTGCCGTTGAAAAGAGCCTCGAGATCGGATTCTTAATCGTGATCTTCCTCTCAATCCCTACAGGAACAGGCCCGGAAAAGAGCAGGATCAAGAGAACGATAAGGATCAAGACCGACCGGTTCTCCCCTCTCGCAATCCAGATTTCAGCGGCAGTGCCTGCGGCGATCTCCCCGTGTAGCAGCGGGCGCAGGAGGGGGCGGGTAATTGAAAATTGAGAATTTAAAATTTTCAATTTCCATTCACCGCTTCCAGCGTCCATACCACGACTTCCAGCCGTTTCGAAAACAGGAGATGCGGCGGCGTATCGGGCAAACGAATTCCGAGCCCATCGGTCATCCGGTTTGACGGGAATTCCGCTTCGGCTCGTTGCAATGGCCAGGGAGCATGATGGACCTCGCCGCGATACAATCGCTTTTTCCTGTCTGCGGCGTAGAGGCAGCAACGGCTGGTCAGCCAGGATTCGAGGCTTCCCGGTTTCGCCTCAAAGACGGATTCAACCGGGCGATAGCGGGCGAGAAATTCCGCGGGCGCGGCACCGCGATGGGTGCGCAGGCTCTCGTAGCGAAACCACCCGTCGTTCTCTTCGCAACGCATTGTCGCGTCGAAGTAGGGAAGATGAAAAAAACTCCGGGCGGCACGCACGGCCAGCCGGCTGGAGGCATCGAGACTGAAGAACCAGACGCCGGGTTTGTTGCCGGCGTTCACGTAGGTCCGCACATTGAGTTCGAGAAATGAACCCGCTCCCGGGAAAGGGGGAAGCCCGCGCCAGCGGGTTTCGTTCATCCGGAACGGGACCACGCCGATCCAGGCTTCGCCTTCGAACGTTTCGAGTTCCAATCCGTCCGGCAGCAGCGCGCGCAGTTGGGCGGCAGGCGCGGGCCAGTGCGCGAAAAGCAAATCCTCCCAGACCATTCGCATGGACCAAGCACGTTTCGGCAACGGCCAGGGGTGAAAGTTTTGAGCGGGTTTCATGGCGTTCCAAGATTGACTGCTCGACCCGCGCGGGAGAAAGGGAAATCTGCCGGATCCATCGGTGCAATCTGTTTCAATCTGAAAAAAGCCGACGAAGCCTCGGATGAACACGGATCGGGAGGATGCGTCTTTGCCTTGTAGGAGACGACGTGAGGAGGCTCTGATTTAATTAATCCGGACTCTGTCCGGGGGAAAGTCAGAGACTCCTGACGTCGTCTCCTGCGGGGAGTATTGCGAGTTGAGCCTGCGTCGGCAGAGCCCGTCTCTCGAAGTTTTAATATTGCAGGGGAGGGTCGCAATGAAGCGGAATAAATTCCGCGCTCCTTCGCCGCCCGATCTGCGTCTTGCGTCGGGACACTTGCGTATTTTTAGGGACAGTCCGGAATGCACTGCATTTTGGAGATTCGCGAATTTGATATATTCTTATGGGCCGCGCTGCCGCACCTTTCTTGTTTCGGAGAAACGTTTGATTATCACCCGCCGTTTCTGGGTCAGGCGCTGGCGACCGTCACGGAGATTCCAAAGGGTTTCCGTCCGGTCAGCCCTCGCTTCCGGACCTGTCTTCCCTCAGATCATCCCGCACCGGAACGCCGGGCCATATCTCTCATAGGCCGTCGGCACAGTGGGTTGCGAGTTGACGAACGGTGGAATCCTGAGCGGTTCGCCGGGAAATGACTTGTTCATCTGCCTGATGGATCCTTTGCCTCGATGGTCTCACAGCGGATCAACAACGACTCAAAATCGCCGCCGAAATATCTCGGAGGTCGCGCTTCAAACCGGCTTTAACCCGTTATGGCTCAGACCGTGTATGCGAGTTCGCCATGTTACGGCATGGCTGGGCGATTGCTATGACGCGCGGCCTGAATCGACGCGATCTGGGTTTTTTTTGGGTGAACGGAGTGCGGGTAACAATCTGCGCGTACGAATAAAGGCCGTGGTTCAATGAAGTTTAGAATCATATTATTTTGTCTGCTCCTGCCGCTCTTTGCGGCGGCGCAGACTTCGTGGAAAGGCACTACCAGCACGGACTGGAGCAACGTCGGCAACTGGACGGGGGGCGTTCCAACCGCCAGCGTGGATGCCATCATTGGCGACGCGAATTTCACCGGAGCGAACCAGCCCGCCCTGACCGGCGCTTCTTTTTGCAAGTCCCTGACGATCGGCACGGGGGCAAAGGCTTCGACGCTGACGCAAGGTTCGCAGAATCTCACCGTCTCGGGCGGAATAACCATTGGCGCCAACGGCACCGTGACGCGATCCGGGGGCACGCTTCAGTTAACGGGTGATCTTGACAATTCAGGCAGTTACAGCGATTCCAGCGGAACCACCATTTTCGCCGGCACCTCCCAAAGCCTGAATGGCTCGACCGCGTTTCGAAAAGTAACGGTGAACGCGGGGGCCACGGTGACGCAGCAGGGTGGGACACTGACAATCCACGATTTAATCATTACGGCGGGTGGAACCCTGGCGCAGCAGGGCGGTCTTCTACAGTTTTCCCATGACTGGAAGAATAGCGGGTCGTTCAATTCGACCGGTGGCACGGTGCAGTTCACAGCCAGTGCGGGAGCTGGGGGTACTTTTGCCGGTTCCACGCTCAACCAGTTTTTCCATCTCGTGGTGAACAGCGGCGTCAATCCTGGCTTGTTTGCCGATCCCAACAGCGCCGTTTCCATCGCGGGCAGTTATACCAATAACAACTCCGGTCTGTCGGGTTCGGCCAATACGACCTTCACCTTCAACGGCACGGGCGCGCAGACAGTTTTCAGCGCGGCGACAGGGAACACCTTTGGCCATGTTGTGATCGACAAACCGGCCGGCACCTTGAGCCTGGCCTCGGATATTACGGTCGCCGGAGATTGGACCAACCTGCAGGGGGTCTTCAGCGGCGGCGCCAACACCGTCACCCTCGCCAGCGCAAGCGCGAGCATCAATGGTCCCACCACCACCGCGTTCCCCAATCTGACGATTTCCTCGGGCGCGAACTACACCCTCAACGTTGACGCGTCCTGCACGGGATTGATCCTGACGGGCGGCGGCGCGATCAGTTCGTTGAACCATGCCGGGGCCGTAAATCTGACGGTCAATGGCAACGTCACTATCAACCAGCCCACCGCCAGCTCGATCACGCACACGTGGAATATCAATGCCGGTTCGGGCACGGTTTCCGGCACGGTGACGATGGGCGGGGCCAACACGACCACGTCTCGCATCGCGAGGATCAATGTCACCAGCGGTTCCCTCGTTCTACAAGGAACGCTGAGTTATGTCGTCAACAGCGCCACGGTCACCGCCGTGGTCACAGTGGATACTGGCACGATCACTTTGAATAGCCCGCTCAACTTGAATGCGGGTCAACTCAATGTCACCGGCAATGGCGGCTTGATCGCCCTCAACGGTCACGTCGGAACCGGCGTCGGGGTGTTGGGCGCCGCGGCGGGCAGCACCGTTCGCTTTGCCGGGAATTACACCAACACCTCGGCGGCCGTCACCTGGGCGGCTGGTTCGCTGGCCCGCTTTGTCAGCAACTCGATCGTCATTCCCACGGCGGCTATCACCTTTGATGGGATTCGGCTCAGCGCGGGGGCGACGGTCACGCTGGCGGGAGCCATCGCCGTCAAGGGAGACTGGACGAACAACGCGAGCGTTTTCGACAGCGGAACCAACACCGTGACCTTCAACGGAACCACTGCCCAAAATCTGGCGGGTACGGCCACCACCACCTTTGGCGGGCTGACGTTGAACAACGCGGCGGGGGCGGTTCTCGCCACCAATGTCACGGTCAACGGTGCGCTGACGCTAACCGCAGGCAAAATCACCACCGGCAGCAACAATATCCGGCTCGGGCCTTCCGGGAGCACAGCCAGCTTCTCGACGAGCAAATACGTGGTGGGCAATTTTGAAAAATTCATCGCGGCCTCCGCCACGGCGGCCCTTTTTGAAGTTGGGTCGGCCAGTAGCTACGCACCGGTCAACCTTGCACTGAACGGAGTGACCACGGGCGGTTATCTCCTGGGCAACACGACGGATGGGGATCATCCCAATATCGGCAGTTCCGGCCTCAGCGCCGCCCTGTCGGTTAACCGCTATTGGACTCTGACCAACAACGGAATCGTTCTGACCAGTTTCAATCCGACGTTTACTTACGTGGCGGCCGACCTGGATGCCGGGGTTCTCACCGCATTCGTGGAAGTTCGACGTTTTAGCGGCGGTTGGACGGCTCCCACCCCGGGCACGCGGACCTCGACCAACGCGGAGGCGACCGGCGTGACCGCGTTTGGTGATTTTCAACTGGGCGAATTCCGCCCGGTGCCGACGTTGGCATCGATCACTCCGGATTTCGGCACCCCGGGGCAGACGGTGGTGGTGACCGCGACGGGAACGGGATTCCTCAGCGGCCCCAGTTCGGTATCAGTCGGGGCGGGAATCACGATCAATTCCGTGGTGGTGAATTCCGCCACCCAACTCGTGGCCAACATCACGGTGAGCCCATCGGCCACGATCGGGACTCGCAGCTTCACCGTTTCCAATGCCAGTCCCGGTGGCGGCACCTCGGGTGCGCAGGTTTTTACGGTGGACCAATCGACCCGCTGGAAGGGGACGCTGAGCACTTCGTGGTTAAATGCGATGAATTGGACGGCGGGCGTCCCGAACTCGACCACGCCGGCGGTCATCGGCGACGTAAATTTTACCGGAGCTTTCCAGCCCACTCTGGATGGGGCGGCCACGTGCCAAAGTCTGACCCTGGGCGCCGGAACCAAGGCATCAACGCTGACGCAAGGATCGCAAAACTTGACGGTGTCAGGAGGGATCATCATCGGCGCCAACGGAACGACGACACGTTCCGGGGGCACTTTGAATTTTACCGGCAATTTTGAGAATTCAGGGTCCTACAGTGATACGGCCGGCACCACCATTTTTGCCGGAACGAGCCAAAGTTTAAACCTGATCGGAACGACAACATTCCGGAATGTTACCCTGCGCGCGGGAAACACGCTCACTCAGACGAACGGGACATTTACCATTTATGATTTCACCATCGCCAGCGGCGGGATGATGCAGCAGCAGGGGGGGGTGCTCCAGATGAGCCATGATTGGCGGAATAGCGGAACATTCAATTCCACCGCGGGTACGGTTCAGTTCACCGCCAGCGGCGGTGGGGGCTCGACGTTTACGGCCAGCAACCAGTTCTTTAATATCCTGGTGAACAGTGGAGTGGACCCGAAATTCTCCGCCGTCGCCAACAGCAGAATATCGGTTGCTGGAAACTACACGAATAACAATGCAGCTCTGGTGGTGGGGGTGAATGCGACGTTCACATTCAACGGCTCGGGCACACAGACCATTTTCACGGCTGCCACTGGGTCAACGTTTGGACATTTCGTCCTTGGCAAACCAAGCGGGACGCTGGTCCTGGCGTCGAACATCCAAATCCCGGGCAGTTGGACCAACAATGGCGGAACCCTGGATGGCGGAGCCAACACGATTACCTTTACAGGCCTGCTCCAGAGCATCGGCGGCACCGTGAGCACGACATTTCCCCAGATCGTGATCGCATCTGCCGCGACTTACACGATGAATAATGACAACAGTTGCGTGGGATTAACTCTGGCGGCCAGCGCGAACGCCAGTTCATTCACTCACAATGGCAACGCCACCCTCACGGCGGGCAACGTTACCGTGGCCCAGCCGACCGCGTCCACCGTCACGGCTTGGAACATCAATGCCGGGACGGCGACCGTGACCGGCACTCTGGCGGTGGGCGGAACCTCGACCTCATCGGGCCGGGTGGCGAAAGTCGTGGTCACGAGCGGTTCTCTGACGGCGAACGCGGTGACGTTTGCCGCGAACACGGTCGGGGTCACAGAGGTGATCACTGTGGCCACTGGAACCATTACGATCAACAGCGCTCTCGTCTTAAGTTCCGGGCAGTTGAACGCCACCGATGCTGGCACCATCACGTTCAGCCGCGATTTCACTCTGGGCGCGGGCACACTGGGCAGCGCGGCGGGCGCGAGCTTCCGTTTTGGTGGAAACTTCGCCAACGCGAACGCCGCCTGCGTTTTCAACGCCGGTGCCACGGCGGAGTTCCTGACCAACTCGGTGGTCACACCGACGGCGGCGATTACCTTTGGCAACTTGAAAATCAATTCCGGCGCCACCGTCACCTTGGGGGGAAGTATCACCGTGGCGGGCAACTGGGTGAACGACGGGGGCACCTTGGTGGGCGGGAGCAACACGGTCAATTTCGGCGGCGCCAGCAAAACGATCAGCGGCGCGGGCTCGACCGATTTCCCGGTGCTGGCCGTGACCACCGGGACGATCACGATGAATAACGACAATTCGTGCTCGACCTTTTCGATCACGAATATCAACGCGGTCAATTCTTTCACGCACGGTGGAACGGCCAACCTCACGGTCACCGGCAACGCGACCGTTCAACAAGCCCTCGGCACCTTGGTCCACGCTTGGAATATCAATGCCGGCAGTGCGACGGTGACGAGCAATTTGACCCTCTCCGTCACGGCCAACAACAACGGCCGGGTCGCCAAAGTCGTCCTGACCTCGGGCACGCTGAATGTGCTGGGCAATCTCGTGCATAGCAACGCCTCACTGGCGGCCAATAGCGTGATCGATATGAGCGGGGGGAACGGGTTCCTCAATTTGGCCGGCAGTTTCACCATCAGCAGCCTGGGCACCTTGACGGCCGGGACCAACAGCATTTTCAATTTCAACGGCACCAATGCGCAGACCATTCCCATCGGCGTGAGCGCCGTCGTTTACAACAACCTTCGCGTCAACAACTCGGCGGGCGCCACGCTGAGCGCCGCGATCACCACCGCCAATGTGACGGGCAACCTGCGCGTTCTGAGCGGGACGCTCAACAGCGGCGGCTTTGCCATCGTCGGCAACAGCAGCAAACTTCTGGAGGTGGCCGATGACGCCACGTTGCGTCTGACGAGCACGAACGGGATGCCGACCGGGTTTGGCACGCGGACCTTGGGCGCGGTCAGCCTGGTGGATTATGCGGGCACCAACCAGACCGTGGTCAACGAGGCGTATGGGCATTTGAGCCTGTCGGGCAGCGGCACGAAAACCATGCCGTCTGGCACCCTGAACATCGCGGGCAACTTTTCCATGTCGGGCACGCCCAGCGCCACCGCGCTGGGACCGTTGGTCATTGCCGGCCATGTCACGCTTGGGATCGGCAGCACCCTGGCTGGAGGTTCCTTCGCCCACTCGGTGGCAGGAAATTGGACCAACAACGGAACCTTCACCGGCAACACCAGCACCGTGACGCTCAGCGGCACGGCCGCGAATCTGGCGGGCACCGGCACCAATGCTTTCAACAACCTGACGATGGCGGGGGACGGGATTGTCGCAGCCACCAATGTGACGCTCACCTTAGCGGGTAACCTCGCCACGACCGGTTCCGGAACGTTTACCCATCTGTCTGGTGGGGGCGGGACCCTGACCATGACCGGCGCGTCCAAGACAATCAGCGGCTCGGGCATCTCCTTGAATAATTTCGCGGCGTATGGCTCGGTCAGCTCTGCGGCCTCTTTCACGGTCACGGGCAATATCGAGGTGACCAATTCGTTTTCCGCCAACGCGGGGACGATTACGATGAGCGGCGCCTCCAAGGTGATTCGGGGCGGGGGTTCGATCGCTTTTAATGCCTTGAACATCTCGGACTCGGTTTCCGCAACCAATAGTTTTTCTGTCGCTTCGGATTTATCAGTCGCGGGCACTCTGGCCGCCACGGCCGGGACGGTCACGTTCAACGGCACGTCCGCCGTGTCCGGTTCGCCCAATTTGTTCAACGTGACGCTCAACGGCACCCGCCTGCAATTGGGCTCCAGCGCGGTGCTGGGCATCGCGGGTGCGTTCACCCTTACGGCAGGGACCTTCGACGTGACGACGACCACGCCCAACACGGTCAACTACAACGCGGCCGGCGCTCAAACGGTCGCGGCCACCACCTACGATGAATTGAGATTTTCGGGCGGCGGCACCAAAACCGCGGGCGGCGCGGTGGTGGTCAATGGCGATCTGAATATCAGCTCGGGCGCGACCTTTGCAGCGGGTTCGTTCACGCACTCCTTTTACGGGCACTGGATCAACAACGGCGCGTTCACCGCCGGGAGCAGCACGGTGCAATTGTTGGGCGGCTCGGATTCCTATATCGCGGGTGCCACCACCTTCAATGTCCTGACGTTGAACAAAGCTTCAGCCAGCGGCATCGTCATGCTGAGCAACAACGTCAGCGTGGTCACGATCAACTTGACGAACGGCGAGTTCCATACCGGAACCAAAGTCCTCACCATCACTACGACGCGGACGGGCAACGGGATAATCCTGGGGACGATCACCCGGACGCACGCGTTTACCACCGGCACGGCCTACGCATTCGAGAGCCCGGTCAACACGGTCAACTTCGCCAGCGCCACGGGGGTCAGCTCGGTGACCGTCACGGTGGCTGTCGGTGCCGTCAACGATTTCCCCTTCGGTGGCTCGATCAACCGCCAATACACTCTCGGGGTGACGGCCAGCGGCGCCTATAGCAGCACGCTGCGGCTGCATTACGCCAATTCGGAACTCAACGGCAATACTGAATCCGCGCTCCAGCTCTGGCGTTATGGTTCGTCCTGGACTCCGCAAGGCAAATCCGGAAATGACACCGTCACGAACTGGGTTGAGCAAGGCAGCATCACCAACCTCGCCGGGCGATGGACCTTGTCCGACGACTCCAGCGTCGTGCGCTGGAATGGATCGGTCAGCACAGCCTGGGAAAATCCATCGAACTGGACGGCGGTCCAAGGGATTCCTAGTCTCCCGCCCTCCAGCAATGAGGTCGTCGAGCTTGGGACAATCACCGCGACCTATCAACCTTCGATCACCGCAACGGCGACGGTGAAAAGCATCACCTTTGGCAGCGCCCAGGCCATGACCTTGACCCTCGGAAGCGGGGGCGTTCTCACCACGGTGGGAAACATCAGCGGCACCTGGAGCAACAACGTCACGCACGCCATTGCGGTGGGCAGCCAAACTCTGGCCGTGGGTGGCGACCTGACCTTGAGCGACGGCACCAACGCCCATGCGATCAATCTGAGCATCGGATCAGGCTCGGTATCTGTCGGGAGCCTTACCGAATCGGGCGGCGCGAATATCACCTTCAGCGGGGCGGGCACGCTGGCCATCGCCGGCGACTTCAACTACGTCAGCGGCACATTTACGGGGGGAAGTGGAACGGTTCGCTATTCTGGCGATGCGGCGCAGGTCGTGGCTGCGGTGACATACAATCACCTTTCCGTTGCCAAGCCCAGCGGCACGGCCACTCTCTCGGCTTCAGCAACGATCAACGGGAACCTGACCCTGACCAATGGAGGCACATTTCAGTTGAGCGCACCGGTGACCGTCCTGGGCGACCTGAATTCCTACCCTGGAACCACGCTCAACGGCGGGCCGGCGACCTTTTCGGTGGGCGGAAATTGGATGAAGGATGGGACCTTCACCCCCGGCACAGGAACGGTCTTACTCAATGGCACCAATGGTCAAACTATCGCGGCGAGCACGTTTAATAATTTGTCGGTGAATAAGGCAGCCGGCAGCGCCACACTCACGGGCAATCTTTCCATCAATGGCAATTTAACTCTCACCAATGGAACCCTGGATCTCTCGACCTTCACGGCCAACCGGAGCGCGGTGGGTGGCACGTTGACCGTCGCCGCCGGCACCTTTCTGAAAATCGGTGGCAGTTTCCCATCGAATTACAGCACCCGAACGATCTCAACCAACAGCACAGTGGAATACACCGGCAGCGCCGCCCAGACGGTTTCCGCGCAGACCTACGGGCACCTGAGCTTTTCCAACGGCGGCGCCAACGCCAAAACCCTGGCGGGCGCCACCACCGTGGCCGGCAACCTGACGATCAACAGCAACGCCACCTTTAATGGCGGGTCTTTCTCGCTCACCGCCCAGGGCAGTTGGACCAACAGCGGAACCTTCGCCGCCTCGACCGGAACGGTAACTTTGAGCGGGTCGGGCAAAACTTTGAGCGGACCTACCACGTTCAACATCCTGACCGTCGGCGGCAGCTATACCGGGGCGAGCGGAATCACGGTGGATGGATTGATGACGGTTAATCCGGGCGCCAGTTATGCCGCCGGCAGCACGACCAATACGCTCTCGGGAAATCTGGTGAATAATGGGACGTTTACCAGCGGGGGAGTTGTGACCTTTACGGGGGCCGGTGCGCAGAATGTGGCGTTTAACTCCGGGTTCACCAGCACTGGAACCATCAATTTCAACGGCACGGTGGCGCCAACCTTCAGTGGGGTGACGTCGCCCGCGTTTCAAAACGTCAACGTCAACAACACCGACGGTGTGGCCC
>Ga0163152_10006759_pt1 | contig 12834 bp, 14 predicted proteins | sample OliLakLV19MP8IB2_FD_148635 | JGI IMG/M metagenome (GOLD analysis project Ga0163152, IMG submission 148635) | Freshwater microbial mat bacterial communities from Lake Vanda, McMurdo Dry Valleys, Antarctica - Oligotrophic Lake LV.19.MP8.IB-2 | ecosystem: Environmental > Aquatic > Freshwater >... | reverse complement strand
CGAGGCCCGTGGTTTCAAAGTCGAACACAACGAGCGGCAGCTCCGAAAAGCGGGCTGCGGCGGCAAAACGTGAGCCGGTGACGCCACCGAGGATGGCCTGCACGGAGGCGCCCTCCTGCGGGCGCTTGCCGACGAGAGTGGAAAACATGCTGTTGGAAAAAGGCGAGGGCATCGAGATTTCCTTCCCGGACGGGGTCGGAAAAGACTACTGGTGATTGATGAAGCGCTCAAGGCCTCACTGAGAGGCGGCCGCCCTGTTGACAACACGCCCACCCTCACTGTAGTTCCTCTTCCACCGCTTGCGAAAGCACGAGGGCTCGTAGCTCAGTTGGGAGAGCGCTACAATGGCATTGTAGAGGTCGACGGTTCGATCCCGTTCGAGTCCACCATATCTTTTCGATACGAAAAACTCTGCAGAGATGCGGGGTTTTTTGTTTTGTCGCGGAAAAATTGTCTCGGTGCGAGATGGATTTTTGAGCGCTAAACGGATCTCTCCGTATTTGCGGAAGAGATCGACGGATGAACGCTTTTATGCCCTTGGTAGTGTTGAATAGTGATGGCCTGCACGATGCTCTCCGATTGCTTGTCGGTTGGAGCCCCACAAGACCCCCATGGAAGAAAAAAAAGATTCATGGGTGAGGGGGCAAGGCCTTCATGGGGAGGCATAAGAAAAGAATCTGAGATGAGAAGTGCTCCCAGACGAGAGAAAAAGCGGAGCCGAGCTCGACGCTCCAGACGTTCGAAGGGATCGATGGCGTCTTCCACTCGTTCCACCTCGAACACCGCACCCGCGAAGTCCTGGCCTGCTTTCGAAAAGGCTGCCTGGGCGTGTCCCAAGGCTCGTGCGAGGAGTTTCTCTCCCAATCCGTTTCGACGAAAATCCTCGTGGACGGCAAGGTATCCCACGAAGAGAATGTTTGGGTCGTGAAGTCGGGCAAAGGTAACAAGACCCCGCGTTTTTTTGGAGAATCGTGCCACCAGGCATCCGATGTCGGGGTGCTCCATCAATCGAAGCGTCGTCTCCCGAGCATCCCGGGAGCCCTCGGAAAAACTCGCCTCGACGAGGTTCCAGAAATCCACGTCGAGGCGCAGGTCCGAAGGGGTGAGGGTTTGAAAGTTGGCTTGTTCTGAATGGAACAGATGCGCGCCCAACGGATCATTAGAGTCGACGTTGTGCGCACGATTCATCAGTCCCTCCATTTTGCTTGCCCTCCTGATTCAGGTCGCGAGCCTCACATTGCAACGCAACCAGGACACGAATGACAGGGCCTAGGGGATGAAGGTGCGGCGGGCAAGGAAAATTTATTTCAGTGACCGCTTGAGTGGAGTCGCTCGGGCAAGAGCTCCAATATGAATTCATTACATGTGCGATAATAAAATATAGAATTACAATTCGTTATTTTACAGACAGACATATACTATGCACACAAATATGGCTTAATGAAATGTAAATTATTAATTTACAAAGGTATCTATTTACTTTTACTAAATTGCTCTACTACCGAAATGTTTTCTGGGCATGTCATTAGAGTTACGGAAAATCCACTCGCACATCGCGGCGCGTGGAGACGCGTAACACCAGGTTTCTAAACATCGGCAGGAGTCTTTATGTACCGTACGCTCGCAACCCTCGCCTCCCTTGTCTTTGTTTCACAGGCTTTCGCGTGGGGAGGCAATGGTACGAGGCCATCGCAGGAGCCAAAAATCCCTGCGGACACGGATGCGTCGAAAAAAGCTGTCGTGGTGTCCCCGACAGGAGGCGAGGATACACTCCTCACGACGAAGTTTCGCAACTCGGGACGCCAGCGCCTTCTGTGTGACACGGTAGGACAGGTCACGGTGACAGATGGTGGGGCCGGCTCAGCGGATATCCGCGCGTATGCCGAACACCGCGAAGTAAACGTGAACATGGAATTCGAACAGCGCTTCGTCTTCGCGACGTCCACCTACGACAAAAATTACTACCCGATCAAAAAATCCCAAAAGATTGAGTCCGCCTGCCTCCAGCTCGATCCCGGCGACACTCCAGCCCAAGTGCCGTCTCCCCATACGATGTGCGATCCCGAGTTTCAGGATTGCGACTGGAGCTGCAAAGCCAACACCCAGAACCCTGCTCAATGTGAGAATCCGAGCCAGGACTGGCCCAATCAAGCGCCTTGACTCTCTCTGTTCCTGCAGAGACTTTTCCCCCCGAACAACGCGCTCAAAGGCGGACAATCGTGAAACGAGCCTTCGGCGTTTTCATCTCCGGATTGTTAGCAGCATCGCTGGCCGTCATTGGCAGCTTTGGAAATGGTGCGAAGCTGCAGGATGACATCCCTGCAGCCTTGTCTGAGGGGGGGCCTGCTGCCGTAAAAATCACGCGGGCGCCACCCCAGTATTCCGCCATTTCTGAAGGACCTGGAGCTGCGTCAGCTGCTGATATGAGTCACACTGACGCCACGGATGCCCCTTATGTCCCTGCTGTGCGCGTTGTTCGTCGCGGAGTCATCGAGCTACCTGAGGAATTCGCGGGCTTGACCGCGAGATCTTTCGGAGAGCCTGGGTCGCCGGAGCAGACCCGTTATGCTGAGTGGCTGGAGTCCATTCCCGACTCGGCATTCGAATCCGATTGGTAAGTCAGTCCACGCCATGAAAACCCACGCCATGATAATTTTTCTCGCAAATCCACGCTTCATCAGCGCTTTCTTCCTGCCACTTATCCTGCTTGGGTCCAGTCGTGGGCTCGCCATGTTACGTGTGAATGCCTATCGGCCCCTGGCCTTTGCAGAAGGGCCACTGTACTGCATTTTCAACAAACATGAATTCAATGCAAAGCGTGAGAACGCGAAAGCGATCACAAATACGAAAGATCCGATAGTCTGCGAGGTCTCGGGTCAGCTTGCGCTGGAGCCCAGCTCAGGCACAGGACTCCGCACAGAAGTGCCCGTGCGAAGACTCGGGTTATTTCCTTACGAGTCTTTGGAGCGGAGCTGTTTCAAGGTCAAAGGCATGCCGCGGGCGACGCGCATCAGGGCCTTTCATGGCCTCAAAACCTTCTGCACGACCTTGCCACAAAAAGAACTCTTTTTCGGGAAGCGCCCCCTCGACAAGACTGTCGTGGAAGTGGAATTCGTTTCCGCCACGCGGCCTCCCTCACCGCACTCGTCCCGCCCACCGCGGCTTGAGCGTTCTGCAACAAATTGAACAGGAGACTTCACTTATGGTCGGAAAAAAGATTCTGGCTTTGGGAGTGATTCTGGCCGGAGCATCGGGCATCGCGCAGGGCGCGGCGGGGCGGAATCCAGGACACTGGCGCAGCAGTCCATACGAAATTAAAGTCGAAAAACTCGCTGAAGGACCCGTCGTCGTGGTTCGGCTGCGCAACCTCGATCGTTTCGCGAAGCTATGTTCCCTTTCCCTTCGCGGACCAAATCTCGTTCCCGCAAAAGCACCTTTGGCGTCTCGCTTCGTCCTGCAGGTCAACAGCGAGAGGGAAGAGCGTTTTACCCTCCCTTCTCTCACTTTTGATGCACTCGCTCAGGTTTCCCCAGAGATGGCTTGTACTGAAATCCCGTCCGGCACTGATCCCGCGACTGTTGCTTCGCCGGAGGCGGGGTGCGACCCGCGCGCCACCGACTGTGACCTTCTCTGCGCGGCTCAAGATTCGACTCTCTCATCCTGCCGAAACGATCATCTCATCCTGTCCTACCAACGAGATTCCCTACGTCGTTCGACGAACGGAACGCGACACGACGTTGAGGTCGAAATCGCCAACACGTCAGGCGACGCCTTGGAGTGCGAGTTTGTTTTGCCGGTGCTGTCCTACGATCCGCTCAATCCCACCCCACGTGCTTTTATACTCGTGAAAGAGAAGAGGGCAGTGGTCCCAGGGAAGACCCAAAAGGTTGCGTTTTCCATCGACGATGCCTCGGCGGGTTCAGGCATGGTTCTCCACTTTGAAAATCTCAAGGTGGTGACAACGTGCGCGCCGTCACCCGTGCGCACGGATCTCGTAGGCAAATGCGATCCGGTCGCGAGGCCGGAGTGCAACTGGCTGGTGGCAAAGTGAAACAAACACTCGTGACGCGAGGATCAACGTGCTCCCTTCATGCCGAGGTCTTGTCATGAAACATTCTCACTGGCTTTCGCTCCTGTTCAAGGTGGCGATGTCAAGTGCGCTGTTCCAGTCATGCCGTGGGTCCGATGGCTCGGTGCGGCAGCCATCCAGCGTGCGAGAGGCTATTTCACCACAAAGTCAGCCTTCTCGCCTCGGACTTGCCAGTGGTATGAACCTGTCTCTTGATTCTCTTCCACTCACAGGCAAGTCGTCCCGCCCGGTCTGGAGCGGAGACTGGTGGCCCAATGCTACGGGGGGAACTTCGAGGCGCACGGGCGCAGAGGACTCGCCCATGGAAAAATACGACAAAGCCTTGGGCCAGGGGAGTCTTGCGACGGATTGGGAGCGCAAAAGCTCAGGTGCATCCGCGGGTGTTTCCTGGGCGGGCCACTGCAACGGCCTTGCAGGAGCGGGCATCAATCAGCCTGAACCGAAAAAAGCTGTCACTTATAATGGCGTGACTTTCACTCCGCAGGACATCAAAGGCTTGCTCGTCGAGGCTTACCAAGGTGTGGAGCGCGTCTCCCTTGTGGGAAACCGATGCCAGTCAGCCCCCAGCACTGGACCCTACGGTCGATTCACGGACGCCGCGTGCCGCAGTTTGAATCCGGGAGCGCTGCACGTGATCCTCGCGAATGCCCTTGGGCTGCATGGTGAGCCTTTCATCGTCGACATCGCGGCAAACGAGCAGGTCTGGAACTATCCTGTTGTTTCCTTTTCCACGAAGTGGGAGCCCATCGACCGCCTTCGCGCCCTGGCTCTCATAGGAATTCCTGGAGCCTCGTATCTTCCCAATCCCGATGCTGTGGTTTTCGCGCACGCGCGCACGAGCCTCCAGCTCGCCGACGGCACCCGCAAGGAATACGAGTACGTCATCGAAGGGGATGCCAATGATCACGTCACCGGAGGCGAATGGGTGGGTCAGTCGAAAGTAGACCATCCGAATTTCGCGTGGATGATGCGATCGCCGAACGCTGAAAATCCTTATCTCAACATCAGTGTCATTCTCGACATCGCGCGAGCATCGTTTTGACGCTGTCACTCCAGACTCATGTTCTTCATTTTTTTCGGAGGCTTTTCATGTCACGTCATTTCTTCAAACACTTCTTCTTGTCCCTAAAGACATCCCTGGCCTGTGTAGCGATGGCGACGTCCGTCTCGGCCCTCAGCCCGAAGGCGCACGCGGCCCCTTTCAAACTCGTGTCGGGAGCGGTCACGGTCAGATCAAACGAAGACAAAGCCTATGTCTTTCTGCGCAATCCTCAGACGGTCGCACTGGTCTGCAACGTGAAGATTGAGGCCGTGGTGCAGGGAAGCAATGGCACGGAAAGTCGAGTATTTTCCGATCCTGTCGACGATTTCACTCTCCAGCCAAACATGGAGCGCGAACAGATCTTTGACTTTTCAAAAGCGATGACACGGATAAGGGATCGGAGCCAGGATCGATTCCAGCGACTCGTGCGCATCGACACGTCGACTTTGACGGCGGACTGCACGGCACCAGGGACTACGCCTGTAGATCCCCAGCCCGCGCCGACAGATCTGCCTCGTTATTCATGCAACGATCAACCGTTCACTTGCGTGGCAGTCGTCAGAGAAGATGGCTCAGGAATCTGCCCCAGAAAAGTCCTCGCGGGTCACGTGCTGAAAGACAGATTGGAGAGGATCACCCTGGATCTTGCGTGGTTCGTCGAACCCAAGACGACGGATCTCACCGAGGACACCAGCGGTGCACCACTTGGCGGGTCGGCGCTCCTCGCGCCCCGCTACAAAAACTGCTCCGGAAGAGCTGAGTTTCGCCTCCCGCTCACGGGGTTTTCGCCCGATGACGGAAGCGCACGGTACCTTCTGATTTCTATGCGTTTTCAAGAAGGGTACGTCGCTTTCGAATACAATTTCAATTCAGGCTCTCTCGTAAAGTGGTCGGTCTTCGAAGGCCAAAGCATCGTCTTCATTGGCGAGTAAAACGAGGAGAGGTTGAGCAAAGTCTCAGTCATCGAGAAATCATCTCATTTGTGGGTGCCCATTTACGATTCGTTTCGATTCGGTTATCAAAGGCGAACCCGGGGAGAGGTGCCCCGGAAGTACAGCGTTCCCCAATACGTTTTTCGAAGGAGTTTCACTATGTCCGCTTCCAACATCCGTTCAATCTTTGCCGCTTTTGCACTCGCTGCCGTCGCCACTCCCGCACTCGCGCAGAATCCGGTCCGCGTGGTCTGCTCGGCTTCCACCGGTGCCAACCAGGGCTTCTTCGTGAGCATCGTTAGCTTCCCCGGCGAAACGCCCCTCGCGACGCTGACCACTTACAAGGGCGGCGCGCAAACCACCGTGACCACGTTCCAGGGAGCCCAGATCCGCGAGCTCTACCAGGGCTACTACCGCACCAACGTGACGGCCTCGAAGGCCTCTTCTGGCCTGAAGATCAGTGCCGACGTGAATATCTTTGGCGGTAATGTGAGCAACCCTGAGGAAGCTCGTTGGAATGGCAAGCTGTGGCTCTCCAACGACCTGCGCGCGGCCGCGGCCGGCAAGAACGTCTCCGACGTCTCCTGCACCCACGACATCTGAGAGAACTCGCCGAAGCCGACCTTTGTCGGCAGGCGCAGGCAGCACCTCTGCACCAATTGAAGCTTGATCGAGCCCGCTTGACCACTCTGGTCCAGCGGGTTTCGCTTGTTGTGTGCCTCTCATAGAGTCCTATAAGTGCCATGTCACTTCGTTTGCGAAGGTGCGCAAGGAAGAGATCAACGATGATGTGCTCTACCAGGGACGTGTGCTGTACGTTGTTGGAAGCGGGACGGGTAATCCAAATAGAGAAACAACATCAGCCGTTGACTTTATTTCCGCGTTGGGACATCGCCTCGTCAAGTTTCAATATCGCCCTCCAAACTTTCGTTGATTCACTCCACTGCTTGAGCCTCATTCGCGATCTCGCTCTCCTCGAAGTTGGCCGCCATGCCTCACCTTCGGGCAGCTGGCCTGTCGCAGGGACCCAGATTTAGACGTCCGCGGCGAGGACTGATAGAGTTGAGGTTCGCATTGCAAACAGGAGAACCTTTCATGCACACCCTTCGTTGCTTACTTTCGAATTTCTCTGCGCGCCATCGCCCCTTTTCAAATGGTTTGACTTACCTCACGCTTTGTTCCGTTGTCACTCTACTGTCTTCTGTTACGGGCTGCTCTAGCGACGACAAACCGGACACTCCGCCCTCACCCGTGGTGGGGACGATGATCGTGACGGGAGCATCCACCGCCTCAGAGAATGCCAGCTACGAAATGCGGACACGCGTCGCCTGCACCCGCAATGCGGACACGGGTCGTCTGGACATCGAAATTGCCCAGGAAGGGGTGGCCTCCCTCACACTGGCCATCAAGGATTTTCAGTCGACGGCCAAAACGTACACATGCAAACAAGCGGCTGACAATAAGACATCAATCTCGGATGTGGGCGGAAAATTCGACAGCTGTGCGGTGGTTTTCCGGACGCCCTTTGCGGCTGGTAGCAAGGGCCTGAACACTTACTCCACCTACCGTGCGTCAACGGACGTAAAGCCCTTTTCGTATGTAGGCGCATGCTCCATCGAGGCAACTGCGGCGGCTCCAAATTTTGTGGCCAAGGTCAATTGCAAAAGTGCCGTCCAAACAGGGCTCGACGGCGCGGCACGCAATCCTATTGACGCGAAAGTGACGGCTTCGATCACTGCGGACGTCAACTGCCCTCTTTGAGCCATTTTTTGGGATCGGTCGTATTTTTCGGCACGGGGCGCGGACTGTCGAAGCTCTGCTCGCCCTGTTCGCAGTTCACCCAGCCGGACTATAAATGGCTCTGCAGCGCTTTTCTCTCATAAACGCTCGCGTTGCCTTTTGCGGAACATGTCACCAGTTCGATGCCGGCCATTTGTTGCTTCCTTCGATGTTTCCTATCCACTGCTCACGATGAGGCGATTGCATGGGTGCCTCGAGGATTTCGTCGGATTCGACGCGCGCCTGAATCCGGTCCGAACCTCCGTTCTCGAGGCGATGGCACCCTTTCCCCTGCAGCTGCTCCAGGCCATTCATCGGGAAACTCGATTGGATGCGCCGAAGGTTTTTAGCGCCCTCTCAGGACGCCTTGTCGAAATCTCTGAATACTCTCCTCGCAGCGGTTCAGTCCTGCACATTAAGACGCGTACGCGTATTCGTTCCTACAAGGTTTGCGGAGACAGGTGCCCTGCTCCACCTGCTGACTCTCCTGGGCTCCCCCGGACAGCTTTTCCTTCGGAAGTTTTCTCGATGAACTTTTATTTGGCACCTGTCGGGGAGTCTTGCCATCCGGGAACGATAAAATTGACAACTGTTTCGAGCAGGGAAAACAGTGCCCTCTGCATTGCGAAGCAATGCGGCCTGTGTCACGAGGCCGACCGCTCGCGGATGAGGCGGATTCTGAAGCTTCGCATTTTGCGCGCATGCGTCTTACGCGACTTTTTCTGACTGCCTAGTCGTTAGGCAGTCTTGGTCGGCCTCATGACACAGGTCGCAAGTGGGTTGACAAAGCAGCGCCGAAACAAGTCGTCCCAATCTGCATCTGCAGGTAGGCATTCAAACGTCGATGGAGCTTGCGGGGGCATGATCACCATTCCATTGATTTCACCAGAGATTGCGGTTTGCTGTGCGACCGCACTCTCCACAGAATCGCGTGAGGAGAAATCAACGCCTTGAATCGAATGACAGCCCCCAAATTCCCCAGAGAGATTCTGTGCGAGTTCACCGAGCTTGCGCGTGTCCCTTGCCGCCAGCACCAAGTCGTAACCTTTCGCTGCCAGATGGCGGCAAAGAACATGCCCGATTCCTCCTGATGCGCCAGTCACCAACACTCGCTTTCTCGACATAAGTCCTCCTGGTGGATACGCGGTTTCATTTGACTGAAATAAACTTTCTGAGCCGCTCGCGTTTATAGCATGACTGGATGAGCCATGAACGCAGTGAGCGATTTTCTGACCGCTTGCGCAAAATGCCATTGGTGCGACTGAACCTCAAAGTTCCGTCGCACCAATGGATTGTCGCGAATGCACGTGGATGGTCACAAGGTGCTCAAGCTTATCTCAAATGCGACAAGGCGCGTTGGCCTATGCTTTTTACTTTCCGGGCGGGTTGAGATTCAAGAACGGAACGGTCGCGCCACCCGTCATGTACTGTGGCAGTTTGCCGTCCCATTTTTGCACGGCTTCCCATTCCGTCAGACTGCGATTCTGCGTCAGGGCGTCCGCACGAATTTTCATCGACCGCGCCTCAGCCTCGGCACCGATGACCTTCTGCCGGCCTTCCTCTTGGATCTCGACTGTCTTGTTCTTGGCCTCTTCGGCGCGTTGGCGCGCAACGGACTTCGCTTCAACTGCGGCCTCGTAGGCGTCGCTGAAGTCGATGTTGACGAGGTTCAGATCCTTGACGTTCACGCCGCGTGCCTTCAGCGCCTCGCGCACTTTCATGGCTGCAAGCTGCGTCACGGCTTCGCGCTTACCGATCAACTCGTCGGCGATGAACTGCCCTGTCGTGTCCTTCAGCGCAGACTCGACGACGGGAATAATGATTTTCGAAGTCCAGTCGTGACCGAGAGTCCGATAAAGCTCAACGATCGCGTTCTTCTCGGGAAAGTAGTTCAGAGCGTAGGTGATTCCAGCGTTTTGCGTGTCACGTGTGAAGCATTGAGCAACCTGCTGGATCTTTTGTTCACGCACGTCGAGGGTAAAAATCTTACTGGTAAAGACGTTATAGAAGTGCAATCCCGGGTCAATCGGTCCTTCGGTGATCTCGCCAAAGCGAGTCTTGATGCCGATTTCGCCTGTGTCCACCTGGGTGCAAGAGACAGATGCGAGAGCAATCAACACACAAGCAACCCAATTACGCATCGTCATCTCCGATAAGGTGTTTTGTTTCTTCGAGGTCATCTTGCCACTGCGGCGCTGATATCGTCACGAACGTGTGTTGCTGTTGGTTATTGCGTCCGGTTCTATCGCAAACTATGGGCTGCCGCCACGCCTCAACTCCCTTTGTACTCTCCTTGGTAGAAAGTCTTCCCGGAGGTGAGTCATGGCGGTCGATTTCCAGGGAAATGGTTTGAGAAGGAGGTCATCCTCCAGTCCATCCGTTGGTTTCTTGCCAACATGCTGAGCTACCGGATCTCGAGGAGATGACCGGCGAACGCGGTCTCTGTGTGGACCATTCCATGACCCAAATGTGACGAGGCACTCATCGGAGCTGGAGACTAAGTTTCGCCACGGCGCGCTCAACGTCAACAGCATTGTGCGTTGCATGACCAAACGTCGTGTTGTCGAAGATGCACCAGGCGCGATGTTGATCCTGTTTGAGCTGCGCCAGACGATTTGCGGTGTGTTCGAGCACGTCCGGGCCATAATCGCTCACGTAAATCTGGGGTGATCCGTGGAGACGAATATAAGCGCACCCCGTGGCCGGGAACGGCTGGGATTCAGGCACCGGACACGGCTCCGGATCTGCTTCGACCTTCGTGAGATGATGCTCTGCGAACAACGCCCGAGCCGCCGGGCTAAGCCACGAGGTATGACGCGGCTCACATGCGATATCACCTTCGAAAAGGCCGCGCAGTTCACGAAAAAACAGGTCCGCTGCTTTGGGCTCAAAGCGGAGTTTCGGTGGCAGCTGAACAAGAATAACGCCGAGCTTTTCACCTAGTCCTTTGTAACCTTCGACAACCTCTCGGAGTGCGTCGGGCGATGCCGCGAGCCCGGCTCCATGGGTGAAGGCGCGCAAAAGCTTGACTGCGAAACGGAAGTGATTTGGCACGGTGGCTGCCCAGCGAACGTACGTTTTCTGAGCGTGATCACGATAGAAAGATGTATTTATTTCCACAGCGGGAAGTACGGCCGAATAACGCTCGAGATGGGAGCCCTGTTCAGGAAATAATTCAGCGGCCGATTTGGGGTTGGTCCAGGCCGCCGTGCCTACGAGCGCACGCATGGCGAGCCCTCCTTTGATCATAAGACTGCCCAAAGTCGCGCATGGCGACAAACCATAGTTGGCCCGTTTCGGGGTAGTCCGCATCCAAAAGTGCTTGGAGCTATGTTGCCAATGCACTTTGACGGCAGGCATCAAGCCCGCCTGTAGCATCGTGTTACCTTTGAGGGAGGGGCAGCCCCGTGGCAAAATGCCCGCAGGGAGGCTCCGTGCTCACGACATCTCACGCATGCAAACGAAGTTGCCGTAAGGCCACTCGGAGCCAGAGACGCGTACTGGTAGGCTGGTGCCTCGGCGTCATCGTCACCTTGGCATCGGGATGCAAGGCCCGGGATCACAACGGGGGGACGACCGCAGCGCGCGGGGCGCGGCCGATGTTCACGTTCACACCCGAAGACGCGGCCATCCTATTTCCACTCAAGGAATCAGCCGACAAGGATGCGCTGTTTGGCACCAAAGGCGATGGTTTCTGCTTGGCGCCCAGCGTGGCAGATCTTGGCAATGTGATCTTGTCGGAAAGTGCCTTCGCATCGTTCCGCGAGGCTGCGCTCAGCTTTGGGGGGACGGCATGCCCGGCCTCACACCCGCGCGTGGGTGAGCGCGACGAAGTACTCCTCAAGGGCAAGGAGCACCTTGCGCTCATCAAAGGCCTTCCGCCGCAGGCGTGTGGTTACGAACACTGGCGTGTCGTGGGCGTGCGCTTCGATCCGTGCGCGGAGCGGGTGGGCTTCGGCATGGGGATGCCGGCATGGAAGGACATAGACCCCAAAGCCACGCAGGACAGTGTTCCGCCCCGATGCACGGCTCACGTGCGCGTCGTAGCACAGCCGTTCACGCGCAATGAAGACGGCCCATGGCGCGCTATCGATACGACCCTCCACTTTGTTTACCGCGTGAATGACCCAAGGGGTGCGATCCTGTCCCTCAAGGCGCTTGCGGAACTCAAGGCGCGCAGCGTCTCAGAATTGCGGGGGCTTGGCCTGTCGGATTCCATCGCCCAACTGCGCCCGCATGCGGGTCTGTGGGCCGAGATGAACGCATGCGCTGGGCCGGGTGGATCCAGGCTCGCCAAAACCCCCGTCGCAGATGCCGTCAAGACTTTCCTTAGTGCATACGCGCGTGAAGAGCACCTCATAGCCGCATCCTTCATGACCAGCTCGGCCGGGCCTACGCATTGGAGCTTTGGCAACGTCGCTTTCAAGGATGCGACCGCTCCGCTCCGTGAGCGAAAGGTCGACTTCAAGAAGATCGAAATGCGCGGGAGCCTGAGCCTTGATGAACTCAATGCCGGACGCATGCCATTTGACAACCCCGGAAACGAACTCGAACGGTGGTTTTCCGATCCCGCGTTTTTCGCGGGCGCACCGGGAACCGCCGCGCATGCGCAAAAGGTGGAAAAGATGCGTGAAGAATTTGCCCGCATTGCCTCTCCGCACACCTCCTCTCTCGGGAACGTGTCGTCGTGTTTTTCATGCCACATGGTCGAACAGACGTTGTCCCTCGTGGCTCGCGGCCCCGACCGGGAGAAGATCCTCGCATCGCTCGCCCCTCGCGAGGGTCTGTGGAACACGCTCCCGCGACGGACGTTCAACAATCTGCGCAACCTTGGCTACGGTCCCGGAATGGCGGTGAGCATCTCGGCGCGAGCGGCCAGTGAAAGTGACGACGTTGCCAAGACGCTCACTGCCATTTTCGGTGACTTGGAGTGAATGACATGCACGGCAATGGTGTTGAGCGCAGGATTCCCAGACGCTGGTGCATGACGG
>Ga0163152_10006758_pt1 | contig 12834 bp, 8 predicted proteins | sample OliLakLV19MP8IB2_FD_148635 | JGI IMG/M metagenome (GOLD analysis project Ga0163152, IMG submission 148635) | Freshwater microbial mat bacterial communities from Lake Vanda, McMurdo Dry Valleys, Antarctica - Oligotrophic Lake LV.19.MP8.IB-2 | ecosystem: Environmental > Aquatic > Freshwater > Lake... | reverse complement strand
TTGAGGTCGAGGCTGCTCAGCTTCAATGGGGCCGCGACTTCGTAGTCGCGGAGTGGCGGGCGCCCAGCTTTCAACCCGACCGACGTAAAGCTGCGCTTCAATGGGGCCGCGACTTCGTAGTCGCGGAGTGTGTGCAACGAAGGCGAGGTGCGCGTGAGTATCGTCACGCTTCAATGGGGCCGCGACTTCGTAGTCGCGGAGTGTCGGTGTGCCCTGCGTCCCCAGGTTCGGTTTCAACAAGCTTCAATGGGGCCGCGACTTCGTAGTCGCGGAGTGTCGTTGCCGGTGCGCGCATGACCGACGGCGCTACTCTCCGCTTCAATGGGGCCGCGACTTCGTAGTCGCGGAGTGGCCGCGACGAGCTTCCTTCTCGGGGTGAAGGATCTGCAGCTTCAATGGGGCCGCGACTTCGTAGTCGCGGAGTGCGAGCGCGCGCCCGATGAGGTTGTCGTGCTCAACCTCGCTTCAATGGGGCCGCGACTTCGTAGTCGCGGAGTGGCACTTCTCGATGCTCATGACGTCACCTCTGTTTCTGCGTGCTTCAATGGGGCCGCGACTTCGTAGTCGCGGAGTGAGCTTTAGAATGCTACGTGAGTTTCATGGAATCAGTACGCTTCAATGGGGCCGCGACTTCGTAGTCGCGGAGTGGGCACCGTTCCAAGTATGCAATTTTCAAGGAGCTTCTCGCCGACTTTCGAGCGGCTGCCGAGCACGCGGCATTTGAGGGGTTACACCAAATCGAGACTGATGAGATTGCTCAACGAGATCAATCTCTTAGCGCTTTCGAGCGGGGGCCGGCAAACCGTCGGCACCTCGCCGCTCGAAGCGGTCGCCGGGGGCCGTCCGGGGCGGTCATCGCGTAGTCCGTGGAAACCTATCTGGTCTCGAAGCCAGGCAGAGCCGAGAGTTCGCCCGTGACGACGCGGGCGAGCAGCCGGGCCTGGATCTCGAAGACACGTCGGTAGCTGACTCGGTAGCCGAAGATCGGATGGCTGACGAGCGTGTCGATGCGTTGCTCGTAGGCCCGGATGAGCGCCTTGCGACCCCCGTTCGTCATCGCGACGGCTCCGCCGACCCGGATGAAGTCGCTGGGCTGGACCATCCGGGTGTTGATCGCCGTCAGAACCGCGGAGTCGGCGACCAGGGGACGGAAGCCCTCCATGAGATCGAGGGCGAGGGCCGGGCGACCGAACCGAGGCTGGTGATAGAAACCCATGAACGGGTCGAAGCCGACGACGTGACAGGCGATGGTGAAATCGCGCGTGAGCAAGCTGTAGGCGAAGGACAGCAGGGCGTTCACGGGATCGCGCGGCGGGCGCCGGTTCCGCGTGCGGAAGTCGAACTCGATCCGCTCGGCGTCGTCCTCGAGCTTGATCATTCCTGGCAGCGCGGCGAAGTAGATCCGCGCCGCGTTGCCCTCGATCCCGAGCAGCTCGTCGAGGGCCTCCGCGCGCAGCGCCTGGTCGGCGAAGCGCTTGAGCGCATCGAGCGAGGTGCGCGGAGGCTCCTCGTGGTTGCGCTTCAGCAGGGTTCGCTGATTGCGTACCTTCGTCGACACGATGCTGCGCGCGACCGCCAGGCAGAACGGACGATCGTCCGCGCGGCGGAACTGGTCGCGTCGGAGGAAGACGTTCTTCAGGCCCATCCCTTGCGTGACGCCGTAGAACCAGCCCCCGAACGAGAAGTGGGCGATCGGCTTCTCGAGCCGGCAGAGGCCGTGGATCGCGGCTGCCGTGAGCTGGTTGTTGCCGAAGACGTTGACGTGCGAGACCTCGTTCAGCCGCACCTCCTGCAAGACCTTGCCCTTCTCGCGTACCTGGAGAACTTCGCTGGTTCGGCCGATCGAGAGGCCGTTGCCGTTGATGTACAGCGGGCGAAGGTCGTCGCGCGCCGGCACCAGCCGACGTATCGGCGCGTCGGTCGCCTGCTCGATGATCTCGAACACGTCGTCGTCGACCTCGTCGGGAAGGAGAGGAATCTGTCGCGGGCGAGATCCGGGATCGGTCGCCTCGCCGATCGCTTCGGTCTCGTCGGGCAGGCAGATCCCGACCAGGGAACAGCGCGGGCACTTCGGGCTGTCGACGAGTGGCGGTGGGATTAGCGACGAGCGCGCGGCGGCTCGAGCGCGCTCGAGCGTATCGATGGTCTCCTGGACCAACGCATCGTCGATCGGCACGCGCACGCGCTGGCGCGTGCGATCGTAGTAGAGAACGGCCTCGTCGCACTCGTAGCCGTTCTCGCGCAGGACCAGCGCTTGAGCCGAAACCTGCATCCGGTCTGCGGGCCATGGCTCCGGGCCTTCCGGGGTGTCTCGGGGTGCGCCGCGCTTGTAATCGACCGGCGTGGCGCGGGCTCCAATGCCTTCGACGAGGTCGATCTTTGCGATGATGCCGAGCGTATCGCTCGTCAGCTCGACGGAACGCGCGTGGAAGCGCTCCGGGCCGTCCTGATCAGGCGCGGGTAGCGGGTCGCTTTTGCTGTCGATCTTCTCGTGCCGCTGAGCACCGTCAACGGTGTCGGTGTTGTGTACGAACAGGCCCTCGACCCATTCGTAGTAGAACAGCCGCGGGCAGTAGACGAACTCGTTGAGCATGCGCGCGGGGAGGTGCTCCGGCAGCTCGACGTTGCTCGGTCGTCGGCGCTGAGGCCCTCTGCTTCGGTCCGTGCTCGTCGGCGCTGTCTTGCTTTGGTCAGCCTTCGCTGCCGTGGCGGATTGGTCGGTCGGGTGGATTGCCATCAGCGCTCTCCGTCGATCACGATGCAGGGCGCGTCGATGGGAGCGTATGCCTTCCCGAGCGCCGTGATGACGCGGTCACCGCGTCCTTCGGTCGGACCGAGGTGGACGAACAGCACCTGATCCTCGCCGTGATGGATGATCTTGCCGAGGTCGTGCCGGCAGCGAGAAAGATCGGTCGGCGTCATCTGGCACTCGAAGACCGAGTACTGAAGGTGATCGCCGAAGTCGCGCATCTTCTTGAAGACCGCGCGCAGCCGCTTGTCGTTGCAGATGTCGTAGCAGACCAAGTAGGTGTTCCTCATGAGCGCAGGCCTCCTGCTCGATCGCTCTTCATTGTGCGCGACGCTGCATCCCGGACATCTCCGAAGCTTGGTGGTTGCGTCGGTGATGACGGCCGTCGTGTGAACTCGTCGAGGACGAGGATCGCCCCCGCTCTGGCGGCGCTCACGCGATCTGCGCGGCCGGCGAGTCGTTCCTGGTCGACGGTCGCGGAGTCGTGACTGCGCTCAGGCAGATCGGCTGCGATCTCGTCGGGCAGGTTCTCGTCGAGCTTCATGCGCATGGTGGGCGAGCGGGATGACTTGCTCCTCGTGCGCCAGGTCCGCGGCGTAGGCGAGCGCGGCCCGGACGTGCTCGGAGCGAAGCGTGGGAAGGAGCGCAGGGTCTGCTCCTCCGATGCTCCCTCGGCGAGGGAGTCGAGGATGACCGCGACGGGGATGCGTGTGCCGCGGGCGCAGATGGTGCCGCTGCAGATGTCGCGGGTCGCGACCAGGTGCTTGGTCCATGGCTTGGTCATGGGCGAATGGACGTGATGGTGGCGCTGCTCTTGCGGTGAATGCAAGCACAAAGGTGGACGAGGAGGACGTGCGCAGACGGATCTTCCTACAGCATCGGCCGGCGGTTGGGGAGCACCAGCACGCCGGGCCCGGACGAACCGGTGGAACCCGGCACCCCATGCCTCCTGCGTGATCGAGATGTCGACGCGAGCGGCGCGCGGTAGTCCGCGCGACACGAGCTCGGCACGCACTTGGTCTTCTACCGTGTGTTTCTTCACCTTCACGAAACGCGGCGGCACGAAGGGCGTCCGGCTCACCCAGCGTGTTGCGGTCGCCAGCTCCGGCACGTCGCTCGATCCGATGCGTGCGAAATCGCGGAGAGCCCCGACGCCAGCGAGTGTCACGAAGAGCGGCCTGTCGCCACCCTTGGTCCACGTGCGGCGGAGCCGACGCAATGCGCTCTGTGCGTCGGAGCCCAGGCCCATGGGCGCGTGCACGAGCACACGATCGAGCGGCACGAAGTGCGCGTGGTGGTGTCCCTGAAGGGGCGAGCCGTCGCTCGACCTCCCGGCGAGTTCGGGGCAGTCGGGCGGCGGATCTCCGAGGAGCGAGATGAGCGAGCGGTGCAGCAGCTCGGCCTGGGGCAGTGCGCGGCTGAAGAGCGGAAGGACCTCGCCCCGGCTGGTATCACTGGCGAGCGCGAGCAGCGCCGTATCGGCCGGGAGTACGCTCCCGTGCCGGACCGACGGTGCAGGGCCGGCGCTATCGAGCACGTCGCGCGGACGCCAGTAGGTCACGCGCCGGGACCCGGGCGGCTGGCTCCACCCGAGGTTCTGCAGCCACGATGTCTCGCACTGGAGGGCAGCGAGCAGCGTCGGAGGGTATGTGCCGGCACCCGCGGTCTTCGGCTCCTTCTTGGCAGTGCCCTTGCGCTTCGTAGCAGCGGCCGGCCCGGGCTCGGCGGTTGCGGCCGACGTGAGCCACGCCTCGTAGTCGGGAGCTGCCATGGGTGCGATCGAACGATCCGGAACGACCGGATCGTTGCCACGCGGCGGACGGCGCCCTCGCGCTGTACCTCTCGCCGAACTTGTAAGCGCACCTTACATGTTGACTCCCGGTCGGGCGCTCGCTGCGGGACGAGGTCGTTCGCACCAATCACGAGCCACCTCGCAGGAGGTCGCTCCCCGCGGCGGTCGTGCGGTACTGCTGCTTCGAGCTCCGGGGCTTGTCCGGGATGGTCATCTCGAGCAGGCCGGCTTCGAGCAGCGGAGCCAGCACTTGCTCCCGGAACTTGCTCCTGTTCGTGCGTCCCGACGGCGCCATCAGTTCGGGGAGCGACTTTGGAACTGTCGCGATTTCAAGGATTTGAACTTGGTCCCTACTTAGTCCCGACTTGGTCCCAACTTGGTCCCGACTTGGTGCCTGCACACCGACCGACACGACCGGCACCTTGAACGTCACCGTGACCACGCCTGCCTCCTCAGCGAACTCCGGCGGGGCGATGCCATGGGCTCGGCAGGCCTCGATCACGCGGTTCGTCCCGCGACCCCAGACCTCGACGGCGCCGGTCCGATGGAACGCGCCGGCGATGAGCGGGTTGCGCAGGATCGAGGGGTGCTCCTTCGCGAGCAGCTCGGCGCGGATGCCCGAGGGAAAGTCGCCGACGCTACGCACCTCGATGCGGTCGTCGAACACCGCGATGGCGACGTAGGAGCTGGCGCGGCTGAAGTCGCGGTGGATGACCGCGTTGAGGATCACCTCGCGAAGCGCCTCGGCGGGCACCGGTAGACGGTCTTCACGCTGGATGCTGCCCTTCGGAAAGCGCGCCGAGAGCGGCAAGGTTCGGTCGAGCCAGGCGATGGCCTCGCGGACCATCGCGAAGGCGTGCAGGTGCTCCTGCTTGTTGTCGAGGATATCGGCTGTGATTCCGGTCCAAGAGGAGCCGCGAGTAATCGTCTTGTGGCATCGCCGTCGTCGTCGAGCCGACGCGCCGGTACGGCTTTGCCTCGAAAACGAACGGCGCGTACTCCCTCGCGGACGGAGCCTCGAGCACGATCACCGTGCGATCCTCGCCGACCTCGACGCGCTCCATCTCGATGCGCGCCGGTGGCTCGAATCGCCCGAGCATCGCCGCGACGTCACGGAGCGTGATGTCCGCGACCTGCTGACCGACGAGCTTGCCGTCGGGCGCCACGCCAATCAGCACGTTGCCGCCCTCGCCGTTGAGAAATGCGCAGAGCGTCTCGCCCGCGCGCCGTAGCTCGGCCGTCGAGCGCTTGAACTCGAGCGTTTCGGATTCGCCTTGGGCGGTGAGCGACTGGAGGGCGGCGAGGGTGGTCACGGCTCGTGCTGCTCCTGAACGGGTTGAAAGAGCCCCAAACCGAAGCTGCTCGAGTGACCCAGTCGGATGGGCCCAGTCACAGGCGCTGCGAACCGCAACCGGACTGTCTGCCCGCGACGGTCACCGATGAACGCGCGCTTTTTCGCCTCCCGTCGAGGAACGTGCACCGACACCCAAGCAGGTGGCCCGACGAGGCCGACCTCGACCTGTTCGGTGAGCCCGCGCCGCTTGAGCTCCCGGCTGATCTGCTCGGCCATCGATTCCCCTTCTCGCTCCTTGCCCCCTCGGAGGTGATGACGAGGTGGCACGTATGGCGTGACCGACTCCCAAACGGCCGATGCCTGGCTGTCGAAGCCGGGCGGCGAAGGAACATCTCGGTCCAGGGGAATGAGGCGCACCTTCCACTCGTCCCCGTCCGAGCCAGCGGCGGCCCACGACACGTCTCGGGACGCGGCCAGGAGGATCGCCTCCTGCTCGTCCGCATCGAAGGCGCGCGAGCCCCTCCAAACGATGAGGCGCGTCGGCTGCCCATCCTCACACCAGACCAGAAACTCCGCGTGGCGATGCCCCTTGAGGGGCTCGTTGTTCGAGTCCTTGCCGACCATGTCCGCGATCGACTCGCGCACGTCGCGACTGACGCTCGTCCAGGTTGCCGAAGCATCTCCGGTCTTGAGCCTCAGAAGCTCGCGGAGCACGGCGCCTCGAAACCGCGATGTGAGCCGCACGATGGCACGAGGATCGGGTGCGACGTTCCAGCCCAGCGCAAACTGCATCAGGTGACAGTCAGGCCGATGCGCGGGCGTTCGTCTGCGCTCGCGCGCTGCGGGGCGCGGTGGCCGAACCGCGTAGAGGAAGCGTGCCCCAGGAGGTACGGCGCGCTTCACGGCCTCGGGGGCGTCGGTGGTGCGCTCGATGTCGGCGCGTGTAGCGCCGTCCTGTGGCGTCAACACAGGAACGGCGCCAGCGGCGCGCTGTTCGACGAGCCTGCAGTTGCATTCGGGGGCTTCTTCTGCGCCCGCAAGGCGAATGCGCGTCAGCGTCTCCGCGCGTCCGAAGTACGTCATGCGAGCAAGGCATTGCTCGAGCGCCTCGACGAGTTCCTGCGTCCACGAATCGCCTTCGATGAGCCACCAGACCGGCGCCTCTGGAGTGACGCACCAGTAGTTGTCCTGGACGAGACTTGTGCCATAGCTGCGCGTGCCCGCCTTCTTCTTCTCGGCTGGTCGCCACCCGAACTCGGTCGGGTGGTATTGCCTGAGCGGGCTGCCCTTTCGTGCATCGGCCGGAAGATGGAAAGCGTAGGTGCTCTTGCACAGCACGGCCTGCAAACGCTCGAGATCCGCGATGTCTGGCTCCTCCTCCGCTTCGCGCGCCCACTGATACCAACGCGCGGTGACCGCACGAACCAATCGCCACGGGCTCGGAGGCCATTCGCCGTGTGGGTCGTCGAACGGGTTCACGCGCCACGGCGTGGCGTGGAAGCGTCCCAGCGGGAACACTTGGCATAGGACGACTTTCATCACTCGGTCTCTTCCGAGCCCTCGTCCTCTTCGGCGCTCTTGGTGCTCTCGGGTTTGCCTTCCCGATACAGCTCCTCACGCGGCCAGAACACGTCGGTGAGGATCGGCCGCTTGGGCTTGCCGTTCTCCTTACTTCGGAAGGCTGCGCTCGTGATCGCTCCCTTGATGTCGACGTCGATCTCCACGTCCTGCTCGCCGCTCTTGAGGCTCGCGCGACGGAGGTGGCAGCCGGACCTGAAACGGAATGGCGACGCGAGGAGCTTCTGGATCTTCCAGAGCGCGAGCGCGACCAAGAACTCCTGCTGCTTCTCGGAGAGGCCGAGTTGTGCGCCTCCCTTCTCGCGGCCAAACGACCGGATGAGGCTGACGTCCAGGACGAACGTCGCGCGGATCGACTCTGCCGTGGCATCGTCCACCGCGAAGATCGGCTGACCGGAGGTCGTCTTCCCCAGCCGGTCGAACTTGACGCCGGAGCGATCGACGCGGCCCGCGCCGAAGGCCTCGAGATGCGCCGTCAGCGCGCGGGGGATCTTGATCTGCCACTGCGGGAAGAGCACGCCGTGGACGAGGGAGTTCGGATCGACCTCGAAGATGGTCTTGAACACGCTCCACCACTTGTCGGACGGCGGGTGGGCCTTGGAGCTGCCAGGGAGGACGATGCCGAACCTCTCGACGAGATCACCATCGAGCTTGGTGTCGGTCTTGGCCCCGTCCTCATTCAACAGGACGCCGTCGAGGAAGTACGAGGAGGCGATGCGGTGCCCCTCGGTGAGGCTCGTGACGACGACCTCCCGCTTGTCCCTCGGCAACTTGCCGTCCGCGAGATCGCCCGTAACGCAGCGGATGTACGGCAGGCCATCGAGGTCCTCGACCAGGTCGAGGTCGTGTGCACCGCGCTGGCAGACCGACTCGAGGTGGTTGGCCATGCTCGCAGCGCTATCCACGATGCAGACGTTCTCGGTGCTGCCGTCCTTCCTCGGCGCCTTGTAGATGACGTGACCGATCTCGGGGAACCCAGCCGGTTGGAACCTGTCACCGACTATTGGCTCGAGCGTCGCCGTCAGGATGAGCGGTGATTCGTCCTTCAGTACCCCGGCGGGTGTGAGCGTCTTTTTCTCTGCTTCAGACATGTGCTTCGCCTCCTAGTTGCCGGCGTCGAGGGCGAAGCCAGCGTTCGAAAAGAACCGCCCGATCGCGGTACGAGATGGTGAAGAGCAAGGCAGCGACGAGGCGCTCCGGGTCACGAACGCACCAGGGCACGGCGAAGGACGCGAGGCGCGCGCCGGCCATCGCGTAGCGGCTACTCGCGAGCCGGACGGACGAGTCGAGGTTTCCGGACCGGACCAGCGTGACGAGCGAGCGCGCCACCTCAGTCGTGCGCGCGCCCGTCTCGTCGGAGAGAAGGTCGTCCGGCGACAGACTTCGGACGACCAAGGTGCGCTGGTCTACGAGGGGCTGCGCGAGCCCGAGCAAGGTGAGCTCACCATCCACATGTGGACGGGTGTTCTCTGCGCCGATGAGCGCGCGCACCTCCTGCGGGACGTTCCGCCAGTCGAAGAGAGCGAGCCGCGAAAGCCACGCCTGCAAGAGCAGCTCGTCGAGCTCGCCGGCGAGCCACTGATGCACGTGCGTCGTCGTGGCAGGCAGAGGAGCGCGTCCTCTGACATGCGCGGCGTTACCGGCGTCTGCGGTCGACTGATCAAGAAGTCGTCGTGACAGCACCGCGCCGAGAACACGCGCAAGCTGCCCCGGTCCCCAGACCCAGCGTGCAGGAGGTCGTTCCGCGTGGGTGTAGTGCGCGTAGTTCCAACCGGACTTCCACTCGACGCCGAATCGGTAGGTCGCGAAGGGCTGTGCATTCGGGAACGCTGACACGAGTGACAGGGCGAGCCGCGCTTCAGCGCCAGGCAGTTCGTCCGAGAAAAGCAAGGGCAGCCACTGGAGGGGCAGGGGCTCCCAGCGAACCTTTCCCTCGCGGAAGCTGCGATTGCGGTCGATTCGGTCCAGCGCAGCGGCGACCGCGTCGAGCAGCGCGATGGCCGCTTCGGAACGGCGTGGATCTCCCGCGACGTCGAGCAGCGCAGCCTCGATCGGGCCACGAAGGCCCGCGAAGCGCTTGCCATCACTTGGGAAACCACGCTGTTCGATCAGGGCAGTTACGCGCTCGAGTGTGATCGAGGTCGCGGCGGCTGCCCGCCCAATGTCGGCATCCAGCGCGAAGCGGGCCTCAAAGTGCGGCTCGAAAGTGTTCTTGCTCGTCGTGTTGATGAGCGTAAATCGGAGAAACTCACTGACACCGGCGTCCACGCCCCGCTTTCGAATGGCCGTGGCGAACGCGGCGGGCGTCAGTGCGCCTCGTCCTCGCAGCTCCGCTCGACCACGCGAGAAGAGGGTCGCCGCCTCGGCGAGCGTCATCGGACGTTCCCACAGCGGCGCCCATATCTCGTGGAGGATGCGACCGGCTTCCTTTTCGGCCACTGGAGCGACTGCCTCGGTGACGAAGGGAAAGGCGCCGATGGCGCGTGAGCGAGCACCGAGCCGGCGAGACGCGCCACCGGCGAGCAGTGCCAATCCTTCGCACGCGAGCGCCATCGCCCACGGGGAAACCAGTCCTTTGCGCGAGGGCGACTGGCCGCTGTTGTAGAGCTTCGTCGCGTCGCTGAACCACGAGCCGGCGCCGAGCTTCTCGAGCAGCCACGTGACCGGTTGTCCTAAGAGGAGCGCCTGCACCTCCCTTCGCCTCTCGTCCGTGCCGCTACCTGCATTGCCATCGGCGACCGCAGCCTTCTTCCCTCGTCCCTTGGACTTCTTCGACGCGTTCGTGCGCGCGGTCGCGAGCGCAGCGACCGCTTGCTTCCATCCCGCCGCGAAGTCTCGAGCCCCCGCGTTGCCGCCTGTTCCGAGAAGCGGGTTGAAGCTTACGCGGGCGTGCGGCACTGCGTGCGCCGCGAACAGCTGCAGGTGTTGCTCGTCCGCTTGTGCCTGCCACAGCGCGAGCGGCTCCCCAGACTTCGCCTTCGTGCCCTTCTTCTGGTCGTCGGACCAGGCCTTGTCGTAATGGGTCCACGCGCGTTCGCTTGCGACTCGCACGAGCTCGTCCAGAAGCTCATCCAGCGTCGCCGGACCGCCGACCACCTGCAGCACCTCGTCGCGCCACGCGATCCGCGTGCTTGGCCACTTCCGGCTGAGCACACGCAGGAGCCCGAGCGATGCGAGGTAGCTGCCCAGGCTGTCGGGCGACAAGCCGGGCAATGCCAGAACCGGAAGCCGACGCTCAGCCGCCACGACGCACCTCGCTGGGCTTGATGCTCGCGCTCGGTCTTTCGCTCGCGCGCCAGTCCGCGACACGGACGAGCGCTTCCAGATACGCCAAAGCGAACGGACCGAGCTGGCGCGGCTCGGTCTCCGGGACGGCGCCGACATCGGTCTTTTCTTCGGGCCGCCACGGGCCCAGCAGATCGGCGACGAGGCCCGTCCAGCCGTGACCGGTAAGAACAAACTCGCCGCCCTCCCAGCGCCCCTCGGCTCCGTCTTTCGCGACGGAAAAATCGAGCGGCCACTGCTCGGTCCCGAGCACCAACGTGTCGGGCTCGCTTCGCACGCCGAAGACGTCGTCACCTTCGCCGGTCGTCGAGCGAAGCACGGTACGCGCCTTCCCGTGGTGCGTGGCGGCCAGGTAGACCGCGAGGGCTGGGTAATTCGCGCCGCCGTCGCGATACTTCCGCCACATCGCGAGCGCGGAGGCCACCTCGTGGCGCAAGCCGGGACGAAATTGGACGTGACCTGCCCAGCGAACGCCGGAGAGCGCTTGCAGCGGCTTCAGTTCGTCCTGGCCGAGCTTGTCGTCGATGGCCCAGCGAAGGCGCACGACATCGTCTCGCCCGCGTCGTCGCAGTTCATCCGATAGCCGCAGCGCTCCCGGTCGAAGCTGAGGGACCTTCTGTCGGATCGCGTTGGCGTCGCCGACCACGTCGACCGCCAGGACGCGCGGGCTCTTGGCGAGCAGCGCGCCGGGGATGCCAGTGCGATCTGGCAACGCGCTCTGCCACTGCGGATGTGCCTTGCCAAGATCGTGAAGGCCCGACGCTTCGATGACGGCTGTGCGCGTATCGCCGGTCAGCGCGAGCGCATCGCATATCTGCTCTGCTTCGAGACGAGCATCGCCTAGATGATCCTCGAGACGCGACCAGTAGCCGGCCTCGGTCCAGGAATCGTCTCGCAGGGTCGCGCCACGCCCGGCGCGCGGCACGTCGGCGAGGACGTTCGCCTTGTCTCCCGTCCAACCCTCCGTGCTGTCGTAGCCGCCGACGTCTCGCTTCAACATCACGAGCATCCCCGGCCGGATGTCCCAGTGATTCACGCGCTCCCATCGTTCGGCTTCGTCGTCCCACAACCAAGCCTTGCCCTTGCTGCTTTCCAGCATCTTCTGAACACGCACGAACGAGACGGGACAGCCCTCCTGTGCTGGCTCCAGCAGAGGCCCATCAAGGTCGTCGCCGCGCGGAGGACTGTCGCCTGACCAGTCCCGCCAGAACAGCGTCACGTCGAGATCGGGGTCGGTACCACGTACGAAGGCGCTGACGTCGGTGAACCCACCGTGAACGTCGCGCTCCGTAGAGAAGAGACCATGCACATCGAGCGCGCGCGGCAGCGGGCTCGGCTTCGGCTGCAACGCATCAGCCACATCCTCCTGGCAGTTCGTGTTCAGCTCGGCGATCGCCTCGGCGAAGGACTTCACTTGCGAGAGCGGTGCAAACGCATCGACGAGCTTCTTCGCGCGCGTGATGTCGGCGCTCTCGTAGGGGCCGATTCGTTCGGTCTTGCCGCGTCCCTTCTCGGTTGGCGTCTCCCAGAACCACGCGCGTGCGTCTTGAACATCGCCCCCTCGATTCAGTCGCCCCAAACGCTGGAGCATCGAGGGCCAAGGCGCGACCTCCGACCAAAGACGATGCGCCGAGATGTCCACGCCCGCCTCGATCACCTGCGTGCTCACGCAGATGAGGCCCGGATCGTCCGTTGGTAGTCTGCCCGCCTTTCGGTTGGCGTCGAAGTCGAGGAGCCTTTGTTCGTGCTGGCTACGGTCCTCACGCCGAAATCGCGAGGTGAGGAGAACCTTGTGCGTCACCGACAACGCGCGGAACACGTCGCGCGCCATGTCCACGGTGTTGCAGATGACAAGCGAGAGCGTGCCAGCCTTGTGGTTCAGCACCACGTCCGCCGCGATGGTGTCGGCTGTGATCACGCCCTCCGTCTGCGACTTCGCAGACGTCGACTTCTTCGCTCCGCCTGCCGTCGACGGCTTCTCTGGTTTCCACCATTCGACAGGCCGCTTCGCGCTACGCCACCAAGAGAGTCCCCGATCGTCGTCAAGCGCGGTCTTCAACTTTCCCTCGAACGCCCGCTGCTCTGATGAAGGCTCCCCAAGGTCCTCGCGCTTTCGATCGGTGGTGCTCAGAAAGG
>Ga0163152_10006757_pt1 | contig 12834 bp, 8 predicted proteins | sample OliLakLV19MP8IB2_FD_148635 | JGI IMG/M metagenome (GOLD analysis project Ga0163152, IMG submission 148635) | Freshwater microbial mat bacterial communities from Lake Vanda, McMurdo Dry Valleys, Antarctica - Oligotrophic Lake LV.19.MP8.IB-2 | ecosystem: Environmental > Aquatic > Freshwater > Lake... | reverse complement strand
GGCTATGCGATTTTTGAGTCAGCGACCTGTTTGTTTTTTTGAGTTCGCGGCCGTGTGCCGCTCCTTCGGATCATTTCCGTTGTCGGCCCAGTTCGCTGGGTCCTCGCCTGTTGCCACCGTGCACGGGCCTTCAGCACCCCTTCTTTTGTTCGTTCGTTTTCAGAGTCCCCTTGCCCCGCCCATGGCGCAGCGGCCTTCGTGTCCTTGATCGAGCTTGGAGTTCCTCAGTGATTTTCCGTCATCCTGTATCCGTCGCGCGTTCACATGAAGACGGCGCTGCGCCACTGCGCAGGCCGCGCAGGTCGAAGTCCTCCTCTGATGGCGAATCTGAATCCGAAGCGGAGTCCGAGCCATCCTCGGATCCTGCGCCATCGTCTGCGCTCGCCGCGTCCGCCGATGCGCAACCCGTTCGCCGCGGCCGCGGTCGTCCCCGCAAAAACCCGACCCCCGCCCTCGCCTCCCAACCTGCTGTCACCGGAGAAGAGATGACCCATCCGCACACGCAAGGCGCCGCTATTGAAGCCGCAGTCAATCCCTCGCTCGAACTGGTAGAGGGTGGTCTTCAGGCTGCTGCGGCCTACGATGAGGCGGACTCCGAGTCCGAAGACGCCCGTATTCAGGCGCAGTACGACAACGGAACAGAGTACGGCGACAGCGGTGATGACGGCGAAGGCTATGCGGAAGGACAAGAGGAGCACGAAGAGGGTTACGTTGACAGCAACGGAACATTCCAGCTCGCATCGAATCAGGTCCTGCTCACGCTGTCGTATTCGCTTGTGTCGCACGTTCGGCAGGTGGCGCGCATGGAAGGCGTGACGGCCGAGGACATTCTCCTGGAACTCATCGCCGAAGGCGTCACCAAGCGTGCCTTCCAGGATTTCTCGCGTCCCACGCCGTCGCATTTTATGACGCGCACCGGCTACGTTCCGCCCGAGGCAAACGGCAACGTCATCTCGCAGCCCACCATGAGCCACCACACCATGGGCAACGGGCAAGGACAGGGCCGTCGCAATTTCAATGGCAACGGCAACAACCGCGGCGGCAGCCCCAACGGAAATTATTTCCCGAACCGGAACGGAAACGGCAATGGAAACGGCGGTGGCAACCGCAGTTTCAGTGGGAACGGAAGCTACAACGGAAATGGCAGCGGGAATTACAGTGGGAACGGTGGCGGCAACCGCGGCAATCAAAACGGCGGGCCCCAGAAGAACGGCAATTTCCGCGCCGGCAACCAGGGCGGCCATCAGAATGGCAACCAGGGCGGCCATCAGAATGGCAACCAGGGCGGCGGCCAGAAAAACTTCAAGCAGAACTTTCAGCGTAACAAGAACGGCAATCAGGGCCAGCAGGGTGGAGGCAACCAGAGCAACCAGGGCAACCGTGGCGGCCAGCAGAATCAACACCAAGGCCAGGGCAACCAAGGCCAAGGCAACCAGAGTCAGGGGAGCCACCTGCACAGCGATCGCGCCAACCCCAACAGCTCGCGCGATGACGAGTGAGCCATTGGGCGCGATGACGTTCGCATGGTGAGATGCATCGGCATCACCGGCGGCATCGGCGCTGGAAAATCATCGGTGCTCGCCCAGCTCGAGTCGCTGGGCTACATCGTGCTTGACGCCGATGGTCTTTCTCACCGTGCCACGTCGGAACCAGACGTGAGAGCCGCCATTGTCGCTTTGTTGGGTGAGTCCTCTTACTCCGCGGAAGGCGCCTATGACAGAAAAGCTGTCCGCGCACGCGTGTTCTCCGACCCGGCAGCCCGCGCGGGCCTTGAGTCCATCCTGCATCCCGCCATCACTCGCCGTTTCGCCGAGCTTGCCGCTGATGTGGAGCGAGTGAGTTCGAGAGCCTGGATTTTTTACGAGGCAAGCCTGCTCCTGGAAGCGGGTCGTGAAAAGGATTTCGACGCCGTGGTGCTAGTCACCGCGTCAGAAGAAACGCGCATCGCACGTCTTGCGGTGCGCAACGGATTCTCGCGCCCTCAGGCGCAGGACATTATGGCGGCTCAGTGGTCCGATGCCCGCAAGCGCGCCCTGTGCACACATGAAATCGTCAACGATGGGACCGTGGCGGACCTCACGCAGGACGTGATGAGCCTCGTGGGCGCACTCAAGGAAAGATTTGCCGGCGGCGTCGGCTGACGCGCACCCAGTCCGCCGTGCCTGCCTGAAAGCTGTTACCCTGGTGAGGAATGGGAAAAGTCACACCGGGGTAGTTCATGTACCAGGTCTCGTGCGCCTCGTGCGCGGCCAGCTTCGAGTACAACATCGAAGACTACATACACCTCTGTCCCTACTGCAACTCCGGTTTCATCATCGACTTCGAAGAGGGCGCCAAGGAGATCGTTGGTGACCATTTTGTCATTCCAAACCGTCTCGACAAGGAAACGGTGGAGAAGCTGTTCTACAGCTGGGTCACTGCGCGCTACCACCGCCCCGATCGCGTGTCGGCGGAATTCAAGGTGCTCGGTTCTTACGGTGTGTGCCTGCCCTACTGGGTCGTGTCGCTAGAGGCGCACACATTCTGGAGCGGACACAGCCAAAAACAAAACCAATATGCCGGTCAGGCCAGCGAACACGGCGCAAAATTCCTGAAGGAGGAAGGCAGATTCAGTCGGCGGTACCGCTGGGCCATCCTTGCGCGCAAGTCACCCAAGGAGCACTGGGGCCTGGAGCGTCTGCACAACCCCATCGAAAAAGTCTTCGTGGACTGGGATGGGTTTCCGCTCGACGAAGCGCTGGGGCCAGCGCCAGAGGGTGTGCCGAGCGTTTACGAAGGCAAACAGATCTTCCGTTTCGAGCACTCCAACGGCATCACGGTGGCAGGCATCCAAGTGAAGGAAAGCGCCGCCATTGCGCGAACAAAAGACCAGATCCAGGAGTACCACCGACGCATCAGCAAGACCAAGGTCGGGACGCTTTACGAGCACCGCACAGAAATCGAGGTGGTCGGCATTCATGTGGTGCACGTGCCATTCTGGATCCTGCGCTACGCGTTCATTCCCAAGAGCGCGTTCCGTTACTTCACGACGGCGCGCGAGCGAAGACTCGTGGTGAACGGATACACCGAAAACATCCTGGAGGCGGAACTGCCACTCAATGCGTCCGACAAGGTCATGACCAATCTTATCGTGTGTGGCTCTCTCGCGTTCATTTCGCTCGCGCTGTCGGTCTTCACTCATCCTATGTTTTTCCTGCTGTTTGTGACCTTCGGGCTTGTCTGCTTTCTCTCCGCGTGGAAGATATTCAACCGCGAGATTCTCGACACTGACCTAGGAGTGGGAGCCGAAAATCGTGAGCCTGCATAAGTCCTGCGCCAACGCGCAACACCTGCGTCCAACCTTGCTTGCGCTTTCGGTGCTCTCGCTCGCCGCGTTGGTCTCGTGCGGAAAAGATGATGACAACGATAACGCCGCGCCGGCCGCGAATCCGACAGTCACCGCGGCGCCCACGGTCACGGCCGCTCCAACGGTTGCCGGCACGGCCGCCGACACACGTGCCACCGGATTCTGGGTTTCGAGCAGCTCGCTTCGCATCATTTCTCGTTACGATCTCAACGGAGCCATCAAAACACCCCTCATCGATCTCAAGTCGGTGCTCGGCGCAAACGGCGGCATCACCGCCCTGACGTTCCTGGATGCCACGAACCTGCTCGTGTTCTTTGATCCCGACACCACAGGGAAGCCCGAATCCGTGGCGCTTGTCGACGCGAAAAAAGGAGTGGTGAAAAGCAAGGCGTGGTTCACTGACGGCACGAACCTCTCGGACGTAAAATCGTTCAGTATCGTTACGGGCTTTATTGCCAACACCGCGCTCATTCCCAACGGCACAAAGGTCTTGCGCCTGTACTACGACACCGCGCTCAACCCTTCGGCCACGGCGAGCGTCTGGCTGACCGGTACGACACTTTCGGGCTGTCCGTTCACTCGCATCGAAAACCTCCAGAGTGTCACCGTGAGCGGGAAAAAATACCTCTTCCTCACCGGTGCGAACGACGCGGAGATGCGCATCAACGTGATTGCGCTTGCCGCGGGCGAGCCACAGTGCGTGCAGTCGTACGTGACCTCCGCGGCGGGCCAGCCAACGGCCGCGGACGACCTGCCGGTCAACGTGGTCCGCATGACCGACGGCCGCATTTATGCGCTGTTCCAGAGCGCCACAAAGAGCAAGATCGTGAGCTACGCGTTCAACGGCAAAGCGCTTTCGGGTGCAAAGGCTGTGTTTTCGGATCAGGACATCCTGGGCGCGCTGCCGCGCGGCCTCGCCGCCCGTTCGTCGCTGCGCATGCTGGTAGGCAACACCAATGACGACAAGGTGTGCGAAGTCACCACGGCGGGCGCTTTCAGTGGATTCTGCGTGAACAATTCGTTTACACAGGACGTGAGCGCCATCGTTCCCCAATGACGTGTTGGAGACGGGGCCAAAGCTGGGCGCTCAGCAGGAGGCCTGCGCTTTCCATGATTCAGAACCTCAAAGCCAAAGCCACCGAGCAGCATGACGGCGAACGTTTCGACACAGTGGCCGCGGCGCTGTTTCCAACGCTGTCACGAAAAAAAGTCAAGACAGTCATCGATGCGGGTGGGGCCTATCTCAACAAAAAACGCGTGAAGGTGGCGAAAGCCGAAGTCCGTTCGGGCGACACGCTCGAGCTGTTCTGGGAAGGCCGGGATGACATTGCCAAGGTGGCCGATCCGCGCACCAAATTCGAGCGTCCCCAGGCTTCGGTCGCGCTGCGCGATGAGCACGTTTTGATGGTGACCGAAGATTTTGTGGTGCTGTCAAAGCCTGCGGGATTGCCCTCGCAGGCGACTCTCGTGTCGAGCACCGACACTGTCCTTCATGCTCTTGCCGCGCTGCGCCCTGCGGATTTTCCGATTGAGTCGCTTTTTCTGGTGCACCGTCTCGACAAAGAAACGTCGGGGGTGATGATTGTCGCGCGCACGCGCGAGGCGCAAAAGCATTTTGAAGACGCATTCCGAGAAAGACGCGTGCACAAAGAGTACCACGCGCTGTGCTTTGGGGCGCCCGCACCCGCCGCGGGCACGGTTGCCTTTGCGCTCACCAAGGACGCTCGGCGCCCGAACACCTACGTTGCCGTCATGGGCGGTCGCTCGCGGCCCGGCGCGAAAGAGGCCCTCACACGCTATGAAACCCTTCGTCGCTTTCCCAAGGCGCAGGCGAGCCTTGTTGTGTGCCGCCCAGAAACCGGGCGTACGCACCAGATCCGCGTGCACATGCAGGCCGTGGGCTGTCCACTGCTCGGCGACAAGACATACGCGCAGAACATCGTGGGCCACGCGTTTGCGCAGGTCGCTCTTCGCCACATGCTGCATGCCCATGCTCTGGAATTTGTCGGGCCGCGGGGGGATCGCTATACTCCCATCGCTTCGTATCCGGCGGACTTCGCCGCGTGCCTCGCGGAACTCGAACTCCGCGAATCCCGCTGAGCTCCGCCTCCCGCACCTCTTCGGCAGGAGTCATGGCCATGGCCAGTATCATTTCGCACCCAACGCAAGGTAACAAGATCACGGTTGACGGTAAGGGAGCGCTCGTGGTGCCCGACATGCCGATCATTCCGTTCATCATCGGTGACGGCACCGGGCCCGATATCTGGCGCGCAAGCCAGCTCGTGTTCGATGCGGCGGTCTCGAAAGCCTATGGTGGAAAAAAGAAGATCGTGTGGCTTGACGTCCCTGCGGGCGAACGTTCCTTTAAAGAATTCGGCGACTGGCTTCCGCAAGAGACCATCGACGCGCTGCGCGATTACCGCGTGAGCATCAAAGGACCACTCACGACACCCGTGGGCGGCGGCATCCGCAGCCTCAACGTGACGTTGCGTCAGACGCTCGATCTGTACCAATGCATCCGTCCCGTGCGCTGGTACCCCAACGTGCCCGCACCGGTAAAAGAGCCGGGCAAAGTGGACATGGTTATTTTTCGCGAAAACACCGAAGACATCTATGCGGGCATCGAGTTCGCCGCGCGTTCGGAAGAGCAAAAAAAGCTGCGCGATTTCCTGAAGAACACGCTTGGAAAAACGGTGCGCGAAGATGCCGGCCTGGGCATAAAACCCATCAGCGAATTTGGATCGAAGCGGCTTGTGCGTGCGGCCATCCGTTACGCCATCGAGCACAAGCGTAAAAATGTGACGCTGGTGCACAAGGGCAACATCATGAAGTTCACCGAGGGTGCATTCCGTGATTGGGGCTACGAAGTGGCAAAGACCGAGTTCCGTGATTTCTGTGTCACTTGGGACGAGTGCCAGGGCAACGTACCGGCCGGCAAGATTCTGGTGAAGGATTCCATTGCCGACAACATGTTCCAGCAGGCGCTGCTGCGCCCGGACGAGTACGACGTCCTTGCCACAACGAACCTCAACGGCGACTACCTGAGCGATGCGCTGGCGGCGCAAGTGGGTGGCCTCGGCATCGCTCCGGGCGCAAACATCGGCGATGGCTACGCAGTGTTTGAAGCGACACACGGAACAGCGCCGAAGTACGCGGGCCAGGACAAGGTGAACCCTGGAAGCGTCATCCTTTCGGGCGTCATGATGTTCGAGTACCTCGGTTGGACGGAGGTGACGAAGGTCATCAACCAGGCGTTTGAAAAGACGCTCGGGCAAAAAATCGTGACCTATGATTTCGCGCGTCAGCTGCCGGGCGCCCAGGAAGTGAAATGCTCGGCCTTTGCCGAAGCCATTGTAAAGAACATGTGATGCGCATGGCCGGATTTTCCACCGTGCCTCCTGCGCGGGCCGCACGGACATTTTGCCTGGGGCTCGGGTGCGCTTGGCTGTTGCTGCTCGCATTTGCCGTGGCGTCGGCACTGGTGGAAACGATGAGGCACGAGGCCGCAGGGCACGGAACGTTGCTGCCGGCCGCATGCATCGTTGGTGCGATCTTCCTGGCGCTCGCCTTCTGGGGCGCCTTCACGCCCTCGCTCGGCATTCATGGCGCTTATGTGTTTCGCTTCGTGACGGAGTCACCGCAGGTGGCGCTCACGTTCGACGACGGCCCACACCCGGTTCACACACGCGCGGTGTTGCGTGTGCTCGCAGCGCGCGGCGCGCGAGCCACCTTCTTCGTCATCGGCGCAAAAGCGGCAGCTCATCCCGACCTGATTGCAGAGATGATCGCTGCCGGTCACCAGATCGAGAACCATTCCTGGGGCCATCAGCGCTGGTTCGCCGCACGTTCGGTGCACGTCATCGCACAGGATCTTCTGCGCACCTCGAACGTCATCGAAAGTCTCACGGGCCGCCGCCCCCGCTGGGCCCGTCCGCCTTTTGGCATCGCAAGTCCACCTGTGCTCGCGGGCATCGAGCGCTCAGGGCTCCTGCCGTGTGGTTGGACCCGTGCCGCACGCGACGGCGTCAGCTGGCAAAAGTCGCACAGGGCTCTTGCCCGCCTCCGCTCAAGCCTTCGCAAAGGACATATTCTGGTGATGCACGATGCCGCTGAGCGCGGCTCACGTGATCCACTCGTGCTGTCTTTTCTCGACGAGCTTCTCCACGACCTCGCAGAGCGTGGACTTCAGGCCGTCACGCTCGACACTCTTGCCGCGAGCGCGGCACGCGCCCGCCCGCGCATCCAGTCCTTGAGCTGCTTTCGCAGGTCTTCGTAACGGGCTTTGCCACTGATACTGAGCGCTGGCCCTCGACTTGCAGAGCTTCTCGCTCAGCAAGACCAAAGGCTGCGGAATGCCAACGTCATTTCGCGCGGGAAGCCTAGCAGGCGGTGTTAACAGGAGCCTCCCACCTACGGTGGTCGGCCGAGCACCGAAGATGGGAGGCTCCTGTTAAAAAGGCATCGTTTTTGACACTGGGACAGAATCGCTGGGCACTTAGCGCGAAACCTAATCGCTAGGAAAAAACAACGGCCGAGACTTTTCTTAACTTCCAAAGCGTTGTGCCGATTCACACATCGATCAAGAGGACGGTGGTTGGAGATGGGGCGCTATGCGGGCATCGAGGACGTTTGGCGGCCTGGGAACCAGTCTGCTGTTGTTGAGTGCTCACATTCTTTTTGGAGGATGTGAGCGCGAAGTTACGCAGCTCGACGAGTCATTTGCGTTGTGCGGTGTCCGCTCCGACGAACTGAAGGACTCGACGCTTGTGGCGCCGTGGAATGACAGCGGGTTTCAACCCTCGGACGGGCGCGACACCGAACTCCACCTCATCGGCGTTCCATCGCATTCGGGTGCTTCCGTGGTCACGCCACGCGGCTGCCTAGTGGTTCCCAAACTGCGGCCTTTCGTGCTCGTCCACTTGCGTGAAAGCGGGCGCGGCTTCGTGCTGGAGTCATCGGCACTTGAAGGACGGCCCCGCCTCACGCGTGCGACGCTCGGGCCCATTGCCGATGTTCCATTGGCGCGGCGGTGCGGGCTGGTGGAAACGGCGGATGCGTCCGCGTGGCTCTCCCTTACGACTCGTGAGGGGCGGCCTCTTCTTTTCGAAGATCTGACTATTGAGACGTTGGATGCAGCACCCGGTAAAGGCGACAAAGGCGATGCAAAGGGAACAGCTCAGGCAGGATTGAACCCGAAACGAGTGGCACCGCTGGGATGTGTCGCACGCTCCGGATTTTCGGCCACGGAACCGCGTCTCGTAACACAAAAATCGACCCGACTTGCGGCCTACCTCGGCCTGCAGGAGATCAATACGGCGAGCCTGCGTGTGGAGTCCGCGCTCGGAGCTGACTTCTTCCGCAGCTGCCGTGTCAACCCCGACGAGGATGTGCGAGCCAGCGTTTCGCAGAGCCTGACTGGCAAGGTAGAAGCAAACGGCAGGCTGCAATTGCTGTCCGTGAAAGGAGCCATACCTGCCGACATCGTGACAGCAAATTTTTCGGTGTGCACCTCGGCAGGCAGTTCCGAAGGCTGTACCCAGCCCGCGTGGCAGGAAATCAGCCGCGCCGCAGGCACAGGACTGAGGCGCGTGGGAGCGTGCATCTTGGCACCGCCCGGCGATGAACGCGCGCATTCGAGCGTCAGGGTTGCGACGCAAGATGGGCGCGTCTTCTTTGCGTTTCTTGGAAAACAGCCGGCTCAGGCGACTTCCATTGTGCCCTTCCAGGTCATGGAGATTCCTTCGGCGGCGCGATTCCGCGAAACAGTGAGATTCGAAATTGGACGCTGCCTCGCAGATGCCGCTGGCCGAGTGCGCAACGTCCACGAGAAACAATCCTTCGACGCACGCCTGGCCGGGGGTGAGGTGGCCGGCATCGCAGGCTCGTTCGTGCCGTCCAAACTCATCTGGACCGCTCACTCCTCAAACGGCACGACACGCCAGATCGCGTTTCTGCTGAACGAGCCCTTTAGTGCACTGCCTTTTGAGTCGATTGGATTTCCGTTCGACACGACATCGGTTTCGGAGTGGGTCGATGCGCGGCTCGAAGTCCGATTTTCGTCTGGTGAAACAGCTGTGCTGGAAGAGGCGGGCGGCTGCCGCTTGAGCCCCTGGCGCGCGTCGGTGGCCAAAGTCGATGTGGCCGAACGTGATCTGGGCGTCATGGCTCGCGGCAGCGCACGCACGCTGGAAGAACTCGGCATCGATCGCACCGCAGCCGGACTCAACGACGAACGCATTCGTTACGCTTACTCCTTTGGCCCCACAGCCCCGGATTCGGGTGAACGTTCGTTTGCGGATGGCGCCTCATGCCTAGTTGATAAAGGCTGGAAGGAGGTCCGGGACGGCGTCGTTCCATTCCTCACCTCCGGATTTTTTGGACTTTCGATTCGCGCCTGCAATCCTGCCGGCGGCTCAGCCGCCCCTTGGACTTTTCGAGCGACGGTTTCCAACGACGTGCCTGACTTCGAACTCGCCTGGATCGATCCGCTCCAACTGGCTGCGGTGCCGACCATCGGCTCTTTCAGTAAGCCTGTGCCTTTTGAAGTGCGCGATCTGCGCGACGACGCTTTGCCCTGGAACGACCTCGCTGCTAGTGCGAGCTGCCAGGTTGCCATCATGGATGACACGCCGGTTAACAAAACCTCGCCTTCATGTTCGCTCGAACCCGACCGCCGTCTACGTGTCCTCAAAGGTCACATAAATTTTGCCTCTCAGGGCTTCACTGTGCGTGACCTAAAATCGTGGCTCCGTCGCCGTCTGCGTGTCACCGTGAGCGTTGGGACAGATAAGATCGACAAGCGCATGCGTTTTCTTGAAGCAGAAATTCCACGTTATGTTTTGCAAGGGTATGCGCCCGTAGTCGACGTCATTCCTTTCAAGATAAAGAGCGAAATCTGCGGCACAGCGCGCAGCGACAATGGCACGCAGTACATGGTCATAGCCGATGGTTCAATCCTCCGGCTCACACCCGGCGACGCACGCTGGGGACCTTTTACCACGCTGGATGGAACCATTGTAAGAGCTTTCACTCCATCAAGAGAAAGCGAGGGCTACTGCCAACCCATGGACCTGGTGCCAGGAACAAACAACGACCTCTTCATCACTCCTGTATATTTGGACTTTGACGAAAAGGGTCTAGACACTTGGGACATTTCTGCAGAGACGCCGTCTCCTCTAGTAATTTGTTCTCATATTTCGGGCTGCCTTCCCATGTTCCAAAATAAACCTCCGGAAGACACATTTTTAGAGATTGTGCGGAAAGATGAGGTTTTTGCAGCGTTGTCCGTCAATTTGAGTGCAGACAAGACGCATGCGAGACTCTTTGTCCGAAATGCCGACCAAGGCGAATTCGAGATTACAGTTCCATACTTCGGTGAAGATTTGACTTGGGAGGAGCGCGAACTATATTTTCTGTCTGCAAATTTTCTGGTGTTAAAAGTCGGAAAAATTACTAAAATTTATAACTTATATTTAAAAGTATGGTCAGATATGCCGGCGCGACTCACAGAAGGTGGCTGGCAAGAATGCCGAACATGGCTATCGGCCGGAGGCAGTGTTTGCAGCCACCATGGAACGATCCGTGTCATTGTCGGCGACACTGTCACGGAGTTCAAACTTTCGGACATTAAATCGGACGGATCTGAAGATCATAAAATCGTTGCAGTTCGCCTAGAAGCAGATGCGATATTCGTGGCTTTGCGTGTGGACTTCGACCTTCACATATACCGTTTCGATAGGCTGGGCCGTCTTGAATGGAAGCACCGACTTTTTAGTTCCACGGACCGTTGGCGACCCTACCGCAAGCCGGACCGTCCAGTGGTGTTTCAGATCATAGATGGAAGATTCGTCCTCTTGACCTATGATTGCCAAGGGTACTCATTTGACCGAGATGGACGTGAACGCGTTATGGTGGTCCCGTTCGGTACAGCATTTTTTTTCAACAGTGGAAACGATGTAACTTGTGCGATACCAGCCGTACGAAACGAAGAGTTAGTTTTCCACAGCAAATCCCACGGACTGCTTCGCGCCGTAAGAGATCCGGCCGTCACTTGGATTGAATGGCCGGACGAATTGCAACAAGGTGTGCGGGCCTTTTACGACGAATTCAGCTCAAAGTTTCGACTCCTAACAAAAGCCGCTTTTTGGAGAGTTGGTAGGGATGATGTGGTCGTAATCGACGCATTTGATGGCAGGAGAGTTACGTTCATCGTACCTAAAGCGTGTTATCCCGACAATCATCCCGCCGCGTTTGAAAATTTGGCAATTTGCGAAGTCGAGCTAGACAATATACCCGGTCTAGCGAAAGAGTACAAAGAATTTCTTCACTTTGGTTCTCATGAGTCTTTGGCACAACGTGTCCGGCGAAGTCACGATGGTAGAACGATATTTATGAACGGAAAATATGTTGCGATTCCTGAAGGGGAAGAGATTGTATTTTCCGCGCAAAACGGAATACTTTCACGAACACAAGGCGGGCGCCTGCTGTTCAGAAGAATTGGATCAAAAGGAGAAACTAAACAACGTGATGTCTCTAGTCTTGCCCCTGGATGGCGCAACTTCGTTGATTCAGGCTTAGAGTTAGAAAAAGCTGCGCTGGGTCGAACCGCAATCGTGTGCGGAAAAGATTCCAATTTCAATGAGTGTATCGCTTGGAGCCAGGACGGAATTTTAGGAGATGATGGAGTCGTAGGAAGCAGTTTTGATGCCGACACTGCGAAGCTAAAACTTATTCGATTCGTTGACGTCGCAGGTTGGGAGGGTATCAATGCAGCGGTTTCTGGGGAGAAAGGAGTCAGCCTCGGGAATTTTGTTTTCACTGATCAAGGGCGGCTCCGCTTTGTCGAGCGCGTGGCAGCGTCGGGAGGCACTGCTCATTTCCACGAAATACTGGAAGGAAACTTAATGGCAGTCGGTGACTCCGTGCTCTCGTTGGTCTCGGATGGAGTTTGGGAAGTGACACCGCAAAAGTACCCAAAAAAGCGGATCCGCAGGCGAATGATGTCTTCGATACCCAACGAGAGAGCTACTTTCGATAAGACATTAACGTCTAATTTTCAAGGTGCCTTTGAATTTACCATCGGCCACTATTTAATTTACGTGTTGCCTCACTTCGATTACGAATGAGCCAATATGCGTTAGCGGATGCCACATCGACTGCATAAGATAGCGAGATTTTAGTGTACTAGATGCGCTCAAATGAGCAGAGATATTCCACCTGAGGTGGGAGACCGATCTGGCAGCTCCGCGCTGCGCGTAGTTTTTTCCGTGGCGAGGGGGTTCCGCAGTTGATTTTCCGCGGTTCTGGTAGGGGGAGGCCTGTCGTGTTACGAAGTGGTTGCGAGACAACAACGAAACACGAGCGGCCCTATGTATTCTCTTAGCCCGGATTCGGCACGATCTCGATCCCGGCCTCGCTGCGCTCGCCCAGGATCGAGATCGTGCCGAATCGAGTTTTTTTAGAGAGAAATTCAGACAGAATATTGCTCG
>Ga0163152_10006756_pt1 | contig 12835 bp, 15 predicted proteins | sample OliLakLV19MP8IB2_FD_148635 | JGI IMG/M metagenome (GOLD analysis project Ga0163152, IMG submission 148635) | Freshwater microbial mat bacterial communities from Lake Vanda, McMurdo Dry Valleys, Antarctica - Oligotrophic Lake LV.19.MP8.IB-2 | ecosystem: Environmental > Aquatic > Freshwater >... | reverse complement strand
TTATCCTCTGCACTAAATTTCGTCGTCATATACTCACCTCTGAGAAGCGAGATTTCCTATCGGAAACTCTATAAAAGCCTACATCCAAAAACAGGGCGCGGCTAACCCACCCTAAACGGCGGGATTGTGCCGCGTCGAATTTCGTTCATCATACGACTTCTTTTCTGAGAAAAGCTGAAATACAGATTTTTCTATTCTTTTTCGTATTTACCATCTCTAATGTTCATTTATGAGCGTTCCTTTCCCGATTTGACTATTCTACAGGCAAAGGCGTTTCGATGCAAGCGCACTGATTGCGCTTTCCTATGAAAATTAATTATTTATTAGGGATCTTAGTTAAAAACGGTGCAATTGATAATCGCACTTGTGTTTAGGGTTTACATCCCGGTCAAGGCCGTTGATTGTCTTGGCCCCGCTTGTCGCGCAAGAAGCAATTATCCAAAAAGCCTACCCAGGCATTGTTCAACTTTTTCGTATTTACCATCTCTAATCCAATTGCCGACTGTTATTCGGCTTACGCCGTGCTTTTTGGCTAGCCAGCCTGCTTGTTTCCACATGCCGCTATTTTATCATTCTTATCGGTTTAAGTCAACTGTTTAGGCGATATCAGAAATCGGCATTAAGACTTTTTGATCTACGATTGAGCAATTTCCGCCAATCGCAAATTTACCCCGCCATCGAAAGCCGGTATGATCGCGCATGATTGCTTCAATTGCCTTGAATTCTTTCATGCGAACATCTGGCAGCAACGCGAATTTTGAATCGCGTCTTCCGCAAACGTCGAACATCATTCGAGTATGACTCATGCCCTCGATGTTGTCGAAATCGTCCGGGATCTTAAACGGGCCTGTCTGATCGTCGAATGCCCAGATGACGAGATGGCCATCTGCATGCGCCAACGCAACGCGGTCGCGCAATTCATCGACGTACTTTTGAGGGAACTGATGAACATTGTCTTGTCCGATGTTCAGGACCATGACGCATCCATCAAAAAACTCTTCTCTCTGTCCAATCCAATTTGCCATTACTTGCCTCTTTGAAGTACCCCACCCCACAAGGGGCGGGGATTCTCAGTTCGCTGACGGTTGCGAAATGATTTCTGCTTTCGCATAATCATTTCGTCTCCCGAAACCTATAAAGCTTATGTCGTTGAATATAATTCCAGACTGGCGGCGGAATGTTGCGCGATTCATCTGAGCCATTCTTAATGCGTTCCAGCAAATCAGCGGGAACGGCAGAGAATGACTCAAGCGCAATGAGATCCGCGCCATCAGGGACAACATCTCCCTTGACTCCAAGCTTGACGAAGACTGTCTTTTCAGAGTCTTTCGGGCATGGGTCCGGATCAACAACTGCAATTCTAAAATTTAAATATGGAAATTTCTTGCGAACCCAATCAGTAACATCTTGGGTCGATGAAAGTTTTTTATCGAGGCCAATCGTACAGCAGCTAATCTGCTTGCCGTTGGCGCATAGATCAACAACAAAAGTTGTTGTCAAGCCTTTAACATGATCGTCGTTTGAGTAGATCGGGGCGATCCAGATATGTTTCCATTCCGGCCTGCTCATCAAAGCTTCAACTGCTCGGTAATGATTCATTGTTGGAGGCGAGAATGATCCCGTCATCAACAAAACTGTATCGCCAATTGTTAAAGGCTTGGGGTCTTCCATTAAAATTCCTGCTTGTACTGAACTTTGTCAACGTATTCTGATAGAATTTCCAGCATTTCCGTTGAGTCTAAATTAAGCAGCGGCCATGTTTCTATAAATGAAGCCTTCAGTCGATGATATTCAATCGTTTCGTCCTGAATGGTCTTGAGAATATTCTCGTCCATTTCAATAGGGGCCTTAGCTGCGAACGCGGCATTAATAACAGCGCAAACGCTAGAAGAAGCCAGCCGCAAAGGTTTCGTTGCTTTATCTGAACTAAGGTAAATCTTGCCGTACATGGAGCCATTAACTGGCTCCAGTACAGCCTTGTCCATCTTAATTGCTACTGCGTCAAGAATGTCAGAAAGAAACTCATATGCGTTGGCGGTTGATTCTCCAACTAATAGACCATGGCATATTTCAGCGTTGGCCATACTGGACTGAATAGAGAAGATTTTGTTTCCAGCCGTAACTACAATATAGCAGGAATCATCCAATGATGGACCTACTACATCTTTGACATTAACTTGAATCATGTTGCTTATCTCAGTCTATGAGGAACGTCGTTAGGATCGATGAATGCAGAGCTGGGGCCGATATTTCGTTCTAGCTCTTCAACTTTGTAGGCAAGACCTTCGAGAACCTTGACAACATGCTCTCCGAACGCCTTGGCGTCGGTAACATGAGTAGCCGGCTTCCCTTCAATAAATAACTGCATTTCCTTAATTGCTTCTTTGATTGTTTTAATCTGTTCCATAGTCTGACTCCAATTCTATATTATGCGTTTCAATTGCAGATATAATTTCAGCCGGAGTAACGGTCGCTACTCCTAATTTTTGTACCTTGATTCCTGCTGCAACATTCGCAAGTTTCATTATTTGCCAATACTGTAACCCTAAAGTCAACCCTGCTGCTACCATTGCTGCTACCGTATCGCCGGCCCCTGTTACATCGACAACCTCTTGGTTGACGTTTTCATGTAACGGAGGAAAGCGCTTGATGTCGTCAGTATGTGTAGCCAGCAAAATCCCTCGCGGCCCCAAGGTAACGGCGGCAGCTTCGAGCTTCATAGCTTTCAAGAGGAATCTGGCAACATGGTCATCTTCAAAATCATCCAATTTCGTCATCAGCCTTGCTTCATCCATATTCGGAAGAGCTACCGTTGATCCTTTATATTTTAGGATCGTATCTTTGGCCTTTGAGTCGATGATAGTTGGGATGTTCGCCCGGCTTGCAAGGTTCATAATTGGGCTGATTAGATCGGCAGTACAAGTTCCATGGTCATAGTCTGAAAAAATAATTGCGTTGGCTAATCGTAGAGTATCTTTTGATGCTTCGAATAAACAGTCCGCAGTTTCGCGGAGAATTGGCTTACTGCTTTGGATATCAATGCGGCAAACTTGCTGACGGCGAGTTACGATGCGTTCTTTGATAGTTGTTAGACGACCGCCTTCAAAATGAGCAATGCTGCCCGGCGGGAAAATATTTGCGATCTCTTTGTCGGGAATTGAATCGTAATTATCTCTTCCGATGACGGTAATGAGGCTGACATGACCAACGCCAAGGGCAATCAAATTAGCTGCTACGTTCGCAGCTCCGCCCGGCCGATATTCTTCCGTATGAGGTTCGAAGATCGGGACAGGGGCCTCAGGGCTAAGCTTTTTTGCCTTGAGGATTCGATACTTATCAACAATCAGATCGCCAACAACAACAATCCGTTGCTCTCTTAACCCTTGGAGAAAACTCATATCTTGAACTTTCTTGAGGATGCGCCGTCCGTCCCGGATACCTCCTCTGTAATGCCTTCCTTGCCGGCTTCGTAACGGATAACGCCGCCGTCTTCATCATGCGTCTTCAATATGATTGGACGCTTCCAGACCTGATAGATATATTCAAGCGTCTTCTTGGCGTAGAAAGGCTCTAATTCATGATACGTCTTGTCTTCAGCGAATGGATCTTTCTCAACCATCTCATGTTCTAGGTTCATGCAAACTTCATCCGCATCGGTAATGTAGATAAGCGGAGTTCCATTGTTATGAAGTCGAGCAGTCATGACATGCTTGACGATGTCCAGCTTGCGATCCTTGAGAATAATATCATCAGCCTCTTGATCTTCTTCCATGCCGGCCAAACCGTAAGTAAATAGATTCATGTCGTCGCAAAGCTCGCGGGTCAGATAATTCCCAATGAAGCTGACATCATCTTCTTCGCGGCGAACTTGGAACATCTTTTCATAGCCTGTCATCTTGCTCATTACAATCTTGTCGTCTTTGTCGTAATGGTCAATTTCATTGGACTTCAAGAAGGCTGCGTCTTTCTGCCCTTCCTTGTAATATTCGTCCCAGCGCTTTTTAATGTCGGTTAAGATACGGAATCCAACATAGTACGGATTTAGAGAACCGCCGCCGCCCGGTCGAACAATGCGAGAATGCGCAGTTGCAAAATCAAGATGCTCTGCGGGCGACAGGTTCTCGTAGTTAAGCATGATCTCTGCATGCCAGAACGAAGCCCATCCCTCATTGATAATCTTGGTTTGACCTTGCGGATAAAAATAAAAAGACTCAGAACGAATAATGCTGAATACTTCGCGCTGCCATGGTAGCATTTGAGCATAATTGATTAAGAACCAAAGTAGGTCCTTTTCTTTATGCGGCGGAAATTCCGTATTGATGATCTCTTCGACTACCTGAGGCTTTGTATTTTCTCCGTAGAGATCGGCGTATGGCAAAGGATGCTTTGTTCGGAAGACATGCTCGGGTCCCGGATACTTAACCCGGTTCTCGCCGCGATGCCAGTCAATATGCGAATCCAAAGCGAAGGCGATGTCCATCCAGTCTTCGACTGCGTCAATGCCATACTTGTCTTTGAATGAATCAATGACCTTGGCATTTGCTTCCGCCTGATTAACCATATTACGGTTAGTCGGCGCAAAACAAATATTGTTTTTGAAGAAGTCAGAATGACCCCAACAATGGGCTGCAATCAACAGATTAGTAATGTCGTCATTTGTTTCATCCAATAGAGCAAGGCTGGGATTGCTGTTAATAATCAATTCATAAATCTTACTGAATCCCATTTCGCCGTTGATCTTCTGATGTAAGAAGCTCTTACCGAATGACCAATGACTCATACGAGTCGGTAGTCCGTAGGAAGCGGTATCCCAAATGATTTCTCGCGGGACTTCCTCAAAGGAAATTGGGAACGGGTCTAGGCCCATCTTCAAAGCAAGAGCATATATCTCGTCAAATCGTTTCTCAAGAGCTGCGTTCAAAGTTGATCCCCTTCAGGCCGACTGTCGTTGTCTTCTTCCGATGACATTTCTTTAGCCAAGAATTTTCTCAGCGTTGGATAGACGTCTTTTTTATCCTTCAGGATTGACGTCATGAGACGGGGATTTTGAATAGATCGGAGAACGGTAACCAACCCGCTGCGCTCCGACCATTTATCGTTCTGATATGCAACTTCGCCATAGGCGAACATATTGACGCGCTCAAGCATCTCTTCTACGAGCTTCTTGCAGACGTCATTGTCGTCCCGGCCATTGTCGCCGTCGCTGAAATGGAAACAGTAGACGTTCCAAACATTATCGGGGCGGCTCTCTTTAATATCTTTCCATGCTAATTCATATGCTGAAGAACAGCGAGTTCCGCCGTTATTTGCAATAGTAAAGAAGTCTTTCTCAGGTACTACTTTTGCGTCATAATCATGAGCAATAAATACAATCTCAACAGTATCGTACGTCTTTTCCAAGAAGCGGCAAATCCACCAAAATGTTGCTTTGCAGAGATAGCGCTTATGGTCGTCCATAGAACCGGAACGATCCATCATTAGATAGACGACTGCATTGGAATGACGTTCAATGCGCTCGTTCCAAGAACGGAAACGCATGTCGTCTTCTTTGAGATTTCCAAATTTCGCCTTGCCGTTTTCGATGGCATTGCGCTTGATATTCTCAATGATGGTCTTTTTCTTGGCCCAATTAGAGAGCGGACCCTTCTTGCGCAAGTCGGTATATTCGACATGCTTTGTTTCAATTTCTTTGCGTTGTTTCTCTTCGAGCCATGGCAGGCCCAGATCGTCGATCATCATCTTGGTCAACTCGTCGACCGAGATCTCAGCCTCATACAGATCTACGCCGGCTTCTTTGCCGGCCTTATCGCCAGCTTCTTCTTCCTTCTTACCGGGACGCAAGATGTCGCCGGGTTCGCCTTTGCCATGCCCAACGCCATCTCGCATCTTCCCATGTTTGAAATGGTATGAGTCGAGATAGCGAATCGGAACCTTCGTCATGCGCTTTCCATCTGTCGTAATAATGGATTCATCGGCAATGATCTTATGAAGATTCTTCTTGATCGCCTCTTTGATCTTCTTCTGATGGCGCTGACTATCGCGTTGTCCTCGCTGTCGAAGATCCCAAGGTATCTTGTTCTTGAGGACTCCCATTTAATTCTCCAGAGGGGACGCCATTACTTCTCCCGCGCCATCATCGAGCTTACGTACTTGAGCAGCTCATTAGCTGACTCTTCAATGTATCCATGCTTGTCGCATAGCGTCTTAACGACCATGTTGATGCGCTTCAATTCGCCCGGTTCTTTCGTTCGGGACGTAATTGTCATCTTGATCGTATCGCGGCGCTCCTCGAACATTTGCTTTTCGATAGCTTCGCGGAGCCTAGTATGAGCGGCATACTGGAACTTGTCGCCGCGCCGGGTCGCTGCTGCAACCTTGCGCAGAACTTCGTTGCGGAAGCTGTCCTTCGCCTCTTCATGAATGCCGATCTTGCCTTCGATAGACTTCATCAACTTTTCGTCCGGCTCGATCTCTTCCTGAGTAATCGGATCTTTGATCTTGGTTCCATCGAGATAGGCTTCGATATTGTCGATGTAATTATCGACAAGGGCCTGAGCTTCATCTTCAAACGATACGAAGAAGGCTTTCTGGACTTCTGTTCGAGCGATATGATCGAACTCCATCTTGGCGAGTTGGAGAAGCTCTTCATATCGACTGCGTTCTTCTGGTTTGAACTTGGAAGTTGTTTCCAATCCATCCCTCAAGGCGCGCAGGACGTCAATCGGCGTAATATACTGCTGCTTGCCATCGTCGTCGTTTCCGCGAATAGCAGTCGTTACGAGGCGGTTGATAATGTAGCGCGGGCTGATTCCGTCCATGCCTTCAGTTGTTGCTTCGCGCTTCAGGCGCGGAATATCTGCCTTGGCGACGCCTTCTACATCTTCGCCGTTGTACAACTTCATCTTTTTGACCTTGTCAAGATTGCGATCTTTCGGATCTTCAAGCCTGCTTAGGATCGCGAACATAGCTGCAACGCGGAGCGTATGAGGAGCAATATGGATGTTCTTCGTATCGCCATGGCTCAATAGCTTCTCGTATATGCGAATTTCTTCGCTGACCTTGAGATTGTATTTAACGCGGCAAACGATCATACGGTCGATGAGCGCTTCGTTTTCCGGCTGGCCGACAAACTTCTTATATTCAGCTTCGTTGGTATGAGTCAGGATGACTTCATCGCAGCTTAATAGCGGGAATCGAGGCGTCTTAATATTCTTTTCCTGAGTTGCTGTCAGGAGGACGTACAGGAATTTGATATCGACTTTCAGGATTTCAATAAATTCCATCAAGCCGCGATTGGAAATGTTGAGTTCGCCGTCAAAACGGTAAGCGCGCGGATCTGATTCAGTTCCATATTCGCCAATCTTTGAAAGGTCAACGCTTCCGATCAATTCGGAAATGTCTTGAGCCTTCGGATCGGATGGAACGAATGTCCCGATGCCTACGCGACCCTGCTGACTGAAGAATACGCGGCGAACCTTGAACTTGGTAAAGTCGCCTTTGAACTCTTCCTTCAAGCGGAGAGCGCAAACCGGACATAGCTCGCCCTCGATCTTTACCTTTAGATCTCCTGCAACTTCCGGGCGGAGTTCTGCCGGGATGAGATGCAAAGGCTCTTCGTTCATCGGGCAACCCTGAATGCCATAAACAGCGCCATCGTCGGTCATGCTGTAGGCTTCAAGGCAATCCTTAAGCATTGAGACAAGATTGGACTTGCCGCTGGACGGCGGGCCAAAGAGCAGTAAGAAGCGCCTGCCGACGTCAGATCCCAAGGCCGCGCCCTTGAAGTACTCCATGATCTGCTTGGTCGAATCTTCGATTCCGAATAGCTGCTGTTCGAAGAATAGATACTTCTCTTCGCCAGTCTCTTCGTCAACCTTGACTCCGTAAGAGCGGATCATTTCATAGATTCGCTTATGCGCGAGAGAGGCAAGAGCCGGCTTAGCGCGTACCCTGTCAATATATTGGGCAAACGTCATGACCTCATTTTCGGTCTTATGAGAATCAATGTACTTCTTACAATTTCCGACAATATCATTTGACATTTAATGCCTCCGTTAATTACATCAATCTGGACCAGCGTCCGCCGTCGTCTTTTTCTTCTGCGACGAAATCGCAGTTGCTTTCGACTTCGATTTGTTCAATTTCAACGAATAGAAGGTTAAGCCTTAGCTTGCTTGGATAATTAGAGTAGATTTGAACTCGGTCAGCTTCAATTACCTGAACGATGCATCGACTTTTCTTTCCGCCCATGTTCGAGAGTTTAATGCTGAATTCTAATCCCGCATTTTTTAATGCGGACAAAATGCCTTTGACTTCTTCAGCCTTGTCAATCATCTCTCGGTAGCGCAAAAGTTTTCGAACTTCAATTCTTCTGAATTCCATGTTTTTGATTATACATGTTTTTCTAACTCGGAATTATTTGCTCTAACTTGCTTATAGTCTCGTCATCTAAACACGGAATCTTGTAATGGGTTTTAGCCTTTAGATATCCATTCAAAACGCCTTTGCCATTTGCTATTACTTCATCGCCATAAGCAATGCCGCGCGGGATTTCCAATTCAACCATCTCGCCATTTAATCCAGTTGTTGTTGTTTTCCCGCCTTTGAGCGCAAGCATGAATGGAATATCGATAGAGCAGTACAAATCATTGCCGACGCGCTGGAATTTTGGATGAGGTTTGACAATAATAAATATTTTCAAATCGCCGCCATGACGACCCATTCCCGGAACGCGCAGAATATGTCTTGTATCAACGCCGGCCGGGATCTTGATCTCAATGGTTTCGTTTTTCATTCGCTCGCCATTGCCCTTGCAGGCAGGGCAGGTCGCTTCTGGTAACTGACCAGTTCCCCGACATGCTGAACAAGTCTGTCCTAAAGAAAAGAACCCGCGCGTTATGGTTTGCTGGCCGCAGCCGCCGCAGCGATTGCATGTAACAGTCTTCTTCGTAGTTGAGCCAGTCCCGTCGCAATCAGCGCATGGGACCTCATGATCGAGCGCGATTTTTCGCGTCCCGCCGTTGGCCGCATCAATCAAGTCCATTTCAAGACTAGCCGTAATGTCTCTCGGGGCCTTCGCCTGACTTGTCTCCCAATTTCTTGCGAAGTCGAAACTAAATGGATTAAATTGAGGACGGTCGTAATTTGCGCGCTTATCCGGATCGCCAATAATCTCATAGGCTTCGGCAACTTCTTTAAATTTTTCTTCAGCGACTTTTTTCTTGTCGAGTTCGGTATGTCGGTCTGGATGATGTTCTTTGGCCAGCTTTCGATAAGCTGACTTGATTTCATCCTGCGTTGACTGTTTTGTAACGCCGAGTACAGCGTAGTAATTAGGCATGTTGAAGCCCCTTCCCAGCATAGGGACGTATCACGTTATCCTCTGCACTAAATTTAGTCGTCATATACTTGCCTCTGAGAAGCGAGATTTCCTATCGGAAACTCTAAGAACACTCGCCACTGAAAGCAAGCGCCTCGAAGACCACATACATTTTATCCTTGATGCACCGCCAGTAATCATGCTTTCCGCACTCGTTGGAAAGTTAAAATCAAAATCAGCGTCTGCCGTACTTAATAAATTTGGCAGCTTCTTCTTCGGAAAATACGAACGAACGATATGGAGCGACGGCCCTCGAAACAATAAAAGCCTACATCCAAAAACAGGGCGCGGCTAACCCACCCCTAAACGGCGGGATTGCGCCGCGTCGTATTTCGTTCATATCTTGCCTTGAAGAAATTCATAAACATGCCAAATGAACGTTACGGCGCAGACAACGGTCAAGACGAACGAGTTAAAAATCAATACCGCGCGGCCATATGCGCCAAATGGGATATCAGCCGGCCTGCATTTGATCCCGATGTAGAGAGACCAGATGCAAAGAAACATCGATAGAACAACTGCAACATACTCCAATGAAAACAGGTTCATTTTTTAGACTTTCCCTTTTTCTTCTTTGGCCCAATGTATTCTCCGGGCGAATTCCATGATCCAACGTCTCCATGCTTACTCGGATCAATCTTGAATTCTTGGTCCTTGTAAATAGCAGTCTTGAATTTCTTTGCTTCTTTATACGTCCAAGGGGGACGATCTCCGTAGGCGACGCTGGGAATGCTGTCCTTGCCGTAGTACCGGCTGACCTTCTTGCCCTTGCAATGCGGGCATTTCTTCGGGTCCGGATATGTCATCTTCTTTTCTATTTCAAAAATCTTTTTGCATTTAGCGTTTTCGCAAATGTAGTCGTACCTTGGCATAGCCTATCCCTCAAAATTATTAACCGTCAGGCAGTATGGGCATTTCTTACCTCTGATAAGCTTATTTTCTTTCAACTGAAGACCATCCCTGCTTACGACTGTCTCGCCGCATTTGCAACAAGCGGTTAATGCTGGAACGCCCGCGTAATCAATGTAGACATATTGGAAATAGCGGCGAGCAACCTCTGCGACGCTCTCAAGCTGCTCCATAGTCGGAGAAGCAACGTTGCGCATTTTAAAGTCGGGCATGAATTTCAAAATATGAATTGGCAAGTTCTCGCCGGCTGCATTACGCATGGCGACAAACAATCGAGCATTTTCTTCATCGCAATATGGAGGGATCGCAATAGTCGAGATTTCAACATGGCTTTTTCTTGCGGCTGTTTTGAGATTTCGAATGATTAGCCAATCAACTGGATCGTTTTCGACATCAATGCCTGCGACTTCTTTGTATAGCTCCGGAGAGCCTTTGACGTCGATGTTTACGGCGTCAATCCAATCCATCATCTCTGAGAATTTTTCTTCATTGATCCAACCGTTCGTCTTGAGAACCGTCTTCAGGCCAACTTTTTTTGCGCTGACTGCGACATTCATGACATATTCGTACCAAACCAGCGGCTCCGAGTAAGTAAAGGCGATACCTTCGCAACCAAGCTCTTTGGCTTTATTGACTACATCAATGGGATCAATGGTTTCCGCTTTAGCATCGCCGACCTGACTGATCTCAAAATTTTGACAATAGCCGCAAAACATATTGCAGCCAGAGCTACCAATAGAGAGAACTTTCATTCCGGGGTAAAAATGGTAAAGAGGTTTTTGTTCGATGGGGCCTTCGATCATAGTTGTTACTTGACCGTAGGTTAAGAGAATTACATGACCATGAATATTGCCGCGAACTTTACATTTGCCGACAGCGTTTTCTGGTATGTCGCAATTAAAAGGACATAGATTACAACTTGCGTTCATTCTTCGTTCCATCCAATAAGAGTCCTACTTTCTTATACAATGGAACTTTGTCCTTGTCGTGTCCGTCAATGCGCATAAATGCCGCAATCAGAAAACGATATCGATCCCAAGCGATGCTAACAGAGCCGCCTTTGGTTGTTCTCCATGAATTGCTTTTCTTACGAGTACGACGAATTTGGACAATTACTTCAATGCCGCCAATGGGCAATTGATTGAGATCTGTTGGGCTAGGGGTAAGGGGTTGGAGTTTTTCGAATGATTGGAAGGTATGAGAATGAAAGTCGCCGAGCTTCTTGAAAAGTCCTGTCTTAAACATCTTGTCGAAATAGACGGAAGAATCAGAACAAACTTCCATGTCTTTGCGACTGGCGACCTGATATGGAAAAGCAGCGACAATGGCATTCTTTGAGCCGTAACATACGCAGCCCATGCATTCTTTAGGAAAAACCTCAGCAGCCGATGCGATAATTGCAAGGCAGGCCGAGCGTTTAATCTTAATGGCTCGCTTTTTAGAAGGCATACTATTGTTTTCTTGCCTTCTGCCGGGCTATCCTTTAACAGTCTAAATTAGATCAAATCGGTCAATTTCTTCGACAACTGGTTTCGATACATTTTTCCCAAATTCGACCTCAATTATAGCTTTGCAGCGGGTTATAGCTTTTTCTCTGGATTCTTCCTTTTCTGTCCTATTTAGCGCCCGTCCAAGCTTCTTTTCCATTATCCGCCGCTCAAAGCCAGCATAGTAAGGAAGCATGTATTCTTTGGCTATCCAATCGTCGCTAAAACCATGTAAACTAATGTATTTAATAGACTTAGAGTAGGCGAAGTCTTCTTCTATCCACGGGCGGCGGGAGAACCCCTACTTTTCTCTAAAAGAGAAAAGTTTGGTCGCAAAGCGAGTTAGCGAAGCGAACGAGACTGTGACCAAACCTCTTTAGGGTAGTGGGGTGAGAGCCGCCCATAGTGGAGATTAAACATCATCCCTGTTCTGCAATGTACTGTTTAATGGTATCGGTGCTTGCATCGCCTGTAGAACAGCAAAAATATCCGTCATGCCACAATGTTTTCTCTTTCCAATAATGGTTCTTCAAGTACGTCCCGAATTGCTTCCACAACCTATTCGTGGACATACTTTTGAGCCGATTGACTATGCTGGCGATTGTTAGAGTCGGCGTATAGTCAATTAGAAAATGGATATGGTCGCCGTTCTCTGTTTCCATCATTTCAATGGTGAAATCGGACTCGCTGGCAACCTCGAACATTACTTGCTTAATCGCCTCGTCCACTGCATTGACCAGTATCCTCTTGCGATATTTTGTCACGAATATCAGATGAACTTTCAAGAGGTATTTGCAGTGAGAACCAGCGTGATATTTCTTGCCAATAATTATTTTCCATTTTCTTGAAGGAGAATTAAAAACTGTTATAGAAAGTGGAATAGAGTTCCTGCAATGAAAAGCGATTATACTTACAAGTTCCGTATCTTCCCCACCGAAGCCCAAAGTACGCTTCTGAACAAGCACTTTGGAAGCATTCGTTGGGTATACAACCATTTTCTTGACCGCAGGAACAACTTCTACCTGAACGCCAAAGAAAAGCAGCTTGCCAAAAAGTCTCT
>Ga0163152_10006753_pt1 | contig 12841 bp, 4 predicted proteins | sample OliLakLV19MP8IB2_FD_148635 | JGI IMG/M metagenome (GOLD analysis project Ga0163152, IMG submission 148635) | Freshwater microbial mat bacterial communities from Lake Vanda, McMurdo Dry Valleys, Antarctica - Oligotrophic Lake LV.19.MP8.IB-2 | ecosystem: Environmental > Aquatic > Freshwater > Lake... | reverse complement strand
CGAGATTAGGAGCGTGCGCTGAAAGCCATGGCCCTGTCGCTCAACTGCGGTCTCAGTTGCGCCATCCAGGACGGCCACGTTGAACGTTGTGCGGGGAGCCTTGAGTTCCACTTCGGCAGGCGAAACCGTGACAGCTCGACCAGGCGCGTAAGAGGAGACGACCTCATTGAGCTGCGTCGTAATCGTATCGAGCTGCGACTTGAACGTTGCGTCGTAGACCTTCTGTTGCTTCACGCGCGAATCCTCTACGATTGCCGCGATCTCCAGGTCTGCAGCAGCGCGATCGATTGAACGCTCGAGGATTCGTCCGATGATGCTCGACTTCCCATCGATCGATTCCTCATTTGCGCGAAGATCGGCGGTGACCAAGACAAAGTCGAATAGGCCACTCATCTTGCCGCCGCTGTTGAAACCGAAAAAATTAGTCTGGAGTGCCTCCGGGGCATCGACAAGCTGACTGGTATTGGAGGATTCCCACGCTGTCATCGCCTGATCAACAGCTAGACCCGTATTGGCTGCTGGGAGCCCTAGATCCGGGCGACTGCCGCGGAGAGAGGCGTACTGTTCCCGCTTCGCGGTCGCACCGCTTGCTGCCTTGATAGCGTTGAATTGTGGAAAGCCCTTTGCATTCGCCGATAGTATTTCGGTGCCATCCGGCGATCGACGCTTCCATGCGGTGAATGTGGCAACGTCCTCAGGCGTGTACTTCCCAAGCGCTTCGCGGTCCCTGAGTGTGAGGCCGTTGAACGTGACCTGAACTTCGATGATCTCGGTAGTCACCCCGAACGAGCAGTCTTTCTCCGTCAGAGAACCAGGCTTGCCATTAAAGTACCAGTCGAGAGCGCGAAGCACAGTGGACTTGCCGGCGCCGTTTGGCCCGATAAAGGTCGTAACGGAATCGAAGGGAATGGTCACGTCCTTCAACGTGCGGAAGTTCTTGATTCGAACGGATTGAATCTTCATTGCTGGTTGTGAGTGTAGTTTTTCGCGACGTCCTGCTTGAGACAACCTTAACTATCTTGGGCCGCAGTCTGCGTTTCGCGCAAGCCTTTCCGCCCCGCGAATCGGTGGGAAGTATGCTTCGACAATGCAAACGATGCGAGGCATGAGTGGGTCACCGTCTGCACTCTTGGTACCATGCTTGCCAATAACCTCGTAGCCTCTCGACCGGATTAGTTCTGCGACACATCGCTCAATTCCTGCGACGCGATCGCGGACCGGCCGATGCGAAACCCTGTCTGCTTCTTCGGGAAACAATGGGCCGATCGCCGTCATCTCAAACTGACAAACGGACGCCTCTACGCCAAGAACACGCAGTAGTCGACCGATGGAATTTCCCTTCGCGTGCTTACGAGAATCAAGATGTTGTCCGATCCGATTGAATGGTGAGCTCGCATTCGGCGACGAGCTGTCGCCCGTGCGACCCACGTAGACGTGTAGACCTAACGGGGACGTCACTTTCCAGGCGTAGATCCAAAATCCACGCGAGAGGAGCGCGCCATCGAACTTCATTTGTGCGTGCTGAATTATTTCGTTCGGCGCTGACGCTTCCGATCGACATTCAATTGGCGAAGTCATACGCTGTGTTCTGGCGCAGGGGAATTCGACGGCATGCGACCACCGTGCAAGGCCACAAATTCGAAGACCATCTCGTTGCGCTCACAAGACACGAAAGAATTCCGCCACAACAACTACGGTGCTTTCGTCATCAGCCGTCAACTCAATCGGCGCGAAATCCGAATTCAGTGGTGCCAACGTAACGCGCACATGTCGCCAGGCACCATCTCCATCGGTCGTTTTCTCGCTGCGATACTGTTTTACCGTATATCGAAACCCCGTCTCCGGATCTCTCGCATCCTGCAGCTGCGCCAACACAATTCGCCCATTACGAGATCCCACCACCGGGGAAGAGAACAAACAAAGCGCGCCGTCTGGAATACGCGGCTCCATCGACCGACCGACGACTTGCGCTGCAAACATACCCGGACGAAGCGACAACCCTTCTACTTCCACCCAATCGCCCGATTCGATTTCCTCGACAAACTGCGGTTCTCCAAATCCGCCCGCTGCTGCTTTCAATGTGGTTAACGGCACGCAACTGACATACCGTTCTGCAGGTTTGGGAGAGAACACTCGAGGTTCGGTTTTAGCTACAGCCTTCTCGGTTGCTTCGGAATACCAGCCTGTGCTATGCACCACTCTTGTTTTCAGATCGTCACGCCGTAGATATCCCGCCAGGCGCCTGAACACACGTTGCATGGACGCCGCATCATCGAGGTCGACAACCGAGAGCTCAATGACTTCGTATCCGTTGTTGCGCAGCCAATCTCGAATCTCTCGGTCGCGTGTGGCCGTCGCTGCATTTCCATGCAGGGCTTGGCTCAACCCATCGAGATAGATTGCCACACCTTCGTCCGCATCATGGAATTCCGCGCGGTATATCACATCTGGCGTAGTGGATCCGATCGACGAGTGCAGCTTGATCTGTTCGTCCCGAATTCCATCGGGGAAGCCGGCCGCCTTCAGTAGTTTGCGCAGCTTTCGTTCAGCAGTATTGACAGGCTGCGCGCTTTCATTCGCAGTCGTCTGCGGTAGCACAGCCACAATTTGGTGAGCACCAACAATCTGATTGCCCCAAGTGGTCAGTCGCTCCGCAACCAGATGTCGATCAAGGAACTTGTGATAGAAACTATTTCGGAATGTCTGTAGACAGTCGACACACGACTTTTCGCAGGACCCTGGGCATGTGTTCACAATGTCCAACGCCCTCGCAACAATGTCGCTCCAGCGTGCGATCATCTGGTCAAGCAGGCCAGACCCGCCCGGCATGGGATCCCACAGATAGCCCTCAACTTGGTCGCGATCTACGTGCCCAACGACCAGAATCTGCACATCCTCCGTGTGCATATCTAAAACCTGCGTTGCAGCCATGCGAATAGCTTCAAGCACGCTATACGCGGTGTTCTGATCGTTACAACTCGGCAGCGAGAGCGCGTCTGCCGACACATCCGTATAGAATCCGACGCCGACAATCTCGCGACCGCAGCGTTCGCTGTGTTGTGTGCTGAACTCCTCTCGCTGCCTATCGGACGAGAGTGGCGAAACGCTTTGCCCGCAAACGGTACAGATGGGATAACCAAATCGATGGAATCGGTTGATCGCTACATTAGCACCGACGTTCACCTGTCGGAAACGCACAGATCGTCTGTGATGCATCGTCTGCGTGCCCCACGAATAGGCGGTGCCGCCAGAATGATGACCAAGCTCCAAACCGAATATTGTTACGCCTAATTGAAATCTCAGCTCCTCTTCGTCGGAGATATGCGACTGATGGATCAGATCGACGTCGCAAACTGAAATTGTCTGGAGAATTGTCGTGTCCAGCCCAGCACTAGCTCCTAGTTGCGTCGTCGGCATAACGGCTTGTCTGCCCGTTGACACTTCAAACGTCGGCATTTCAATGCGCTGCTCGTCGATATCCCGATGAAAACGGCGTGCTACAAATCGATTACCGTTCGCGTAGATGAGGTTTCCAGGGACATACTCGCGCAATGCGACTGCGGCTGGACGCGGTAACGCGAACTGCAAAGCACCAGTGCGGTAGAATGGGATTTCCGCGGTGCCGAGCACGGAACCCGTATCAAGTCCATATCCCGGAAGAAATCCCTCAGATGCAAGCACTCCGAATGTGTTGCTGTCGTCATACCCCTCGGCTTCCCGACGCGAGCGCTTCTGCACGCCTTTCAGCCGCTTGACGAGTGCATCGCAGCGACGAAAAAGGGAATCCTCTTCTGGATCGAGAGTTCCTTCCTTCTCACGAATGATGTTCAGTCTCTTGATCTGATCCATCGCCCATCGCAGTCGACGGCGAACGCGATCGATGGTCTCTTCCAGACTATCAACCATTCCACCGACGCATCCAGCTAACGCCGTTGGCGATACGACATCACTGTCGGCACCAGGCCATCCATGCGCAAATACGTCCTGAACATACGATTCGAGGTCCGTGCGATTCGCGATGAGCAGATTCGCAAGCGGCGTGAAGTCAAACGGAGTTGTGCGTAGGGCTCCATCTTCAAAGAGATACGCACCGACCTGCTGCGGAATGCTTGATTCCAACAGAGTAGAGACGTTAGAGCGCTCGATCTCTGATCGCGTGGTATCGCGTGCATACTGATGCAGTCGAGTGATCACTGCAGCATGTACGTGCTTCGCAATCATTACCGAATTGCGAAGGTTGAATGCCGGTGGATCAACTCGACCTGCCAACAGCTTTACCGGATCATTGAAATACGATCGGTCATGCGAAACTGGACGGCAGTACGTCAGGTTCACCGCCATCCGATGACGACGTCCAGCCCGACCGGCGCGCTGCCAATAGTTGGCGGGCAATGGGGGCACGTTGCGCATCAGGATGCTGTCCAACTGACCAATGTCGACGCCCAGTTCGAGCGTAGGTGTGCAGATAAACGTGTTAACTGCTTCCGAGTCTCCCTTGAAGAGGTTCTCGAGTCTCTCACGTTCATCGTGCGGCACCATTGCAGTGTGTTCCTCAGGCCGCAATAACACATAACCTTGATCGAGCAACTGCAGATCGTAGTTATCTGCATCTTCCGGGATGTATTCAAGCGTTCCATCACAACGCCATCCAGGACAACGCGCCCGCGGCGTTTGACGCGTCGTGCGCCGGCGGCAACTCTTGCAACGGTAAACACCATGACTGGGAATCAAACGCAGCCGATCTGCATCAACCTGATAGAGACCTGCAGCACCGGGGAGTGCTTTTCCTTTCGCGCTTTTCAGCGTTACCGGTCGCAGCAATCCATGTTTGACTAAATCATCAAATAATGATTCGAGGAAAGCCTCCATTTGATCAGGCGCCACGCCCCAACCACGCGCTATCAGTCGAATGACCGTGTCGCCCTTATCACTCCACCACTGCACGACGTACTGCGCCTTGTCGCCGGGCTCGCGTTTGAATTTCGTACCTTGCGGTCCGCCGAAATTGGGCAGATACCCCGCCTGTATTTCCTGATCTCCTTCCTGCCAGAATCGCGAGAAGATTTCACGTTCCGGATCGAACAGAATGTGTTTCCTTCTCAATGAGTCCAGCAAAACTGCGACGCCATCTCGCAACAGCTCGGGCGGTACACGGAGTACTCTCGAGTGCTGTTGAATCCAGCTTGATGAAGCGCTGAGCCCTTCGTATTCCACTTTCATCCGGCCCCAAGGCTCGAGGCCGAGTGATTGCTTGGATGACAGCGTTACTTCACGGAGCACCTGGATGCGCAGAAATTTTTGCCGCTCCTTCTCATGACGTCCACCACTTCCTTCTCGGCGCACGACTTCCCATACCTCTGGCGCGAGCGCTCTGGATAAAACGACATCTTTATCGAGCCGGTCATCGAGGAATAGAGCAACATCACCGATTGATGAATGGCCAGCAGCGAGTGCTTCAGCAATCAATGCGCGCAGACGAAACCGCCGCGCGTGATCCTTCATCCAGCCTGCCTGAAACGCCGCATCCTGGCGGTTGTCGCAAAACACCAGCAATCGCTTACGCTCGGCGTGTTGTATGATGTCCTGCGCCAGTACATGCACATCTGCGACGTTGGTTGCACGAACCATTCGAGCCGGTTCGCGATACAGCGTACCGGTGCGGCGCCCGCCGGTTCCGCACGAAACGCAGCTGCTCAAATAGCCGGGGTTCTCCTCCTTCTGCCGTACCGCATGCAGTACGATCAGCGATCCCGTCGCTCCGCAGTGCAAGCAACGCGAGCCAGCGCTAGCATGCGCGGCGCCACACGACCGACAGAGATACATCGGCGCGGTGCGATCCGGCGTGTCTTCCTCGTCATCCGCTCCGACGATTCGGTCAAACAAAACAACCCGATTTCCACCTTGGACCTCCGCCAACGGTTCCCAAACAGAGTGCGTGCCGTTCGCTTCGCCACCTTCTGGCTGTCTCGTCGTGTATCGGAAATCCTTGAGAAAGGCGATGAAGTAGTGCTGACCGCAGGTGACACAGGTTGTAACGGGAAAGTGTGCAGCGCTCGGCGACTCCGGTGACGCCTTGACCTCGTCTTCCGCAGCAAGCCATAGGATCGGATTCCCGCTGTCGTCAAAACTGACGACGGCCCCGCTAATTCCCCGGATAAATCCGTGCACAACCGGTCGGAGGAATGGACGTCCGTTCGCACGCGCTGCCGCACCGAGGGCGAGCCATGAGAGGATTTCTGCCTCTGAAATGTCCCTGCCGATGTGCGGTGCAATTGCATCTGGCAGTGAACTGAGCTCTCGTGGGGCAACCAACGCTTGCTCAATCTGAAAGACTATTTCGCTCTGACCTAGTGACGTGTGCAATGCATCACTCCAATCACCTCCCGGCAAGACCTCACCGCAGAACCGAGTAAACGCCGCTCGAACTGACGCGTCCGCATTGATCAGGTCATCCACTGATTTCACGATGACATCAAGTAGTACACCGTCATCATCCTGTGATGCAGGAGACACGGTGCGCGTTTGGATCCACGATGCAGCTTCGTATGCCTCACCCACAGTAGCGACGCTTGACGACGGGACGCCGAAGAACCGTTCCGCAAACTCATGGGCGGCATCGGGTCTGTCACGATCGACGATGGTGGCAGACGTCGCGATGCAGGTTGTTGCGTCGATAGAGCGACCAACGAAACGCCGCAATCGACGAATCAGGCACGCAGTCTCAGCACCCTGTGCACCTGTGAACGTGTGCGCCTCGTCGAAAACAAGGTGATCAAGTCGCGCGCCGGCGAAGAGCTCCACATCGGTTTGCCGCGTCAACAACAGTTCAAGCTGTTTCACATTGGTTAGAAGAATGCGGGGCTGTTTACCTTTCGCACGCATCATTTCACGCGAACACACTTCTTCCGATGGATAGACTGTCTCGCCGCGATTTTCCAGTTGAGCCTTGCTCATAGCCGCGAAATAGTCGGCGCGTGACGATCCTGCCGGCAATCGAATTCCCGCTACGTCGCGCTCGTACTGCGGCGTTTTGCCGACGTACATGCCAAATGAGATTCCCGTTCCGGCTAACAATCCGCGCAAGCGGCCCAATTGGTCCTCGGCCAGGGCGTTCATCGGATATACGAGCACGGCACTGATACCTGAAGGCTCGCTCGCATCCCGCAATTCCAGGCAACGACTGACAATCGGGTACAGGAAACACTCGGTTTTTCCGGATCCAGTTCCGGTGGATACGAGTGTGGTCTTGTGTGCATGAATAGCGCGAACGGCTTCTTCTTGATGCCCGTAAAGATGGGTGATCTCTGCGGGTATTCGCTGGCGCATTAGCGGATGAAAAATCCCTTCGGTAATCAGCGAGTCGATCGACGCTCCGGTACGAAACGGACGAGACAGACTGATGTAAGGCCCGCGAAGCAACGGTGAGTGCCGTGTTTCGTCCAATGACAACAGACTGCGCATCTGGCCCAGCAACCGCTCGTCGGCAAATGGGTACGCTGTTAGTTGATATCGAAGGAAGCTGCGGACAACCTTTTCGGTGAAGACAATTGGATTGAGCGCCATTCAAAATCTGGGAGTGCTGGTTAGGAAGAAGCTGCCAGTTCTGTCGACGACAGACGCTCAAGTGCCAAGCCCAACAAACGATCATCGAAGATGTGTTGCTTGCGCGCTGCCGCCGGCGCGCCAGCGGGCCATTCGCTAACCGCCTTCCTAACCGAATCAAGCTTCGCGTCCACGTGTTGCTCCGCAATGAGCCAGTCGACGGTAGCCAGAAGCTCCATGCCGAGCGGTGACTCAAATCCTTCGATGACTTCTGATGCCAGTTCTAATGCGGGTTGATATTCTTTCGCGGCACCAGACAACAGATACGCGGCAACCTCTTCCTTTCGCTGGTCGTCGAATCGCACCACATCAAGCGGCTTTGCATCCGCCAGTCGTTTTTCAGAATGCAAGTAGCTTCCATCGAGATGATCGAGAAGGAAGCGCAACCGGTCTGAGTACGGGCCGTACTTGTCTGCTACGAAGTTCAAGTTGAGAACATCTGGCAAACCCAGGCGTTTGATTGATCGCGTCAAAAACCACGCGAGTTTCTGCACTTCCAGTATGGAACACTCGAGGCCCAGCACCGCATAGCGACGTATGAGTTCCGCCACCAAAGCCCGTGCTGGCGTGAGAACCTCTACGCCTGCGCTCTTTGGTGAGTTCTGATAGCGCGATGTCGGCTCATATACTGTGACATCAACATCAGCTAAGGCAGACAACGCATGTTCAATCTCTTTGCGAACAACTGACCACTGCAGGCCACCGTTGCCGCATCCCAACGGTGGTATGGCAATGGACTGTATGTTCTCTTCCTTGATGATGCGCACAAGATCTTGCAGGCCGTCTCGAACCCAGGCAATCTGTGATGGATTGCGCCAGTGTTTCTTAGTTGGGAAGTGAATAATCAACCGCGGCCCAATCAATAAGTTGCTGTGCGTAACCAACATATGCCCAACGTGCACTCGGCCTGCCTTTGCAGCTTTCTCATACGCGCGCGCGCTAACGGAGAAGGCATCGCGGAATTGAAGCGCGATTCCCTTCCCCATCACCCCGAGCTCGTTCACCGTATTGACTAATGCTTCGGCGGGCGATTCGAGCAGATTGCCTTGCGTATAACGGATCATCCTGGATACCAGCTGCTGTGAACTCGGACCGGCGTTGTCGATTGCGCGCTCGCGACGGTTTCCGTCACGGAAAGCTGCGTGGCTCGATCGTAGGTAATGATGCCGCCAAGCGCCGAGGGGGGCAAGATTTGGTGAACCAAGGCTTCTGCCTGGTATCGTTCCATCTTAGCTGGGTCTTCCGGGTCGCGTTTGAAATCTTGCGCGCGCCATGCGTCCCACGGCAAGCTACCTAGCGCGCCCCGGCCGCTGCCCAGGTTTGCAGTGGCAAGCGTGGCGTTGCGATCCGCCACGACAAAGTGAATACCCGCTTGCTCCAGTCGATCTAACGACGAAACCAGTATCACAATTTCTGATCGGGTTCGCTTTTGTAGTCCGTTGTAGCCGGTGAGGATGTTGTACAACATCGGCGTGCACGGGGTGAAATAGAACGGTACATAGTCGGCGAGCGTTCCGCCGGGTGGCACATCGACCGCTCTGAGCTGACGACGACCAATGATTGATGGATTACCAATCTCAACGAAGTTGGGGTTCACATGCTTGGAATTGCGGCAGTGTATTCCGTGTTCCAGCAGGTGAGGCAGGTTGTCCCTGTGGGTGATTCGGAAGATTAGGGCCTTTTGAGGATTCAGGATGTCAGCTAATAGGGTGACCATTCAAAAGCTTAGCTGAAGAAGCTGGTCTGCTGCGGCTTCTCGGCTACCCGCGATTTGCCAGTTTTCGATGAAGAGTTATCTCCATGCGATTGTCCGTTGGTCTCCACGGACTGTGCGAGCGGCGCGTAGCCCAACAGATTCTTGACGTGCACTTTACACTCTGCGAGGAACGCTTCCGACGTCTGGGAAAGTTGCCAGTCGAGGAAACGCGCGCCGAGCACAGTCGCAACCCGCGCACCGGCGTCGGAACCACAGTCAGGATTTAGCATCAACACCGATTCGCCCGCGGTTTCAGGAATGAGCCAACCGTCGCCGCTGTTAAGCGCAAGGAAATGTTGGATTCCTTCCTCAGAGTTACCATTCGCGGCTCGTATTTCGTCTTCCAATGCCAACAATGCACGGAGGGCGAGCACAGTCCTTCGAGCTTCCGGAGCCAGATCGTCATCTATACGCCAAAAACCTTTTACATCCTCTGCAGCGTTGGAGTTAGGAAGAGTTGGATTGGCGCAGCCTTTGAGCACGAAGCGAACGTCTGCCGAGTTCAACCCGTTTAGTTGAAAACTTATCGCGTCACAAATGACCGAAAGTCGCACCCGTTCTGATTGCGTAAGCGCGACTGAGGTTGATAACTCTTGTCCTTCCGGCTCAGTATTTACCCACGCTGGTGCAAACTCTTTCGATACCGCTGTCAGCCGTTTTGCTAGCGTACCAATCGATCCTCGCAATTTTGAACGACGAGGTATCGCGCTATCTTCAATGACGAACCAGTTCAGATGTAGGCCTCCACAGCGCTTTCTTGTGACGTAGTCGAATGCGATTGAATTGAGCAAGAATATCAGTGACCAAGGTTCTTGCACTGCTAGTATCGGCGCACTGTTCCCACATGGACGATCATGGACCATTGACGCGATCATAGTTCGAGCGTTGGTGGATGACGTGATATCCATAAAACTCACTTTGGAACCACGAATCGCTTTAAGATTGCCCTTCTTGTCAGTTTCGCTTAGGAAACGCTCGGCGCTCATGCAATACTGCGGTTCGGCAGTTTTGCTGTCGAACGGAATCTCCCGCCATTTGGCGCCGCGCCCTTTGCCGCTCACCCAGCCTTTTTCGCTGACGTCGAACTGACCTATCATGCGCCCTTCATATAGTGGCAGCGCAGTGTCCTCGATTTCATCAACACGAATCCACGCATCCGCTTCACGCGACAAAACAACACCCGCCGGGATATCCGCGCGCGAAATAGGCAACGTGTCATACGGCGGCTGCGCACAACGCACCCGCCATTCCGTTCGCTGAACGTCGCCCGGTTTCAGCAAATGTCCATGAATGAATTGTGCCTTGCTGATGCGCTCGTCCGGGCCAGCGCTGCTGTCGAACAGCCAGTCATCCAACTCGATCTCGGCCGGAACAACGTGCGTCGGATCGATGCCAAGTTCGGGCCACAGTTCAGCGATGGGACGCCAGTTTCCCTTGAGCCAGCGACTGTATTCGTCAGGACGGTATCCTTGCGCTTCCCATTTTGGTCTAGGTGGGAAGAGCTTTGAGTCGCTCGTCATGTTGAAGTCACCCTGCGCGTACTTTACTCCCCAACTGTCAGGTCCTTCGTCACCGAGCAGAACAGAATTGGCGTAGATCTTCTCCAGGATTTCGAGATCGCGGGCCGATTCAACCTCGAGAATCGATCTGGAACGCGGGCTGAAGCGTTCAACCTGGTCACGCGTGTACGGCGTAGCGATTTGCTCCGCGTTTTCCCATTCGGAAAACGACCGACGCATGAATGCGGTGCGAATTACCTCTGTGCGACCACCCTTTGCGATGATGACCGGGTTGAATTTGAAGGACCGATGGATATCAAAGATCTTCTCGCGATTCTCGAACCCGAACAGCCATTCCCAACTGCAGCGGTCAAGGAACAATGTCCGCAACGCGCGCGTGCCATGATCAGAATACAATCCAGAGGGAACGATAAACCCCATTCGGCCCCCATCTCGAAGCAGAGCATGACCCTGTTCCAGAAACAGTTTGTATGTGTAGGCTTTCCCCTCACCGCGATGTTTGAAAGGGTGTTCGGTCGAGGCGTAGCCAGATGTTCGTTTCCGCACCGAGCGCCAGCGTTCGTGCAGTAACGCGTTTTCACCACCACGCGAAATCGGATACTGGTCCCCAGCGTCATCGGCGGCGTCAGGATCGCCAAACGGAATAGCCGCGTACTTCATGTAGTTGCCGAAATCAGCGAAAGAACTCGAATAGTCGAGCCAGTCGCGCTCTACCGCCGCGTTCTCGAACAGCGCTGTTTGTTGACCAAGTGCGTCCTGCTTTCCGTACGTTCGAAACAGTGGATCCAGGTTCGAGAAAAATTCTTTCGACGCGGGTTGCAGCGTTTCCCACGGAGGATTGCCGAGCATGGCCGCAAAACCTGAATTCGACACACTGAAAACGTCCGGAAATTCGAGCTCCCAATGAAAGAATCGCTTTGAGTTCGCGACTTCTTCCGTGACTCGAATTGTCTCATTGGTCGGAGTACTGAGACTGCTGGGCAGTGGCGCACTTTCAAGTTGGTCAGAAGGCCAAAACCAGCATGCGCACCATAGATCCATCGCGGATTTCAATCGCTGCCATGCTGGAGCACCGAGCAATTGTTCGCGATATATGCGGCTGCGTTCCGCACTATCGTGCACAGGCATTTCGTGCAGTTGTGCGAGCGTAGTCAAAGCCGACTCATGCGCTTCGTTCGCCTTCAACAACAAGTCGTCATCAAATAGCGTGGGCCCGGCGAGGAAGCGTTGCAGGTCGGGAGTCAAGACGTTCTTGGTCCACGCCTTTATGGCCTTCCCACGCGCTTCCTGCGCGAAGTGCACGCCGTACGAATGGTTCTTGTCGCCGCCCTCACGCTTCTTCCACGCCATGACTGGGTAGTGCTGAAACTGATCAAACCAGGCACCGATCAATCCGTTGCCGCATTTGATCTTGTGATCGAGAAATGAGAATGGAAGCGAGCGATCCATCGTCTCAATCCACAGCGCCAGACGGCACAACTCAACGGCCAGTGGATCGAGATCCACACCGTAGATGCAGCGCTCCACAACATGCCGGCGAAGGACGGCCTTCAGACGCACCTCAAAGGTCGGATCATCCGGACGGCACGGCAATCGTTCGTCAGACAAACCTTCGTCGGGAGACGCGGCGTCTGACCCATTCAGCATTCGTACGAGCGCCTGATCGCCGAGTAGCGAGATGCGGCCATGAAAGTGCAACGACGCGTACAATGCATCCGTGAGGTAGCGCAGCGCGCCAACAGGAAACGTGCCCGAACCACACGCGGGGTCACAGATTGTTAGCGCCAGTATTTCTTCCGGCGCTTTTGGACTCCACAACGACTGCGGCGCATCAACATCAGCATAGCCCTCGGAATTGACGGGCGCATTCCACGCCAAAGGCCGAAGCGTGCGCTGAATGAGAGGTACAGCAAGTCCGGGCCGTGTATAGAAAGTCCCCGATCCTTTCCGGGTTCCTCCCCAC
>Ga0163152_10006752_pt1 | contig 12841 bp, 9 predicted proteins | sample OliLakLV19MP8IB2_FD_148635 | JGI IMG/M metagenome (GOLD analysis project Ga0163152, IMG submission 148635) | Freshwater microbial mat bacterial communities from Lake Vanda, McMurdo Dry Valleys, Antarctica - Oligotrophic Lake LV.19.MP8.IB-2 | ecosystem: Environmental > Aquatic > Freshwater > Lake... | reverse complement strand
CCGAGAGGCTATGAAATAACGCATACGGCCATTATAACACCGTTCCTAAATATTTGACGAATGTTTCGGCGTGTGGTATTTTATTATTCTGCCCAATCCAGAAGGTTGGCAAAGTGAGGTGCCTCATCGCCACTCTCAGTCGTTTTCGGGAAGACGTCGATCGTTCGGTGACGGACTGCGCTGCGCCATCGACCCAGCCCGGGGCGCAACCCGTCGAAGCACCGATGGATCGTCCCGGCCTGCTCGGTACACCGAGCGCCCGCGAGACGCTTCTCGCCGGGATCGCCGGCGCCCAACCCCCCGGGGTAAGCCGCATCCCTCCACCCCTTCCGAAGAAGGAGTGGCGCAACTTCTAGCCAGCCGGTCCCGGCTAGCCCGCGTGCAAGCGCGACGTCCCCCTGCGGACGTCGCGCTTCACCTTTTCTAGCGATAGTTCCACATCTCCTTTTTTTCAATAATCGACTTCAAGATGCCCGGGATGATGCCAGTGAGTACGAACCCTTTATGGGCGAAGATACCGTGCCATTTGCCGAGACTGATGACCATGGGCGTTGCCCTGGAGTGATATGCGACAAGCGGTTGCTGGTTCTCGAGCGCCATAATATTATAGAAAACTGTTTTTGCCTGCCGTTCGCTGTTTTGAGCGGTCTTTTCAACGGGGCGGTCGTTGATGTCGCCCGCGGCGAATGCATTAGGTATCCCCTCGATCTGTAGGAACTCATTCACCTTGATAAGATTTCGCTCATTGAGTGTGCCGCCGAGGGAGGGTCGCATGAACTCGTAATTGGGGACGATGCCGGTGCACATAAACGCCATATCGGCGGAGACGGTGTTGTGGAGGTCGGTCATAAATCCCGCCCCGCTACTTCCAATGACGCGCTCGTTGTAACGGATCTTCACGCCGCGGCTAGTCAAGAAGCGGGTGGCGTAGGCGATCGCCTTGTCGCTGTTGCGGTCGATTAGCTTGTTCCCCGCGTGGACGATCGTGATTTGCTTTTGCGGATAGTGTTCGATGATCTCCGCAGCTAGCTCAACGCCGACCAAGCCGCCACCAATGATGAGCACAGAGTTCGCTCGCTCAAGTTTCGCGTGGTGTTCGCGCAGGTGTTCTGCGCGGGTTGCGATGACGATGTTTCCTTCTTTGATTGGCGGATTGTAGCTCGAGCCGGAGGCGACGATGAGATAATCATAGGGATAGCTATCGCGGGCGGTCTGAACGCTTTTGGTGTCAACGGAGACCACCTTCTCGCTTATGATCGTTGCATTATGAAGATAATGGTTGTGCAGCGACTGGATCTTGCGCATGTGTTCTGTCTCGACAACGGTGCGCAAGATGCCTGGCGTGAACTCAAAATAATTTTTCGTGTCGATCAAGGTAACCCAAAAGGAGCGCTCGAATGATCTCGCCGCAGTAGTGCCAGCGAAACCCCCGCCGATAATAACAACACGCTTCATTTAATTCTTATTCCCCATAATGATAATAGCCTTTCCTTCGAAAAGTGCCCTGGTCAGCTTTTTATTCGCCGAAGTTAAAATGCGCTGGAAGGTGCTTTGGGAGATGCCCATTGCCCGTGCGCCGGCAGTCTGATCGCATCCTTTGATGTTCTTGAGTCGGAGCGCCTCCGCCTCCTCGGGCGCTATCTCCATCCTTTGGAGGTCGCACAAAGCAACGCCTTCAGGCTTGAAGTCTTTGAATTTGAAGCAGATACGGATTTTGCAACGGCTTTTCGGGCGGGTCATTGATGTTTGAATCTTTGAAAACGAGATGGTACCTTTGAATTAAGAAAACCCGACCGGTTCCCTCGAAAAGAGGGAACCGTCCCACGGGTTTTCTTTGTCTAAATTTTCATTAGCAAGGGCAGGCCCCAGGAGTGTTTTGCATTGGTATAAGTATAAATGATGCCGACCTTTATGATGGGCGTCAGGCGGCCCTATCGTTTTGACTATATATTCAAAAGAACTAATTCGTCAAGGTAAAATAAGCATTTGTGCTATTACGCTGGTAAAATCGACTGTTCTAGTACAGAATAATGGAACTTATCACCATTAACATTTACTCTATGGATACCCCAACAACTGCGGCTCCTCAGGCCAAAAGCAATAAGGTGTGGTGGATTCTCGCGGCGATCGTCCTTATCGGCGTTATCGTTGCTATTAACAACGTTGATAAGAAGTCGGGCGACTCCGCAGATATGGAGAAGGACGCTACTTCATCTGATATGAACGATGAGGCGACCGAGAACGACAAGATCTCGACCTCTCCGGCCGCTAAACTCGTGGTCAGTAACGATGCTGACCTTGCTCTCCCCTACACCTCGGCCTTTACGAAGTATGCTGGTCGCCGAGTGCAGTTCGACTCTCGCTGCGCGGCGAGCCCGAAGTCGACAACGTTCGCCAATGGAACAAAGATCATGCTTGATAACCGTTCTTCAGTTGCGCACCGGATCACGGTCGGCAACAAAGCGTTTGATATCGGAGCGTACAACTTCACCTTTCTGACTCTTGAGGCCAAGACTTCTTCAACGACCTATTCGGTCGACTGCGCCGATGCCAAGGGGGTGGCGACGATCACGGTCACGAAATAAGCCTATTATCAAAAACGCCTCTGGGCGTCCGGGACTCCGGATTAGTCACGGGGTGTTTTTGATTTTGGAGAAAATTAATCCTTAATCGCTCGCGCCAACGTCGCACCGCACCGGCTTTTGGTATACTGAAGTCATTCATCATGTTCTCTAACCACTCCCCTTGGCTGAGCCAAATGAAAAGTTCCCGCACCGCCATTCAGCTGGCCGGCAATCTTGAGACTGACATTGCGGTGGTCGGTGCCGGAATCGCCGGGGTTTCAACGGCTTATTTCCTGCTCCGCGACACCGACAAGCGGATTATCCTTCTTGATGCGCGCAAGGTCGCGCAGGGAGCGACCGGGCACAATGCCGGGCAACTCGTGAGCTATTTTGAGCGGCCCTTTTCAGGCTTAGTGGAAGAGTTTGGGTTGGAGATGGCCGCTCACGGCCAGCAGGAGGTTGAATCTGCGTGGGAGCTTATCGACGAGATGATCAAAGAAGCGAACCTCAAGACCCCGCTGTCTATCTTTAAGGGCTACGCAGGCTGCACTGATATCCTGCAGCTTATCGGATTTTTGCAAAACAATCTGTACCGCGAGCAGGCGGGGCTTCACTTTGAGAAGACCTATATTGCCGAAGACGCTAAAGGGCTTGATAAGATACCGGAACGCTACCAGCATCTCTACACGCTCGTGCCGCGCGAGCATATCCTTTCTGTGCTTGAAACGGACAACGACTATTTTCTAGCCGCGCTGCCAACGAGGAAGGGCTGCATGAATAGCGCGCTCTTTACTGAGGAAGTGGTCGCCTATCTGCTCGCGCGCTATCCGAGTCGGCTTACACTCGCCGAGCACAGTCCGGTCCGTCGCATTCACCTGCATCCTACATATGGCGTGCTTGATACCGACAGCTATACCGTGACGGCTTCAAGGGTCGTGCTATGTACCAACGGGTTTGAGAATTTCACTATCACCAACGACGGTCAGGAGCTCGACACTAAGTTCCATCACCTCGTGCGTGGCTCAGTCGGCTACATGGCTGGCTACCTAGAGCAGTCCACTCATCACCCGATGGCGGTGAGCTATTTGCCGGAGATGTCTAGCCGCGAGCGAGATATTTATTTTGAAAAGCCTTATTTCTACGTGACTCGCCGGCCGTTCATCAACGAAGAGGGCCAGGCGCTCAACCTCGTGTGTGCTGGTGGCCCGGAGGAGCTCGTTGAAGATAGTTCGCACTACTCTCGCACGCAACCCTACAGTCAGACGGCCCTTGAAGAGATCGATCGCCTGCTTCGGCAAAACTATCGGCACATGCCCAAAGACAAGCTCACTTATATGTTCTTCTGGCACGGCCTGCTGGGCTATACTCCCAACGGTATCCGCGTGATCGGTCCTGAACCGATCAACCCGGTTCTTTTGTATAACCTGGGGTGTAACGGCGTTGGTCTGCTGCCCTCGATTTATGGCGGCAAGAAAATAGCGCTCATTTTGAATGGAGCCAAGCCGGAGAAGTCTATCTTTGATCCAGGGAATCAAAAGGAGTAAGCGGGCTCGCCCTGAGTGAACAGAGTGAGTCGAATGGGTGCCCAACGAGGATCGAACTCGTGTTTTCTCCGCCACAGGGAGGAGCTTTACCACTAAGCTATGGGCACCATCTACTTAAATCACCGTCTCAAGCGTAAAGGCACAAACGACGAGCGTATCCGAAATCAATCTTTAATTTCTTCCCGATTGCCCGATAGGTCAGTCCTTTACTCCTCCAGAATTTACAGAGTTTTAGCCTTTTTTGCAACTGTCCCCTTCTTTGGTCGCCTTCAAAAATAAGCTGCGTCAAGACGGGGATACGATCTGTCGCGAGCTGTCTTTTGACAATAAGGTAAGGGTGAATCTTTTTTAAAAAGAACAGCACCTGCCTTTGTTGGGCGACTACGTATACCCAGTTATCTTTCCAATGTGCTTTTCGGGTCTTGCCCTTAAAAATAAATCCCATACCGGTGAAACCCTGGATAGCCCTCAAAACTCCCTCGTGGGTTTGCGGGATTAAAATTCTATAGACAGTTCGTTTTGTTTTTACGATGCTTCCCTCGCCATCTACAAAACCAGCGATGTATTGCCAGCTTATTTGCGCCCCATTTTTCATTAATCTCATTATAACACATTAAGTGATAATAGGGTTATGTGCCACACTCTATTTATCCACAGATATTTGCTCAAAAATAACCTTTTCTATATAATGCTGACATGCCGCGGTAGCTCAATGGTAGAGCATTTCCCTATTGATAACTCTTTGGGGCCTTCCGTAGTAATGCGGATTGAAAATTGGGTGAATTCGGGGGAACTCCTTGAGAAAGGACAATCCCGAGCCGAGCTAGAAGGGGTAGGCCCGCCAGGGGTGGGTAAATTTTCTAGAAGGTGTAGAGACTAGCGAGTGAGTCCCAACAATAACCTCGCAGATAGCGCCCGACATCCTAAGAAAGTGTTTTAGGATGATGAGATAGTCCAGCCTCGTAGTAATACAGAGGAACTCCTTGGAAGAGGAAGTGGTTGTCAGTTCGATTCTGACCCGCGGCACACTTCGGCTTCGCTCAGTGCGAGCCCATGAAATACCCCAGATGGGGTGTTTTCATTTCTAAATTATTGAACATAGTTTTGTGCGTTTATTGTACCAAGCTAGAACCTATTTCCAAAACAAATGATGTCGCACGCGCGGAGCGCGTGGTGAAGCGAAACTAAATCGTACGCTCGGAGAATCGCCCCGCCACTGCCTCGCAGAGCCTCGGCAACCCCGAAAGAAAAAACACTCCTTGCATTTCTGTTTTGGCGGGGGTGAAATTTCTTTTGAAAAAGGAAAGGGTGTTTTTCTTTCGGGGTTCTGCCCAAGAAGTTTCTGGGCAGTGTGGCGGGGCGAAATGCGGTGCCCTGACGACGCGGGAGGAGGGGTTTAAGGGGAGGAATCCCGCGTCGTCCTCGCTCTATTTTTGGTGGAGAGAAGGGGGGTGGGCTTTGTCTCGTGCATTTATTTTTTTGTCCATGACTAAAGGGGTGTCACCCTCGGCATCCGCCTCGGGCATTTCCGCTAGGGCTACGAGCGCCTAGATGCCTAGGTTTGGCGCTTCTCCTCGCACTCCCGCTCTGCGGAGCGGGCGCTCGGGCGCCATGCTGTTTGGGGGGAGGAAGGAATCCTCCCCCCAGCTTCGGGCTCCTCCTCGTTCCTTCGGAGTCCGCCCTCGCACAACCCCCCTTCTCGTTTTCATTCGTAAGTTTGTGGTGTCGCTTTCGCTACTAAACTTCTATGGCTTCGGTGTTCGTCGGCGCTCGTCCTTTAGCCCTGGACGCTCCTAGCGGAAATGCCCGAGGCTCAAATACACAAAAGCTCCCGCCATTTGGCGGGAGCTTTTGTGTTCTCCACAGACCTGCGAGCCAGAATGCCTGAATTTATTCGGGCCGAGGAACGGTGTTTTAGAGGAGAGAGATTTTTGCTCCCTTCCTGTTTGCACAGATCAGGGGCGATCACTCGCACTGTTACCCGATCCGATTCCGTCACGCTGACTCGACAGGTCGCTAGAGACCACTGCTGTTTTAATTATAAACTTTTTCGTCCTTTTGGACTCATCAGGTAGGATACACATCCTACGAAAGTGGTAAGTTTTTATAGAGAACTTACCAGAAACTCTTTGATTTACCCTTTACCCAAGTCGCTTCTGCCTTGCTCGTTGCCCTAAACCGGAATTTGTCCGGCGACGCCAACCGACCCGCAACTAGCAAGCCTGTCGATTGGTTTAATGATTTATTGGGGTCATCACTCCCTTGCGTGCTTAACCCAAGTCTGCACGCGGGTCTCTTGACGACGAGAAGCCGCTCCGAAACTAACGAGTCCGGAGTACCGCCACGTTTTCCATACGCGGAAGGTCTATGTTTGCATGGGTACATAGCAACCCTTTCAATAGTCTTCTAGGGACCGTCTCGTGCGAAGTTCATCGCACCCTCCTTTTATTTTGCTTCCCATTTGCGTTATGCGGGGCGAAAGCATTCATCCCCCGAAACCAACAATCAGAGATTGTCGATTCCGACACCACCCGTCTTGACCGCTAGGTCTGTCAGGGCGGTGTTCGATCTCTCGACCACGAAAGCGTGAAGCTTCGTGCCCTTGAGGTCTTCGATCGTAAGCCGAACACTATCGTCGCCGTCGGTGACAATCACGAGCTCAGGGCGCGTGACCTTGCCTTCGGCAACGATCTCCTCGATGCGCTTTTGTGCCTCGCGGGCACAAGCATCGATGGCCGTCGACCCACCACTGAAGTTTTTAGCTTCAAAATGGCGAATCAGCTCCTTCGCTTCCGCGGGGGTCGAGGCATAGTGTTCCTCGTAACACCGCGAATCAAAGAAACGTACGAACATCGTCGCATCACCTACGACGACCGCTTTCAAGCGGTTCATCAACACACCGCCAGCCTTGGCGATGCGCTGACCGCCGCCCATGGAATCGGAGCAGTCGATGATCATGTAAAGAAGCTGTTGCTTCTCCTCACGACGCACCCGCTCCCGAACCATGGCGGTTCGGCTGACCAGCCGGTAAGCCCGATAGACGCTCGGAAGCGCCCACTCGGTCTTTTGCAACCGATTGATCTCACCGAGGTGAGCAATCGGCCGCACGCGGACTTCTTCGCCTTCCGGGTCAGGAATTACCTTGACCGAGCGGGCGACCTTCATCCGCACCAGCTTGTCAAGCTGGCGAGAGACCTTGAGCCAAATGTCTTTCCCTTTGGCCATGTCTTCCGCCAGCTTCATTGTGGAGAGACCGTCGTCACTCCGTTTAGCTTTCCCCGCGCCAGCGTCCTGGTCCGGGTCGAGGAGTTCCTGCTCCTCGTCAGTGAGAGACTCCACGTCATCCATGATGTCGTTGAGCCGCTCGGCTGTCTTCTCCGGATTGCCCTCCTCGAAGATCGGGAGGGTCTCTCCGTCGCTCTGCCCTCCACCGGGCTCTCCGCCATTTTGCGTGGCGAGGAGCTTGAGCAGGTTCATCGCCTGCTCGAGAGGACTCGAGCCAGGGAACTTCTCCAGCTCAACGGTCCTAAGAAAATCGCAGACTGCCTGTTGGTACTTCATCCCCCGTTCGATCTGGGACTGGACCGCCTCGTGGCGGTTTTCACTCCAGCCGTCGGCCTTCTTCCAGAACTGCCCCTTGCTACCGGAGCCAGGGGTTGGCTTCTGGCCGACCTTGTCTTCTGCCTGACGCGAAACCGCTTCGCGCCATTCGGACGGCGGGAGGATTTCTCCACCCGCCGCGAGGTTGCAGAAGTCCTCGACCAAGTCGGCCGAAAACTTCTTCACCTCGGACTGCTTCGCCGCTTCCCGCATCTCCTCCCGTGTTGGCGGGAGATAGGTGAGGGGCGGCCTTGTGCGAAACGTGCTCATGGTCGCCTCCTCTCCCGCTAGACGCGGGTCGCTTCGAGCGCCTTGGCTTGCGCCTCAGCGATCTTGCGGGAGACCAATCCCCGCAGGTTGTTGCGACGTTCGGTCAGAACGTCGGGGCAACGGAAGTTGCCCAGTTCGTTTTCGAGAACCGACAGGCGCTTACACGCCTGTAGTGCCCTGATCGGCGAATCCGCCGAACCGAGCTCGGACTCGAGGGAGGCATAACGTCCCTCCATGACGGCGAAGGCCTTCTCTGCCTCCGCTCTCTCCATCGCGGCTTTCAAGTCTGCCTCGATCGTCGAGGCCAGACCTTCGAGCCCTGGCACGAATCGGAGATCGGTCAGGTCTTCCTGGCCGACATGATCCGCGCCGCGCAAGGCCGCTGCGGTTTGACACACCTCAAAGGCGTGCACCGCAGTGCGCGGGGAGACAAAGCTCCCCTCCGCGCTGGCCTTGGCCAAGATCTCGGCCAGAATGGCTTTGAAGCCATTCAAGACCGGGCCTTGACTGTGTCGCGCTACCTTCTCAAACATCGATAGGTAGCTCTTGGCGGAATAATCCGCCCAACGCAAGTCGAGCTGGAGCGGAAACCGCTCCGTGAGCGCATGCGCTGCCGCCCCCAATTCTGAGATCTCACCAGGCTCACGATTTGTGAGCACGATTACTGTCTCGGTGCGCATCGGGAACTTTTGGCTCCCGTTGCGCATCTCCTTCGCCGTCAGTGTATCTTTCAACGCCAACAGCACTGATGCTGGGGCGTCAAAGAGTTCCTCGAAGACAGCGATCTTCTTGTTGAGGAACGACCGCTCGGGAAAGTATTCGAGCACTTTGTCGCGCTCAAGCTTTCCGAAGTCGAGCCCACCGAACAGGCGGCTCTCGTCCATTCCCTCACCGAAGAACTGCACGAAGCAATCCTCCACGAGGTTCAGGCCGCGAATCACCTCGTTGATCATCGCCGACTTGGCGTGACCGCCAGGCCCGTAAATGATCACATTCTTGCGCCCGCCGATGGCGAGCGCAATCACCCTGGCGACCTCGTCGGCGAACACGAAGTTCGCCTCGAGAATCGCTTTCACCGCCTGATACAGATTTCTGATTTCCATGCTTTTCTCCTTTTGGTTTGAGTTTGAGCGCTGGCTCCATCGCTGTTGTTGCGACTTCGCCACCATGCACTCCTCCCCGTCTTGTTGGTGGGGAATCACCCAGGAAAAAGGCGCGTCTACCCGTGCCCTATTCCTGATTTTGGAAAAGCGCACTGGGTAGACAGTGTTTGAATGATTTCGTCTCATTCGGGACTCACCACATTCCGTCCCTCGTCTGGCGGTTAAACCAGATTTGACGGTTGCAGGTGTCGCAAGCCGAATGCGATCGGCGCGGGCTTATTTCCCCAAGCCGCGGTCACCGAACGATCGCGGCCCAGGAGCTGGTCACGACTGGGCCCATGACGGCCGAGTCGTAGACCAGCGCGTTGGTGCACCAGAAGTCGAGCGACTCGCGCCGCTCGGCTTCGGTGCGGACGAACTGGTCCCAGGGCTCCTTCGGAGCCAAGGGACCGACGAACGTCGTCACTAGGACATACGTTCGCCGATCCTCTCGGCTCGGGAACCCGAGGACCGCGACTCGGGAGGTCTCGGGGCCGACGGCCGCGACAACGACCCGGCTCATTCTCGCCCGCGCAGAGCGCAAGGCGAAGGTGGCCGGATCGTTGAGGCCGATCCGGGGCGTTTGCACGCACCCGGACCGACCCACGATCCTCCGGAGGTCGACCGCAACGGCGAGGAATTCCCCCGCCGTCGGCAGGATCACCCGGGCGATTGCGTCGCCCAGGAGCGCCTGCACCTCCGGGTGGGCCCGGAGGTGCTCCTCCGCCTTAGGCGGGACAACCATCGTCCCACCGCAGGCGGTCTGAAACTCCCGCATTTTTCTCTCCTTTCTCGGGTTGCACGTGTGCGGCGTACCCAGCCGCACTAGTACATCCCAACTACCTCGCCAAAAACCATTGGGTACTTGGTCTTAAGCGAGGCAATTGGGATTGCCCCAGAAAGGAATCTATTAATCTTTTTATCTGCACATCATAAGCTCGCCGTTTACGCACTCCGGTATATAACCCCAATAGTAGAACCTGCTGGTTCACTACGGGGCACGTCCCCGAGTGTTGCCTGTGACGTTCGTTATCCATACGCCGCGACAATCAGACACGCCCGTGTAATAATCCGCGCGTATCGTCTGTTATCGCCGTACTTCTATGTAGTCCAGGAGGACATTGTTAATGTTCACTCACTTACTCTCTCCTCTTCGTTACGTCTCTCCTCTGAACTCGTAACGTGGTAAGACAGCAAGGAGATTTCTGGACACAAGGTGGGTTTAGGTCCTTCTGTCCAGCCGATCTCCTTATCACTTTTACCGTGTAGTGTGATTACGAAGTAATCTCTACTACTGCGGCTCTCCTCTTACGAAGCTAGTGACAAACAAACGGTGGTGTCGAGATTTTATCGTTCAGTTAGGTTTCCAACCCGACGTCCCGATCGCTATCTCGACTGAATATCATGAGATGCCTACTCTTAGTCCCACTCCCTCCTCTATTCCTGCCTTGCCGGCGCAGGGGCCGTTCCGCGAGCTGCTCTGGATGGAGCCTACTCATCGGAATCAGGGGTGAAGACCACGCATCTACTGACATTCGACTACTTACAAAGTGCTAGCCGTGTAGGGTGATTGCGCTCAATCTCTCCTACTGCGGTGCTGGTAAGGCTTTCATCTGGCGCGGGTGGCCCTTGCCGCTTCCCTTCCTTCTGTCACCTTACACAGACATAATATCATGCTTTGACAAATCTGTCAATAGCTTGTGGCATAATAAAGCACTAAATAGGCTTAAAACCCTTATTTTAAGCCATTATATCAGCATCTTCAAAAGTCTCAAAAATGTCATTTTTCTGTGAAAATTAATGATTTTTCGAGAATTATACCATTACTTGTGACATAGCTGTTTTCAGCTAAAAAGGCTATACTCGAAGTACTATGTACGAACAAACTCTTATCAAATCGGGGCTGACCGGAGAACAGGCGGGGGTTTATGAGGTCTTACTCAAAACCGGTCCCCTGCCAGCGGGTGAGATAAGCACCAAAAGTGGATTAAAGCGCGGACTTACCTATAAAGTGCTCGACGAGCTTATTGCGCTCGGCTTGGTGGCTAAAAACAGTAAGACGAAAGTATTACGTTTTGAGCCAGCACATCCGTTGCGGCTGAAAGAGCTCGCTGAGAGTAAAGAACAAGAGGCGCGGGTGGCGCAAGAAGCCCTCGGTGGTATTATCGGTAACTTAACCTCGGATTTTAACTTAATTTCCGGCAAGCCGGGGGTTACCTACTATGAAGGGAGGGAAGCGATTCGAATCTTGGCCGACGATACGCTCAAGTCGGGCAACGAGGTGCTCACTTATCTTGATTACGAGGTTATGGACAAGCATCTCCCTGCAGAAAACGCTCGCTATATTGCCGAGCGTGTGAAAAAAGGAATATATAAGCGCATTATCGGTCCGGATAACGCATATGTGCGGTCACTTGAGGAACAATTAAAGAAAAATCTTGTTTCGCTTCGCCTTATTCCCCGTCCGCTCGTGCCGTTTAGTAGTATTGTCCAGATTTATGATAAGAAGGTGAGTTTTTTGAGTCTCAGCGAAAAATCCCGCATCGGTATCATTATCGATGACCCATATATTAGCCAGATGCACCGAACATTATTCGAGGCGCTATGGGAGCGGGCGACTCCATTTGTTGTTCAGCCCGATGTCGTGTCGCCTAAGCTGCCTGCCGAAGCTCAGTCTTAGTTTGAGGCGGACGAATCATGCGATAGTAGAGAGCATCGCCAATCATAAGCGTTTGGTCTTTTAGGAGAACGTGGCCGAGCGTTTTAGTGTGATATTCCATGAGGCGCGGGTTGCCCGAAAATACAATCGCTTCCAGGGTTTTTATCGCGTTTTCTTTTTCAAAGGCGGCTTGGATAAGGGCGGAGCCGATTGTTGAGCCACGAACATCCGGACTCGCAGTGAACGACCCGGCATATACGTTCCCATTTGGCAGGTCTTCGAACCGTACAAACGAGACGATGGTGCCATCGTGCTTAACGACATAGAATCGGCCAACGCCAGCGCCTAATTTCTTCTCGAGGTCGTCTTGGAGCGCGTTCATATGAGCATCGCTGTACTTGTCTTGTTCGCGCACTCGGCCGAAAAGGATAAGCATCGCCTTCCGCTCTTCAAGCGGAATATTTTTTGTTTCAACTAGTTGAACTTCGGTCCCGCGGATCGCCTCAAACGAAAGACCTCCGTGCTTATCCGCGGCCTTGCAGGTGGCGCCGAACAAGAAGATATCGGCATGGATTTGCTCGAGGGTGGCGCTCATCACCTCCGGTGCGGTCGTCACCCCTTCTTTAAGGAGTTCATTCGCGCGGTGTAAAAGCGCATTACGAATATCGCGCGTCGCCCGCTCGTTCCCAGAAAGTTCGGGTAGTTTTTGCGCAAGATACCGTTCGGTTTCATCCGCCGTATTTACAATCGCTTGATACTTATCAAAAATCGCTTCGGCGGTGGTCGGCTCCACTTTTTCCGCGATGGTAAGAATCGCCTCGGCATATTTGAGGTCTTCGGCGTTGGCGAGGAAGGAGCTAAGGATTTTATTCGCCAGTTCCGGGCGGGCGGTGAGGGTCGTGCGGAGGCGGTCAAAACCAGCGTGGTCTTGCTCGCTCAAAAAGCGCAAAAAGTGAATCTGGGAGCGAAGCGGGAGCTGGACCAGATTGATGCCGAGGTCCTGTTCGATTTTTCCCCTTAGTGCTGGTTCATGGAGGTGTTGAAGAAGGAGTGGGAGATTTT
>Ga0163152_10006751_pt1 | contig 12842 bp, 13 predicted proteins | sample OliLakLV19MP8IB2_FD_148635 | JGI IMG/M metagenome (GOLD analysis project Ga0163152, IMG submission 148635) | Freshwater microbial mat bacterial communities from Lake Vanda, McMurdo Dry Valleys, Antarctica - Oligotrophic Lake LV.19.MP8.IB-2 | ecosystem: Environmental > Aquatic > Freshwater >... | reverse complement strand
CGGGCAGTGACGGCTGAAGAATGCAGAATTAAGAATTAAGAATTAAGGTTGTTCATGATACAGGAAAATCCAAATGATGATGCGATTTTGTGGATTGATTCTGGGTTTTTGTGTACTGCAAGCACCATTCCACCTCCACCCGTTTTACTACCAGCGCCTATAACTTTGGCGCAGCCGCCGGATTGTTCGATAGTTGTGATCAGCCCCTGGACAGCTTTTGGAACAACTCCTACTACAACTTGTGCTTTGTTATGATCAGGCATAACGGTGCGAATATCTTCACCCTTGAGTAAACGTTCTGTGCATGTTGCGATGCAATTTAATGGTTCTTGTAGTTCTTTTGATCGCTGTTGTACATCTGCAACCAATTCTGCAGTTGGTTCGTTTGGTGAACCGGTATCGATCAATACAGATTGGCTCATAAATGATGTATCAATAGGACATGCGATTGACGTTTCTCCAGTTCTAAACAGCAGTGGTTTGTTCTGCCAAATCACTTCAAAATCAATACCACTATTATGCGGTGCAAAATGATCTTCGATAGTCTCGATGACGGTTCGATCAGCACCAGTTCCAAGCAATGCGCGGCCTATGGCAATGATCAAAGCGGTAGATGAACCCATACCGCGGCCAAGTGGAAGCTCTGTTTCAATCTTCAATGTGCCACCAAAAAGTTGATCCGTTACTCGTTCATATTCTATTAAAATATGTTCGGCATATTCCTGCCACAGAGATGGTGCATCTTTCCATGCGATGATTGCATGTTTTTTTGTGCTATCCGGTTCAAATGATGCATGTATGCCGATATGCGAAGGCACAGCGATTCCGGCATGGCCAAAGACCACCGCGTATTCACCACTCAGGATTATTTTGCCGGGAGCGAAGGATTGCTGCATATTTCTTACTAAAAACCAAACCTGCGTTGCCTCTGTTGATACTCTCCTAGTGCTTTTCCAAGCTCATCAATTCCAAAATCTGGAAAGTGTTTATCTATAAACATCCACTCTGCATAGGAGCTCTGCCATAGAAAAAAATTGCTCGTTCTCATTTCACCAGAAGTGCGAATGATCACATCAATATCAGGCAATTCAGGGTGGTCTAGAGCATTTCTTACATCATCTTCTGATACGTGATCTGTAGAAGATAGCTTTTGAATGGCACGGACAATTTCATTTTTCCCACCATAATCAACAGCTAACTGAAGCGTAAAACTTTTATTATCATTCGTTTCTCGTTCAATGTCGTCTATTACATTTTTTAATGATCTTGGAATACGATCACGTCTGCCAGTGTGCACAAACCGAATATCATCTCTCATAAAATCTGATCGTTCTGTTTCCAAGTGCTTTTCTAGTAATAGCATTAATCGCGATACTTCATCAGGATCGCGCTTCCAATTTTCGGTAGAGAAACACCAAACAGTTAAGACAGAAACACGCGGATCTTTGCGGCACCAATCGGTAAGTATTCTAAAATTTTTTACAGCCACTTCATGGCCTTTCCATGGAAGCCAGCTTTTTGCTCTGGCCCACCGCCTATTTCCATCTGGAATAATCGCAATGTGTAAACCATCTTTTTTCATGCAGTAGTGCGGGTACGAAAACGCTCAGTTTGTAATAATAATGTGAAGCCCTGATGAAACCAAGGCGCATAACTGGCTGGATTTTTTTGCATGTCGTAGAGCACGTCATCAATCGTAATCCACTTCCACGCATGAATTTCTTCTGGGTTTGGTTGCACATGCGTGTGTTCATCCAATTGCCCAAACAGCACTGTGACATACTCATGTTCCACCCCACGCGCGTCTGGATCCTCGGCTCGGTATACAAAGGAAAGTTCTGGTGTAAGCATTGCCTGAATACCAATTTCTTCAGTTAAACGCCTTGTGCCCGCATCAAGCGCTGATTCATGTTCAAATGGATGGCTGCAACAAGTGTTTGCCCAAATTCCTGGCCACAACATTTTACGCTGGCTTCTCTGTTGAATAACAATTTTGCTCAAATCTTTATTGAACAGATAAACAGAAAAAGCAATATGCAACTTCCCCTGGCCCAAATGCGCGTCCAGTAAGTCATACTGGCCAAGCGGGGTGCCGTGCTCATCGCACAACGTAACAGTCCGGGTCATGGGATTAGCATGGGTGAAGCGGCTCATGTTTGCAACGATCTACTTTCTGCGTTGTTGAACTTTGCCGCTGGTTGGTTTACGACCACCGGCAATAGCTTTGCCACGAGTGTTACCGCCTTTTTTCGTAGAAGCCATCGCGCGTTTCGTCTGACCTTTCGTTTTCTTCATAGCCTTCTTTGACGCTTTCTTCACCAGCTTCTTCATTTTCTTCATGATCTTTTTCATCTTCACCACTTTTTTTGCCGGTTTCAGTTTTTTCTTGGCTACTACTTTTTTCACCATTTTTTTCTGCGTTCCTTGCTCCTTACGCCCTGCTCCTTGCGCCTTCTTCGGCTTTGCATCCAACATCGTTCCATCTAGCTTGTTCGCTTTCGCATCGTCTTCACCTTCATCGGTCTTGCCGTTATCACCTGTTTTTACGCGGCTAGCCTGTTTTTGCTGCCGATCCGTAAAAGCAGATTTGTCATTCTTGGAAATGGCATTATCGGATTCACTGCGGCCTTCCTTGCTATATGTGTAACTCTCCCCACCACGGTCCATAGGTTCGTTTGCACTGGATTGGTTATCATCGCTGTCAAAAATGGAAGCGAAAGGACGGTTACTTGGTTGATCGAATGCCATGAGAGTGGGGGAATGACAGCGGTGAAGCGTAACAGAATCGGCTTGGTGTTCAAGGGTGATCAGCGACTTTCTTCCTCAACTGAAGCTAAATTCTTACTACTTGGTCCATTGAGTACCAAGCCTTTGCAATCAAATCGTGAGCCGTGGCATGGGCAATCCCATGTTTTTTCACCACCGTTCCAGTGCACAATGCAGCCTTTATGCGTACATACGGCAGAGAGTGCATGTTTCTTGCCATGCTCATCAATATACAGAGCAATTTTTTTTGTGCCCTGCCGAATAACAGCTCCTTCATTACGTTTCACATCTTCTTCTTTCTCACCAGGTTTTACCCAATCAGCTAAATCTTTGACGACGGTAAGGTTTTCAATGATGAACTCTTTCACGCTGCCTACTGTTTTGCGGCTAGGATCATATAAGGCGGCCCAGGGGTTTTCACGTCCTACTATCAAATCCCGAATCAACATACCGCCAATAGTTCCGTGCGTTATACCGTTTCCGGAATCTCCAGTAATAATGTACACGTTGTCTTCATCCAGTGGTTTTCTCCCAATCATTGCCAGGCGATCGGTTGTTTCCATTATTTGGCCGGACCAGCGATACATCACTTTTTTGGCGCGAGGGAAACGCTTGCGTGCCCATTCTTCTAAACGTGTGTATCGATCATCAGCATCATTTTCTTCACCCGTTTTGTGATCCTCACCACCAACAATCAATACATCACTATCCGCGTCCGTTTCATCAGGTTGAAAACGAACATAGTGATACGGATCCGCAGTATCCCAATAGAGAGCATATGCCACTTCACCTTTGGGAATGTGCATGCCGATGACATAGGACCGATACGGCGCCTGGCGCAAGTAGATGGTGGCGTTGTCGTTCATTGGCACATTGGTTGCTACCACAATATGTTTTGCTTTTACCGTCTGACCTTCTGATGTTTTGACATTCGCATGTTCACCACCTTCCACTGTTTCGGCATGTGTGTGGCAATGAATGATTCCACCTGAAGCCTCAATCGCTTTTGTAAGTCCACGCAGGTATTTAAGACTATGAAATTGACCCTGGCGCGGAAAATGCAGAGACGGACCAATATCATATGATGCCAGTGGCGAAACTTTCTGCAGTTCTACATCAAGCAAGCCGGCTCTGTGGGCTGCTTCAATTTCTTTTTGTAAGGTGTCACCTTTGTCGCCTTTGGCTTCAAATAAATAGCCGCTCACGCGCAAAAAATCACAATCGATATGTTCTTCCGTCACAATGCGTTCAATTTCTGTAATGGCTTTGCTGTGGCTTCTGGCTGCCAATTTTATTCCTTCTGATCCATGCAATTTTTCTAATTCAAAATACCGGTCATCCAAGGCATTGGAAATGTGTGCTGTTGTTCTGCCTGTTTCACCTTCTCCTATACTGCCATCTTCCAAGATCATTACTTGCCTTCCTTCCTTTGCAAGAAGATAGGCAGTAGTGAGCCCGCTAATGCCACCGCCAATGATACAAACATCGACTTCCGCATTCTTTTTGAGCGCAGGACGATCGGGAGCAGAAGCGGTATCGCGCCAGAGAGAAATTGTTTGGCCCGGATATTCATGCATAAAAAGGGGGAGCGTATACCATGAAGACGGTCAGCAATTGACGTTCTTACCGCCAAAATTTGTTTACTATCGTATGTTTTTTTTATTCGCATTCTTTGTTTATGAGCGTCTCATTTGGTTCCAGGCAAGTCCCATCACAAAGAATCCCAAACATATCATGACGATAGTTGCGCCACTTGGCAGACTGTAGAAGTACGAGGCATACAATCCTAAAATAACCGAAGCAATGGAGATGACGATACTCAACATCAGCGTTTGAAAAAAGCTGCGTGTAATTTGAATGGCGGCAAGAACAGGAATAACCATCAGAGCGCCAACCAGCAAAATACCCACAATCCGCATGCACAATGAAACCGTCACCGCTGTAAGAACAATCAGAATGGTATTGATCCGTGATGCATGTACACCACTGGCTTCTGCCAATTCTTCGTCTAAGGATAAGAGAAATAGTTGTCTATACAACACGAGCACCACTAATGCGACTACCAGACCAAGCAGTACAATCAGCGTTACATCGGTTGGAGTGACCGTGGTAATACTGCCAAACAGATACGTGGTGATGTTGGTGCTACCGCCCTTGGAAAAGCTGAGCAGAATCACGGCTAGAGCCAAACTGCCTGATAGAAATAATGAAAGAAGTGCTTCACTATTTGCAGCTTGTCGTCGTCTCAGCATTTCTATGGCCAGTGCGCCAAGTACCGCTGTAACAAGCGCACTGAACACACGCTGAATACCCGTGAGAATGCCAATGGCAACACCGGCAAATGCTATGTGTGACAATGCATCCGCCATCAACGCATAGCGGCGCGTAACCAAAAACATACCAATAAGTGGAGCGATACAGGCAATCATTAATCCTGCTGCAAAGGCGCGCTGCATGAAACTGTATTCAAATAGTTCAAACATGATGGCTGGGAGAACTGTGGTGGGGGAGCCCGGCGGCATGCTTATGAATGTGTTCGTGATCTTTCAAATCATCAAGCGTGCAATGACAAAGCTCACCTTCCTGTAGGCACAGCATACATTTTACTTCGTGCATCAGTGCGTGTGTATCATGTGATACAACGAGAATGGTGATGCCATCCGCATTGAGTTTGTGTAAAAATTCATAGAACATTTCTTGTGATGCAGCATCAATACCAACTGTTGGTTCATCTAAAATTAAGATAGCCGGTTCCGTTGCCAGAGCACGGGCAATAAAAACGCGTTGCCGTTCTCCACCAGAGAGTTCATGTAATTTTCGCTTCCGTAACGGATCAATTCCACTGCGTTCCATAGCATGAGTAGCTGCCATGAAATCTGCTGATGTAAACCGATGAAAAAGTTTTTTGCGTGGCGTGCGTCCGCTCAGTACCACTTCTTCTACGGTTGCCGGAAATGCACGGTCTGTTTGTGTGATGTGTTGTGGTACATAGCCAACGTGCGTACGTGCTGATATATTTTTGGTATCTTCGCCTAAAATGCGAATGGTCCCGCTAGAAGGTTGCAGAACGCCCAACATCAGTTTTAGCAGTGTGCTTTTTCCACTCCCATTAGGTCCCACAATGCCGGCGTATTCGCCTTGAACGATGGAAAAAGATATATTACGAAACAGTTCTGTTCTTCCATAGCGGAAGTGCACGTGTTCTAATTCAATAGCTGGAATATTCTTCATTGGCATACCATGGCGATGCGTAAATTCTGCAGGTTCTGCCGCATGAGGGAAAGCAAGTTTTTACCATTTGCTGCATCTTCCGCTGTTAGGCCTTCCAATGGATTGAGTTCTAAACTTGTGGCGCCAGTTTCACGGGCAAGTGTTTGTGCCAACTTAGGACTGGCGAGTGTTTCAAAAAATACGTGCTTGATACCACGTTCTTCTGCTATGTCAGTAATTTCAGCCAATTTTTTTGCTGATGGCTCTTCTTCAGGGGATAAACCGCTAATGGGCAGTATATCAATTTGATACCGGCGCCCTATGTATCTAAACGCATCGTGTGACACAATAATGGACCGTAGATTGCAGGTTTTTAGACCGGTCTCATATTCCGTATCGATACGTTGTAATTCCTGAATCAACATGTCAGCGTTCATTTTGTAAGCATCTGCATGTGGGACATCGCGTGCCATAAGCGTATCACGAATAATTATTGCCATCTCTTGAGCTAGTACAGGGTCTAACCAAATATGAGGATCTGTTCCAACATGATCATGCTCATCAGTCTCTTCTGAATCCTCTGAATCCTCTGAATCCTCTGAATCCTGGTAAAATGATATCTTTTCTTCCATAAGCACGCGCGTGGCAGAGCCCGTATCTATTTCTTCTGCCCATGCATCAACCACGCCATTTACCAAAAATACATCAGAGGATTGAATAGTCGTGATGTCTCTAGGTGTTGGTTCATAATCGTGCGGTTCGCCGCCGGCAGGTGTCATCAATGTCACATCTGCATATTCTCCACCAATCCGTTCAGCCATAAACGCAAGTGGATACATCGAAGCTGTGATATGAAGCAAGTCTGATGACTCCGGATCTGTTATAGGCGCTGCCGTACATGCGCTTATGAAGAGGGCACAGACCGGTAACAGCGAAAGAGAACGCATAGAATATGTGGGAAGAGGGTCGTACATTAATGCAATAATATTGCAAAATCAAGTAGGGGCGCCCAAATTGGGCGCCCCTACGATTTTGCGCTGACATTTACGCCGTTGGTCTCACAAAATCATCCGCACCAGAAGCTGTCTGTGACCTAGCATCCAATGGCAGTTTGATGATAAACGTCGTGCCTTTGTTTTCATCGGAACTGAAGGCAATTGTTCCGCGCAAGAGTTGCACAAGCTGACTTACCAAATACAAACCCAATCCATTTCCTGTACTTTCTATAAAAAGCACGTTTTCACCACGGAAGAATTTAGAGAACACCCTCTTTTTTTGTGCATTGGGAATTCCATATCCGGTGTCTTGGACTTCAATAGTAATCCATTGATTATCTTGCGTTGATTTAAATGTTATCTGACCTTTGACGGGTGTGTATTTAATGGCGTTATTCAAAAGGTTACTCAGGATCTCTTTTAACAAATTCGGGTCAGTATACAGCGTTAACTCAGGTGGGCACTCAATTGTTACGGTCTGATTGCGCTTAATGTAAGCAGAGAGCTGTTCAGCTCGTACAATTTCAAACAAATTTGGTAGTTCGGCGTACGTAAAGTTTGGCTCTGTTTTGCCAATTTCTAGGTTAGATAATTGCAACAACGTACCGATAGTTTCTGCCATACGCTTAGCACTTTTATGTGCACCTTGAAGCAAGGAAGACAACTGTTCTTGTGTCATTTTGGTGATATCGGTATCCATGAGAATTTCCAAATTCCAAATGACAGATGTAAGTGGTGTGCGTAATTGGTGTGTTGCCAGTGAAATGAATTCCGATTTAGAAAGTTCCGATACTTTACGTTCCGTAATATCGCGTTGCGTGACAACCATATAGGGAACTTCTCCATCGGCAGCGGTTACCGGATACAATGCAATTGATACATTATATTCGCGTCCGCTTTTTGTGCGATGCACCACTTCTTCAGAATCAAAAGCGGTGTGGTCTTTCATGCAGCCCTCTAACTCTTGATACACGCGCAAGTTTGTCTTATCACTCCAGAGCATCGGGAGGATTTTGCCTATGCTTTGCTCCTTAGAATATTCGGTGAGTGCTTCCCAAGCGGGATTCACGTAGCAAATAGTATTGTCCTGGCATAGAACACACAGTGCCTCAGTGGAACTTTCGAATGCCTGTTGAAAAAGGGTTTCTTGCATGGAATCTTAGTATTATAGCAAATGTAAGCCAAAAAGGCAAAGAAGGGTTAGGGTTAGGATTTCACGTATATCCCCTCCGAACATCTTTATTTCGCCCCACCCTAACCCTAACCCCAATCCTGAAGCTGGCTTTCAATAAAGTGCCAAACCTGCTATACTATCGCATATGTCACACAGCGCTAAAAAAATCCTGATCGTAGAAGATGAAACTATGCTGGCAAAGGCCATGGAGTTGCATTTTAAGAAGCACGGCTTTGAAACCAAGCTATGCGGAGACGGCGATTCAGCTATTGAAGAACTCATGACAGACAAGTTTGATGCCATGTTGCTAGATCTCATCCTTCCAGGAAAAGACGGTTATATGGTATTGGAAGCGCTTAAGCAGACCGTGAATTCTGATATTCCAGTATTTGTGCTGACCAACCTAAGCCAGGAAGAAAGCTTAACACGCGCTGAGTCCCTTGGGGCAAAGCGTTGTTACGTAAAAGCAAAGATTTCATTAAAGGAAGTAATTGATGAAATCCGTGATGAAATTGAGAAGCAGGCTCAGTAGCAACTTCTTCAGTGTTTACAGAAGTGGCGATGTTTTCTTGGCCTTCTCTTTTTGAAGAGATGTATCCAATGATATTCCTTTTTGATGTTGGCGTCTTTCCATTTCTTTGAGCACTTCATCAGGCGCAATTTCAATTTTGAGCTCATCAAGCTCAGGATCGCTGCCGGCATCAAGCTGTAAATGATCAGCGATTGCATCTACAATCCTAAGAATTTTGGTGATTTCATATTCGCCAAGTAAGTTTATCTGTAAGTCTAAATCGGCGCGCTTGTCTGCAATTTCTGCCATACGGCTTTGACTGATGAGTACGAATGTTGAGAGAAAGATTGCTTCCAGCGAGACGATCATCGTCAATAATCCAAATGGGAACGGGTCAAATGCTTGCATGGGAGTTAATCCAAGATTGATGACAACCCACGCACTAAACCAACCAATATGAAAATATAAAAACAATGTCGATCCTGAAAATTTTGTGATGCGGTCGGCAATTCTATCTTGCACATTGCGATTGTGCTCAAGCTGCTTTCGCACTTCCATGAGCGTTTCAATATTCCGTTCAATCACTTTGGCCAAATGTGGATGAGGAGTTTTGAGAGGCATAATCAAGAGGGTATATAAGCTAAAGGTAGAGTGAAGTGAACTGTAGTACCGTTGCCCTTTTTGCTTTCGATCCACATAGTTCCTCCGCCGTGTTCGATAATCCCTTTCGTAATATAGAGACCAAGTCCATTGCCGACAGGTTTATGTTTGTAGGCTTCTTTTCCTCGGCGCATCTCACGGAAAATTCCTTCCAAATCTTCTGAGGCAATGCCGTAGCCTTCATCTCGAATGGTCACCTCAATAGTGTCATCTTTCTTTTCTGCCTTGATGAAAATGCGGCTGCGAGCAGGGGAGTAATACATGGCATTTTTCATAATGGCTTGGATGACTTCATATAATAACAGGCGGTCAAACATCACAACGTATGAAGCATCAACAGTTAGTTCTATGTCCTGTTCTCTGTAGGTTAATTCGGTTTGGAGCGTCTCCAATGTGGTATTAATAGATTCTTTCACATTGATTTGTTCTTTCTTCAGTTCAAGTTCTTTTCTGCGCAGTTTGCTTGCTTGTGAGAGTGCCACTATCACTTCTGTCATGCGGTCTAGCCCCACATTGATTTGCGTAAATCCTTCGTGATCCTGAATAGGCGGGTAGTTAATGGCTTCGTCGTGCAGAATTTCAATCCACCAGCGCATACCAGAAAGTGGAGCACCAATTTGGTGGAACGTAAGATCCATCAAGCGTGAACGTTCGCGATCCAGTTCACGCATGTTTTCGAGCCGACGTTTCCAAATGATAACGCCGATGTAGCTTGTCATGAGCACGCCAACCACAAAAACTAACAGCAGTAACATGGGTGACAGAACACTTTGCGAAAGCGTGAGATATTCCTGTGCATCCATATCAATACCCAAAATGGCTATGGAATGGCCTTGTGTATCATGAATAGGGGCAAACCCAGAAATGAGCGCACCCCATTGGTCTAGAGAAACTTCACCAACAGTGGGCGCTTGAAAGGCATCCGTTCCAATAATCGGGTCCTGACTAATATCATATTGATCGCCAGGGAAACCAGGCTCTTCGTCGCTATCTACGCTACCGTTCTTGTTTAAGTCCAGTTCAGCATCTGTTTTGATCCCATCTGCATCAGCCACAAAACTCAGCACGCGTGGGTCATCGGTTTTACGGAAAATGTAGGCAAACTTGGCATTTGGTACCTGATCACGAATGTCATCTAACTTTTTTACCACGCGTGTGTATGCAGATTTATTCATATCGCTTGGCCGTTGAATGGCTTCTATCTCTTGTGCGGTAAATTGTAATGATCCAAGTGCTGCGGCGGTTCGTAAACCGGAACGCACGTGCATTTCCATAATGATGGTGCTCCGCGATTGAAAGAAAATACCCAGTGTAAGAACAACAACCATGATCATGCCGGCAGGCATGAGTATCCGCATCGTTTTCAGGGCCAAACGGAGGTGACGACTGAGGTTCATAAAATCCAATAATTATACCAGAAAATGTGTATTTAGGCCACTTGAGAAGGCAGAAAAGGCAAATAGGGCAGCCATCGGACCTGAGGGGCTCAGGCCTTCGAACGAGAAAAGGCAGGAAGGTCATAGAATTCCTATGCTTCGTACCTTCTTATCTTTTCTGCCTTTCCTCCCTTCTCTGCACTCAAAACCATCATCTTTGCCTTCACCTTCCCAGACTTTTTGCTAAGATCGAGTCCATGCGGGTGTCGTATAACGGCTATTACCTCAGGTTTCCAACCTGAAGACGACGGTTCGATTCCGTTCACCCGCTCCATACAGATTCAACTTTCTTAAAGGTTCGTGAATCAAGCTCTACGAGCGGTTTTTCTAGCGTGGAGATCGGTTGTATAGCCCCCAATGCCTTCTGCATGTCGAGCTTACCCCGTGCAAGTGCGGTAAACGTCTGCTTCATGCGGAAATCAAGCACTCCATCCGTCAGTTCTATAGTCTGACCGAGCCTATGAAGGATTTCGAGTTTCTTCTCTCTTCCTCCATCGGTAAAACGTTGGCAAAGATGGAGAGTGAAATTCAGTTCGTTCACGATGTCCTCCGTCCATTGTGATGTCGAAGCATCAAAGTCTTGGACGAGGCTGTTAAGCCGCTGTTTCTCTGCGCCGAGACTCGTGAGCTTTTGATTGAACATTTCTTCAGGGATACGGGTGTCCTTGGAAAGTTGGCGATCCACGAGGCTATCTATCTTTTCAACAGTCTTCTTATAGTTACCCTGATGTGCCGTTAGAGTGCTCTTGTGTTGCACCATGCGATCCTCCTGTGAGCATTTGAGCTTTCCCAATGCCCACTCGATAAATGACTGTGGAATGTCGGTAGCATCAATTTTCTTTACGAACTCTTTTTCCAGTAGGTCTTCCGACATCGCTTTCTTCTGGTGGCACGGGACGTGCGGTCTGTTGTGAGCGCATCGGTAATACCGATAACGCTTGTACTCGTTGGTGGATTTAATGTGCTTCTCGATCATGTTTACTACGATCAGCGCACTACACTCACCACATCGAATGAGACCAGGATACGCATTGAGGTATTTGCGCTGGCGAGGCTTTCCCTTGGCTCCAAGGATGGACTGTGCGAGTTCAAATTGCTCCTTGGTGATCATCGGCTCATGGGAACCCTGGTACGTCTGACCGTCCCATTCATATTCGCCGTAGTAGAAAGGGTTGGTGAAAATCTGATAGAGAGTCGAGAGACCCACGGGACGCGGCTCTTTCTTTCTGCCAACACGCATGGTGAGACCTAAATCCTTTGTGGCAATCACCAAGATGCGCGGTACTGAATAGGTCTTTGTGAGTAAAAGCTCCCAACACTGTTTTACGAGGTCGAATCGTTCGGGGTCTCTAAGTATTTCTTTTTCACCTTTCACACCTGCGTAATCATTCATATAGCCCGCGGTCGCCCTCCCTGGCCTCCATCCCATCTTGGCCTTTTGAAGCATTCCCCGTTTTACATCCTTCGAGAGATCAATGGAATACTGGGTAGCCATACCGAACTCCACGGACATCTGAATAACGTTATCGCTTGGTACGTAGATTTTCTCGGACGTGATAATGGCTTTAATAACACCCTCTTGAAGCGCCCATTGGATGCGACCTCCATCAATCGGGTTACGTGCGAGACGGTTAAGCTTCCAACAAACGATGGCATCTGCTTTACCCTGTTCAATCATTTTTAACATTTCGGCAAACTTCGGGCGGCCAGGTTTCTTTGCAGACCATTCCTCATCGAACTCCCGAACAATAGTGTGGCCTTCGCGCTGAATGCGCTTATGGTTTTCATCTTTCTGACCTTGGATGGAGAGAACTTGCTGATCCTCTTTATCCTTGGTGCTTTTGCGATTGTAGATAATGACTTTCATGCGTCGAGTGGTAAGAGATGCCCAAAGGGGCGACCCTGGCACCCAACATCAGTCGTAAGACCTTTGTCGGCAGGATCGCCCCTTTGAGCGACATACCAAACGAGTCTTACGAGCGATAGATGATGGGTGCGCAGGGATTATAGCACAAAATCTTGGAGAATAAGCCGTTCAAACTTCGGGTCTGGGAAATAGTTCGTCGTCTTACCATCGATGTCCTTTTCGG
>Ga0163152_10006750_pt1 | contig 12843 bp, 1 predicted proteins | sample OliLakLV19MP8IB2_FD_148635 | JGI IMG/M metagenome (GOLD analysis project Ga0163152, IMG submission 148635) | Freshwater microbial mat bacterial communities from Lake Vanda, McMurdo Dry Valleys, Antarctica - Oligotrophic Lake LV.19.MP8.IB-2 | ecosystem: Environmental > Aquatic > Freshwater > Lake... | reverse complement strand
CGATCGGCTCAGCGTCGATTTGTGGCGACGTGGAATGGCGTTCTGTCACTGCCAGAATGTTCTCCACACGCTCGGCAAATCGCTCGCCGAGCCAATCGGCCAGGCTCGCGACGGTCGGTCGCGCGAAAAGCTCGCCGACGCGCAGTTCAGGCAATTGCAGGGCATGCCGCAGCCGGCGCACGACTTCGTCGGCCATCAACGAATCGAGTCCATGTTCGCGGAACTCTTTGTCGTGATCGATCTGATCGGCCGGCAAACGGAGAGCTTCTGCCGCGACCTGCGCAACCAGCGACCGCAAGCGGTGACGCAAGGGGGCCATGTCGCGCGAGCCAATCGTATCGCCGGCATCGACGGCAACTCTTGGCGCGCGCTGCACGCCGAGTGTCCCGCGAGCGATTTCGCTCAGCGGTCGAAAGCCAGCCGACGACGGCCGGTTAACCGTGGGGGCGGCCGGCACTGTTTTCTTAGCGACCACCAATTGTTGGAGTCCTTGGCGCGCCGCCAGCGCGATGGCCTGACAGCCGATCCGCGGCGGAATCAGCTCCATTCCACGCTCTCGCCAGAATTGACGCATCTGATCGAGGAGCTGCCCGTCATCGCGTCGCGAGCGGATCGAATCGATTGCCGCTTCGCTTTGGCCGCGACCGCGCGTGGCCGCCTGCATGGCCATGCCCGCCTCGCCCCAGGGGCCCAAGTCGACGAGGGACAAGTTCGCGGGTGCGTGTTGCCGTCGCGCGGCCATCACCCAGCTATCCAGGCAAGCGCTCGCTGCGGCGTAGGCGATCTGTCCGGCATTACCCACGTGCGCGGCCAACGACGACAGCACGACGAAAAAATCGAGCGGCTGGCGGGACGTCACCGCCAGCAGGTTTGCCGCGCCGCCGAGTTTCGGGGCAAGCACGCGCTCGAAGTCTGCCGGTTCGACGTTGGGCAACAGGCGATCGGCTAGCACGCCCGCGGCATGGACTACGCCGCGCACAGGACCGAGCTCATCGCAGACCCTGCTGGTGAGTTGCTCGATCTCAGCGCGCTTGCACACATCGACCCTGGGCGTCCATACGCTGGCGCCCAGTTCGCGCAACCGCGTGACCGTTGTCGATGCGTGGTCGTCGGCGGGTTCGCCGGGCAACCCACGCCGGCTGATGAGCACTAGCCTTTGCGCGCCTTGTTCGACGAGCGATTCGGCAACTGCCAAGCCGATTGCGCCTAAGCCCCCCGAGATGAGATAGACGCCATCGGCGGCGACCGGCCAGCTTGCATCCAAATTGCCACCGGTGGGCGCGATCCAGGGCGCCAAACCTGGCGCGTATCGTTTGCCGTCGCGCCAAGAGCACTGGAAAGAGGGGGCCACGTCGCGCAAGTCGTCGATCAACGGTTGCACTTCCTGGGCCGAGCGCTCAGCCGGCAAGTCGCGCAGTCGCAGCAGCAAGTCGCTTCGCTCGCGCTCCGTCGCACGGACCACACCCCAGAGCGCAGACGCTACGGGATCGGCCAGTTCGTGCGGTCTGATCGCATGCGCGCCCCGCGTCACGAACCACGTGCTTGCCGACGGTCGCGTGATCGCCGTCGACAGGGTCTGGAGGAGCCGCAAACTGCTGGTCACGCTCAGTCGCCACGCGGCACTTCGGCACAAATCCGCCGGATCAGGAGCAATCGTCGGCGCCGAGCCCGTGATGGACCGATGCTGCGACCACAGATGCACAACGCCAGCAAGTTGGCCCGGGCCGGCGTGCGCCACCGCGTCAAACACCTTCGCGTACGACTCGCGTGCGTCGGGCGCGATTTCGATTCGACCTTCGCTCGGCGTCTGCCAGTCGATTTCGTCCTGCGTTGAATTCTCCCGTGACTGGACGCGAACAACCCGCGCTCCCGCCGACTTCAATCGAGAGATCAAGTCGTCGCCGAGCGACGTCTCGTCGTCGAAAACGATCCAGATACCACGTGCCAGCGCCTGCAATTCGCCGCGCGGCGCATCGCGCCACTCAACGACATGCAGCCATGGCGCAAGAGCCGCGCGGTTCTCATCGGCCTGGACTGCTCGTGCCGGCGCTACGACTTCAGTGATCTTCGCTGCGTCGGCATCTGGGCCGTGAAAATCTCGCCACAGCCGCTGCCGCTCGAACGGATAGGTCGGCAGTGGCACTCGTCGCGGGGATCGCCCGATCAAGAGGCCATGCCAATCGACTTCCCCACCCAGTGCGTAAGCTGCGGCTAAGGTCTCGCAAAGCAGTCGCCAGGTACTCGCGTCGTGCGCGACTGTCGACACTGCGAGCGAAGTGGCCGCGTCGTCGGGCGACAAATCCTCCGATTTCGATTGCCCAGCAAATGAACAAAACCGCTCGAACGCCGCTCGGGCGTCAGCAGGCAAGCCTGCAAGCGACTCGTTCAGCCGCTGTCGTCGCGTTTCTTGCTCGATCGGGGTTGCTGCGGTCTCGTAACCGTACCAATGGACCTGATTCGCCAGTGCAGGCAACGCGTTCGCGGTTGTCGCGTCGTGCTCGACAAACGCCCGCAACTGACGAGCCGCGGTTTGAGCGTCGGGGGCCACGACGGCCAACCGCTGTGGCCAGTGCAGTCTGCCTGTCGCGGCAGTCCAACAAATATCGAGCCAGGGTTGCGTCGACGACGCGAGCTGCGCGGCGAATCGCTCCGCCAAGGTTTTAAGCGCGGCCTGGCTGCGGGCCGACAACACGAGCACGTGCGGGGTGGCATCCGTGGCGCCATGCGCGCTGGACGCCGCCGAACTCGTCGCAGCTTCCTCGACGATCACATGAGCGTTCGTGCCGCCGTAACCAAATGAGCTGACCCCCGCCCGCCGTGGAACGCCGGCCGGCGTGCTCCAGGGCCGCGCTCGATCCGACATATAGAAGGGTGACTCGGCAAACGAAATGTTCCGATTCGGTTCGTCGACATGCAACGTCGGCGGCAATTCGCGGGCACGAAGTGCCGCAACCAGCTTGATCAGTCCCAACATGCCTGCGGCCGGTTCCAGATGCCCAATGTTCGCTTTGATGGAGCCGAGAGCGCAGAACTGCGAACGCTGCGTGTCGACGCGAAACGCCTTCAGCAGCCCTTGCACTTCGATGGGATCGCCCAGGGCCGTCCCCGTGCCATGCGACTCAACCAGTGTGATCTCGTCGGCCGAAAGCTGGGCCTCGGACAGCGCAGCGCGGATCACTTTGGCTTGCGCCGCGGGATTGGGCACGGTCAGACCCGCGGCCTGACCACCATGATTGACCACCGAAGCGCGAATCACGGCCAGCACGTGATCTCGATCGGCGAGCGCTCTCGCGAGCGGTTTGAGCACTACCACGCCGACCCCCTCGCCCAGCGCGTAGCCATCGGCGCCCTCAGCAAACGGGCGACAGCGGCCGCGCGGCGATAGCCCGCCGAAACCGCGCATCAACCGAAAGTGCGAGGGAGCCAGACCGACCTGGGCGCCGGCCACGAGCGCCGTCTCGCATTCGCCGCGGCGCAGGCTTTCCATGGCCAGGTGCAGGGCCACGAGCGACGAACTGCAAGCGGTGTCGAGCGCCAGACAGGGGCCATTGAGATTCAACAGATACGATAGTCGATTGGCCAAGAGCGAAAGCGTGTTGCCCGTGACCGCATAGGCGCCTAGTTGCTCCGGCATCGCGAGCAGCCGCGCCAAGTACTCGCTTCCCATCCCGCCGACGAACACCCCGGTGGATGTGCCGGACAAGGAACCGCCGGCATAGCCCGCCGACTCGAGCGCCTCCCAGGCGGTTTCGAGCAACAAGCGTTGCTGCGGGTCCATCTCTTCCGCCTCACGTGGCGAGAGGCGAAAGAACTGCGGGTCGAACCATTCCAAGCCAGACAGTAGCGCCGCGGAGTGGTTGCTGGCCGTGGCTGCTTCGCGCGCTTCAACCTCGCGAGCGGCGAGCAAACGCCATCGCTCGGGCGATACCGGCCCAACCACATCGCGCCCTGCTCGCACGAGCGACCACAGCTCAGCCAACGTGCTGGCGCCGGGAACTCGCACGCCGACACCGATGATGGCGATCGGATCGGCGCCGGTGGATGGGCCGATCGCGGCTTTGCCGACTGGTCTTGGTTGTGAAGCCGGTGGCGCCCACTCGACGCCGTCCCGTTGCGCCGGTTGACTTAGCTGGGCGGAAGCCGGCGATATGCTGTGCCTCGCAGAGCCCGCGGGCGTTCGCGTGGCATTCGCCAATCGCGTGGCCGCGTCCGCATCTTCCGCAATCAAGCGCGCGGCGAGCGCGGCGAGAGAACCGGTCTCATAGAGAATGGTCGGCGAAATCGCGCGCTGCAGTCGACTCGAGAGCCGCCTCGCCAGGTCGACTGCCAGAATCGAATCGACGCCTAGCTCCACCACCGGACGTCGCGGGTCAATGGTCGATGGTTCGGCATCGAGCGACGCGGCCAGCATTTCGACGAGACATACTTCCAGGCGGGCCTCAGTGCTCGCTGGTCGCGCCTCGTCGAGCGTGGGGCGATGTTGCGCCAGTTCCGCTGGATCGCGAACGTCGCCTTCTTGCGCGCCGGGCGTTTGCGACGAACGGCTTGGCATTTCTTCCGCATCACGATTCGTCGGCAGGGCATCGAGCCAGTACCGCTGTCGTTCGAACGGATAGGTTGGCAACAGGACGCGGCGGCGAGTTGTTCCTGCGTAAACTTGCGTCCAATCGACGTCGACTCCCCAGACGAACAACTGCCCCAAGGCGGACCACAGCGCCACAGCCGCTTCCTCGCCGGAAGCGTCCGTCGACGAACCCGAGCGGATGTTAGCCGAGTCACGGCATCGCTCGGCGATAGGCCTAAGTACGTCGTGCCAAAGCGATCCGCCCACACACGAGCAGAGCGCTTCGATCACGTCACTTGGCAATTGCGCGCATCGGGCGCGCCACGCATCAGCCAATTGTGCGGGGCTCTGTACCGCTCCCCCCGCGGTCGCGGCTCCACCGACGGCATCACCAGCGAACATCAAGGAGCCTTGCAAACGCTCGCGCGCTTCCCAATCACGCAGGTATCGCAGGCGGTCGGCAAGTTGATCTCGATATCGAGCCACAATCGCCAATCGGTGACGCAGCACTCCTCGGCCCGTGTTCGACGTGAAGCAGAGATCATCGAGCGAAGCGCCCCCCGGCAAATTGAGATAGCCCAGGTAAGCTTCGGTCAACGTTCGTAGTGCCGTCGTCGTCTCGGCCGCAAGCACCAGCAGATTCGCGGGCGAAGCAGCGACGATCCTTGCGAGCGGTGATTGCCCTGCCGTGCCCGCGGGAAGTTGTGCTCGCGCCAATGTCGCCGGGCCGGCCGGTGGCGCAGCTTCCAGAACGACGTGGACGTTCGCGCCGCCGAATCCAAACGAGCTCACGCCGGCCCGCCGCCGCTCGTCGGACCAATCGCGCGGACGATCGGTGACATAAAACGGCGCACCGGCCCAGTCAAATCGTCGGTTCGGCGTCTGGCAATGCAACGACGGCGGAACAATGCCGTGCGAAATCGCCAGCACGGTTTTGATGAGGCCGGCGATTCCGGCGGCCGCTTCCAAATGCCCGAGCGAGCTCTTCGCGGCACCCAGCGCGCAACTACGCGAAGCTCGATCTCGCCCGCAGACGGCATGCAGCGCCGCCAACTCGATGGGATCGCCCAGCGCCGTGCCCGTGCCGTGCGACTCGATGTAAGTTACCGAGTGGGGATCGGCGCCCGCGTCTTCGTAGGCGACGCCCAGCAATTCGATCTGCGCGGCAAGGCTCGGCGCCGTCAGTCCCGGCTTGTTGTGCCCGTCGTGATTGACCGCAAGTCCCTTGATGACCGCGAGTACCTGATCGCCATCTGCCAGAGCCTCGGCCAGCGGCTTCAGCAACACGACGCCCACCCCTTCGCCGCGGACATACCCGTCCGCGCGGTCGTCAAACGTCTGGCAGCGGCCGCTAGGCGAAAGCATCCCGCCGCGGGCCAGTGCGTCGCTCAACTCGGGCACTAAGATTAGGTTGACGCCGCCAGCCAACGCCATGCGGCACGCGCCCGCTCTCAAGCTCTGACAAGCCAGGGCCAACGCCATGAGCGATCCGGAGCACGCCGTGTCGATCGACACACTGGGGCCAACCAGGTTCAACAGATACGACGCGCGATTGGCTACCATCGCTAGCGAAGTTCCGGAGCCGAAGTGGGCATCGTCGCTACCCCCCTGGCGATCCCAAAGCCGCGCGTAGTCGCTGGTCGACACACCCGCAAAAACACCGACGCGCCGCTGGCCCACCCGCGTGGGGGCGTATCCTGCCCGTTCGAGCGTTTGCCAGGCACATTCCAGAAACAGTCGCTGCTGCGGGTCCATGCGCCGCGCCTCGTGCGGCGAGATCGCGAACAACTGGGCATCGAAGCCCGCCACGTCGTCGAGAAAACCGCCCTGGCGCCATGCGAAGGACAAGTTCTCGTCGTCTGCGCTTGCGACGCCGGCGTCTTGGCGACGCGCTCGCGGCAACGGACCAACCCCGTCGACGCCCGCCAGCAAGTTCCGCCAAAGTGCCTCGGGTGAATCCGCGCCGGGGAATCGACACGCCATGCCGATCACCGCGATGTCGCGCGAGACCGTTGCACTGGTTGCGAAACCGCGCGCTGGAACCGGGATCGGCTGCCGCGCGATCGTAGTACCTTCCGCGGGCGAAGATCTTTCGAACTGCGCATCGCCACGCACCGCCACCGACGCTTCCGCCGACAATGCATCAGAAGCCGGCGCAACTGCCGGAGATGCATCGGAACTCGTGGAAAGCGACGCCTCAATCGGCACTGCGCTCAGCGTGCTGATCGCCGATCGCCATTCGGGAAGTGTCGACAGGTGGGCAGCTAGTCGGCCCAGCGTCGGTTGCAGGAAAAAGTCGATCGCCTCGAGTTCAAGCCCACAACGTCGTGAGACTTCGGCGGCCGCCTTCGCGGCGAGTATCGAGTTGAGCCCCAGCTCCTGGATATTGGTGGTGAGCCCGACAACGGCCGCTGCGAATCCCAGCGCGCGGGCTACACTTTCTTGCAACAACTTCTCAATGGCGCCTGCCGAGGCCGGCCGCGCTGGGGATTCGTGGCCACTTGAGTGGCTTCCAGTTTCTGTAGTGGAGGCGGACGCAGCCGTCGGCGCAGAGGCGACCTGCGGTCGGTCGAGCCAATACCGCTGCCGCTCGAAGGGATAGGTCGGCGCCGGCACGCGACGACGAGCCCGGCCGGCGTGCAGAACCGACCAGTCGAGATCGTCCCCTGCGACATAGCGCAGGGCCATCGATCGCGTCAACGCTTGCCAGTCGCCCGACACAGGTTCGGCCACTGGCTTTGAAATTTCGCGGGCTCGTGGTCCGACCGCTGCGGCGCTCTCGAAGTTCGTGAAAATGCCTTCCGTCGCGGGATCAGGGCAATCTGCGCGATCGGCTACCGCAGCCAGCTTTCGCTTGAGCTCTTCGTTGCTTTGGGCGACGATCGCCAGACGGTGCGCGAAGTGTGCGCGGCCAACTTGCAGCGTAAAGCACAAGTCCGCCAAACCATCATCCGGAATTGTCAGTTGCAGGTACCTGTCGACTAAATTGCGCAGGGCCGGTTCACTGCGGGCCGACAAGACGAACACGTGCGCTCGCGGCGATTCGGCTTCCGTCTGCGGAAGCGCGACGAGCGGCGCCTGTTCCAAAACGACGTGCGCGTTGGTCCCCCCAAATCCAAAGGAACTGACCCCTGCCCGACGCGGGCCCGCCGCATCGCTCCACGCACGCCGGCGATCGACGACATAGAACGGGCTCGATTCCAGCAGCAGGTGTCGATTGGGCGAAGTCAGGTGCAACGTCGGCGGCAACTCGCCATGCACCAGTGACAACACGACCTTCAATAAGCCGGCCGCGCCGGCCGCCGGTTCTAAGTGTCCGATGTTCGACTTTGCCGAACCGAGCGCACAGAACTGGCTTCGCTCCACCGACGAGAATGCTTGAGTCAGAGCTTCGACTTCGATCGGATCGCCGAGTGCCGTGCCGGTGCCGTGCGCTTCGATGTAGCCGATCGTCTCCGGCGGCACACCAGCCGCTTCATACACTCGTCGAATCAGTAAAGCTTGCGACGTGCTGCTGGGAGCGGTCAGTCCGTTGGTGTGACCATCGTGGTTGACAGCCGTGGCACGAATCACCGCGTGGATCGTGTCGCCATCGCGCTGGGCGTCGCTCAGACGCTTGAGCACAACCAGCGCGCCCCCTTCGCCGCGCACGAAACCGTTGGCGCGATCGTCGAACGGCTTGCAAAGGCCATCAGGAGCCAGCATGCCCGCCTGGCTGCAGTCGATAAAGATCTCAGGGGCCAGCAATACCTGTACGCCAGCGACCAGCGCCGTCGTGCACTCCTGCTGACGAAGCGACTGGACGGCCAGGTGAACGGCCACGAGCGACGACGAGCAGGCGGTATCGATCGCCAGGCTCGGACCGCGAACGCCTAGAAAGTGACTGATACGATTGGCGATCACGGCTAAATAGTTGCCGCTCGCGGTCAGTCCACCGAGTGATCCAAGCTGCGATGTGACATGCCGGGCGTACTCGTTGACCGATACGCCCACGAAAACGCCGGTCGAGCTGCCCGTGAGCCCTGCGCCTGAATATCCGGCGTGCTCAAGTGCCTCCCAGGCCAGTTCCAGCATGAGCCGCTGCTGCGGGTCCATTCGCTCCGCTTCATAGGGAGAGATTCCGAAGAAGCGGGCGTCGAATCGATCGACGTGCTGCAGGAAGCCCCCCCATTTCGAGATCGTTTTGCCGGGCTGTCGTGGCCGCGGATCGTAGTATTCGGCGATTGGCCAGCGATTGCCCGGCACTTCCTGGATCGACACGACTCCCTGGGCCAGGTTCTGCCAGAACTCATCGGGTGTGCCGGCACCAGGTAACCGGCAAGCCAGCCCCACGATGGCGATGGGCTCTTCACTCGCGTTGCCAGGTGTGCTTGACGGCGTTTGCGGCGCCACGCGACTTTTGTCGAGCGCCCGGTCTGGTGAAATAGTCTTGCCGGGGGTTCTAGCGACTTCGTCACTGTTCGCGTCTTCTGCAAACTGCCAGCCCGCTCCGGGTCGCGTCTCCTCACCAGCGAGCATCTTGGCCAGGGCCGCCGGCGTACCGCAGTCGTAAATGGCAGTCGGCGAGAGCGGGCGGCCGAGCCACGCTTTCAAATCGGCGGCCAGTTCGATCGCGTCAGTCGACACTAGACCAAAGTAAGCGAACGATTGCCGCGCACGAATCGCTTCGAGCGGCACACCGGCTCGCGCAGCCAGCCAGGTGCGCAACCACACTTCGATTCGCGCGGCTGGCATCGGCGCGACAACGGGAGCGTCGACCACCGTCGGGCTCTCCGTAACGACCGTTGCAGCTACCCTTGGAGCGGCTGCCGTCGGTTTGACCGCGGCCGTGCCGCTGCCTTCATGCGAGAATCGCTGCAGGTACTCGTCGCGGGCTGCACTTCGTTGCTTTTTGCCACTGGAGGTCTTCGGCAACGCCCCCGGTTCAACCAACATGAGTCGAGAGAGCGACAAACCGTGGTTGAGCACGATCTGCTCGCGAACGACCGCTTCGATTTCAGCTGCTTCTTCAGGCGTGGCCTTCGACTCGGCCATGACGACGAGTCGCTCTTCGCCGGCGACGTCGACGGCGAACGCCGCCGAGCAGCCCGGTCGAATCAACCGATGAGAACGTTCGACCGTCTCTTCGATATCCTGGGGGTAATGGTTGACCCCATGAACAATGATCAAGTCTTTGAGTCGTCCGGTGATATACAATTCACCGCCACGCAGGAAACCCAGATCGCCGGTTCGCAGAAACGGGCCTTCGCCCGTGTCGGTCAGGCGTGCCTGAAAGATCGCGGCCGTCTCGTCCGGGCGGTTCCAGTAACCAAAGGTTACGGTGGGTCCGGCGACCCAAACCTCGCCGACGCAATCGAGCGCGCAGCGGCGTAGCGTATGTGGATCGACAATCTCGACCCGCGCGCAATCCAGCGGCGCGCCGCAACTGATGACCTGGCGAGCTGCGCTCAAATCAAGCGAGCTGGCCTCGACTACACGATGCTTTTCGAGCGCGTCGGGCGACAGCGTCAGAACCATCGAGACCTGACCGAGTCGCTTTTCGGAGACCACCAGCGTAGTCTCGGCCAGGCCGTACTCGGGCCAAAACGCGTCGGCGCGAAATCCCGCGGGCGCAAACGCCGCGATGAAACGCCGCGCGGTATCCACATGAATGGGCTCGGCGCCGTTGCCTGCCACACGCCAGCTACTCAGATCGAACTGCTCGATTTCGGCCGCTGGCACCTTGGCGAGTGCCAGCGCAAAGGCAAACGTCGGCGCCAGGCTGTGAGTTGCGCGGTAGCGCTGGATGGTGCGGAACCAACGAGAAGGTCGCTCGATGAACGCCAACGGCGAAAACACCCAAGCCGGAAACCCGCTGAACAACGGTTGTAAGTAGCCCTCCACCAAACCGTAATCGTGAAAATATGGCACCCACGACACGAGACGACAATCGGCGCCATAGCCCGAGGCGACGGCGATCGAAGCCGAGTTCGCGATCACGTGTCGATGACCGACCATCACGCCGCGCGGGCGCGCCGTCGAACCCGAGGTGTACTGCAAGTACGCCAGCGAGTCGGCTTGAGGATCGAACTGGCGATAGTGATCGGGTTGCGAAAGTTCGTAGCGGTCGGTCGCGAGCGTTTGCATGGTCGCCAGCGACTCTAGGCTGCTGACCGCATCAAACAGCGCCAACGACTCGACTGTCGTCAGCAAGAGCTTCGCCTGGGCATCGGCGGCAATTGCCACCAGTCGCTCGACCGTTCGCTGCGCGCGGCCAAGCTGGGGGAGCGGCGCCGGAATGGCAACGATGCCGCTGCTCAGGCAGGCCAAAAAGGAGACGAGAACCTCAAGGCCCTGAGGATACGCGAGAATGGCCCGCGAGCCTGGTTCGGCGATGCGTTGCAACTCGCCGGCAACCGCTCGAACCGCGCGCTCTAACTCGCCATAGGTCAGGTGCCTCGCTTCGACCTCGCCGTTCTCCAAAAACGTGTAGGCCAACTGATCCGCTTGGTGCGCGGCGCGATATCGCAGGATGTCGACAATGGTCGCGGCGGCGGCGGGATCGAACGCGGACGTGCTCATGCCGTGGGCGGAAGTCTACCGCCCCCTCGAGAAACAGCGGGTTTTGAGCGTCGGGTGACACCCGGGGAAGTGGTGGCCTGGATACGGCGACCCCGCCCCCGAATTTGACGAGAAATCCTACGAGAATTACGTACTCTTTGATGGTACGTGAGCCCAACCAGGCTTGCAATTGACGGCCCGCCGAAGGCCGTAGAATCAATCGCCAGACTGGCGTCGCGAACGCCCTTTGGGCATTGCAAGGATTGTACCGCCGCCGGGGAGCCTCGCCGGGCACCAGCTTGTTCCCGTCCTGGCTCCCTTTTTTCTTGGATTTACCCCGCTCGCCGACTACGCTAAGACAATGACAGTTGGTGCTTCGGTCGAGGCGCTGGCCCGCAATCGGAACAGACTTAGGGAAGGCTCCACTATGCTCCGCACTGGTCGATTTGTTGCAACGTGGCTCGCCGTCGCGAGCCTGGCCACGATGCTGTTGCCGGGGGTTGGCGCTGCCGAGCGACGCGCGAAATCGCGCCGGCCAGACACACCGCCGGCAGAAGCCGTCGAGCTCTTCGCTGCCATCGAAGGCGGCCAAATTGACGTGCAGTTCATCCCGCGTGATTCACGCGAGGCGCGCGTCATTATCAAGAACAACACTAAGAAGCCGCTCAACGTCCGTCTGCCCGACGCCTTCGCGGCCGCTCCCGTGCTCGCGCAGGCGCCACCAGGTCTCGGCGGACGACAGGCCGGCGGTGCGGGCGTTGGCGGCGGCGCGCAGCCCATGGGCGGTGGCATGGGTGGCATGGGCGGCGGCATGGGCGGTGGCATGGGCGGCGGCATGGGAATGATGAATGTCCCGCCCGAAAAGATCGCCAAGTTCAAGGTTCCTTGCGTCTGCCTTGTACACGGTAAGCCGGAACCGCGCCCCGCGATTCCCTACGAGATCAAACCGTTTGAATCCTACAGCGACGACACCAAGCTCTCCGAATTGATGAAACTGTTCGGCAAGGGTGGCATCTCGCAGCGCGCCGCGCAAGCCGCCACCTGGCACGTGGCGAACGATATGACCTGGGACGAGTTGGCCACCAAAGCGATCGAGCACATCGGCGCACCCAGCGAGCCCTACTTCTCGCAAGTAGAATTGGCCGCCGCGATGGAGTTGGTGGCCGCCGCCAGCCGTGCGGCGCTCGAGCAAGAGAAGCCCGCGCCGACCGACTCGGCTCCGGCTGAGTCGGCCACGCCGCCATCCGCCACGCTGCCGTCCGCCGAATAGCCGTAGTTCGCGATTCGCCACCGGTGAAGACTTCGCGCCGTGCGATTCAAGCGCGAGTAGATTCCGTCCGTCGCTCGACTAATCGGTGCGCTCGTATCGGTCCTTGCGCCAGCTAGCTTCAGGCGGCGTCTTCAGAGCCTCGCCAAATCGATTGCCCGTCGACTTGGCGCGCAAGCTGCTGCCGTTGTAGAGCCAACTGCCGATGCGTGAGGGCCACTTCATTTTGCAGTTGCGCTAGCGCTGCCTGGCGATCGATCAGCCGAGCCTCGCAATGGCGGTAATGATGGGCGATCCGCTCGCGCGTCTCGGCCAGTGCCTGCTGCCAGGCATCGCCCGGCAGACTTCGCGCCAGGTCGGCGAGCAGTCGCTCAGCGGCCAACCGCAGCTTGAGCAGCTCGCCGTGTTCTGCCGCGATGGTGGTGCGAAGCTCCTCGAGCTCCGTGCCTCGCCGCCGGATCAGTTTTCGTTC
>Ga0163152_10006749_pt1 | contig 12845 bp, 12 predicted proteins | sample OliLakLV19MP8IB2_FD_148635 | JGI IMG/M metagenome (GOLD analysis project Ga0163152, IMG submission 148635) | Freshwater microbial mat bacterial communities from Lake Vanda, McMurdo Dry Valleys, Antarctica - Oligotrophic Lake LV.19.MP8.IB-2 | ecosystem: Environmental > Aquatic > Freshwater >... | reverse complement strand
GTCGGCTTCCTGTTGATGAAACTTGGCGTTGAGCACGGTGTGGATCACCCCGGCACGCTTCAGCATCCGGGAAAGGACCTCGGACGATTCAACGCTGACGGTGCCGACCAACACGGGCTGGCCGCGCTTGCTGGCATCTTCAATCTCCTTCACGACCGCGTTGAACTTGTCGCGCCGCGTCTTGAAAATAGAGTCGTTCCGATCGATGCGGATGGAAGGTTTGTTGGTCGGGACGACTTGAACGGCGAGACGGTAAATGTCGCTAAACTCGGTCGCTTCCGTTTCCGCCGTGCCAGTCATGCCGGCGAGCTTTTCGTACATCCGAAAATAATTCTGGATGGTGATCGTCGCATACGTCCGGGTCTCACGCTCGATGACCACGTTCTCTTTCGCCTCGACCGCCTGATGCAGGCCGTCAGACCAGCGGCGACCGGGCATGACGCGGCCGGTATTTTCATCGACGATCAATACCTTGTTGTCCGGAGAAACGACGTATTCCACATCGCGTTCGTACAGGGAATAGGCCCGAAGCAACTGGGAGATGGCGTGAATCTCCTCCGACACGTCGCCGTACTTTTGCTGCGCCGCGAGTTTCTTCGCTTCGCGTTCCTCGATCGGAACGGCGGTATTCTTATCGAGATCGCTGAACTCGGTGGCCAAGTCCGGGAGGACAAACGCATCCGGATTATCGGGCCGAAGACGCGTGCGGCCGACCTCGGTGAGATCGGCTTGGTGCTGCTTCTCATCGATCACGTAGAAGAGCTCCTCCTTGATCTCGTAAAGTTGCGCTTTGTTGAGATCCGAATTGAGCTCGGTCTCGGTCCGATCAAGGAGCTTCCGCCAGTCGCCCGTCTCCATCAGCCGGAGCAGCTGCTTGTTTTTCGGATTCCCCATTTTGACCTGGAGCATCTTGTGCGCCGCCAATATCCGGTCGTCGTTGGAGACGTTGGGACGTTCGAGAATCTCCTTCGCCTCGGAAACGATCTTATTGCAGAGCCGGATCTGATCACTCACCAGCTGTTCCACGGGGGGCTTGATCCGCGAAAATGGCTGCTCGCGCTCGATCGGTGCCGGGCCCGAGATAATCAACGGGGTCCGGGCTTCATCAACGAGGATGGAATCGATTTCATCCACGATGCAGAACCAGTAGTCACGCTGCACCTGATCCTCCTGCCGCGTCGCCATCCCGTTATCGCGCAGATAGTCGAAACCAAACTCACTGGCTGTGCCGTAAGTGATGTTGCGTCCGTACATCTCGCGCCGGAGATCTGGCGACATCTGCTGCTGGATACAGCCCACTGAAACACCGAGGAAATTGTAGACGTGGCCCATCCACTCCGAGTCGCGGCGGGCAAGGTAATCATTGACCGTGACCAGCTGCGTGTTCCGCCCCGTGAGGGAATTCAGGTACAACGACAGAGTCGAAACGAGGGTCTTACCTTCGCCGGTCGCCATTTCAGCGATACGCCCTTGGTGGATGGCCATGCCACCGATCAGCTGCACATCGAAGTGTACCATGTCCCAGGTGAGCTCATGTTCGCACACGAGAATCTTCTGACCAACGAGGCGCCGGGCCGCGTTCTTCACCGTCGCGAACGCCTCGGGGAGCACCTCTTCCAAGGCCGCACGCTTGTCGGCCGCCGCCGCGATGCGCGCCCGGAACTCGTCCGTCTTGGCGCGCAACTGTTCGTCAGTCAGCGACTGGTACGAGATCTCGAGCTCATTGATGCGCGCGACAATAGGCCGGGCCTTCTCGAGGAACTTCTTATAATGCCGGCCAGAAAAGCGTTTGAGCAGGAACGAGAGCATGAAGAAGTTCGAACGTTAGGAGGCGCGGCGGCGTTGGCAAATGGCAAATACCACCGGCCTTCAGCAATGCTGATTCGCCCGCGGATGCAACTTTCTGGCGCCAACTGCGCCCAATGCGATGCGAGAGCGCCTCGACCAGGGTGGTTCAGATCCGTCCGCGAAAATAGGCAATCGTGCGCTCCAGACCTGCGTCCAGCGGCACGGTCGGCTCCCAGCCGCCCAGATGCTTTCGTGCCAGCGTGATATCCGGCTGGCGCTGCCGCGGGTCATCGGACGGGAGCGGTTTACGCACAATCTTCGACTTGCCGCCGGTGAGCCGCAGGACCAATTCGGCGAGTTGCAGCATCGTGAACTCACCGGGGTTGCCTAAGTTAACCGGCCCGACCGTCTCCGTTTGCGCCATGAATCGCACAAACCCTTCAATCAGATCGTCGACGTAACAAAACGACCGGGTCTGACTGCCGTCGCCGTAGAGCGTGAGGTCATCGCCCTTCAATGCCTGCACGATGAAATTCGAGACGACCCGACCGTCATTCGGATGCATCCGCGGGCCATACGTGTTGAAAATGCGGATGACGCGAATGTCCAGGTTGTGCTCCCGGTGATAGTCGAAGAAAAGCGTTTCAGCACAGCGCTTGCCCTCGTCATAACACGACCGCCGGCCAATCGGATTCACGTGGCCCCAGTAACTCTCTGTCTGCGGATGCACTTGCGGATCGCCATACACTTCGCTCGTGCTGGCCTGAAAGACCCGCGCGTTGACGCGCTTCGCCAAGCCGAGGCAGTTGATCGCTCCCATCACGGACGTCTTGATCGTCTTGATCGGGTTATACTGGTAATGCGGCGGTGACGCCGGACACGCCAGATTGTAGATCTGATCGACCTCGTACTTGAACGGATCAATGATGTCGTGCCGCACGAACTCGAAACTCGGGTTGGCGAGCAGGTGCGCGATGTTCGCCTTTTGTCCGGTGAACAGGTTGTCGATGCAGATCACTTCGTGGCCGTCCTTCAGCAATCGATCGCAAAGGTGCGAACCAAGGAAGCCTGCCCCACCGGTGACAAGAATACGCATAAAATAAACCTGCGGCATCGCTCAGCCGGTTTCCAGCAAAACATGCCGCGCGCGAACATGAACGGCGTTAATATGTTCCGTCTGCTGACACAGTTTTTTTCATTGCTGATCAGGCGCAAGGAACTACGCACCCCCTCCCGAATTCGTTCGGGATTAAACCTACTATGAACCTGACTAAGAAAATGACCCTCGCACTCGGCTTGCTGGCCGGCAGCACGAGCTTTGCCCAAACTGAAAATACCACCAGCAATGGCCTTCTCGGCCAGCAGTTTGCTGAGTTCAACTTCACCTTCATCGAGACCGACAGCATCTCGAAGCTCAGCTACGAGCCCGGTGTGAGTTTCAACCTCCCCCTCATCGCCAACCAAGTGGATGTGGGCGGCGGCTACAGCTACAGCCGGATTCGCGGCCCCATCAAAGGCCATGCGAACTCCCTCAACACGTATGCCGTCGGTTACTTCAAGGCGGAGGGCGTCAAGCCCTTCGTCGCGGCGTCGCTGAGCCATTCCTGGACGAGCCTCTCCTTTGGCCCGTCGGGCAATCTCTCGAACTGGGCGGTGTCCGCTGGCGTCGAGATTCCGGTCGGAGCGTTCACGTTTACGCCCAGCTTGGCGTACTCGGACGACTTCAAGAACGGCTTTGGCGAAGGCGATGCCTGGACGTTCCGGGGCGAAGGCAATTACTGGCTCAACCGCCGGAATGCCGTGTTTGCCGCGATCGCAAAAACCAATCTGCACCGCAACCCGATTGATGTCTGGACCTACGAAGTCGGCGTGCGCGTCCGCTTCTAAGGCGCTATCCGCAGACTGCTGACTCCCGCAGCCCGCACGGTCAACGTGCGGGCTTTTTTGCGCCTTCTCCTCCTTCCTCCCAAAAAAAGAATCTCCAAAGTGATACGGACATTCCTGTCTGTAATTCCGAGGCCGCCCGAGCTGAGCCAATCAAGCCACCGGCAAAAACCTGTTTCCCCAACCAAGGCACAGACAGGAATGTCGGTTCACCCTTTTACGTCCAGCCCCTGCTCTGAAGCGACTGGTCTGCTCCTCAGCCAGCCAATCGCGCCGCCGCTCCCGTCTCATAGCGCTCGATCCAGGCGCGATGCCACGTCCCATAATCGCCGGTCTCAATGTGCGTCCGGGCCTGCGCCATCAGATCGAGAAAGAAGTGAAGGTTGTGAATCGTTAGCAGCGTCGCACTCAGCATTTCTCCAGCCACCGTCAGATGTCGCAAATAGGCGCGGGAAAAATTGGTCGTGTAGTTGACCGCGCCGCCTTCGACGATCGGTCGCGGGTCTCTTCGATACTGCTCGTTGCGCAAATTCATCGGGCCGTCCGGGGTAAAAACGAGGCCGTTGCGGGCCACTCGCGTCGGCAACACGCAATCAAACATATCCACTCCCAATGCGATCATCTTCAGCAACTGCGGAGGCGTTCCGAGCCCCATCGTGTAGCGCGGTTTGTCCACCGGCAGGTACGGAGTCGTTGCGCCCACCTGCTTTAACATCTCGGGCTCCGGCTCGCCCACACTTACTCCTCCGACGGCGTAGCCCGGGAAATCAAGCGCCGCGAGTGACTCCGCCGCCTCCCGCCGCAAATCGTCGAACGTCGATCCCTGCACGATCGCAAACACGTGATGGCCTGCTGCCAGAAAACCGCTGTCGGTCGCAATCTGCCGACACTGCGCCGCCCACCGCAAACTGCGCGCGACCGCCTTCGCACACTCGTCCCGTTCGCAGGGCCAGGGCGGACACTCGTCGAGCACCATCGCGATGTCGCTGCCAAGATTCTGCTGGATGGTCATCACCTCGCGCGGACCAAGAAACAGCTTGGCTCCATCCAGATGAGACGAGAACGCCACGCCATCGTCCCGGACATCCCGCAGCTTCGCCAACGAGAAAACTTGAAACCCGCCGCTATCGGTCAGGATCGGGCCGTCCCAGCCCATAAATTTATGCAAGCCGCCGAGCTCACGGACGATCTCGCTCCCCGGCCGCAGGTTCAGGTGGTACGTGTTTCCGAGAATAATCTGCGACCCGATATCGTGCAATTGCTGCGGCGTCACCGATTTGACCGTCCCCTGCGTCCCCACCGGCATGAAGATCGGGGTTTCGATCGTACCGTGACGCGTCTGCAACCGGCCTCGGCGGGCAGCGGTGACGGTGTCAGTTTTCAGGAGCTGGAAATGAGCGGGCATGAGCGGGAGAGGTGTCCGGTAAAGGCGAAACAATGAGTTGAACGACGAAAGGTGACGTTGGAAAGCCCGGCCGAAGCCCGCGAGCCAAAGTGAGTCGGTGACGCCCGCTCCGTTCCCTCCCAACCCGAGTCAGCGACGGGAGTTTACCACGCTTCGACCGGCTCGTCCTGATCACGGTATCCCGCGCATCCAAGCACACGCGCCCGCGCAAACGAGCCGTACTGTGTAGTCGGCGGCGCCCGAGTCGCCAGAGCGGCGCTTGACCCCGATGTCGATCTGGGGGTTATTCCCCGACCGTGCTCCTGGTCATCGATAACTACGACTCCTTCACTTTCAATCTCGTCCAATACTTTGGCGAGTTGGGCGTGGAGCAACGCGTGTTTCGCAATAACGAGATCACGCCCGAAGAAGCGTTGGCGCTGAATCCCGAACGCGTCCTGCTGTCGCCCGGGCCATGTTCGCCCCGCGAAGCCGGGGTCACGTTGGACATCATCAAGGCCTTCGCCGGCCGCAAGCCCATGCTGGGCGTTTGCCTCGGCCACCAATCAATCGGCCATTATTTCGGCGGCCACGTCGTGCGCGCGTCCCGGCTGATGCACGGGAAGACCTCGCCCATTCTTCACCACGACACGGATGTGTTTCACGGCATGCCCCAGGGCTTTGCCGCCACGCGCTATCACTCGCTACTGGTTGAACGAGCGACGTTTCCAGCCGAGCTGGAGATCACGGCGGAAACAGCGGAAGGCGAAGTCATGGGCCTGCGACATCGCAACCTTCCCATCTGGGGCGTGCAGTTTCATCCCGAATCGATTGCAACCGAGGGCGGGATGCGAATTTTAAAGAACTTCTTGGAATTGAACTGATGGCCTTCACCCTTCGGCCCCTGAATCTGAGCGCTTTTACAGTGGTGAATCCCGCGTTTTTCATCGGTTAACTTCATCCATCATGCGTTGCCCGAAGTGCACTTCGATTGAAGACAAGGTGATCGACTCCCGCATTAGCAAGGAGGGCTCGACCATTCGCCGCCGCCGCGAGTGCCTGGAATGCGGCCACCGGTACAGCACGACCGAAATGCTCGTGCGCGACGGGGTCGTCGTTATCAAACGAGACGGTCGTCGGGAAGACTTTGATCGCGAGAAGTTGGTTCGCGCCGTCCGAGCCGCCTGCCACAAACGACCCGTCGATGGCGAACAAATCGCCATGCTCGTGGAGGACGTGATGGACGCGCTCGAGGCTCAGTTCGAACGCGAGATTCCGTCCCGCGCCATCGGCGAGGGCGTCATGCAGCGGCTGCGCACCGTCGATCAAGTGGCTTACGTGCGATTCGCCAGCGTGTATAAGGAATTCCGTGACGTGGCCGAGTTCGTGGACGAAATCAGCACGCTCGGAAACCCGAAGCCCAAGTCTTCGTCGTAAGTGGCCCAGTCGGCCACTGTGACGCCCCCGCGCTCGTGAGCTCCGGCCCCGCACTCATGCCTCCCCGTTCCCGCGACGACCTGCGCCGCCTGCATTTCATCAATGCACTGTTCGCAGAGGCAACCGGCCAGGACCTCTACCTGGCCGAACAGATCAAGTCCGCGATCTCGTTCAGCCTTTCCGAATTCGAAGCCAGGATCGCCGCCCATCCCTGGGCCGCGAAAACCTATGACGCGCTCTTCAATGCGGCCGCAGCGCAGCTGATGGTGAAGGTTTTCGCCGGACAGACCAAGCACGGCTTCTATCATTGGGACGCCTCACTCACCCTGGCCGGGGCCACTCCGCTTTTCACCCGGGCAGAGGTCATGAAGGGGTTGCGCGCCCTCGCGCCTTACCGGAATGCCACGCTCCTGATCACCAACTTGCGACCTGCCCTGATTCCACCGAGCACCCGCACCACCGCCAAACGCAAACGCGAGTACGAAGAGGCCCTCGCCTTCATTCGGGAACTCGCCGCCGCCCGAACCGTTCGGGGTTCGAATCTGCAGTTGTTGTTTTTGTAGAGAGGAGTAGTGAAGAGGCTAGGGGTGAAACCGACATTCCTGTCTGTCCGTTTTTCTGAGTCGAACTACAGATGTCAGAGTCCCCGTGGCCGCAATCGCGCAACGCTTTCGTCAACGCATCGCTCCAACGGGCCTCGTTCAGTTCCCGGACTCCGCCGGCAGAGACCCCGACGTCGAGCCTGAGGTGAGAGTATTCGCGGGCGAGCGCCCGTTTCCAACCCAGTGTCCCGATGGCCCAGCCAGAAGTGAGCTCGTCGAACCCTTGACGCTTTTGCTCTTCCGGATCGGCCGCCAGCGCAATCAGACATGGGCATGGATTCGCCAATCGTACATCTCGCTCGCGTCGCCGAGTGTCTTTTCGAAGGAGCGGACAGCGCCCATCGAGGTGAACACGGGAAAGCGATAGTTTCCGCGGTTGATCACATGGTACAGCGCATTTTCATATTGCACCCGAAGACGGCGAGGCATGCGAGGTACCAATCCAAACCTGGCCGTTCACGCCAGCCTCACAAATACCCAATTTCAGGGCGTGGCTGCGGTTTTCTTCGACCTATTGCACCATGCACTGGCCTGACCCCGTCGGCTCGTCCCCACGAAACGCTTCAATCAACGCCAGTCGCTGCGCTCGCGCGATCACGCGTCGGCCGCGGCCGTCGCGCATCTCGCCCGTGTCCAACACCTCCGCTGTGATCGCTCCCATTCGCCAGAGCTTACACTACCGACGCTCATCCGGCTACGAGGCACCCGAGCGGACGCTTACCTTACGTTTCGTCATCCGCCCATCCTACCATCGACGCGCTTCCCCCGCCTACCATGTGCTCGCTGTGACGCTTACCTTCAGCGCATCGAGCCGCGAAATTCGCGAAGCTATCGCAAGGTCCTCGTTCCAGTGTCATCGGACTGGTTAGCGTGGGAGAAGGCTCAGGGGGTCACCGAACGCCGCGCGCGTTTCTGTCTGGAAACTCGCTAACCGGTGACTCTGAGAGTTCTGTGTCGCAGCAGCCGACACAGGACTCCTGTTGAACAAGCCCGGGAAGGACCAGCAAGCGCGAACGCTTATGCGCTTTGTATTTGGCGCGAGAAGACCGGCCGGCGGAACCCCCGGGCAAAATTGTGGGCAACCCCGATCTGATTCGACCCACTCAGTCGGTCGTTCACTGTGGACCTCAACGTGTACACTCGGTTTGAAATCTTTTGTATCCTATATTTGGTGACGTAGGCATCGCTCCGCCCGGTCCCACTGGCAAAGCGGAGTCGAGGAAGGGAATATAATCTGAGGCGAAGGCGCTTCACGCTGAACAGGAGGGTGGCGCGCGGGAGCGCGGGAGTTTGGCGACACAGACCGGCGTTAACGCCTGGCAGTGCGGGCACCGCAAGTGCCATGACAGCTCTTCGCTCGCTGGCCGGACGATAATCAGCGTGGCGAGCAGCGTTTCGACGAGGATCCGGCGTCGCTTCGCCGCTGGATGCATCCAGCCGAAATAGCGCACCCGGTGCTGCCCGGGCTGAGGCACGTGCTGCAGATACCGGCGCATGAACTCGTCGGAGGCGAGCGTGCACTCTGCGGGCCGCTGGGTGGCTGAATCGGTGTAGCGGAACGTCACGCTCTGGTCCTGGGCGGACACGATGCGTTCGTCGCTGATCGCGGTGCGGCTCACGTAGCGCGCGAGATACTTGACCACGTTTACGCCCGAGCCGGCTGGCTGGCAGTGGAGCCACCACCCTTCGTGCCAACACACCTCGGGCACCTGCGCGTGCAACTCCGGGGCCGCCGCGCGCAACGCTTCTTCCATCCCGCGTCGCAGCACGGACTCGACCGCCTTCTTCGGCAGCAGCCAGTCGGCCTTGCGCGCCGTCCGCCACGCGGTGCGATCGGTTGTGAGACCGCCGCCGGGTATGATGAAGTGCAAATGCGGATGAGCCTGAAGCTGCCGTCCCCACGTATGCAATACCCCGATCATGCCGAGTTCCGCTCCGAGATGTCGCGGCTGATCGGCAACCGACTGCAGCGCCCGGGCTGCTTGGTTGAAGAACAGATCGTGCAGCAACTGCGGACGCGCGGTGAAGATCGGGCGAACCGCCGCCGGCACCGTGAAGGTCACCAGAAAATAGGGCACCGGCAGAAGCCGCTCCGTCTGCTTCTGCGTCCACTCCGCAGTGCGCTCCCCGCCGCAGCGCGGGCAAGCCCGGTGATGACAACTATGATACGCGAAATCAGTCTCGGCGCATGCTGTGCAGCGATAGAGATGCCCGCCCATGGCGGGCGTGCGGCAGCGCATAATCGCGAGCAAGGCACGGCGTTGCGCCGGCGTGAGTGGATGCGAACCATCCAACCACGCCGGCGCCTGCCGGGTCAGCCAATCGGCCAAAACGGACATCGCGCGGGAGCGACGCGCAGAGTGTGGCTAGAGAGCGGAAGCGGGTTTCAATTTGTCGAGGGCCGCGCGTGCGGTCGCTTCGTTGACTGCCGTCAGGTGCGTGTAAATGACGGTCGTTTCCAGTGAGGCGTGGCCGAGATACGCGGAGATGAGGCGGATGCTCACGTTTTCTTCCAAGAGGTGGGTGGCATACGAATGGCGCAGCGTGTGGACGCAGATCCCCTTGGGCAGCCTGGCCCCGGCCACCGCCAGCCGCATGCAATGCTGAATCGATGGGACGCTCATCGGCTCGACCGCCGCCGCGAGATGCGCCGACCCAGCGGGCGCGGCGCGCCAGCCCCGGCCCACGCCGGGAAAGATCCAACGCGGATGCCGGTGGGTCTTCCACCAGGGCCGCAGTTCAGCGAGCATCCATCCCGGCAGTGGCACGTAGCGGTCCTTGTTCCCCTTGGCCTCCCGGATGTGCACGCGCTCTCCGCCGCGTAAGTCGCCCACCTCAAGCTTAACCGCTTCTCCAACCCGTAGCCCGCAGGCGTAGATCAAGCGCAACACCACGCGAAACCGCTCTTCGCGGATCACCGCGAAGAGCCGTGCCACTTCCTCCCGCGTCAGTACTTGCGGCAGGCGTTGACGATCCGGACTGCGCACCAAATCGAACAACTTCCAGTCGCGCCCCAAGTGCAATCCATAGTAAGCGCGCAGCGCCGCGACTGCGGTCCGAATCGACGACGGCGAATACGCTCGGTGCTCCTTCAAATGCAAAACGTGCGCTCGCACGTCCGCCTCATTGAGGCCGGCGGGATCGCCACCGAAGCGCCCGGCGAGTAGACGCAGAACCTTCATGTATCCAAAGTAAGCGTCCGGCCGGCGACCTCGGTCTAAGGTATTGAGGGTAACCAATACGACATCTCAATGGTGACCATTGAGACGTCGCAATGGTGACCAATAATAACGAAGCACTACGAAGCGGGAGGCTGCCAGTTCACGGGCAGCAGCGGTTGCAGATCATCCTGGTTTGTCATGCGCGGCAGCCGGGTGAGCAGGTCTTTCAGGTAAGCCAAAGGGTCTTTGCCGTGACGCTGGCAGGACACGATCAACGAGTAGAGGATCGCGGAGCGCTGCCCGGCCTCGGGGTGACCGATAAACAGCCAGTTCTTCTTTCCGATGCACGAAGGGCGGATCGCATTTTCGACCAGGTTATTGTCGAGCCGCGTTTGGCCGAACCGCAGATGCTGCACCAGCGACTCCCATTGGTTGAGCAGGTAATCGCACGCTCGGCCCAAGCCGGATTTGGGTCGCACGCGTTGTCGGGTCCAGACGGCCAGGCGCTTCAAACTGGCCATCGTGCGCACGATTCCCTCGGGCTTGAGCCGTGCTTCGAGCCGCTGCGAGGGCTCGAGCTTGCGTTCGTCCCATTCGCGTTCGCGCCGGTACATCCGGGCAATCATGCGCAGCACCGCCGTCGCCACTCTCGGATTCTCCGCTTGCGCCTCAAAAAACTTACGGCGGGCGTGAGCCCAGCAGCCCAGCCGAATAACACCGTTGTGCTTCGCGGCGTAGGCGTCGTACGCCTCGTAGCCGTCGGCCTGGAGCAGCCCGACGTAGTCATCAGTCAACAGCGTGGTGAGTTCGCCGTGGCGACGCGACAACCGCCAGTCGAACACGACGTCCTCGCCGGGTGCGCTCACGACCCACAGGTAGCCTTGCTCCGCTCGATGCCTTTTCTCGTCCGGATCGATAAACTTCACCGGTGTCTCGTCGCACTGGAGATATTGCCCTTTCAAGAGTTGAGCGAGCATCAGCTTGTAGATGGGTTCGGCCCAGTCGGCGGCGATCCGCACCCAGTCACTCATCGTCTTGCGATTGAGCTGGGCGCCCCATTGCGCGGACATCGACTCCAAGCGATAAAGCGGCAGGTGGTGCTGGTACTTCGAGATGACGATGTACGCGATCAGACCGGCCGAGGCGTAGCCCCCAGCCGCTACGCGCGGCAACGCCGGCGCCATCACGGGCGCGTGCTCGCGATCACCCTTGCGTCGGTATTTAGGGCGCACGATCTCACGCTTCACCAGCTTCGGCCCGATCAGCTCCACCTCAAACGTGCGCTCCTCGCTGATCTGCTCATAAGCATCCGGCTCGGCCTTCACCTCTTCCGGTACCAGTTCGACCGTTTCAACGACCGGCACGTTCGCAAACACCTCGGCGGGGATCGGCCGTTTTTCCGGGGACACCGTCCGCCGCTCGTACGTCACCGTTTGTTTCGGACGTTCCGCTTGCGGCGTCTCCGCCAACCCCAGCTTGATCTGGTCCGGCACGTTCACCGGCAGCTTCTCACTCCGCGTCCCAAACATCTGCCGCTGGAACCAGGCGACCTGGGCCTGCAAGTTCGCCAGCTCCGCCTTCAAGGCGAGGTTCTCGGCGTAAAGCTCGGCAGCGGGAGGCATGATTCCTATACTGTTGACTATCAACGTAATCAGAAGGTAATGTCAAGGCCTTTATCGTTCGTACCAGCCCTTTTTGCAGCCGTCTTTTAAATCGATGCCGCTCAGCAGCATCGTCAACGCCGCCGGCTCCAAGTTGATCTTGGTCGAGTCCCGGGAGATCGGCCAACTGAACCGGCCCTTCTCCAGCCGCTTCGCCAGCACCCACACCCCGGAGCCATCCCAAAATAGGATTTTTAGGCGATCCCGGTCCTTGTTGGTAAACACAAACCACGAACCGGTGAACGGATCCTCGCGCAATTTATCCGCGGCCAGGGCCCATAGCCCGTTAAACTGTTTGCGCATGTCCACCGGCTCGACCGCCAGGTAGATGCGCTGTGACGCCGCGACGTTCAGCATCGCCGGAGACGGTTCGCCACCGTGATCACTGATTCCATGTCGGCGCCCCGCACCACGACGCCGTCCGGCAGCACAATCTCGACCGCGGCGCTGACCGCGCGACTTGCGACCCTCACCTCCGCAAACGTTGGGACTGTTCGCGGTGAGCGGTTCGCTGCCTGCACCCACGACACGAACGTACAGAGCCTGACACCTTCCCGCGCGGCAAACGCCTTCTGCGTCAGCCCGCTCTCCCGGTATGCTCGCAGCAACGCCTCCCGTTCCTCCGCTGAACGTACTTGTCGGCCCCGCTCGTCCCGCTTCGCCTCGATCAACTCCGTCGCTATAGTTGCCATTGCGACATCATATCCGACCGCTTATCGGTCGTATAGGAGGTCCCTGGCCGGACGCTTACTATCCAAATTGAGTAGACGCAGCAAGACTGCGCAGTTTGAGCAGTTCCGCAAAGCGGACCAGCGATTCAGGATCAGCCACCCGGGCCTTGATGGCGCAGCGGGTGGCGGTGGATTTATGGGAGGACATCCCCGCCAGTGATACACCGACTCACCTGATCGCCACGGCTCCCCTCTCC
>Ga0163152_10006747_pt1 | contig 12847 bp, 10 predicted proteins | sample OliLakLV19MP8IB2_FD_148635 | JGI IMG/M metagenome (GOLD analysis project Ga0163152, IMG submission 148635) | Freshwater microbial mat bacterial communities from Lake Vanda, McMurdo Dry Valleys, Antarctica - Oligotrophic Lake LV.19.MP8.IB-2 | ecosystem: Environmental > Aquatic > Freshwater >... | reverse complement strand
CCGCGCTTAAACAAAGGCGCGCCGTTTGAATCGGTGGACGAACTGCGGCTGGTTTACGGGGCCACGCTGGACGTGCTGCTCGGTGAGGACATCAATCGCAACGGCGTGCTCGACGAACATGAGAACGACGCCGATCAGTCGGCGCCGCGCGACAATGCCGACGGCCTGCTGCAGCCAGGCATTTTGGAGTACGTCACCATTTACAGTCGCGAGCCCAACCGGCGCGCGAACGGCGCTCGCCGCATCAATATCGCGACAGCGCAAAATCGCCCCCAACTGGAGCAGGTACTCCGCCAGCAGTTCGGACCGTTTCGTGCCGCACAGATCTTACAGGCGATTGGCACCCAGCCAATGGACAGCATCGCTGAGTTCATGGTGCGAGGCCGGTTGTCGGCGGAGGAATGGACGCAGATCCGGGGTGAGATCACGACCAGCAACAACACCACGGTGGCCGGCTTGATCAACGTGAACACTGCGAGCGAGACCGTGCTGGCCTGTATCCCCGGGATCGGCGTGGAGAATGCGGCGACGCTCGTCGGGTATCGGTCGGCCCACCCCGACGTGCTCACCTCACTGTACTGGCTGAGGGAAGTGCTCACGCCCAATGCGATCATCCGCGCGGGGCGTTACCTCACTGACCGTTCGTATCAGTTTAGTGCGGACGTGGCGGCGGTCGGGATTTCGGGCCGCGGTTACTGCCGCGAGAAAACTATTTTTGATCTGAGCGAAGGGACCCCGCGAATCGTTTATCATCAGGATCTCACCAGCTACGGCTGGGCGCTCGGCGAGCAGGTTCGGCAGACCGTCAGGGACGCCAAGGAAAGACGCACATGAAATGGAGAACTAAGAAACGCCTGCAGTCGGTCATCGGCTTGTCCGTGGTTGACGGACAACTCTGGGTGACGCACGTCGCGCGAGCCAAGGCCGCGGTCGCCACCTTGCGGTCGGCGCATGCCACGCTGGCGCTCGACCTGCTTCATCCCGAGGCCGAGTTGGTGGGCCGCGAAATCAAGAACCAGCTTGAAGCCGCGAATATCCGCGAACGCCACTGTGTGGTGGCGCTGCCGCCCGAGTGGATCATGAGCCAGCACGGGCGCGTGCCGGAGCTTTCGGCGGAAGACACCGCGAGCCTGCTTCAAATCGAAGCGGAGAAGGGATTTCCCTGCGCGTTCGAGGAACTGCAGATCGCGCGTTCGCCGCAGCGGGCCGCGGATGCCAGCTACATCACCCAGCTGGCGGTACGGCATGAACAGCTCAGCCGCCTGGCTTCGGTCCTGCAGCACGCTGGGCTTAAGCCCGTGAGTTTTTCGTTGGGGCTCGCCGCGCTGGCGGGAGCGGTGGCACCGGCGGGCGAGGGGCGCATGACGCTCCTGCTCGGCGCGAAAGGGGCGACGCTCCTCATTTCCGCCGGCGGTGGCATCGCGGCGTTCCGTACCTTTGAAGCGACCATTGATTCCGAAGCCGGTGAGAACGTGGTCAACGGCCGGGTGTTGGCGCGGGAGTTGCGTGTATCCTTTGAACAAGTACCGGCGGATCTGCGCCGGGAGATTCGTCACCTGACGTTGCGCGGCGACGAAAAAATGGTCGCGCAGCTCGCCGGCATTCTGGCCGACTGGGCAGCGGAGTCTGGCCTGACGATTGAGCGCGACGCCGGCTCGGGCAAACCCGTGCCGGAGCAGATGGTGGAGAGTCTCGCCGAACTTCAGCTCACGCAAGGTGGCTCGGGGCTGGAATTTCTTCCGCCTCGGCCGGGCCGATTTGCGGTCGTGATGGCCCGCTACAATTCGAAGCGGCTCGCGACGGCGGGCTTTGCGGCCGCAGCTCTGGCGGTGGGCGCGCTGGGTCTGTTCGGTTGGCAGGAGTTTCGCCGCTATTCGCTTCGCTCGCAGTGGGCGGCGATGTCGGCCCAAGTCACCGAACTCGAGGCGATCCAGGGCCGCGTCCGCGAATTTCGGCCGTGGTACGACAACTCGTTTCGCAATCTCACCATCATGAAACGAGTCGTCGAGTGCTTCCCGGACAACGGGAATGTCACGGCCAAAGCATTCGAAATTCGTTCTCCCGCCACCGTGAGTGTCACGGGTACGGCGCGCGACAATGCCTCGCTGCTGCGGACGCTCGACCTGTTGCGGCAGTCGAAGGAAGTTCAGGGGCTCAAGATCGAACAAATCCGCGGCAAAACTCCCGCCCAATTCACCTTCACGTTCCGCTGGGTCGGAACCTCCGGCACATGAAACTTTCCGCCATCCCCCGGCAAAAGCTGCTGCTGATCGTCGCGGGCGCGGCGATTGGGTTGCTCATTCTCGACAGCATTGTGCTCAGCCCTCTGACGAAGGCGTGGGCGAATCGAAGCACCGAGATTGTGCGTCTCCAAAAATCGGTGACAGAAGGGCAGAGCCTGCTCGAACGCGGCGAACGGCTGCGTGCCGTTTGGAGTGAGATGCAAACGCAGGCGCTGCCCAAGGACGCCGCGAAGGCGGAGCAGGATCTGATTTCCGCTTTCGACCGGTGGGGTCGGGCGAACAATGTCGAGCTGGGCTCAATCAAGCCGCAGTGGAAGCGCGGGACGAATAGCTATTCCCAGCTCGAGTGCCGCGTGGATGCCACCGGCTCGATTTCCACCCTCAGCCGTTTTCTCTATGAGGTGGAGAAGTCCACCCTGGCGCTCCGCGTTGACTCGGTCGAGCTGACGTCCCGGGACGAAACCGGACAGAAACTAACGCTGGGGCTGCTCGTGAGCGGACTGCGTTTCACAGCCTTGGAGGGAAGAAAATGATGCATCCCGGTAAACTCACTCTGTTCCTGGCCGCTGCGCTCTGCTTGGGCGCGTGGGCCGGGGCGGCGAATGGCGACAAGCGTCGCGCGGCTAATCCGCCGACGGCGGCTCCGACGGAAGCAGCGGCGCCCATCTCGCCGGCCAGCAGCTTCGACGCCTTCCGGCTGATCGTGGATCGCAACATTTTCAATCCCAGCCGCGCCCCGCGCACGCGGGCGGCGCCGGAGGAGAAACCGCCGCGCGTAGATGAGATCGCGCTGGTGGGCACGATGAATTATGCCAAGGGGCTGGTGGCGTTCTTCGAGAGTGCGGATGCCAGCTTCAAGAAAACCGTGGGCCCGGGCGACTCGATCGCCGGTTACAAAGTGGAGCGCATTTCCAGCGATGGCGTTGACCTGACGCGGGAGGGATCCGCTTTAATCTTAAAAGTCTCGCACCAGTTACGCCGGGTTGAAGGCGGCGACTGGGCGGTGAACGTGCCGCTGGTGCCCGACGGCCCCGGCTTGCGCTCACCCACCAGCGTGGCCCCGGCGGAGATCCCCGCTGATGCCTCTGATGTTCTCAAACGCCTGATGAAGAAACGTGACAAACAATTGAATTGATGAAGACCAAGATCGTAACCCCCATTTTTTGCCTCGGACTGGCGTTGCTGCCCCGCGCACTGCAGGCGCAGGACGCAACCACATCCGCGACGCCTGCCGCGGGCGAAGCCCAGGCCTCGGGCCGACCGGGCCGGGAGCAACCCGCCACGCTCACTTTCAACTTCCGCGGCGCCCCGCTCGAGACCGTGCTGAACTATCTGAGCGAAGCGGCCGGCTATATCATCGTCTTGGATACGCCCGTGCGCGGCACCATTGACATGTGGAGCGCTCAGCCCGTGACGCGTCAGGAGGCCATCCAGCTGCTCAATCTCGCGTTGGACAAGAACGGTTACACGGCCATGGTTAAAGGCCGCAACTTGATCGTCAGCTCCAAGGAAGAGGCCCGGAAGCGTAATATTCCGATTCGCACCGGCAATGACCCGCGCGAGATCCCGGATAACGCGGAAATGGTGATGCAGATCATCCCGCTCGAGCGGATCGACGCCACGCAGGCGGCGGCCGACCTGGCGGCGCTCCTGCCGAGCAGCGCCACCATCACGGCGAATCAAGACAGCAACTCGCTCGTCATTACCGACACCCAGAGCAACATCCGCCACATCGTGGAACTGATCGCGGCGTTGGATGGTTCGGCGGGCTCGGTTTCGTCGATGAAAGTCTTTCAGCTCAAGAACGCCGATCCGGTGGAAATGGCGCAATTGATCACCGGTCTCTTCGCCGCGCCCGCTTCCGGGGCTGGCGGTGCGCAGGCGCAGAATTCGTCGGGGAAGGGCGGCAACAATGGCGCCGCCGTCATTGCCGCTCTCGCGGCCTCGCGCGGCGGCGGCGGCCGCGGCCCGACCGGCAGTAGCAGCCGGAGCGGCGCCAGTCGCGGATCTCCTCGGGGAACGCCGGTCGTCGCCGTGGCCGATCCACGCACCTACTCGGTGATTGTCACCGCCTCCAAGGAAACCCTGACCGAGGTCGGTGAAATCATCGCTCAACTGGATGCCAATGGCGCGCGGAAGCAGAAGGTCTTCGTTTACACGATGGAGAACGGCGACGTGAAGCAGGTGGAAACCATCCTGAAGAATCTGTTCCAGAGCTCCAACTCCCGTTCCACCGCTGGCTCGCAGCAGGTGGATCCGCTCACGACCCGCGCTTCCAGCAACAGCCAGGCGACCGGCTCCAACATCACTCTCGGCACCAACAACGGTGGCCGGTAAGCCGCGCCTGTCCGTCCTTTTTCCAGCATTGCCATGACCTTTTCCTTCCCGCCTTCGCGTTTCCTCCGTCTGTCCGCGCTTGCGCTTACGCTTGCCGCCGCAGGCGATGGCTTCGCGCAAAACACCGGCGCGCGCCGGCCGACGACGACCACCACCACTCGTCCCACCACCAACACCGCCAATCGCGGCACGTCGACCGCTCAAGGTGGCGGCGGCGGATCAAGCTCCGGCGGCACCCGCCAGTACGTGAACTCCACGATGGTCGGCGAAGCCCTCGTCACGAGTGATCTCGACACGCGTCGTCTGATAGTCGTTACCGATGACGACACCAACGAGAACATCCGTACGATCATCGCGAGTCTGGACCAGCCCAAGCCGCAGGTGCTCATCAACGTGGTCTTCGTTCAGGTCTCCCACGACAACGGTCTGGATCTCGGCGCGGAGGCGCTCTTCAACAGCAATCTCTCTCTCGCCAGCGGGAATCCACCGACCACGTCGCAAACGAAGTTCGGGCTCGCGGCGGCTGCGGTCGATCCCACGTCCTACGGTGCGTTCTATCGCATTCTCGGGCAGGATCTCAACGCGACGCTCCATGCCCTCGCTGCGGTCAGCAAGACTGAGATCCTTTCGCGTCCATCGATTTTGACGCGCAATAATCAGCAAGCCACCATCATGGTCGGCCAGTCGGTGCCGCTCATTACGAACTCGCGCGTCAGTGACACCACGAACACCACGATCAACACCGTTCAGTATCAGGACATCGGTATCATCCTGCGCGTTACGCCGTTCATCACGGCCGAAGGCTTGGTGGAGATGATCGTGTCGCCGGAAATTTCATCCCTGAGCGCAACGACGGTGCCGATTTCGAACACCGTCAGTTCGCCGGTGATCGACAAACGATCCGCCGACACGGTGGTCGTGACCCCGAGCGACCGCACGGTGGTGATCGGCGGACTCATTTCCACCCAGACCCAGAAACGCGAGAGCAAGGTCCCGCTGCTCGGTGACATTCCGCTGCTCGGCCATGCGTTCAAGCGGACGCAGAAGAGTGATGTGAAGACGGAGCTCTTGATTTTCCTCACGCCTCACGTGGTGCAGAATCCCGGCGATCTTTCGAAATCGGCGGCGGTCGAGCGGGAGAAATTGGAACTGGCGCCAAAGTCATTTCCTCCCGGGGAACTGGATCGGTATATCGGCCGGCCCTGAGATGAGGCTTGGAATGCGATCGGTTACGCGCGATGGGTGTTGAGCTTATTCATGCGCTGGCCGATCGCAACCCGAACGCTTGGAGTCTACGTCGCCCTGATCGTGGTGGGTGTGGGGGTCTGCGGCTGGCAATGGGGCGAGCACCAGCGTTTGAAGCGGGATGCGTCGCAGGCGCTGATCAATCGTGGCCGGGACATCACCTCCACGCTGGGCATCGTCGTCCGATCTCAGCGGCTGTACGGCAATCTCATCGCCAAGGACCGAATTGAATCCGCGCTGAAAGCCTTGATTCATCCCGACGGAGTGGAGTCGCTGGCGATCCTGGGAGCCACCGGCGAAACCATCGCGAGCGCGGGAAAAACCCTCGATCTCACTCCCGAGATGATGCGGGCGCGCGGTGCGTACTGGCAGGGCGAGGAGCTGACGCTCATGAACTTGATGGATTTCGGCACGGGAGAGCCGGGTGACACCTCGCGCCCCGCGGCGTTTGTGGTCAGCAGTCCGCGCGTATTCCGGCCGCGGATGGGAAATCCACGTACAGGCGAAACCCGGCCCGCGGATGGCGCCGCCGATGACGGCACGCGGCGTTTCCCGTTCAGCCGACCCGCGTGGATGGACCCCGAAGACTACGACGACCTGATCAAAAAACAGGGCGTGCATAGCGTGGTGATTTCGCTTTCGACGGCCGAGATGCGGCGCGCAGTGCGCGATGACCTGGTGCTTCGTTCGCTCGTGAGCCTGATGGCGTGTGGCGCCGCGATCATCTCCGGCTTTGCCTGGCGTAATCTCACGCGGAATTCCGAACTGCAGATTCGGCTGGTGAAAGCGGGAGAGATGAACAGCAACCTTTCGCAGATGAATTTCGCCGCAGCCGGGCTCGCGCATGAAACGCGCAATCCGCTCAACCTCATTCGCGGCCTGGCACAGATGATTGCGATGCAGGCGCAGGGTAGTCCCACGTTGAAGGAACACGCGTCCACCATCATCGAGGAAGCCGACCGGGTGACGGTGCAGCTCAACGAATTCATCGATTACTCGAAACCGCGGCAGGCGCACTTCGCGCCGGTGGAAGTCGCAAGCCTCGTGGCCGATGTGGGGCGGACATTGCGGGTCGATATTGAGGACAAGCAGATCCTGGTGGTGCCTGCCACCACGTCACTCACCGTGCTCGCCGATGAGCAGTTGCTGCGGCAGGCGCTCTTCAATCTGCTGTTGAATGCCGTGCAGGCGGTCGAGCTGGGCGGTCGGATCGAGATCCGTTGGGCGACCGAGGGAGCGGACAAAGCGGTCTTGGAAATTTGCGACGACGGTCCCGGAGTCCCGGAGGCGGATCGCGCGAATATTTTCAAACCTTACGTGACCATGCGGCCGAAAGGCGTGGGCCTTGGCCTCGCGATCGTGCAACAAATCATATCCGCACATCGCTGGGACATCGCTTGCCTTCCAAACTCTCCGCGCGGTGCCATTTTTCGGATCAGCCAGGTGAAGACCGCGAGTTCGTCTCATGAAGCCTGAAAGTGCGAAAGCCGCGCGCATTCTGATCGTCGACGACGACCACGGGCAGCGCAGCCTGCTCGAAACCTTCCTGCAGGCGAAAGGGTTTCGCACGCACGCCGCCGCGTCCGGTGAGGCGGCGTTGCAGCTCTTGAGCGAGGAAACGTTTGCCATGATGATCAGTGACGTGCGCATGCCCGGCATGTCTGGCATCGAAACGCTGCGCCGCGTCCGCGAACGGCACCCGTCGTTACCGGTGCTGTTGGTGACTGCCTTCGCTGACATCCGCAGCGCCGTCGGGGCGATGCGGGATGGCGCCGTCAACTATCTGACCAAGCCGATCGATTTGGACGAGCTCATGGCGTCGGTGCGGCTGGGTTTGGCGCCCACGGGAAGTGGACCGGCAGAGGTCGACAGTGGTCAGCCGGAATTGCCGGCGGGGGTCGTCACGCAAAGTCCGCTGATGCAGGCCGTGTTTCGCGATGCCGCGGTGATTGCGCCCGCGGAAACGCGCGTGCTCATCACGGGCGAGAGTGGGGTCGGCAAGGAAGTCATCGCCGATGCGATTCATGCCTGGAGCCGGCGGGCCGCGGGACCGCTCGTTAAAATCAATTGCGCGGCGATTCCCGAAAACCTTCTGGAGAGCGAGCTGTTCGGTCACGAGAAAGGGGCTTTTACCGGCGCTGTGCAACTGCGGATCGGCCGCTTTGAAGAGGCCAATGGTGGCACCATCTTTCTCGACGAGATCGCGGAGTTGCCGCTGCCGTTGCAGGCGAAATTGTTGCGCGTGATCAACGATGGGACGTTTCGCCGCATCGGCAGCGCGCGGGATTTACACACGGATGCACGGGTGCTCGCTGCCACCAACCGTGATCTCGAAACGGAGATCGCGGCCGGGCGTTTTCGCGAAGATCTATTCTACCGGCTCAACGTAATGGAAATTCACCTACCGCCGCTGCGGGAGCGGCCGGAAGATATTCTGCCGCTCGCGACGCATTTCATTGGCCAGTTCTCCCGGCAGAAGTCGCGGTTTTCGGCCACGGTTTCCGCGGCGCTGGTAAATTATCGCTGGCCGGGGAATGTGCGCGAGTTGCGCAATGCCATGGAACGCGCCGCCCTGCTTTCCCGGGGAGAAATCGTTTTGCCCGAACATCTGCCGGCGCGGGTGCTAGCCGCGACCGTGCCCGGCGGGGCGGGCAATGTTCCGAGTGATGCGCAGCGACTCGATGAGATTGAGCGTGAGGCCATTTTGAAGGCGCTGCGGAAAAATAATTTCAACCGTACGGAAACCGCTCAGGAACTCGCGATCAGCCGGCGGGCGCTCACTTACAAGTTGCAGCGGCTTCGGGCGGAGGGTGTGTCGGTCGATTCCTAGTTAGTGGGAAACTTTCCCTTCACCGGATCGGTGGGACCGCGGCCGCCCCCGGCCGCAGATCGAACGGAAAGGCAATCGACGCTCCGTTGCGGGAAAGCGGAGGCCGACTGGCTTTGCACCCTCGGATGCGGGCGAGGGCGCCCGCGGTCCCAGGTGTGAAACCAATCGCACATGAGATGTTGGACTCTTCCGGGAGGTCGGGCCCTACCGACGCTGCCGTGCCTAGGACTGCCGCGTCGACGAGTCGAGAAGACGAATAGTCGAGGAGCAAATCAACTCAGGGCGATTGGTATAACCCGCTCCGTTCACGCTTTGGGCAGTTCCAGCCAGAAACGGCTGCCCTTGCCTTGCACCGATTCGACTCCGAGCCGTCCTCCCATGCGCGCCAGCGCTTTGCTCGCAATGGCGAGTCCGATCCCTGAGCCTTCATAGGAGGTGCCGTTGTGGCCGCGGCGGAACATTTCAAAGATCGATTTCAAGGCATTGGCCGGGATCCCGATGCCCTGGTCTTCAATCCACAGCCGCACCGTCGGTCGTGGTGCGGGAGTCGAGTCGCGAAGCGATTCGCCTGATGCCGCCGGGTCGGATAATTTCAGCGCAGGCAGTTCCTCCGCCCAGATGCGAACCCGCGGCAACACTCCCGGTTCAACGAACTTGACCGCGTTGCCGAGCAGGTTCGTCAGGCACTGGCTCAATGAGGCTTCGTGGCCCAGCATGGGGGGCAGCGGGCCTTCGATCGTGATCTCGGCCCGGGGGGGCGACAGTTCCGGGCGTTCGGTGACCAAGGCCCGCACGAGCGCATCGACATCGATCGACTCGATCTTGATGGGCCGCCGGATGGTGTGGGCGAGGCTCAGCACATCCTGAATCAAACTGTCCATGCGGACCGCGGCCTTGACGACGCGGCGGAGAAGCGCGGCCGCTAAGGGTCCGACTTCTTCGCGGGGCATTTCCAGCGCGATCTCGGTGAAGCCATGGATCGCCCGAACGGGGGCGCGAAGGTCGTGGACGAGACTGTAGGAAAATGCTTCGAGCTCGCCGATCGAGGCGCTTAGCAGCCTCGTGCGCTCACCCACCGTTTCCTCCAACTTGTCGGCGTGGTGCCGGAGTTTTGCTTGAGCCTCCAGCAAGGCGTGTTCGGCGCGTTCGCGTTCGGTGATTTCGATCTTCAACCGGGCGCTGGTTTTCTCCGCCACATCCCTGAGCTCGTGCTGGCGAATGCCGGTGATCAACAATGCCTCGTTGATTTCAGCGACATTTGTGCGGAAGTGCGGGGTTCTCGTTAGTTGAAGGATCACTCGATCCGGCTTATTGTGGTCATCCAAGGTTGGCCACATTGCATAAAGCCAGAAAGAGGGGTCGGATTCAGACTCGTCCGACATGGTATACGTTTCGAACCGTCCCGTTTCATAAACGCGATCGAGGATTGTCGAGCACTGGGTGCCGTTATTAACGATCTGACTGAACTGCTGGCCCAGCAGCTCCTCGCGGGTTTTTTTCAACAAGCTGCAAAACGCGTTGTTTACAAAGAAAACAATGTGCTCTGGACCCGCCACCTCCACCATGGGGATGGGCGCGTGCGCGATGACAGGCGAAGCCCGGCTTTGCAGCGCTAATGACGCCTGCCTTTCGTCGGAACTATGATCATCGTTCGTCGTGACACTCATTCCAGATCCTTCGGTTCCGGCGGGACTTCATGGCGTTCTCCCACGCGTTCCGGGAGACCGCTGGTAAGCCGGGTATAGTCGGTGTGGCGAGGAGCAATGATGGCAACGCCTTTGTCGGTGATAACGTATTCGTGGATATCTTTGCTGTGGTTGCCACCCCGCATTTTCACGATGACGATGATTTTCCGGAGCTGTTTGTCGATCTCGACGTAACGCAGCCGGATAATGACGTCCGTCAAGAATGAGAAGGCATATTGGCTGAACGGAAAGGCCGTAAACGTGTCCTCGACTTCGATCGTGCTGACAATCGTCACCCCGGCACCGGTCAATGCGGCAATCATCCGGTAAAGTGACTCGCGGAAGTCCGCGCGAAATCCCGGCGCCAGTGCCATTTCAAAGCCAGTCAGTGAATCAATCACCAGGCGTTTCGCGTCGATCCGCTTAACCGCGTCGAGAATTTCCTGCATCGTTTCATCCACGGAGAGGTCGAGCGGACGGAGGTACAGAATCTCGAGCTTCCCCGAATCCTGGGCGGACTGCAGATCCATTCCGAGTTTAGCCGCTCGCGACGTATACCGGAGCGGGCGTTCTTCGAAGATCACGATAATGCCCGGTTCCCGCTTCCGGACGCCGGCGATGATGAATTGAGTCGCCAGGACCGATTTACCCGTTCCCGAGGGTCCGGCCAGCAAGACGCTGTCACCTTCGAGAGCACCTCCGCCCATCAACCTGTCCAGCTCAGGGATGCCCATGGAAAGTCGGCGGGAGCTACACTCTGTCGAGGGTGTACGCAGGCCCAGCGTCCGCGAGAACGCTTGGACGCCAAAATCCCCGATTCGGATCGTATGCAATCCTGGCACCGAACCCTGACCGCGTAGCTTGACGACCTGCAGCTTTCTCACGACCGAGTTTCTTTCCGCCGTTTGACTCAGCCAAATGATGCCGTCGGCGACCGTGAACACGGGATTATCGCGCACCTCGCCCTCTGAATACTCACCGATCAAGAACGTTGTCGCCTGATAACTCGTGAGCAGCATGGCGAGTCGCTGGATGAAGGATTGCAGCTCCATTTCCTGCTCGCCCCCGCCCGTCCGCGGTATTTTCCGGAGGACCGAGCGAAACGAGTCCACCACCACCACTCCGGGGTTGGACGCGTCCATTTCTTTTTTAATCTCCTCGAGGATCGTGTTCAAATCTCTCTCCAAGACCACTTCGGTGAGATTTATAAAGCGGATGGAACGGTCGAGTTTGGTCGGATCGAAGAATGAGTACTGCTGCTGGTAGCGCAGCATCTTGATCGCCGGTTCTCCCAGCACGGTGAAATACAGGGCCGGACGCTTGAGAGTGGCATTGGCAAACACAAACTGGTGCGCCAACGTGGTCTTGCCGCAGCCCGGGGCGCCCGCGATGATATTGAACGAGAACTCGGGCAGCCCACCTCCCAAGATTTCATCAAGGCCGCGCACACCGGTGGGCAACTGGCGGATCGTGACCTTTTCGTTGCCAGGCGTTTCTGGACTGTCATTACGCCGTGGCGGAGCTTTGGACTTTTTCTTCATGACTTCTCCATTCCCGATGGTTAATTCTTGAGTGCCAATTTCGGCCAGACATTCTGCACCAGACGCAGCGTGAGCGCTTCGCCGATAAAGGTCGCCAACAAGCCGAGTAAGTGGGCGACGAGGGCGGTGCCACCCTCTACGCTTTCCGCTTGATCCTTGATTTCGGCCTGAATTTCCAACGATCCGTCAGGTTTGACCTGCACTTCACTCAGCCAGGGTACCTCTGACGTGGCGAGGGACAAGGCACGCGCCATGACAGAATGAAACCCTCCGGACCCGACCAAGCTGGACAAGGAGCGGCGTAATTTTTCGCAGACCCGAAAAGTAGCATGAACTTTTACGGTGGCGCCTTTGCCCACCCGAGTCTCCTCGGCAATCAGGCGCTCAGCAATCGTCCGGTTGTCCCACGATGGAATGGACATCGTTTAAGGTGCGCCGGTTCGCCTTGGCGTGGATGGCATCCGTTTAAGGAGCCGACGGCTCGGCGGCTCTTTCCGCGCCTAGGTTGATGAATCTCGCGCCCAGCTTGTGGAGACTGTCAGCTGAATCCTGGGCTGTATCCGTGCGATTCGAATCGGGAAACTCGCACAGCATCCAATAGTCATGGAGGGCCTTCACCAGGATACGGAGCTCGGCGGGGGAGCTTGGTTTCAGGTGATACGCACTCGCGCCCAGCCAGTACGATTTTCGGATATCATCGGCATCCGCCGACCCCGACAGCATGACGGACAGTAGCTGAGGCGCTTTCAAATTTCGCTTTAAAAATTCAAGGACCCCAAATCCATCGACTTCAGGCATCTTCAGATCGATGATAAGAAAATCAGGATACGCAAAAGCGCTGCGGTCCGAATATTTTCCTTCGCCTTTAAGGTAGGCAATGGCCTCGGCCCCGCCGTCCACCGTTCGAATTTGCGAGGTGGCGCCCACGGCCCGGAAAGCTGCCTGAATGAACATCAAGTCATTGGG
>Ga0163152_10006743_pt1 | contig 12852 bp, 9 predicted proteins | sample OliLakLV19MP8IB2_FD_148635 | JGI IMG/M metagenome (GOLD analysis project Ga0163152, IMG submission 148635) | Freshwater microbial mat bacterial communities from Lake Vanda, McMurdo Dry Valleys, Antarctica - Oligotrophic Lake LV.19.MP8.IB-2 | ecosystem: Environmental > Aquatic > Freshwater > Lake... | reverse complement strand
GTGATCGACCGCCGCGGCGGTCGATCACGCATGGAACAGAGGCGCACACTCCTGGCCGCACTCCCACCGAAACCGGCACCACGATCCTTTCGTCCTCCATGACGGCTTTGGCAAGCGCGGCAGTGGTCAGCCCGATGGCGTGGGCGGTCGCTCCCTTGAGGTTGATGACCTGTTGCGCTCCCGTGCGGACTTCGCTCTGAATGTCGCGGCGCGAGTGCTCGTCCCACACAAGCGATCTCTGCTGCGCGAAATCCGCCAGGGTCATGCATCCGACACGGGCGGAATCGAGCAGGCAGACGGAAGAATCACCATGCTCTCCGACGACCCATGCATGGACGCTTGCAGCACCGACTTGAAGGTGCGACGCGAGACGCTCCCGCAGGCGTTGAGAGTCGAGCGAAGTTCCGCTGCCAAACACGTTCACCCCGCTTGGGGCAAAACGGCGCCGGAAGTATTCGGTGATAATGTCCACCGGATTGGTGAGAACGATGAGCACCTTCGGAAGGGGCTCGCGTTCGAGGGCCGTGGCCACCTGTTCGGCGGCCACGAGATTGCGCTCGAGCAGCGCGAGACGGGATTCGCCTGGACGCGACTTGACGCCCGCGGCCACGATGCAGATGTCTCCGCCGCATGCGGAGTCGAGGGAACCGGCGAACAGCTCGCACCGCGCGATAAGCGAGCCCGCATGCATGAAGTCGAGTGCCTCACCAAGGGCCTTGTCCTCGTGAAGGTCGAACATCGATAATTTTGAAACGAGGCCTTTTCCGAGAAGAGACGAGGCGACCGCCGTGCCCACCGAGCCCATACCGACGATTGAAATATGAGTCATGGCAAGTTCTCCTGAATGTCCTGAATGAGTGTCGACTTCTACTCTTGACTTGCAGGTAGCGTGCCAGCTGCATTTGCCGCGGACGGCTGTTCACCCGGTGCCGCCATCATAGGCCTCCTGTGCTGCGGGCATAGCTGCAGTGCAGACTTTCGGCGAGACAAGGGCACCCCTCCACGAGACCAAAAGTCCCGCACCTGGACAGAGTCCGCTCGCGTGAGGAAGATGCAGCTCGACGAGCATATCCTGGCCACGGGGAACTTGATGAACGACACCAACCAGCCCTTGCTCTTCCTCATCGACGACGATCCCGAGATGCTGTCTTTGCTGAGTGACTTTTTCTCTGGCAAAGGCTTGCGAACACGCATTTTTTCGCGTGCTTCGCTTGCCCTCGGAATCCTCAGGAACGTGCATGCAGACGCAGGCTCCCTGCGTACGGAACTGCCTGATCTGGTGATCTCGGACATTCGCATGCCCGAGATTTCCGGACTTGAATTCGTCAAGCGGAGCCGCGCGCTCTTTCCGTCCATACCCGTGATTCTCGCCACCGCATTTGGATCCATCGAGACCGCGCTCGCGGCGGTGCGTGAAGGCGCCTACGACTACGTCGTCAAGCCGTTCAAGCTAGCCGAACTCGAAGTCGCCGTGTTTCGCGCTCTCGAGGCCAGCAGGTTGCGGGGCGACGTCGAGCGACTGAAACGCGATGCGAGCCGAGAGTGGGAATATGCACGGATGATGGGCAAAAGCCCTGCCATGCGTGCCCTGTTCGATCTTGTGGAACGCGTTGCACAGTCACAGGCCTCTGTGCTGGTGACCGGCGAAAGTGGAACCGGCAAGGAGATGGTGGCGCGGGCGTTGCACGATCAAGGTGCGCGCGCGAAGGGCCCCTTCGTGGCTGTGAACTGCTCGGCCATCCCCGACACCCTTCTCGAATCCGAACTGTTCGGCCATGCCAAGGGTGCGTTCACAGGTGCCACCCACGCAAAACGGGGACTCTTCCTGGAAGCGAACCATGGCACCCTCTTCCTCGATGAGATAGGCGACATGCCGCTGATGCTCCAAGCAAAGCTCCTGCGCGTGCTCCAGGAGCGCAAAGTCCGCGCTGTGGGCGAAAATGTTTCGCTCGATCTCGACGTACGGGTCGTTGCGGCCACGCACCGGGATCTGCGCGCGGCCATAAGCCAAGGCAATTTCCGCGATGACCTTTTTTACCGCCTGAGCGTCATCCCCATCGCGCTTCCTGCCCTGCGCCATCGCCAGGGAGACATCATCCTGCTCGCACGCAGGTTCCTCGAACGGCACGCCGCACAGGGCCATGGCTCCGCAACCGACTTTACGCCGGAGGCCGTCGCGCAGCTTCTTCAGTATCCGTGGCCTGGCAACGTGCGCGAACTCGAGAACACAATCGAACGCGCCGTGGTGCTCACGCGTGGCCCGCTCATCGACGTGGCCTACCTGCCAAGCGCTCCCGCCATGCACAAAGATGCGGGTGTCGACACCATCATCGAGTGGGCCCTCCAAAGCCTCCCCACACTCGCCGAACTCGAGGATCGCTACGTCCATTTTATTCTCGAAAAAACCGGTGGACGCAAAGAGAAGGCAGCACGCATCTTAGGAATAAATCGGCGCACTCTGCACCGGCGCGGCATCGGTGAGGGCCGGCAAGGATCCGCTCGGGATGCCTTTGACGCACTGTCGGTTCCGCTCACAGACGAAGATGACCCTGGGTGTCGCTGACAGGTCGAATTTTCCGCCCTGTCTCTCGGAGTGATCAGTTTCCGGCGTTCAGTTCCCTCAGAGTGCAAGGTCGAGAGGTTCTGCATTTGTGTCGAGGGAAAAGTGCCACCACTCACCGTCGTAAGGGCGCAGGCCAACGGCGGTCATGGCGTCGCGCAGTGTGCGGCGCGCGTTTCTTTGCTCATTCGTAAGTCCCGAAGCCGCGAAGTTCGAACGTGCGGTGAATTCGTCGAAACCTGATCCCATGTCGACGAGAGCTCCGGACGCATCGGCCACGCTCACGTCGATGGCGATGCCGCCGTTGTGATCTCCGTAACGGGGCGGATTGGGCTGCGCCACCCAGTTCGGGTCGCGAACCAAGTCTGCCATGCGCTCCTGCACATACACAGGACGGTAGCAATCGAGCATGACGAGTTTGGCTCCGGGCATCTGCCGGCGCAACGTGATGGCCGCATTCTGCACGAGGCCCGCCATCTTTGGATGCACGTAGCAGGCATTGCTCCCGTAAAGAGCTTCTTTTATCTTGCATGCACCGCCGGTGCAAAAAATCCTGTTGCCTTGATAGTTCATCCGCACATCGATGGCGCTGTTCGGTTGCACACGCACGAGCTTTCCAAAATAGGCGTCGTCCTTTATCTCGACCGCCGTTGCCGGAACCCAGCCCCGGAAGGATTCAGCATTGCCCTGGGCACAGGGAACTCTGCCCTTTGTGTAAACGCGGTAGTATCCGGACTCATACTTTGCCACGTCCACTGCTCCCGCCGGCAAGGTGCACAACACGCCAGACGCACCCGGTCTAGAGGTAAGAACTGCTGCGACCTTCAGGCGGGCGGGGATCTGGCGACCATCCGGGGTTCCGACAACAGATGCGAACCGCCAGTCAAAGTCGTTGGGCGAGCGATCTTCCGAACACGCGATGGCCGTGAGGGCACCGGCAATCAGGGCGACAGCGGGTGCGAGGCAGAAATTCAACCCGGAATGAGGCTTGTGCATCTGAGACTCCTTTTGGATCGGACTGAGTTTGCCCGAGATGTTTCTTAGTAACGGCCGATAGCCCATTGCGTTACCCATTTCAGGCACCGCAGCTGTTACAAATTAACTTAATAATATTGCTTAGTAATTTTATCTATCTGAAGAATACAACCCGTTCGTTTGCAGGCCGGCTTCAAGATGTCGACGATTTTTCCGATTAGCGTCAAGGCAGTCTTGCCTTCCCGACAATGGTCAATCTGGATGCAACACTTCACGCCTTCAGGAAACCTGTTCACCCTCTCCGAAAACCAACTCTATTTTGGATGGATGGAGGCTTATCGCGACACTCTGCCCCGAGATGTCCTTTTTGGAGTCGCTGTGGCCCTCATGGATGGCGGCACCTTCGTAGCGTCGGCGAGGGTGCACGGATTCCCGAAGGCAAAGCAATGGCAGGCTCGTTTCCGTTGCCTCTTCGACACTTGCCAAGCGACCTGTCGAAGTGACTGGCGCGCGGTTCTTACCCTGACAGCTCCTGGCGCCGTTGCCGATCCGGACGGGTTCCGTGGGGCTCACCACGCATGGCTGGCACACTACCGGCTTGCGGCGCTGCGCAACCTTGGCATTGCCGACGAGGCGCAGCTAGTGCATCTCGGTGTGCCACGCCGCGTCATTTCCGGCTTGCATTTTCTCGGCGAAGACGTGCTCGATTCCGCACGACGCGACATGCGCGTAGGCCGTTACCTTCTCGCCGTGCGGCGGGTCTCCGATTTCTTGGCCACCTTGCGCGGTAGGGAGGACGAGTGCTCAATGGCCGTCCTTTTCAGCCTCGCTGGGTGCGTGGGAACGTGCGAGCAGGCGATGGGACGTTTTGACGACGCCAGGGCAGCGGGCGCAGCCCAGAAAGCCATTATTCGCCGAGTGCCATCACGCTTTCTGGAGATACTTGCACTGCGCCGCGAGGCAAGCATCCTCGTCGAGTCGGATAGGTTCCGTGAGGCGTCCACCTTTTTCCCGAAGCACCGTCATCTCTTTCTTTCGTCGGGGTACCCCGTGCAGGCCGTCCTGTTCCTTGTGGATTGGATACGGCTCGCACTCGCTCGCGGCGAACTCGAAGAAGTCGAGGTCCTTTTCGCTGACGTGGAGTCTTACGTCTCGGCCCACGGCCTTGCCCGCGAGTTCCTCAATCTTGATGCAGAGCGGTGCGAGTGGGACCTCCGCAAAGGTGGGTGCGCGCGCACTCTGCTCCCTCCCCTGCGGCTTCGCCTTGCAGAGAATGTCAAGGACGGCAACGATGCGGCATCGTGCGAGGTTGCGCAGGTGATCGCGCGGCTCCTCGGTTGCACGCGACAGGCACTTCATCCTCATCTCTCGCGCCTCATTACGGCAGGTGTCGTGATTCGCGAGGGACGAGGTCGCGGGACTTGGTACAGGGCACGGTGAACTTACGCTTGGCCGCATCCTCCCTTTCCCGTCTTGGCAAAAAGAGAAAACTGCTGGCGGATCACTTCCTCGGAAGACCCGCCACGTGTTTGGCCCCGTAGCCCCACCACTCTGCTGTTTTGCGTAAAAATAGAGCAGTAGGCGTTGTCCGCCTCACCGCCGTTCCGGGTCCTGGAACGTTCCGCACAGGAGCAATCGATGTCATCTTCCCGTTTTTCCTTGCGCGCGTTCGGCCTTGCGGCCGTCTGCGCGGCCCCCGCCGTTTTGTCGTCGTTTGCCCATGCGCAGTTTCCGAATGTCGCGCATGCCAACGCCTTGGCGGACAAGGACTCCTCGCGCACAAATGCGCGCCTGCGCCGGTTCAACCTGCATCTGCCGCACATGCAGGGCACGCTCATCGTCAAGTTCCGCAAGAACCCCGAGAAAAATTTTGCCGGCGAGAGCCTGCTCGCTCAAACGGGAGCTGGTGTTTCGCACACCTTTTCTTCCAATGGCGCGTCGGTCCTGCGTTTTGCCGAAGAAAATCTCGTCGAACGAGACCTGCTGGAAAAAGCTGAAGAGCTGCTTGCGAGCGGCGAAGTGGAATACGTCGAAGCGAACACCATCCTGCATACGAATAAAAAACCAGCTTTTGCGCCACCCAATGACACCGATTTCGCCAAGCTCTGGGGCCTCTCGAACACCGGTCAAACCGGCGGCACCGCGGGCGTCGACATCAATGTGCTGCCCGCATGGAGCATCACCACCGGATCGCGCAACGTGCTCGTGGGCATCATCGACACCGGCCTCGATGCCACGCATCCCGACATCAAGGACAACGTGTGGAAGAATCCCGGAGAAACCGGCCTTGACGCTCAGGGCAAGGACAAGGCAACCAACGGCGTCGACGACGATGGCAACGGTTACCGTGACGACTGGCGCGGCTGGGATTTTGCGAACAACGACAACGATCCGTTCGATGACAATGAGCATGGCACGCATGTGGCGGGAACCATCGGCGGCGTGGGCGACAACAAAACCGGCGTGGCAGGTGTGAACTGGCGCGTGTCCATCGTGCCGCTGAAATTTCTCGACGGGTCCGGCTCGGGATCGCTCGAAGACGCCCTGAAAGCCATCGAGTACGCCACGAAACTCGGCGTGCGCCTGACAAACAACAGCTGGGGTGGCGGCGCTTTCTCTCCCACCATGAAGGCGGTCATCGAAGCGGCAAACGAGAAGGGCATCCTCTTCGTGGCGGCCGCCGGCAATGAAGCCAATGACAACGATGAGTCGCCCTCCTACCCTGGAAGTTACGACGTCGCCAACGTCATCTCAGTGGCCGCCATCGATGCCAAGGGCAAGCTCGCCTCCTTCTCCAACTACGGCGCAAAGAAAGTCCACATCGGCGCACCTGGTGTGGGCGTTTATTCCAGCGTTCCCGGTGCCAAGTACGACTCGTTCAATGGAACGAGTATGGCCGCGCCCCACGTGGCCGGTGCAGCCGCACTTCTTAAGGCAGCGTATCCGAATGCAACGGCCGCTCAGCTCAAGGCGCGCCTGCTGTTCAACGGAACTGCGCTCTCCTCCCTTTCCGGAAAGACGGCCACTGGTGCCCGCCTCGACGTTGCTCGTGCCATGGAGCGCGACGATGTCGCCCCGGCGCAGGTGAAGAACGTAACAGTGGTGGAAGCCGGGCTCTCGTCTCTCGTGCTGGAGTGGGACTCCGTGGGCGACGACGGAATGAACGGCACGGCGGCTGCCTTCGAGATCCGCACGGGACGCCGCGGCGTGCTGACGGAAGAGGGATGGCAACGCAGTCGTAAGGAAACATTCACGCTGACGGCGGCAAGCGCCCCCGGGCGCGTCCGCGCGGAAGTCAGTGGACTTGCCATCGGCTCTTCGGGCCAGATCACCGTGCGTGCCTCCGACAACGTCGGAAACCTTGGCGGGTTTTCCGCGAGCGTTCCCTACGCTGTAAAGGAGCTGCGCACCCTGTCCATGAACAACGCTGACTCGCTTGACGGCGCAACGCCCACCAATACGTGGGGCCTTGAAAAAGACGCTGGCAACAGCGTCTTCTCCGACAGTCCAGGCGCCAGGTACACAAACGGCAGCGACTCGAGCCTCACGTTCGCCGCGCAGCGCATTGATGGCCGCTACGCCGTCTTGAGTTACCGCAGCAAAGCGCAGCTCGAGGACACCTACGACTTCGGGTACACGGAGATCTCCACCGACGATGGCCAGACGTGGACAACCGTCGCGAGCGTGACGGGCGAAGAAAACACATGGGGCAATGCGCTCGTGGACCTCTCGCCCTATCTGAAGGGTAGCGTGAACAGCGTGCAGCTGCGCTTCCGTCTGAAGTCAGACTTCTCGGAAGTCCGCAATGGCTGGAAAATAGACGACGTAAAAATCCAGGTACCGAAATAAAGTCTCGAAAAAAGGCTGTCGAAAAAGAAAGAGGGCTGAGGCTCTCTTTCTTTTTCGCGCGTGCGATTAAGGTCAGGCCTTTTTCGCCCAGCTGCTACACCATCCCTTGCTCAATACGTTGCCCTGCGTGAACAGCTGGCACTTGCCTGCCTCGTCGGCCCCGTGCTTGCCGGCCTTCGTATAAAACATGCAGTTGCCGCAATTCTGATCCTTGCCTGCTACGCCGGCTTTCGCCACTTTCAAAGCCGCAGGCACCTTTGCGGCATCGGAGCTGTACTTGAGCGTCACGGCGAGTGGCGCTTTCTCATCGACAAGTGGCAGGTCGGCGCCAGCTTTTTCGACCGGTTTCTTCGCGTCAGGCTTTTTCGCCTGCGCGAACGCGCTCGCGCCTGCGATTGCTCCACCGAGAACGAGACTCGATTTGAGCAGGAAACGGCGGCGGGAATCATTCATCGTGTCTTTCATCTGTGAGGCTCCTCGTAGGTAAGCCCTCACTCTACATCAATTCTTGCCATTCAGCTTGCCCTGGATGGGCCACGTCCGCGCCTTTGATGCAGCTTAGCCGAGCGCATGAGCTGCGCCGGTTCCTGCTGTCGCAGCTTCATGAAGTTCACACGGGCAGCCTCATACGCCTCCACATTGAGCCCACGTCGGAGGAGTTCCGCCGGGCTCATGCTGAGCCTGTCACCCGCCGGAGAAAAAACGACCGCATTCACGATCTGGGCATCTCCATCGCAGTCCATCTGGACCACGCGCACGAGCGAATCGAGTTCGAGCTCGTAGATTTCCAATGTCACTCGGGGTTCCTGCCACGCCATGGAGCCTCCTGGTGCTTGATGCGAACGTATCGGCGTCTGCTTTGCAAAAAAAAACAATCGACCGAACTATTTGCTCTCAGGCCAGAGGCGCGAGCGCAAGTCGCGAATTTTTGGGTGTTCCCTTGAAACCGGCCGGCCAGCCGTGTTACTTCCCGAGACAGCATCCCAGGTCAGGCGTCATCACAATGAGAACATTTTAGAGGAGTTCCGGATGAAATCCGTATCCAGTGCACTTTCGCGTTTGCTCGTTGCGATTCCACTGCTCGCCGCCACAGCCTCCGTCGCCCACGCGTCGGTTGTCGCCATTGTCGACTCAGGCGTCGACTACAAGCACCCGCGCCTCGCGGACCGCATGTGGAACAATCCCGGAGAAATTGCCGACAACGGCCTTGATGACGATGGCGATACGTTCATCGATGACGTCTACGGCTGGAATCTCGCCGAGTCGAACAACCAGGTCATCGACTACTCGTACCTCGGAAAATTTTCGCCCGACTGCACCAGGTTCTTCGAGATACAGCGCCGCGTCCTGCTCGGTCAGGCCACCGACGCAGACAAGGCCTGGGCGAAGTCAAAAACCGCCGATCCCAAGTTCCTCAAGCAGCTCCAGACCTTCGGAAATTTCGTGCACGGCACGCATGTGGCCGGCATCTCGGCCGGTGAAAATCCGGACGTTCGCATCATGGCGCTCAAGCTTCTGCCGACCGAAATAAAGCTGCCGTTCGGTGGGCAGGATGATGAGCTTTTCCGACCGACTCCTGCACCCAACCTCGGCGACTTTTTCAAGGACCTCGCCCTCAAAAAGCTTCTCTCCGAACTCGCCAAGGCGCAGGGAACCATCTTCGCGGGCGTGGGAAGTTATGTGAACGGGCAAAAGGCACAGGTCGCGAATCTCTCGCTCGGCACCAGCACGCAAGCCGCGGCCGCTATCGTAACGCCACTCCTCAAGCTCCTTGGCGGTGGAAGGACCGAGCCCACGGCAGAAGAGATCCGGAAGTACTCGGTGATCTTCGTGAATGCCATGGTGACCGAGACGGCAAAGATGGCGAAGACGTCTCCTGAGACGCTGTTTGTCATGGCCGCTGGCAACGACGGTTCGAACAATGACCTCCTCCCCGTTGCACCCGCAAACATGCGTGAGCCAAACAGCATCACGGTGGCGGCGACACTCGCCGACAAATCGCTCGCCGTGTTTTCCAACTACGGCGAAAAAATGGTCGACGTGGCCGCTCCTGGTGTGGGAATCCTGTCGAGCATTCCTGGCGGCGAAAGCATGTACCTCTCGGGCACAAGCCAGGCCGCTCCCTATGTTGCGATGGCCGCAGGCGCCGTGCTCGACGAGAACGCGTCGCTGTCGTCGTCAGAACTGCGCGAAGTCCTCATGGGAACCGTGGATGCCAAGGATTTTCTTGCCGGGAAAGTGCGCTCGGGCGGCATCGTGAACCGTGCGCGCGCAGTTTCGGCCGCGCGTTTCATGGCGGAAGGCAAGAGCCTCGCAGAAGCCGTGAAGCTCGCACGCGTCGCCGTGGCCGACACGCGTCACGAATCTCTCTCGACGTTCCGTTACGAGAAATTCGCTGCGCAGTTCGCGTTGCCACTGCCGTCCACCGTGCGGGTCGCTCCCGCGCAGTGATGCCATTGATGACGAACTCAGCGATGACTTGAAAATGTCCCTCGCTCTTCTGTTGGAGTGCCTGTAGCAAGGCCCCACACAACAGGAGACACCCTTCCATGCAAAAGTCCCTTCTCTCGCTCAGCTCCAGCCTCTGTGCCATCGCCCTTCTTTCCGCGTGTGGCGGCAGCAAAGGTGAAGGCGGTGACACCAACAGGTCACCACGCGACCTGCTCGGCGGCATGCAGAACGACATGAACGCAGCGGAATATGCCAGCAAGAAAAACGAGAACAGCAAGCTCGTGGGTGGAACCGTGAGCGGCCTTGGGGGCACCACGGGCGGCGCTCCGTCGGGCGGCGGTCGTACGGGCGAAAACGCGTCCAGCGTTCCTTCTCTCAACTCCACTGGACTTCATGCGGCCGAGCGCGCAGCCGTCGATAGCCTGCCTGGCGCAGCTCTCACATCGGTGTTTCGTTCCGTAAGCGCTTCCATGGCCTCTCCAGCCCCAGCGGCAAGGACCGTCCGCACTGCTCCTTCCCTAGGGAACACGGAGTGCGTCGCGGCGGCCCACAAGGTCGTTTTTCGCGATCAGGAGTGCTTTGAAACTCTGAAGTCGGGAGAGCAGAGCGCCAGCTGCAACGTCACTGTTTCACTCGACGACGCTCCTGCAATCAACGATGCGCGCCCAATTTCAACCAGCCTGGTCAGGCTCACTAGTGAAGACTGCGAAGCTGGCCTCTGCAAGGTGAAGGCGCTTGACGGCGACGTCGATGATTTCGGCAACAGCACCGACAACAAAACCTTTGACCTCAACCTGCTCACTGACTGCAAAGAAAAGACCTTTGGGCAGCCCGTACAGCCTGACCTCAAAGGCAACGAGCCCATTGCGAAAATCAACGTCAAGGCGCAGCCAGACACCACGGTCAGCACGGGTTTCCTGGATCCCACGGGCACGCTTGGCGGCTCCAGCTTGCCGGAACTTTTTGAGGGGCTGGATCTTGAATCCAATTCCTGCGACGGCGCGTTTGCGTCGTTCAACAAACTCTACGCTAGCACCTCAAGCTCCGTGAACGGCCTTTATGATCTCGTCGTGAGCGCAAAACCAGCGGACATCGCAGCCGGCTTTTCAGGCGAAGCAGAAACCGCATCGAGCGTCGCGGTCGCAAAGGTCGCAGGCTCCAAGCATGCGGTCGAGTATGCTATGACCCCCGCGTCGGACGCTGGCAAGTTCGGCCTCGAAATGAAGGGCACGCTTTTCGGAGGGGGCAGCAAAAAAGACAACCGCATCTACGCGGGCACCACGATGACCATGAAGCTTGACTTCGACAAGATGCAAAACGCAGTGGAAGCCACCATAAGTGCACATGCGGGCGCGGATGCAGATGCAGATGCAAAGGGACTCGACGATGCGGCCGAGAATGCAAAAGGCATGCTCGTGACGCAGACCTTCAACTCCGTGGCCCTCAGCGACCTTGGCGCGCGTAGCGTCACGCTCCTCAACTCCTTTGACATGACGGTCAATCCGACCAAAGGCAAGGCAGAGAAAGAAAGCAAAGTTAAAGGGCAGGCGGAAATCATTGTGAACGCAGGAGGCACACCCTCCATCTCGCAGCGCCTTGAAATGAATTTTCAGCATGAAGGCAAGACGGGAAACCGCTCGGTCGCCTTCAAGGTGGAACGCGTCGACGGATCGACACTCAAATTCACCGGAAGCGACCGCGGCCCCGATGAAGATGGCAAGATTCAGTCTGACTCAGGAAGCTTCCTGCTCGTGAAGAGCGCCTCCGGCTGCAAAGTGAAGCGCTGATTCACTCGGGATCCCAATACTGGTCGAGCCGCTCGCGTGTGTTCGACATCATCAACAGACGCCGGTCGGCATGCAGCGACCGGTTCACTGCGTTGGAAGAGAACGCGCTGGCGTCCCAGTGTCCGCCAATCCACTGCAGTGCTTCGAGCCCATCGGGCGTCTTGACGCGGCCAAGGCACGACAGAAAATCGTTGTAGCCGTGCGCGCCTCCTACGCCTTCAGGAGGCGATGCGTTTTCACCGGCGATGCACAGCGGGTAAAGCATGTTCGGATCGGGCGGCAGCGCTTCGAGCACGGTGAGGCGGTGAAGCCAGTACTCGTCCTGGCTGTAGAGGTAGCTGAGTTCAAACGGAAACCCATTGACGATCTGGTGCAGGCGCACCTGGTTGTCGGTCTGCATCTCCGGTGCATCAAGCAGGGCATCGTCGCGGGCGTCCAGATAACGTGCCTGGCCTGCCTGAAACTCATGCAGCTGCGAGTCGTCCCACTCAAAACACACCTGCACCACCACGTGCACCTCTTCGAGTGTGAGGCGTGCAGGCAGAAACACTTCGCGCCACACGGGCACCTGGGTTCCGGAGAGCTCCACGCGAACGCGCAGCACCGATCGAGGAGACACCTCGGTGGGAGTTCCCTCGTCCTTGTCACCTGCGGTGCCCGATGCGCCGGAGCGCTCGGTGGCATTGGAGACGACGCGCAGGAAGTGGCGGCGTGAATTCTGTTGGGGCGATCTCATGGCGGACTCCTTCTGGCAGGCGACCCTGGCACAGCTCGGCCGCGCATTCAACCAAAGTGGACCTGGCGGACCCTCGTGTGTGGTGACAGCCGACGACGGACCGACGACGGACCGACGACGGACCGACGACAGGCCGGGCGCCGAACGAGAGATCCTTGCGAACGCGCAGCCACCCATGACAGTTTTGCCAGCCTGGGGGTCTTGTGAGATGATCAGCGCCCACAATTTGATTCCGTGAGATCGAAGGGTTGCCGTGACGCTCGCCGCCAAATTGTTTCTCAAAGCCGTCGAAAGCTGCTTGCGTTTCCGGTCGGGCCTCGTGCGCTTTTTCCAAGGCAGGCGCGGCTTGCTCGTGCTCGAAGAGCGCACGCCGCTCCAGTGCTCAGCCGAGGAACGCGCCGTTGCTCAGCTTCCCTCACCCGATTTTTTTTCTGCACCCAGCCTCTTTGCCGGTGCACCCGACGAAGTCCTCGTACTCGTGCCATTCCGCGACC
>Ga0163152_10006741_pt1 | contig 12853 bp, 7 predicted proteins | sample OliLakLV19MP8IB2_FD_148635 | JGI IMG/M metagenome (GOLD analysis project Ga0163152, IMG submission 148635) | Freshwater microbial mat bacterial communities from Lake Vanda, McMurdo Dry Valleys, Antarctica - Oligotrophic Lake LV.19.MP8.IB-2 | ecosystem: Environmental > Aquatic > Freshwater > Lake... | reverse complement strand
CCCTGTGCGGTGTCCGCTCCGACGAACTGAAGGACTCGACACTCGTTGCGCCATGGAACGACAGTGGGTTCCAGCCCGCCGCTGGGCGCGACTCGGAACTCCACCTTCTGGGCCTGTCGTCTCAGTCGGGCGCTTCCATTGTCACGCCACGCGGCTGCCTCATCGTTCCCAAGCTGCGGCCTTTCGTTCTTGTGCATCTGCGTGAAAATGGGCGCGGCTTTGTGCTGCCTTCATCGACGCTGGAAAGTCGCCCCCGCCTGACGCGCGCGACGCTTGGCCCCATTGCGGATGTTCCGTTGGCACGGCGCTGCGGATTGGTGGAAACAGTGGAGGCATCCGCATGGCTTTCCCTCACAACGAGTGAAGGGCGTCCGCTTCTTGCCGAAGATCTGACTTTTGAAACGCTGGGTGCGACGCCCTCCAATGCAAAACGCGTCTCGCCGCTTGGCTGCGTTGCCCGCTCTGAGTTTTCTGCGGCGGCACCGCGACTGGTGACGCAGAAATCGACGCGGCTCGCGGCTTATCTCGGTCTGCAGGAAAGCAGCATGGCGAGTCTGCGTGTGGAGTCGGCGCTCGGGTCAGACTTTTTCCGCAGTTGCCATGTGAACCCCGACGACGATGTGCGTGCACTCCTTTCGCAGACCATCGCAGGCAGCGCTGATGCAAACCGCAAGGCGCAATTGCTTTCCGTTGTGGGAGCCGCACCAGCGGACATCATCACAGCCAATTTTTCCGTGTGCACCTCAGCAGGCAGCACTGATGGCTGCTCGCAATCTGCCTGGGAAGACATTTCTCGCTCTGCGAGCTCGCGTGCACTCAGGCGCGTGGGTGCCTGCATTCTCGCGCCGCCGAGCGATGGACGCGCGCTTACGAGCCTGCGGGTTTCGATGCAGGGCGGGCGTGCCTTCTTTGCCTTTCTTGAAAAACAATCAGCCCAGACAAATTCCATCTCTCCTGTGCGGATCATGGAAATTCCCTCGGCTGCGCGTTTCCGCGAAACAGTGCGGTTTGAAATCGGGCGCTGCCTCGTGGATCCCACAGGTCGTGTGCGCAACGTGCACGAAAAGCAGTCCTTCGATGCACGCTTTGTCGGAGGAGAAGTGGCCGGCATCGCGGGATCGTTCGTGCCATCAAAACTCATCTGGACGGCGCACGCCGCAAACGGCACGACACGTCAGAGCGCGTTTCCGCTCAATGAGCCCTTTGGCGCACTGCACTTTGAGTCCATTGGATTTCCGTTCGACACGACCTCGACCTCGGAGTGGGTCGATGCGCGGCTGGAAGTTCGCTTTCCCTCCGGTGAAACCGTTGTCCTGGAAGAGGCCGGCGGCTGCCGCCTGAGCCCCTGGCGCGCGTCGGTGGCCAAAGTGGATGTGGCCGAACGCAATCTTGGCGTCATGGCTCGTGGCAACGCACGCACGCTGGAAGAACTGGGCATCGATCGCACCGCTCCTGGCCTCAACGACGAGCGCATCCGTTACGCCTATGCCTTTGGCCCCACAGCACCTGACACAGGTGAACGCTGGTTCGCGGATGGCGCCTCGTGCCTTGCCGAAAAAGGCTGGAAGGAAGTCCGCGACGGCGCAGTTTCTTTCCTGGCCGCCGGCCGTTTTGGTCTTTCCATCCGCGCCTGCAATCCTGCCGGCGGCTCTGCCGCCCCCTGGACTTTCCGTGCCACAGTTTCCAGCTCCGTGCCCAATTTCGAACTTGCCTGGATCGATCCCCTCCAACTGGCTTCGGTGCCGACCATTGGTTCCTTTCGTGCGCCTGTTCCCTTTGAAGTGCGCGATTTGCGCGACGACGTTTTGCCGTGGGACGACCTTGCCGCAAGTGCGAGCTGTCAGGTCTTCATTGTCGATGGCTCACCCGTGAACAAACCCTCGCTGTCGTGTTCTCTCGAACCCGATCGCCGTCTGCGTGTCCTCAAAGGGCGGATAATGTTTGCCGTTCAGGGCTACACCGATCTCGATTTTCAACCTTGGGTCGGCCGCCGCCTGCGGGTCGTCGTTCGGGTTGGGACACAAGATGTCGACAGGCGAGAGCGTTTCCTGGAAGCCGAAATTCCACGCTACGTTTTGCAGGGGTACGTGCCCGTTGTCGACATCCTTCCCGACGCCGCACGGCGCATGGACATCTGCGGCACCGCGCGACGTGACGACGGCATGCAGTACGCGGTCATGGCCGACGGAGCCATCCTCCAACTCGCTCCCGGCTCCAAGCACTGGGAACCTTTTGCCACGATGAGTGGAAACATCGAAAGAGCTTTTACTCCATCGGACACAACCACGCGTTCCTGCGATGTATTGGACCTCACTCCGGGAAAAGACGGCAGCCTCTTCATCACCCCTGTACGCTGGCAGGACCACATCGGGTGGGAATTCCAACCGGTGATGTGTTCCTACACCGCAGGTTGTTCTCCCATATTCAAGAAAAAATCGTTCGAAGAAGACTTGCGCGCCTTCGCACGGAACAACGAAACTCTTGCGGCGTTGTCTTCCATTAGACACTCAGACTCGTCCAATGTCCGACTCGTAGCGCGAATTTCAGATCAAGACGAATTTGAGATTCCACTCCCTGACTTCGGTGGGGCAGTGACGGCTGAGCGGGATGAACTTTTTTTCAATCAGAACGTTCGTTGGTACTGAGGCTTTTTGGGCATTCGAAAATATATGACTTGGACACAAGGGAGTGGTCGGAGATGCCGTCTCTGCTCACGGATGGTGGCTGGCAAAACTGCCGAGCATGGCCCTCCGTCAAAGGCAGCGTTTGCAGCCACAATGGAATGGTCCGTACCTTAGTCAACGACACGGTCACAGAGTTCAAATTGCCGGACATTGACTCCGACGGGAGTGAAGATTACGCAATCGTTGCAGTCCGCCTCGAAGCGGATGGTGTTTTTGTGGCTTCGCTCGTGGACAACGACCTTTACGTTTCTCGCTTCGATGCCACGGGGCGTTTTGCCTGGAGACGCCGGCTTCTCACTTGGTCTCGCGGTCGACACTTGGACGAGCGAACGCGCCCATCGGTGTTTCAAGTCTTGGACGGAAAATTCTTTTTCCTGAACAATCGTTGCCAGGGATTTGCCTTCGACAGGGAAGGCCGCGATCTCCCCATGGCGATCCCATTCGGTCTCGCTTTTTCGTCGCTTTCTGAAGGCAGCGTGAAATGCGCTTCTCCCAGTGTACGTGGCGACGAACTGGTTTTTCACAGCACGGTCCACGGATTGCTTCACACTGCGCACAATCAGGCCGCCACCTGGATTGAAGTGCCACGCTTTATGGGACGCAATGCAGGGCATTACAACACGTTCAGCTCGAAGTTTCGACTCCGAAGAATGAGCGAAGGTTGGTTTGCCGACGGAATGATCAAAATCGACACCTTCGATGAGAGGAGTTTTTCGTTGACGCTGCCAACGGGGTGTCTCCAGGGTGATTTTGAAAACTTGACTATGTGCGCGGCCGATCTCGAAAATGTTCCTTGGCTGACGAAAGAGTCCAAGGAATTCATCTTCTATCAATACCCTGAATCACTGGCGCAACGCGTCGAGCGGAGTCACGACGGCAGGACAATATTCATGAACGAAAAATTTGTTGAGATTCCTGAAGGGAACGAGATCTTCTCTGCCCAAAATGGAATACTTTTTCAAACCCCAGACGGCCCCCTGCAGTTCCTAAGGGTTGGATCGAGTGGAGAGACAGAACGCAAGAACGTCTCAAATCCTGCCTCCGTGTGGAGAGACTTCGTTGATTCGGATCTGGAGCTGGAAAAGGCTGCGTTGGGACGAACGGCCATCGTGTGCGGACGCGGCGCCAAGTTCAATGAGTGTATCGCTTGGACTCAGGACGGACTTTTGGGCGATGACGGAGTATTGGGAAGCAGTTTTGATGCCGAAACGGCAAAGATGAAACTCATTCGATTCGTTTTCGTCGCGGGTTGGGAGGGCATCAGCGCAGCGGTCGAAACTGAACAGGGAATCAGCATCGGGAATTTTGTTTACAACGACCAGGGTCGGCTTCGCCTTGTCGAGCGCGTGACTGCCACGGGAGTCCCTGCTCATTTTCAAGAACTTCTGCACGGAAACTTGATGGCTGTTGGCGACACTGTGCTCTCAAGGGTCTCGGACGGTGTCTGGGAAGTGACACCACAAAAACAACCACGGAAGCGGAGCAAGATGCGAACGATGCCTGACGGATCCGACCTAGGCCAGATTTCCGATGCGAACCCACTGACGTCGCACTTTCAGAACGCCTTTGAACCCGCAAGCGAGTCGGAAGCGTTGAATACGCATATCTTCGTGCTGCCCCACTTCGCATACGATTGAGACAACGCACGTTCGGTGAATATCCTACCTGCCTACGCGCCGTCAGCACGCCGCCATTTTTCCGCCGAGAGTCGAGTAGACTCAATGCGAAGCCGGCACCGGAATTTGCAAGGAGCAGCCCATGGGACACCACACACGGCGCGACACGGTTTTGTTCCCTTGGCTCATGTTCGGCGCGGCTTTTGTACTGGGCCTGGCGGTGGCAGCGTGCAAGCAGCGCATCGACGCCAGCGCACCCCCACCCAAACCGGCAGGCGACACAAGTGCAGGTGCGCCCGGAGCAAAGCCACAGCCACCTTCGCAGCCAACACAAGCGATTTCGGTGCCAGTGCCGGTGCAGGTTCCGACTCAGCCAACGTCGACGCCTGCGCAGGACACGCCTACCCCGGGAAACACCCACGGACTCCCGGTGGTGACCGAAGAGTCGATCCGCGAGATCGCGTCGCCCTCGCCCAACAAAAGCGCGCGCACCACGTCCATCAAGCGCATCGTGCTGCACAACACCGAGAGCACATTGGCCAGCGCGCTCGCCACTCTCCGTTCTCCCGCGGGCGCGAATCGAGTCTCGGCGCACATTCTTGTGGGCAGGGATGGGGCGCTGCACCGGATTGTGCCAGATGCAGACAAAGCCTGGCACGCCACAGTGGCCAACGACGACGGCCTTGGACTTGAAATCGAGGCGGGAAAATTTGGGCGCGGCATGACACCCTTGCAGGAGGCCACCGTCATTGCTGTGGTCAGGCGGTGGATGCGCCTGCACAAAGTAACAGCTCAGAACATCACCATGCACCGACTCGCTGCGCCTGGCACCACCGACTGTGCCACGTTCATCTGGCCCGAAGGCAACGACAAGGCGTTCTTCAACTGGCGGCGCGATCGATTCGGATCCTGATGCCAAAATTTCCGACGATTGCGAATCACTTGTCGTCCGCGTTCCATTTCGCACGTGGCCCACAGCATGCGAGCATGGAATCACCGCACTCGTATTTGCGTTCCCGGAGAGTGCCTGTGGTTCCGCCTGAGAACGGACGAGAGTTGTGACACGATGAGAGGCGCTCAGGCGCTGGCACTGATGCCAGCTCTTTCCTCAGTCCACCAGATTGAAGTGCGCCGTGAAAATGTACGTCTCACCCACGAAGGCGGCGCAGTCGCGCGCGTTCACCGTGATGTTCACCTTGCTGAAACCCGCACCGACGTCTTCAATACGGTCGATGGCGACAACATCGTTTTCCTTGAGCAGACACCACTGGCCGGCCGCGAGAGCGCTTAGCTGTTTGGCCGCGCGACGCAGATGCGCTCCACCAAACGTGTTCCCTTTGGCCACGAGTTTCTTTGTTTTCGTGGGGTTCGTGTCGGGATCATTTGAGGCCGCCAGATTGAGCAGGCGCGACTGCTTGATGTTCAATTTCAAGCCGCCCTCATCCATAATCTTGTACTCAATGTCGATGCCGTAGGGCAACTTGTCGCCGACCGCGCGGCGCTCGGCCACCTGGATCTTCTGCAGGCGCTGCGTGGCAACTTTGAGCTGCGCGAGCAGGGGCTTCATGGCGTCTGTCACTTTGCCGGCAGAAGCGTTGAGAAACACATTTCCGATGTTTGAACGCCCTTGAACGGTGACCGTGGCCACATCGTCATCCAGGAAAGTGAACGACTCAGGCACTTCTCCCGCGAGCGGGTTCGTGACCGACGCCTCGCCTTTTTGCGCATTCACCCAGGTGCGAAAACGTCCACCGTCTTCCTGGCCCACCACCACACCGTTTGCCCACTCGTCGCTGAACGCGGGATTGAGCAGCACGGCGAGCGCCACGTCCTGGTGTTTCAGGCCGAAGAATTCGCGCTCCCAGAACGCGCGTCCAAGCCAAAGCGAAGCCATCACCGTGCCGAGCTTCTTCTTGAGTTTGTCGTCGCCGTCCGTGGCGTTCCATCCCGCCGACTCATAGAGGCCGGCGCCGTTGAACATCGGCAGGTCCTCGGAGTTGGTGGAAGAGCGCAAACGGATGCGCGGGATGCCGCCCAAAAACACGATGGCCCGCTTCACTTCCTGCACGGCTTCTTCCACGGCGGGAACTGATGAGGCCCCTTGGATGGAGAGGCGAATGGCATCGAGGCGCTTGTCTATTTCCTCGGGCGAAAGTGTTCCCTTGTTCTTCAGGAGATCGTCTATGAGTGCCTGAGCACCGGACTGCTGCGCGATGGCCTTGTAGAAATAAAAGCCCAGAGCGCCACCAGGACGAACGAGAGGAGCGCCGAGCTCTTTTTGAATGAGCGCGTAATTCGAGGCTTTCGAACCGACGACGGAAATGTGCGTTTCGGCCGGGGTCGACTTGGAAAATTCCACAGCCGTCTTGAGCGTGCTCACGATGGCTGGAACCTCAACGGCAAACGTCTTGCGTGCGTCCCAGAACACCTGCGCTTCTGCCGTCGAAATCTCGCGCACATCTACGCGGCCATCACCATTGGCCTGCACGCGCACGAGTTTTCCGACCTTGTCGACAAGCCCAGGAATGAGGTCAAGCTTCTGCGTCGAGACGTTGAACGTGCCGCGGTTTTTTGCGAGCAGGTTCACATGCGAGAGCGGCGTCTGCGGTTCGAGAGTAAAAATGCCTGACACCGGTGGAATGCGCTCGGGCATGTCTTCAAAGATGGCGATGTGGCGCGGCGTGAGGCGTTCTGTGCTGGCATCATCCCCGGTTTTTACAATCTTGAGATACCCTACGCCCACACCGGGATTGAGCACCGCAACGAGGCTCCCTCCCGCCGAGGCGATCATCTCATCCTCGGTGATGGTTGCCATACCTTTTGCATGGACCTCGCCGAGTCTGTCGATGTGCGGCCGGCGGAAGCTGCCTGGCGTCGTGTAAACCTGGATGAGAGGCTCGCCGTAGCCCTTCATGAGTTTTTCGCCCACCTGCGCCTTCACGAACATGAGCAGCGAGGCGAGTTCGTCGTGGGTGTCGCCGTATCTGTAGCGACGGATGTTGAGCACCCAGTTGTAAGACTTTCCTTTCCAGGAAAGCGGCGAGGCACGGAAATCGAATACGAGGAACGGCATATAATTGCGCGTCGCGGGAGTCTGCACTTCAGCAAAAAACATGTCCTGCGTGTAGGTGCTCCCGCGGCCAATGGCGTTTTTTGTGTAACCGAAGTGCCCGTCGAATTTCTTCGTGTCAATGATGTGCACCTGCGGTGTCGCGGACCGCACACCCGCAACGAGGCCTTCCCAGGTGAGCACCTTGTCGTGGCTTACGAAATGGTTTGCGACAATGGTCGCTTCGTCGAGTTTGCCCACCGCGGAACCGGTCCAGCCGAGCACATCCGCATTGAGGCGAAAGGCTTCCAGCCGGCTCGCCGCATTGTAGGCGCGCGAGCGACAGGCCACCACGCCCACGCCCATGACAAAGACAAAGGAACAGACAACAGCGGCGCGCAGCCACCATCGGATGAGAGAGGGGTGGGCAAGCATGCGGGCCTCCTTGGCCATCGAATTTCCATCGTTGCGGGTGGGATCGCAAACAAGGTAACATTTGATGCTTCGCCCCACAAATGCATCGCGAGAACCGAGGCCCTATGGCACCCCATCTGTTTCCACGTCGTCCTGGCTCCTCCGCGCTCCGATCAGATCTTCGGCGTCACTTTGCCATCGGCTTTTTCGTTGCGGGCGCACTCTTTCTCTCCGCTTGCACGAGCCGCGATTACAACCGCGAGAATGCCGACACACGCCCGAGCGCCGACTCTCAAGACAGCCCGCCACGCGTGGAATTCGCGCGGGAAGCACGCCGCGTCCTCGACGCCACAAAGGTCACGCGCTACTCGCATGACAACAACATCGACGAGAAAAAAGGTCGATACGAGGTGGATTGCTCAGGCTTCGTCGGTCACGTGCTCGAACGCGCTGCTCCAGAGGCATTCAATACGCTGCAAGTGAAGATAAAAAATGCCCGCAGCGGCAAGATGCGCCGTCTGCTCGCCCTGCATTTCGTGGAATTCCTCTCGGGCCTTGAGGACGACTCGCACACGAGCATCCGCTGGGAGGTGATCCCGAAGGTGGAGGACATCAAGGCGGGGGATATCGTGAGCTGGCTCATGCCGGAAGACATGGAATCGGTGAACACAGGACACGTGATGATTGCCTCGGGTGCCGCGAGGCAGAATCCCAAACGCGACGATGAATTCCTGGTGCCGATTTTTGATTCCACCAGCGAGCCGCACGGAAAGACCGACAAGCGTGCGAACGATGCACCCAATGGCGTGGGTGAGGGCGTCATAGGGCTCATCGCGAACCGCAAGGGAGCGCCCATCGCCTACCGCTGGGTGGGAGGTGCCTCAGCCGACCGCGAAACGACCATCAAGATAGGGCGCATCCTCACGCGTTGAGCGCCTCGGAAATATTTTTGACCACCAGCGCGGCGATGCGCAGCCCGATGGACGAAGCGGAGAGCGGCGCTCCTACATCTCTGTCTGAACAACGCAATTGCGCTGCGAGGCTGGTGACGCCCCTGCCCTGTAAACCACACGGGATGATGGTGGCGAAGGTGGCGAGCGAGTTCGTCACGTTGAACGCCAGTCCGTGCATGGTCACGCCATCCTTCACACGGATGCCCACGGCGCCAATCTTGTCGCGACCCACCCACACGCCAGGGTTCACCTCGTCGCGGCCCGAAGCGATCCCATACTCGGCACAGACGGCAATCATGGCGTCCTCGAGGCAACCAACGAAACGACGAACGCCGAGCTTCACGCCATCGAGTTTCACCACGGGATACACCACGGCTTGTCCGGGCTCGTGAACCGTCACCGACCCACCACGATCGATGTGGTGGTAATCAATCCCGCGCAAACGCAGATCACTCTCTGAAAGAACCATGTCCTGCGGCAAAAAGCGTTTTCCCATCGTCACGACGGGCGGGTGCTCCACCACGAAAACGACGCCCTCTCCGGGCGCCGCCTGTTTCGTCACAGTTGCATGCGTGTGTTGCTGAATGGCGAGCGCTTCGGCGTACCGCAGGGATCCCAGCGCACGCACTTCGATCATTGGATGGCTTCGCGCACACGCGCCGAGAGGAAGTCCATGCTCCACACCACCACGAAGATCAGGAATGCGATGGTTCCCACCTTGCTCCAGTTGGCGAGGCCCTGTTCCTGGATGAGCAGTCCGCCGATACCACCGCCGCCCACGAGGCCAATGATGGTGGCCATGCGCACGTTGATGTCCCAACGGTAGATGGTGAACGCGAGGTAGGGCAGCACGACCTGCGGGACGACCGCATACCATGCCGTGGCGATGCGATTGGCTCCGGTGGCCGCGAGCGCCTCCATTGGTCCATCGTCCACGCCTTCAATGGCTTCCGAATACTGCTTCACGAGGCTGGCGATGGAGTGGATCATCAGCGCGATGGAACCCGCGAAAGGACCGATTCCGATCCAGACCGCGAACAGGATGGCCCAGATAATAGGCTCGATGGAGCGTGTGACGTTGATATACACGCGCACGATAAGATACGCGGCGCGCATGATGCGGCTGTGGCGCGTGAGGTTGCGCGCGGCGAAGAACGCCAGAATAAAAGCGATGGGAACAGAGAAGAACGTGGCCATGAAGGCGAGGTAGATGGACTCCGACAGGCGCGTGAGCGCGAGGCCGTAGTACTCTGCGTCCGTGGGAACGCAGCCTTGGCCGAAGGGTGAAAGCGGCGACCAGCTCAGAGCTCCGCCAATGCCGTTGTACGCCGACACGCCCAGGTTGAGGAAACCCTGGATGCCGTCAAACAACGAAACACCGCCCACGTTTGCACCGACGCCAGGAAGGCCGCAGGAGATCTGCAGGAGCATGCGCCCTGCTCCCTGGAGCCCCTCCGCAGCGAACATCGAAGCGAGATCGACCTTCGTGAGGACCCAGCCTGTCACCACGGTGAGCAACAGAACGAGCAGTCCTTCCTTGCGCGCGTAAGACCAATGTTTGTCGATGCGGATGGAGTCTTCCGGATTGTTCACCTGCAGACGCGAGATGCTCGAGAGCCAGGTGCCCATACCTCGGCCCGTGGAGCCCACGAGTGCGCCGATGCCTGCTCCGGCCAGAAAACACCAGCCGAGCGCGGTCCAGGAGAATTCCGCGTAACGATCATAGCCGGCAAGGGCGAGCAGGCTCTTTGCCCATTCCACCGGTGGCTCGGCAAAAGCCAGATCCTCAACGCGTGGCAGCAGGATGCCCCAGTACACGATGCGCGCAAGCACCACCGCGATGTAGCCCCATGTGAGAACCTCCACCAGGAAACCGGTGAGCTCACGTTTTTTGCGCTCATGCGGGATGAGCGGAACGAAGTGCGGAATTTTCATGATCAGTGGATCTCCACTTCTTTCGCCTGCTCGCCGTAAATATCCTTGAACCACTGAGGTGTGATGTCGGTGGGTTTGCCTTCAAACACCTTTTCGCCACCACGCAGCGCCACCACATCGGTGGAATAGTCGCGCACGAGACTGAGGAAGTGCAGGTTGCACACCACTGTGACGCCGTGCTCTTCGTTGAGCATCTTGAGGTAGTTCATCACCGAGTTGCTGGTGCTCGGATCAAGCGACGCCACGGGCTCATCCGCGAGCAGGAGCTTCGGTTTCTGCATGATGGTGCGCGCGATGGCCACACGCTGTTGCTGCCCGCCCGAGAGGCCGTCGGCACGCACCAGGGCCTTGTCGGCGATGCCCACCATATTGAGCGCGGCGTAAGCTTCTTCCACCCACTCTTTGGGCCAGCGCGAGAACACGCCACCAAAAGGCAGCGCGCCCCATTCGCCCAGCCGTCCCGCGAGGACGTTGGTGAGCACATCGCGCCGTTTGATGAGGTTGAACTGCTGGAAGACCATGCCGATGTGCTGACGCGCATGGCGGAGCTCGTCCTCACCCACGTGGGTGATGTCGTTGCCGTCAAAGATCACCTTCCCCGAGGTGGGTTGATGCAGGCGGTTGACGCAGCGCAGCATCGTGCTCTTTCCAGAGCCCGACAGACCGATGACCGCGAGAAACGAGCCCTTCTTGACGTTGAACGAAACGCCTTTCAGCGCACGTGTTCCGTTGGGGTAAACCTTCACGATGTCGTGCAGCTCGACCATATTGGCGGGAGCGGTGTTCACGGCATTTCCTCATTGTTTGCGGAGGATTGGCATTTGCCCAAGGACCCAGGCCAACCGTACGTAGATCAAGGCACGGCAAAACGCCAGCAGCAATCGCAGGGAGACGCAAAGCCAGGCCGGATGGAGGCGCGTGTCGGAACGTCAATGTGCTCGCGATCTCCGGGCACTGCGCGCCGCAAAATGGGCATATTGTATGGGCCCGAACGATTTTCAAAAGATGAGGCTCAGCATGCTCCACAGAAGGCTCCCTGGTACTTTCGGCCTGGCGGTGATCTGGTGGTGCATCGAATCGGCGCGCGACGCGCTCCCTTAAAACATCTCCATACCATCCACGGGCGTGGGGAGTTTCGAGACCTCGCGCAGCACAAGCCCCTTGCCACCTGCATCATACAGGCGATGGTACATGTCCATGTTCAGCAAGACTTTGCCAACGTAGGAACGGGTCTGCTCGTACGGAATGTTTTCCACGAACTCGTCGAGCGAGAAATGCGAGGTCTGTTTGAGCCAGCGATCGACAGCTTCGGGCCCAGCGTTGTATGCGGCAATCGCGAGCACGAGATTGCCGCGGTAGTAGGTCGTGAGGCGTTTGAGGTACCACGCGCCGAATGCGATGTTCACATACGGCTTGTTCAGGTCGGACGCGTTGAAGTTTTCGACCTGAAGCAGACGCGCGATACGGTGACCGGTGTAGGGCATGATCTGCATGAGGCCCCGCGCCCCCACCCCGCTGAGCGCCTGCATGTCGTAATTTGACTCCGCGCGCATGATTCCGAGCACAAGGAAAGGATCCATGTCGAGTTCCTTCGCCACCGCGTGCACCACGTCACGGTAGGCGAGCGGGAACGAGAGCTGCCACAGCTCGTCGTTTTCGTTGAGAGACGATGCGAGCGCATCGTCTTGCGAAGGAATGGCGCGCAGGTCTGAGATGAGCCGGCGTGGAAAAAGGCTCGCTGACTTGAAATCCTGAGCGTGGAAGGCGATGCGCGAGAGTTCGCGGACGTTGCTCGCGTCCCGCTCCTTTCGGAGCTGCGCCGTGACGTCGACCCGCGCGAACTCCCGAAGTCCCACATCCACCATGACGCGCAGTCTTGCGTACGCATCCTCATTTCCGACTCGGACGATGGAATGCGCGGCATTCGTAAAGCCTTGGGCTCCACCTTCGCCTCCGGCCGCGCGCGCCGCGAGCCGTACGCCCGCACCTGCCCTGCCGCTTTCGCCGAAGTTCAGGCCCACGAGCCGCCAGCGCGCGAACAATGCGTAGTGAGTGTCGTTCGCGCCTTTCGACAGGCCGTCGAAAAGCACGCGCGCGGCGTCGGCCTTGCCCTGGCGCTCGAGGTCACGCGCGCGCCAGTAGTCAAGCCGCACGCGCGTGTCGGCAGGCAGCCGGCGGGCGGTCCCTGCCAAAGCTGTTTCC
>Ga0163152_10006737_pt1 | contig 12855 bp, 10 predicted proteins | sample OliLakLV19MP8IB2_FD_148635 | JGI IMG/M metagenome (GOLD analysis project Ga0163152, IMG submission 148635) | Freshwater microbial mat bacterial communities from Lake Vanda, McMurdo Dry Valleys, Antarctica - Oligotrophic Lake LV.19.MP8.IB-2 | ecosystem: Environmental > Aquatic > Freshwater >... | reverse complement strand
GAACAAATCCTATCAAATCTCGCCGCGGCCCGGTCCAGTCCGGCGCCGCGCAGCTGGGAGCTGGCTCACCAACTCATTGCTGACGCCTGCCGCTTCCGCCACCCGCGGCAAGAAACTCGTCGTCTTGGTGGGCACGAAGTAGGCGTTGGGGATGGCCGTGTGGCGAGCCGATACCGGCCAGCGGCGAACGACCCTGCGAAAAAGACTTCAAGCGACGTAGCCGTATTTCCAAGCGAAAAGCGCGACCTGCCGAACACTCTTCGAACTAACCTGGGGAGAGCCGAGCGGTTATTGAACGCAGAGCCGACCGAAGGTAGTTCGGTCTCGAGCGAGCGCCGAAACAGCGCGGTGGTCTCGCGAACGCGTGCTGGCAATCAGTCCCTCGTAAACTTTAGCGCTTTCGACGTCTAGCCGACGACACCAACCCACTTCCTAGAAACTATCGCGCACTGGCCGAGGTACTTGTCCGTGGCGCATCCTGCTTCGGTCCGACTCCTTGTTGCGGCTATTGCTTGTGGCGAAGCTGCTTCGGTGAAATCGACCGGCAACGCCGTGCCCACTCGGCCTTTGATCGCGGGCGATGTGACCGACGCGCGCAAATGTCACCAAACTCTGCACCGTCCGGCGCCCCGAAAAACGGTCCTTTTCTCGGAGTACGAGAAAAGGGATGCCTTTGTGACACAGCCGAGGGTGCAGATGCGGCTGCGCAACGAAGAAGCCCCGCCAGACCAGATTGGCCGGACGGGGCTTGTGTGGTGACTATCAACCTGGTCTGGCGCAACATCAGGCCCGTCGATTCTTCTTCCGCCAGGCGACGAAGCCAAGGCCCAAGATGCCTAACGCGCCCAACACGAACGTACTCGGCTCGGGGACCGACTCCAGGTGCATGGCGCTCGAAGCGGGAATCCAGCTCTGACCCCCGTCTACGCTAAGTTCTGTGAAGATGTCAAAGAAGCTGTCGATCAAGAAATGGCCTGGCAACGTCGGGCTTTCCCGAATCGCCGTATGGCCGACCGATGCCTTCGAGGGACTTTCGCGGAGCATGACCTCTCGCGGCGAAGGAAGTGTCGGACTTTCCCGGAGCGTTACGCTCAAGGACTCCCAGTCGATTTCAACGCCGTCCTGGCCCGAGCTACCAATATTATGGAGACTCAGGCTCCCAGAGCCGACTCCACTACCACTGAAAGGACCGCCGTCGAGGCCATCCAGTTCAAGCTCGACGAAGATGTCGAAAAACGATTCGACGGATTGACCGGGGGCAGGCGGCGATATCCCACCCGTCGGATTCGACAGTCTTGTTTTGACGGTCGAGACTTTTGGCAAGCCGATCGACGTAATCCATTCGGTCTTGAGGCCGGCCGTCTCGACTAAGGTCTCGTCTGGGTTGAGAATCACGTCGGTGTCCGAGATATAGATCGCCCCCTGAGCGACTGTGGCCCAGGCTGCCACCAGAACGGTTGCGCAGAAAGACAGAAATCTCCGCTTGGGTATCATTAGCGGTCCCTCCAAAAAGAAGTTTGACGCAAACCGACAATTCCCATTTGGGTGGAGCCTGGAACCGATCCAGTCTCGCGATGGCCGCAATTCTAACAACGCGCCTCCCCCCCGCGTCTAGCGCGTGGTGGGAGTTTTGACATTTTCTCGGCACTCGCCAACGGTTCGTTTTCTGGCAGCGCGTCGAACAACATGCGGCGCCGGAAAGGCCGCCGACATAGAGTGCAATAAACTCGTCTCACCAATCAACGCGCCGAGAACGCGTTATAAGTGAGCATTCTGAGACGGTTGGACCATCGAACCAAATGCACGCGTCGGTCCGACCCCCTCGACGCACCGAGCCTGTGCCACGAAGCTGCTTCGGTGAAATCGACCGGCCATGCTGTGCCCACTCGGCCTTTGATCGCGGGCGATGTTACCGACGCATCCGACACTGTAAATTCAAAAAGAACGGCAAAAGCAGCAGTCAAATTGTCCACGCCTAACGCTTGGCGAGCCAGATCGTGTGTTGGGTTCCCTTGCGGGGTGCGTGTGCGTGAACACGAACCTCGTCCACCGCGAGGCCCGCGCGGCGCAGACGCTCCGCGAACGCCGGATTGGTGCGGGCTGACCACACAGCCAACACGCCCGCGGGCCGCAGTGCATTGCAGGCTGCGTGCAGGCCGGCCTGCGAGTAGAGCCAGTTGTTCTCGTCCTGCGTAATGCCGTCGGGGCCATTGTCCACGTCGAGCAGAATCGCGTCGTAGGCCTGGTGAGAGGTTTTGAGAATCTCGGCGACGTCCACTTCGCGTACTGTAACCCGGGGATCATCTAGCGGACGGCCCGCCAGGTCGGCAAGCGGTCCTCGATTCCAGGCCACGACGGCCGGCACCAATTCCGCCACCACGATACTGTCGATTTGAGAACCGTCCACGGGAAAGCGGTCAGGCACAAGTTGCTCCCTCGACGATCGCGGCGGTGGCGTCCCTCGCAACGGAGTCAGACCCTGACGGTTGTCGAGACTTCGCAACGCCGACGCCGTGGTATATCCCATTCCCAGGCCTCCTACGAGCAGCCGGCGACCGTGGCCGGCGGCGACTCGGGCACAGGTCAGTTCGGCCAGGGCATCTTCCGAAGCGTGGGCACGGCTATTCATCAGTTCGTAGCGCTCGACCCGAATCGAAAATTCCTTTCCGCGCCGATAGAGGCAAAGCTCTCCGCGATTTCGCGGAATCGGTGCGCTATCGACTAGCTCCCAGGGAATCATAATGGGGCAAGGGTTCGGGGAAAATCGGTGATCGCTTGTTCAAACCGCGTCGGTCCGACACCTCGACGCGGCTACAGTTGGCAACGGTCCTTCTTCGGGAAATCGACCGGCCAGGCTGTGTCGAGTCGGCTTTGGATTGCGGGCGATGTGACCGACGCGCGTAAGTGCCTCGGAATCAGTACTGGGCCGAATCTCGAATAACGGTCGGTTCTTGCGACTCAAGGAGACGGTCAGGTCTTTTGGGCGGAATTGGGGCATCGTGCCGACGCTAATTTGAGCTCACCGGATTACGGTATCATAGCGGGATAACGACCAATGCCATCTGCCGTACGCCTTCTGCAGTGCGCGGCGACATTCGCGGCCGGAGAACACCATGACAGGTCGACTGCATCGACACGGCGGCGTTTCCACCTTAATCCTGCTGTTGCTCCTGCCGCTGATGGACGACAAATCGGCTCGCGGGGATACAGCTGGCTCTCCGTCCGTGGTGCGCGGAGAACATCAACTTTTCTTTGATGACCTTGGGATCGAAAAAACCCAGGGAATCCTCAGGAATCTTCGGCCTGCATTGCGATATCCGAACAATCCGGTACTCACGGCCGATCAGCCTTGGGAGCACTATTGTTCGCAGTATGGAACCGTCCTCTATGACGAAAAGGCGAAGTTATTTCGCATGTGGTATTTGACGATACCACGCGACAGGGGATTAAGGACTCTCGATATCGGCCACGGTCGCATGCGAGCCCCGCACACGACGCTAGTTGGCTATGCTGAGTCACCCGACGGGCTGCATTGGACCAAGCCCAACCTCGGACGGTTCTCATTCGATGGCAATGACCAGAACAATTTGCTGACATTGGGAGTCGACAATTGCGAGGGATTGTCGGTGCTCTATGAGCCCCAAGACCCAGACCCAACGCGATGCTACAAGGCCATCTACTGGGACCACGGCTCTGGGGGATACGAAGAGCGCGATGGCAAGCCCTTTAGCAAAGACGGTCCTCGTGACGGATTGTACGCCGCAACATCGGCCGACGGCATCCACTGGGAGAGTGTCGCCAATGGCCCAGTCATTGCAAAGTATTGTGACACACAGCAGAACCTCGTCTTCGATCCGCGGCTGAAACGCTACGTTGCCTTCAGTCGTTTCGGAATGGGCCGCGTACTCGCTCGAAGTGAAAGCGCCGACCTGGTGCATTGGTCAGAACCCGCGATCGTACTCCAATGTGACGCGCAGGATGGCCCCGGAGCGCTGATCTATGGTGCTGCGATCGATATTTATGAGGGAGTGTATCTGGCAATGCTCGCCATTTACCACGAAGGAACCGACGCCACGATTGACACTCAACTGGCCACCAGTCGCGATGGAGTCCATTGGACGCGTGTTGCCGAGCGCCGTGTCTGGCTTCCGCTTGGCGATGCCGAATCATGGGAGGGCGGAATGGTTCGGACCGCTCCGCATGTGATTCATCACGGCGACAAACTGTTCGTCTTTTACGGCGGAGTGCACGGCGCTCATAATCGGCCCGGTCATCCCGCGGTTGTTCGCAAACACCGCGGCGCAATCGGCCTCATCGTCGCGCAGCGCGATCGTTTCGTATCGTTGGACTCGGCGGACGAAGGCTGGATCCTCACGAAGCCATTTCGATTTCCAGCCGGCTTGTTACATCTCAACTTGGAGGCACAATCCGGTGAGTGCCGCGTCGAGCTGTGCGACGACGAGTCCCCAAAAGTCCTGGCTCGTTCATTGCCGATTACCGGAGACGAACTCGATGCTGCCGTCGAGTGGGATGCTGACAGTGCGGTGGCCTCGCACGGCAAGGCAGTTCGTCTGCGTTTTCAATTGCGCCAGGCGAAGCTGTTTTCCTATTGGTTTGACGAGAATTGATCTGTGGATTTCGCCGCCCTGGCGAGGCATTCTTCCGAGACACTACATCGCCTTCCCGGACGCTAAGACTCCCTCCGTCAACGTGAGTAATAAAGTAGGCAGAGAGAACCATCCGAAAATGGTTCCTTTGCCGGCACTCGTCACCGCAAAGTCGTGAGACCATCAAACCGTCGGGAAACGATGCCTGTAAACTCATGTCGGCAATCAAAGTGCCGAGAACTCGTCGAGAGCGCGGAAAGTGACACTCCGTTCGGCTCTCGCGACGGCCATTTCGTGCCGTCTCTTTCCGTGCACCGGTCCGACACCTCGACGCACCGAGCCTGGGCAACAAAGCTGCTTCGGTGAAATCGACCGATAGGACCTGAGGGTTCGCCTTAGAGTCTGGAACAAAGCCGCAAGGAGGACCGCTCAAGATGCAACTCCCCCAGGAACCGCCGTCAGTCCTACGGCGCCCGACCGCCACAAAGAGCTGGCCGATGTCGAACCAGTGCGGAACTTCCAGGTGGTCGCCAACAATCGATTGGGAGCACAACCGTTCGCGGTCGTGAGAGCCAACAACCGTGAGCAGGTCGAAGGCCCGCGCGAGCCAGCGCATAAAAAAGGCTGGTCGACGGGGCAGTAACCGACCAGCCCAACGCCTCGGCACAAAGGCCGGGGCATCTGCGATCAGCGTACTGATCTCGCCCATGTGTGCAAGACTTCAGGCGTTGTGTCTCTGGGGCAAGCCCAAGCGAGGCCATGTGTTACGACGAGTTTTGGCTGTAGCAGCTAATACCAACCCGCCGACCCCGGCGAGTACAAACGCCGATGGTTCGGGCACTAAGGCTAGTCGCGAGACGTCCGCAGCGCCGGCACTGAAGTGATCCGCCCAGAGCAGGTAGTCGAGGCCATCCACGATCCCGTCGTGATTGAAGTCCCCCTGCGACCAGTTGCCCGAGCCGCCTGATGCACCGAAGTTGTCGGCCCAGGCGGTGTAGTCGAGGCCGTCCACTGAGTCATCCAAGTTCGCGTCCCCGGCGTGCCGATCGAGCACAGCATTCAGAACCGTCTCGGCTAGCCAGACATAGCCGGCCTGATTTGCGCCGTAGAGGTGAATGCCGTCGGCGTACCAAGCTTGCCAGCCGGGCTGCTGCTGGATCAATGCGCGAATGTCGAGCAAGTGAACTGGTGCGCCGGTGCCTTGCCAATTAGCCGCTTGCTCGCGAAGCCACGGCGCCATCGTCGATTCGATGAAGGCATCCGCTGCGGCGTACTGCGGTGCCAAGAGCGGTATCGGCGTGGCGATGAAGATGTCAGGTCGTTTGCCCCCGGGCGTCACGGCGGTCGCGAGGTATTCAAACACGCCGGCCATCTTGCTTTGATAAGTCGGCCAGGCCAGATAGTTCCCAGCCGCGGCCTGAATGGCATCATTGGTGCCCAGCATCACGATCACCGCGTCGGGTTCTGGGTTGTTCTCGATCACCGAGCCGTAGGTCCATGGCGCACCGAACCCATAGACCGGACCATTGATCGCCTCGTCGGCCTGGTTGTGGAATGCCGGCTCTGGCTTGTGATTTGTATCAAACTGATCCCCGACGTAGAGCGGCGCCGTGGCACCGCCAGAAGCAATCGAGTAGCCGGTGCCCGAAATGCCTTGGGCCTGCATGGCCAAGGTCAGTCGAACCGGTGCATAGCCTGTGGTGTTCGAGTCGCCGGTCGCCACGATGTTGAAGCTGCCGGCGTAAGCGGCGTTGGCGATCGCCAAACAGCCGCACAAAGCGCAATGTGCGCGCATCATCTCTGTACCCCTATGGTCTGATGTAAGCGACGGCTGCGTGAGGGTCTGCCCCTGGCACGCGCACAGCGCACCTGTGAGGTGCACGAATGCCCCTAGCCGTCGTGGCGGCGGCTTATGGCCGTCGCGGATGTGAAGTCAACGCTACGAAGAGGTCGCGACAGCAGTGGGTCAGCCGCGCCGAAAATGGAGACCAAGAAAGTGGAAACACGTCGCGAGACGCAGCGACGGCGAACTTCACGCAAAATCAGTCGGTGACTGACCCAGCGCTGTCAGTGGCGCGCGTTAGACTCCCGCCGCTTACCTCGAAGTCGGGAACAGCGGGGGCAGTTCATGCGGCCACAGAAACCGTCGGCCAACGGCCAACAGCGCGCCGATGCGCAGCGCCGGACTCGCCAGACCCAGCGGCTGGCCCGCGTCCTGCGGGTGCTGCTGCTCATCCAGAGCCCGCGACGACGGGATGCCCGAGAGATCGCCGCCGAACTGGGCTGTTCCGAGCGAACGGTCTACCGCGATCTGCAAGTGCTGATGGCTGCCGGCGTGCCGGTCTACTTCGACGAGCGGGATCGTTGCTATCGGGTGCGCAGAAGCTGGCGACTGGCGGCCATGAGTCCTGCCGAGCTCCCATGAATGACGGTCAGAAAAGCCGAAACCCAACGCTCTAAGGAAAACCGCAAGCCACCCGCGTGACACCCTGCCACCGGGCGAGTATTTTGGCTGGGTGCCTGCGGGCCATCACCCGTTGGCACATCACTGACCCACTGTTGTCAGCACCGGCAGGTATCCTGGTGCCGGCGGAGCAGGAACTTGTTGGGCTCGTTGACGGACGAAGGAACCGTGCCGTCGCCGAGTTGAAGGGGCAATCTCGATGGCGATCGAAGTCGAAGCAGTCGGCGAGTCGCACTCCGCGAAGTCGCAGCCCGGCAAAACCCGGCCTCAGAACGGCCAACGGGCAGATGCCGATCGCCGTGCACGGCAAAACGAACGACTGGCTCGGGTGCTGCGCATTCTGCAGTTGGTGCAGGGACGCGGACGCTGGACGGCCCGTGGCTTGGCGGCAGAGTTGGCCTGCTCGGAGCGCACGGTCTATCGCGACCTGCAAGTGCTCGAAGTGGCCGGCATTCCCTGGTACTTCGATGACCAGGAAGAAAGCTACCGTGTGCGGCCCGGTTGGCAGTTCCCGGTGCTGAACCCGACCGCTGAGGAAGTCCTCGGGCAGGTTACCGCAGCGTTGGTCTCGGCGGCACCCGGACTGCAGATCAACGCCGGCGGCAAACCGATGACGCGCAAACTCGCCGCCTCCTCGTCGGCCGACGTCGGGCGATTGATCGACGACGCCGGGCAGCTATTGGCAGTACTCGACCTGAAGCTGGCCGATCACAGCCGGCACCAGGACGTCATTCGCGCCATCCAATGGGCGCTGCTGCAGCGCAAGCAACTGCGTGGGCAGTACGTCAGCCCGTACAAGGCCAAGCCGATCGAGCTGACCTTGCATCCGTATCGGCTGTGCTTGGCGCAGCAAGCCTGGTACCTGATTGCCCGCGAGCAGGGGCTGGACGCGCCGCACATCTATCGTGTGGCCAGGTTTTCGTCGCTCGAAGAAAGCAATGCGCCCGCCGAGCCAATCGACGGTTTCGACCTACACGCGTACCTCGGCAACGCCTGGGGCGTTTTTCGCGGCGGCGAGACCTACGAAGTTGAGATTCTGGTCACTCCCGAGGCCGCGCCGTTGGTTGTCGAAACGCGCTGGCACGCCACGCAGCGAGCCAAGCAGCATGCCGACGGCAGCGTGACGCTGTCGTTTCAGGTCGACGGGCTCGACGAGATCCTGTGGTGGTTCCTGGGCTGGGCAGGCCGCGCGAGAGTGGTGAAGCCACTGGAGCTGCGGCAGATGGTGCAGGAGCAATTAAGGGTGGCGTTGGAGCTGAATGGCGAAGAAGCTGATGGTGATGGCTTAGAGCATGTGCCGGGAATGCGAACTTAGCATGTCTCGCGTACAACAACGATCATTCGCTCTACCGCTCCAGGAATCGGCGACCTCGCACGGATCTGATGGTCAAGGGCTTTGCTCATGGGTTTTTCCACGACGGTGGTCTCGTTGCCAAGGCTGCTAAAGTTGCCTTCCCCCATCCGTTTGACGAAATTGCGTTCGAGCGGTACATCGACGTGGGCCTTTTGTCTGGCAACTGGTGGACGGGCGAGCGACGGTGGGAACTGGTCGTCGAAGTTGAAAACGATTGGGGAGAGCTGCTCGGCACGCTGCGCGATCTTCTAAACCTCCAGGCGCGCTACAAATGGGCGGTGTTCTATCAGCGAGACCCCCCTGCTGAAACGGCCGCACTCGCTGAGGCGGTGCAAAAAGTGCGAGAGTTGTTCAACAGAGACGGATTCGTCGAAAGTCCGAATACCGCGTACGAGATCCTCGTGTTGCCGGATTCATTGTTGCCAAAGGGCCATTAGGTGCGAAGGCGATTGAAATGTGCTTTCGAGCGGACTGCCCCATCGACGGCGCTGTGGCGACGTCGGTCCAAATTTAATTGTGCCTTTTGAATGATCCTATTTCCAAGTTGATTACTGCGCGTCAGCGACAACCGGCTAGCGCGTGTCCATCGAATCTAGGGATCGCGTAACGATCTTTTTGCACACGCCATATCGGGAACAGATTGATGCATTCGGACCGGAACCGAGGAGGTACCGCGACTCTATGTTGCCATTTCTGACGGCGTACGATCCCTTGGGCCGAAGTTCGGGGAGTATCGATCCACTGGGGGCGCTCCAGACGTACGGCTTGCTGGCCGACATGCTGTTGCCGGGAATCACGACGATCACAACCCGGTCACGATACCTGTCGATGCTTTGTGCCGCGCTGGACAATGTCGAGCGGCAGTTCGGAGTGGTGCCAGGGAGTGCCGGGCTGGCGATACGCCGAAAGGCGATCGAGCCGTTCGAGCGACTTTGGGCACTCGCCTGCGTCGCGGCGAGAGAATTAAGTAGCGCACTTGCCGCCGATGGACTGCGCGGCATCACTTACGCGGAAAAAGCCTATCGGCAATTCGAGCAGAACGGCAGAAAAGTCGGTGTCGACTTCAAGCTGCTGAAGTATCAGGGCCGCACTGGCGCGGTAGGTACTTACTGGACTGCCCTAGCCGGTGGCGATTTGATCCACAGCGACACCGGCGGTTTGTCGTTCGAAGGAAGCGAACTCGCGCGCGAGTTTCCCTCGCCGCCGTTGACCTTCAAGGATTGGCAACGACTGGCCGATGCCACGCTGGCGCACCGCGTTTCAATGGCGTGGGAGGACTTCATCGAGTGGGCGGAGGTGTGCCATCTAGTGGCTGCCTCGCCGGCTGAACGTGTGCATCTCGCTGATGCCTTGACCGCGAGTGATCGCCGGGAGTGCGTGGCTAGCGCGTTGATAAAGATGGCTAGTGGGACGGGAGTGCCTGATAAATGGGACATCTCGTCGTTGAAACGGTTGCGTCGCGAACTCGCGGGGCTTCCGAGGGGGATGGAGCTTGGATTGACAACACTGGTGGATGCCGTGGTCACGACGGAGTGCTTTCACGAAGCGGTCCTGACGGGATTTCAGCATCTTCTGTGGTGGGGGACTCAGGAGGCCAACGAGTCGATCGACGGGTTATTGTGCCAGCAGCAGTTTCAAGAGGCAGCCGAGCGATGTCAGTCAACTGCGCATGCGATGTGCGCATTTCGCGAAGCGTGTGACGATTTACGGGTGACAGAAGCCATGAACGGTCTCGCTGGCTTCGCGCATGCGGTCGCGCATGCGTCTTCCGCGCGGGTGGTCGTCGACGAGATTCTGCGTCGCCACCATCAAGTGCAATCGGGAAAGGTGGACGGCGGAGCGCCTAAACGGGACTGGATTACCTTCGATGGGGGCAAGCTCTTGCGCCCCTCGCCGAGGTTCCAACGTCACGAGCAGCCACAGGCCGCACGTGGAAAGTCAATGACGCACCCCTATCGGCTGGAATCGTTCGTGCACATGCTGCGAGAAAACGACAAGTTGCCGCAATCAACGAACCAAGTGGCTTGAAGTGACCAATGGATAAGAGCCAACGCCTGCTTGACTACTACCTGCCTCCCTCCGAAGGGTTCGTCCTTGAGTCCTTGGTGGCGACGACCTATCAGGTTGACTTCGAATTCCTCGAAGAGGAACTGCTAGCGGCGGTGTTGGGGGTGCGCTCACCAAGCAGTCGAGTGAAGGCGTTTCGCTGTGAGCTAGAACGGCGACTCCAGAAGACGGAAGTGAGCGTTCTGTATGATTTGCGAGGCTGTCCTCGTCTGGCGCGCTTATCGCCTCGCATCGATCCCATTCCGATCGTGGAGCGGAAGCTGCATTCCAAGATCAGCCTGCTGATGTGGGTTCGCCAGGCAAACGATCTTCAGCAGCCGCCGGACTGCAGAATGCGACTGGTTGTCGGGTCGGCAAACCTGACTCGACAAGGTTTTCGAGAGAATTATGAATGTGTCGCGGCGCTAGACTTCGGTGGCCGCGGCGCCGCGCCGCGATCATTGCTCGCCGCGGCGATTCGACTCGTTAGACGAATTGCGGAAGAGGCGGACAGTCCTCAACTGAGACGGCAGCTTCAGAGATTCGAGAGTGAGACGGCGCGCCTGGACGAGGGAGGGGCCGCCGCCGACGACCCGACTGATATCGTTGATGCCGATCAGGTTCTTCCTACGATTCGGGCGCGCTGGAGTGAGTTGACCGCGGATCCGCCGACAGCATTGACGATTGTCTCCCCCTTCTGGCCTGAAGGCGCAACCGCCGCGAGTGCATTGTTGGATGTCGTAAACGGCCTTCAGGCGCCAGGTCACATTGAATTGGCATGCAGGTCTGCTTTGAGCCCCGACGGCAAGACGTGGCTTCCAGAGTTCGAAGCAGGGATGGCGACCGCCGTACGCCAGCAGCTTTCGGGGCGGCTGTTCCTGCGCCCCGCGTTACCGAACATTGGATCGGTGGAAGTGGATAGCTCAGTCGACGACGGTGATGAAACGGAGGATGCCACGCTTGAACAGGCGTCATCGAATTTGAGCAAAAGCGAAGTCTGTCGGGCACTGCACGCGAAGATGATTCTCTTGGATGGTCCGGCGGGCAGTGTCCTCTACACAGGCTCAGCGAATTGCACACGGCGTGGACTTTCGCTGGGGGGGCCGACCAATTGGGAGGCCGGGTTCGTGTACCGATTACGGCCACGTCAAAGGAAGCACCTTCAGCCGTTACTGGCGTGCCTTGGACCAGCCATCGAGGTGCTGCCCGATCAACCGCCCAGGACACTGCCGCCGGTGCGCGAAGCGGATCCGGCTGTCCCAACCTTTATTGCCGCCGTAACGGCGGAAGGCACCAAAGTTACCGTGCATTTGCGCGACGGAGTGCCGGTTCCTGATGATCTTGTCCTTCTGATGGAGATCCCGTCGCGGACAATGGAAAACGCGTATTGGCTTCTCTATCAGCCCTCTGCGGAATCGCCCTCAAATCAAACCATTCGTCGGGACCTGGAGGAATGTCCGCGCTGCGACGCGACACTGGTTCCGCTCGCACCGTCACAGATGGATGGCCCCGTCATTCCGCATGTGTTCGTTGAGGTGCGCTGGCAGGGTCATGTTGCGAACTTTCCTGTTCGCTTTGATGACAAAGCAAATCTCCCAGTCCTATTGATTGGAAGGAAGCCAACCGAAGGAGAGTTGATCGAATACTTTCTGTTCGGTCGAGAACCCGAAGAGGGATATACCGGCGATATCGACCTCGCCGCAGCAGGTTGTTCGCCGACAAATGACGAGCCGATCGACACTCGACGAATTCTCGCCTATTTCATCCGTCGATTTGTGCAGGCTATTCCGGGGATGGAGGCCGAGATTCGACGTTCGTCATACTCACGTGCAGCACTCGATGCTGCACTACGAGGTCCAACCAGCCCCCTGGAACTTGCGGAGCGAGCTTTCGCGAGCCTTTCACGCCCCCCCGCAAGCGACGAACCAGTGAAAACCGCAACTGCCGTAGGCTTTCAGTTGACGGAGATCCACGCATTGCTCCTGCGGGGGCAGGCGCAGATTGCCGATGAAGCGCTCAAAGACTGTTTTGTGTCGGCGATTTCTCGATGCCAGGAACTTGTTCGATCGCTAGCCGACATCCATCCTGACTTGAAAAGCGGAGTATTTCACCGCTACCAGCAGCGATTCGCGGGAGAGTCGGTATGAAGCTCTCGCCAAGTATCGATCTGGGCAAATCGCTCCGACAAGTCTTCGGAGACAGCCCCGAATCGAACGACCAGATCGAGCAGGACCGTGCTCGTCAAGTTGCGACGGCGAATGCCTTGCTGAAGCGTTTTTTTACCCGGCGACAAGAGTCTCGTCGTGAGTTGACGATCCTCGCCGATGAGGTGGGGTTGGGCAAAACCTACGTGGCACTGGCGGTGGCGGTCTCCATTTTGGACG
>Ga0163152_10006736_pt1 | contig 12856 bp, 7 predicted proteins | sample OliLakLV19MP8IB2_FD_148635 | JGI IMG/M metagenome (GOLD analysis project Ga0163152, IMG submission 148635) | Freshwater microbial mat bacterial communities from Lake Vanda, McMurdo Dry Valleys, Antarctica - Oligotrophic Lake LV.19.MP8.IB-2 | ecosystem: Environmental > Aquatic > Freshwater > Lake... | reverse complement strand
ATGTATCGCTGGTCACTCCACGGCCCCGGCACGAATTTTATTTCCAGCCTCGGCGCCGTGGCCGTGATGGGCATGGGCGGACTCCTGCTCATGGAGCAACAACTCACGCTCGGGGCGTTTGTGGCGTTCTTCGCGTATTGCTCGCTCTTATACCAGCCAGTGAGCCAGCTGAACAATCTCAACAACCTCTTCGCCGCCGCGCGGGCGTCCAGCGATCGCGTCTTTGAAATCCTGGACCACCCCGTCACCATCACGTCACCGGCAGTGCCCCGGCCCTTCCCCGCCGGCGTTCCGGTTGTCCAATTTGATGGCGTATCCCACGCGTATCCCGATCGACCCGCCGTGTTGCATAATTTCACGCTCACCCTGCCCGCCGGCAAGGTCACAGCGCTGGTCGGGCACACCGGCGCCGGCAAGAGCACAATCGCGAATCTCCTGCTCCGCTACTATGATGTCACCGCCGGACGCGTGACCATCGGCGGGGTGGATGTGCGCGAACTCGAACTCCAGAACCTGCGTCAGAATATTGGATACGTCGCGCAGGAACCCTTCCTCTTCAACGGCACGATTGCGGACAACCTTCGCCTGGCCCGCCCCGGCGCTGATGACGCGGACATCATCGAAGCACTGCGCGGCGCGGCCGCTTGGGATTTTGTCGCGCGGTTGCCGCAAGGCATGAACACCGCGGTGGGCGAACGCGGGATTCGGTTATCCCAGGGCGAAAAACAGCGTCTCACCATCGCGCGGGTCATTCTCAAAAATCCAGCTCTCGTCATCCTCGACGAGGCAACCGCGAGCGTCGACACGATGACGGAAGCGGCGATTCAGAACGCGGTGGACACGCTCGTGTCCGATCGCACGACGCTCGTCATCGCGCACCGCCTCTCGACGATCCGCCGCGCCGATTTGATCGTGGTGCTGGATCACGGACGCATTCTCGAATCCGGAGCCCATGCCGAGCTGCTCGCCGCGGGCGGCCGTTACGCGAAACTCTGGCAGGCGCAGAGCACGACGGAAGGCGGAGATTTCGATCTTTTGCCGGACGTCGAACCGGTGTCGCAGAACGTCGTTTGATGGGACCGCGGCCGCCCCCGGCCGCCGCTTGGTCGAATTCGGACAACGGCGTCCGCGATCCCCGGTCGGCAACTCGATCATCTGAAAGGCCGCTCGGAGATCGGCCCTATACGCGTTAGATTAACGCCTTACACTCCTGTTTGTCATTGCGAGGGAGCCGTGGCGACCGCGGCAATCCAGATGGATCGCCACGCCCTCGTTCCGCGGGCTCGCGATGACAATCGCGTGAGTAAATGGATTAGGTTAACGCATACGGAGATCGGCCCCTAACTCGATCAGCATCCACACCTCACAGCAGCCTCAGTGCGATCAGCCTCAAAACCCGATCCACCGCAGATTGCCTAGTCCTTTTTCGGCGCTTCCAACCAGAGATGGTTCACAGGATGGATCGTTTTTGGATTGGGGTGCCAACCGCGCACGGAGGGATGCAGAAGATAGGTCGAGGTCTCGAAATGCACGGGAATCAACGGCATCTCGCGGGCCAGCACCGCCTCCAGGCGGGCGTAGACTACAGCTTCTGCGGAGGGAGTCGGCGCTCGCGCCGCCTCGGTGAGTAAACCGTCATACTCCGCACTCGACCACAGATAGCGGGTCAAAAGGGATCCACTCCGGTTCAAATCATAGAAAAGATACGGGTGCGACATATTCCAGCCGTCGTAGGCAATATCATACTGCCCGTTGTTTTCCGAATCAATATAGACGCCCCATTCCTGAACATTGAAGACCACTTCAATTCCCAGATTCTTCCGCCACATTTCCTGAACCATCTCGACCATCAACCGGGCGTTACCGCGATTGGGCAGCAGGACCTCCAACTTTTTAACGCCCTTGCCGCCAGGGTAGCCCGCATCGGCGAGCAGGGTCCGAGCCGTTGCCGGATCATCCTGAAATTGCGCTTGGGCGACGAAATCCGCGCCACTGGTTGGCGCCAGACTCCGCGCGGCCGCACGGCCCCCTCCCAGCACCCGCGCAATCTGGGCCCGATCGATGGCGAGGGCCAATGCCCGCCGAACGCGAACATCGTCGAGCGGAGGGCGTTTGGGATTCACCACCAGGAAGCGCACCCGTTGCTCCGGTTCCAGCCAGAGCGCCTCCGGCTGATCCCGACGCCACGTTTCAATCTTTGTGGGTGGAACGTTTGCCGTGAGGTGAAGCTGGCCCGCGCGGAACATCATCTCTTCCGTTTCCGCGTTCTCCACCGGATAAAATACAATCCGCTGTAACTTTACGCGGTCACGGTCCCAGTAGGTGGGGGACTTCTCCACCACGATGGATTTGTTCTGCACCCATTCCTTCAACGTGAACGCCCCATTGCCCACGAGACGCCCCGGACGCGTCCAGGGCGTGCCGCGTTTCTCAGCCCCGCCGTGCTCCGTTATAACATCGATCGGCAACGGTGTTCCCATGCGATAGCGCAGCAGTTCCAGAAAAAAGGGCAGCGGCTCCGCGAGCCGGTATTCGAGCGTCAACGCGTCAACCGCCCGGATGCCCACGTGGGAAAAATCGCGTTCCTTGCCTTCGTAATACGCGCGCGCTCCCGCCAGCCAGAAAAAATCGTTGGCCACTTCCGCCGCCAGAGCCGGTGACAATGCGCGCTGGGCCGTGCGGACAAAATCATTTGCAACGACCGGTTTCCCATTGGACCACCGCGCTTCGGGACGGAGATAAAAGGTATAACGCAACAGGTCCGATGATTTCTCCCAGCGCATCGCCACGCCGGGACTCGGCTCCCCCGTCACCGGATCCGAGTTCATCAACCCTTCGAAAATCGTCCGCTGCACCGTCCAGTCACTGGCCCCGGTGGTCGTCTGGGGATCCAACCCCTGCGGCTCGACTCCGTTACCGACATGAAACGTTTGCGTGCGAATTCCCGCGTCTACCGCGGTCTCGTGCTTCGAACAGCCGGCCAGCAGAAAGGACGTGATAGCGCCACCTGCCACCAAGGTCCACCAGGTGATGCTGCGCCGATCAAGGTCCACGCCGGCTTTATTTACATGGAATACTACAGCCGCAAGTTCGAATCGTCTTAGCCACGTACTGCCGACCATTTGCGGCTGAAATAATGCCGCGCAAGCCGCGCCAAACATCCCTTTTGATTACCCCCGCACGCTCCGAATCTCATTCGGTGTAATCACAATCTTGCGCGCGCGATAGAGCGATCCGATCGCCTGCTTGAAGGCTTTTTTGCTGATCCCAAACGCCTCGCGAATATCCTCGGGCGAGCTATTGTCATTCAAACGCAGCGTTCCGCCAGCCTCCGTTAGAGCCGTTAAAATCTGTTCCGTCACCGGCGCAATCCGGTGAAATCCCGCCCGATCCAGCGCGAGATCGATCTTACCGTCGGGTCGCACGACGCGGACATAGCCGTCGACCCGCTGGCCGGTGGCAAGAGGCCCCGCGAGGTCCGAGTGATACAGCAGACCACGATGCGTGTTCTCGATGATGGCATTATAGCCCAGTGGCGTGTCGCCCGTGATGATCAGGTTGACCCGCTGGCCCTCGGTGTACGTCACCGGCGTGCGATTCAGCCAGCGGTTGAGCCGGGCACTGGCGATGATCCGATCGGTGCGTTCGTCGAGTGCCACGCGAACCACGCGGCGATCGCCGGGCTGCAGCGGCGTCGCTTGTTCCCGCAGCGGCAACAGCAGGTCCTTCTCGAGTCCCCAGTCGAAGAAGACGCCAATGCGCGGATTGACGCTGACCACGCGCAGGTACGCGAACTCCCCCACCATCGCCTCCGGCGCCTCGGTGGTCGCGACCAGCCGGTCTTCCGAATCACGATAAACAAAAACGTCCATCGTGACCCCAGGCTTGGCGCCGCGCGGAATGTAGCGGCCGGGCAGAAGGATCTCACCATGCGTGCCGCCATCGAGATAAAACCCGGGAGGTGCTTCACGAACAACCAGGAGCGAATTACGCCGACCCATTAATGCCATTCAGAACCGTATCAGGCCGCCCGATGGGCGCCAGAACGTTCCTCTACCGACGTTCAGCCGCACCGCGCGCCAAATCAGCCACCGCCTGCCGCGCGGGTTTCCCGCGCCGCGCATCCCGTCAGGTTTACCCGCTAAAGCTCGTCACAAGCAGGTTCTGACTGCGAACAACACTCGGAGCGTTTCCCTCACCGGGACCCGGAAACGTCAACGTCACCGTAGTCCCCTGCTTGAGCACGCTGCGCATCGTCGCACTTCCGCCATGCAGCTGCATAATGGACCGCACGATGGCAAGACCCAAGCCGGCCCCATTAGCCGGCGCCGAGCGCGTCCGATCCACCTGAAAAAAGCGGTCGAACACCCGGGAAAGGTGCTCGGCGGCGATTCCGCAACCGGTATCCACAACCTGGACTTCCACCGCTCCTCTTGCCAACGGCCGCGCGGACAGACTAACCGCCCCGCCCGGCGGCGTGTGTTTCAAGGCATTTCCCAGCAGATTACTGATCGCCCGACGAACCAGAATGGGAGCGCCCCAGATCCCGCCATCGCCCGTGCAGGTGACCTCCACTTCCTGCTTCTCCGCCAGCGCATCGTAGAAGTCGCGGACGGCCTCGAACTCAAAGGCCGCGGAAACAACTTCGCGATCGAGGCTGGCTTGGGGATTATCCGCTCGCGCGAGAAACAACAGGCTGTCGATCAATTTGGAAAGCCGTTCATACTCTTCGAGTGCCGACCCCAATGTGTGCCGGTATTCCTCCGGTGTGTAATTGCAGGTAAGTGCGACTTCCGCTTCGCCCCGGAGGTTATTCAAAGGATTACGCAAGGCGTGCGCCAGATCCGCGGAAAATTGATTCAAGCGATCAAAGGACGGCTGTAACCGATCCAGCATTTGATCAAACGCGCCGGCAAGTTCCTGCAACTCCCGCGGCCACCTCGCAGCATCCAAGCGCAGGTGCATGCAGCGCACCGTCACTTCTTGCACTGCGTCTGTGATCTGACGCAGCGGGCGCAAGCCGCGCCGCGTGATGATGACTCCCGCCAGAGACGCAACCATGGCGCCTCCGGCGAAAACCAGCAGGAGACGAGCCCGGTATTCCTCAAGAATTTCGAGGTTCATGGACGTATCGAGCGCGATTTGAATGATTCGCCTGTCCCGCCGATCCACACTCGTCCATGCGTCCGCCGTAAGCAGAAGAAAACCGCGGTCAGCCGGATCTCGATATGCCTCGATCATCTCCCCTGACACCACCACGGGAAAAACGGCAGTGGGCAGCAAGGGCCCCATTTCCGGGGTCGCATGCAACGGCCGGAACTCTGCATCCAGAATCCGGATATAGAATTTAAGCGCCTGGTCTTCACCGGCCTCATGCTCAATTTCGCTTTCGAGCGCCTGCGCCTGCGCAGGGTTTTGCAACAGCGTTCGAAGGACGCGGGTCTTGCTCGCCAGCAAGCGCTCGTCCTGACGGCGAAGACTGCCCAGCAAACCCCAATAAACGAAAATTTCGGCGACGATCAGCAGTGCGACCGTCGCAAGCACATAGGACCAGGCAAGCCGCGCTGCCACCGAGCCGGCCGAACCACGACCCCTACCGGAGGGATAATCGGGTTCAGTTTTCATCCAGCACGTAACCGACCCCGCGCACCGTGCGGATGAGTTTGCGCTCAAACTGATCATCGACCTTGGCGCGCAGACGCCGAACGGCGACGTCCACCACATTGGTGTCGCTATCAAAATGCATTTCCCAGACCAGCTCTGCGATCAACGTGCGCGACAGCACTTCGCCTTTGCGCCGGATCAACAGGGCCAACAGGGCAAATTCTTTCGGGGTGAGATCGATCCGCGTCCCCGCTCGCGTTCCTTTGTGCCGGACAAGATCCATCTCGAGGTCGGCCACGCTCAATAGTTCCAACTGACGGGTCGGCCCGCGCCGTAACACACAGCGCACCCGGGCCAGAAGCTCGGAAAACGCGAACGGCTTGACCAAATAATCGTCGGCGCCCAGCTCGAGTCCTTGCACCCGATCCTCGACGGCGTCGCGCGCGGTGAGGAAGAGTACCGGGGTCTGTCGCCCCGCCCGCCGGATCGTGCCGAGCACCGAATAGCCGTCGCGGCCAGGGAGCATCACATCCAAAATAATAAGGTCGTAATACTCGGTAAGCGCGAGATGCACGCCATCATCGCCATTGTGCACGGCATCGACCACAAACGAGCTCTCCGATAAACCTTTCCTAAGGTAATCGGCGGTCTTCCGCTCGTCCTCGACGATCAGAATACGCATGATGAGAGACATCGTCGTAAGTACCGAGTTGAACGCGAATCGCTTTCTGCGGCCAAACTTGCGATTTCCACCGCATTTATTGGCCAGTCGACACCCAAAAGAAGGGCCGGCGCAGAGACCACCTGCGCCAGCCCGTGTGCCTATCCAACTCTACTGCCTAGAATCCCCAGGTAATCTGGGAATAAAGTCGGTGATCCTGGTACTTCGTGGAGCCGATACTCATGATCGCGCCGCTTTGATAGCTCTCCCGCACCGAGTACTCAACCTGCCAGCGCGCACCGCTGCGGAGATTCGAGTAGAGCAGTCCGTTCAAGCCCACCAGCGCCATGGATGACTCGTTCCGCTTCAAATCCGTATTGGGATCCAGGTGATCGTAGCGTAGATACGCGCCGAGGTTTTCCGTAAAATTATAGTCGATCAGGCCGTAGTAGCCGCGATTCTTCGCCTTGGCCAAGGCCACATTGACAGTCTCCTCACCCATCCAATAGGTGCCCACGAGGCGCCACTTGTCCCGGATGAAGCGACCCACAAAACCCGTGCGATAAAAATCGTTTTTATAGAGGAGTGCCGTGCTGAAGTCCTGCTTGACCGTATAGTTCGAGAATTTTCCATTGTAGTGGAAGACGCCGACAGCCGACTCCTGCTCATCGAAACTCATCAGCGCTGAAGCATACCAATCCTTGTGATTATCCGCATCAATCGAGTTGGTGGTTGAGGTATCCGAACCATTCACCAAGCCCACCGTCGTCTCAAAGTGCCCAGCGTTCAGCTTCGCATCGATACCCTGCTGGCGACTGAATGGCCGGTAGGTGTTTGTATTGCCGGCCAAGGCGTCGTTGAGTGGAATCGAACGCTGCTCCGCGCTCCGGGCGCCAACGCCAAATACATGGATGATCTCTGGTACAATCTCGCCCGCGCGAACTGCCAGGAAGGAGTTACCCGCCAGTTGCAGCGGATGATTGTATTGAATAAAGGCCTCGGCCAGCTTTTTACGGGAAGCGTCACCTTGACTGATCGCCGGCCCGGACGTGGCGCCGGTGTTTTCGCTCAGATAGATCTCGGTGAAGTACGAAAAACGCTCATTCAATGGGCCGCCCGTGTACAATGCGAACGAGTGCTGCTCGAAATTGGTTTTCGGCTTCTGGGTGCTGGCATTGCCGGTGCGATCCCCGTCGATACGATCATTATAGAAGCGATATTTCCAGAGCAGGCTAATGTAATTATCCAGCTTCTGGTTTGATTTGTTGTACTTGGTGGGCTCGCTGCGATGCCCGTTCTTCAGAAAGTCGAGACCGACGTTCGTGAGCTGCCACGTGGGTGTGGCGTGACAGGTGGAACACGAAATGCCTTCACCGCGCGACCAGGCGGGGACGGCGAAAGCGGTGCCTGGCGCAAGAAACGCGAGCACCGGAATAATGAGGCTACGATACGTTTGCATAGGAGGGTGAATTTAGTTGGTTTTATTTGCGGATTATCGGTTTTTTCGAGCGGAGTATGCTCCCCGGCTCCCGTCAGAATCATGACAGCCCGATTACAATATTGTCATCTTACCCTCCCTTATCGCCGCGGTGGCGTGAGTGCGTTTACCGCTGAAAGCTGTCTCGTTCCTGACGACGTGGATCGACGCCCACCGCGAGCCACAGATCTGACATCGCTGGGCGGGATCCATCTCCGTTAGCCGCCCGCCAATTTCCGGAATATTTTCTCTACACGCCTCCTCCGCCCGGCCACGATCCCGGGTTTTCGCCTCCCCTTATGAAAATTCCCCGTGCGCTTCTTCTCCTCCCGCTCGCGCTGGTGGCACCGCTCTTTGCGGCGTCGCAGCGACCAAACATCCTCTTCATCTTTTCCGACGACCATGCCCAGCATGCCATCAGCGCCTATGGGTCGAAGGTAAATCAAACTCCCCACCTCGATCGCCTGGCGAAAGGCGGTATGCGGTTCGACCACGCCTTTGTCACCAACTCGATCTGCACGCCGAGCCGGGCTGTCGTCCTCACCGGCAAGTACTCGCACGCCAACGGGACCCCGGTTTTCAACGTTTTCGACGGTGGGCAGGCCCACGTGGCCAAGATGCTCCAGGCCGCCGGCTATCACACCGGCATGATCGGCAAATGGCATCTCGGCAGTGATCCCACCGGCTTCGACCGCTGGATCGTTTTGCCCGGCCAAGGCATCTACAACAACCCGGATTTTCTCACGCCGCATGGGCGCGTCACGATCGAGGGCCACACCACGGCGATCACCACCCGCCTGGGTCTCGAGTTCCTGGATACACGTCCGACCGACAAGCCGTTTTTCCTGATGCTGCACCAGAAGGCTCCGCACCGTGCGTGGGAGCCCGACGCCAAGAACAAGGCGCTCTTTGCCAACAAGGTGATCCCGGAGCCGGCCACGCTCTGGGACGACTACGCCACCCGGCCGGCGGCGTTGCCGGAAAACCAACAAACCGTCGCCCGTGACCTCACCCGGCGGGATCTGAAGCTGGAGCCGCCAGCTGATCTGCCAGCCGGGCCCCAGCGGCAACAGTGGCTCGGCGTGAAGCCGACCGAGGTCGAAGTCACGTTGCCCAACGGCACGAAGCAGACGCTTACGGGCAAGGAACTCGTGCGTTGGAAGTACCAGCGGTACATGCAGGACTATCTCGCCTGCGTGCAGGGCGTGGATGACAGCATCGGCGAAGTGCTCGACTACCTCGACCGCCACGATCTCGCAAAAAACACCATCGTCATCTACAGCTCCGACAACGGCTGGTACCTCGGCGACCTCGGCATGTACGACAAACGCTTCATGTACGAACCCGGCTTCCACATTCCGCTCATCGTGCGCGGACCCGGTGTCAAGGCCGGGGCCGTGACCAAACGCTTCGCGCTCAACGCCGATTTCGCCCCCACGTTTCTCGAGTTGGCAAACGCTTCGATCCCGACCGACATGCATGGCAAGTCGCTGGTCCCGCTCCTGCGCGGCGCGGAACCGAAGGACTGGCGGACATCCGTATATTACCGCTACTACCACGATCCCGGGCACCACAACACGCGCGCGCACTACGGCGTGCGGACGGACACCCACAAGTTGATCCACTACTGGAAAAAGGACGCGTGGGAACTCTTCGATCTCACGCGCGATCCGACAGAGCAGCGCAACCTCATCAGCGACCCGACCCAAGCCGGCACGATTTCGAAACTGAAGGCGGAGATCATCCGCCTGCAGAAGCAGCTGGGCGACACGGGCCAGTTTGCCGACGCCATTCCGCGCGACGGAGTGGATGCGCCAAAGAATGTACCGGTACTGGGACGCAAGAGCGTCAAGGAAGCGATCGCGGCGGCGACGCCGTAGGCCGGAGGGAGGAGGAGGGGTGAAATGAGGTTACTCAAGGCGCGGAAAAAACCATCGCGGATAGCGCAGATGAAGCGGATGCCCGAGGTAATCGTGCGTCCAATTCCAGGTGGGGCATTATGATTGGATGATTTATACTAGAGAACGCAGTTGAACCACTGATTTTCACTGATGACCACTGATGCAAACAGAGTTGCGCGATGGCGGCCGTTCACCCGGTAAGTGAAGAGAAAGTTCTACCCCATCGATCCGGATCGATTTGATCAGTGTTTATTGGTTCCTCGCTGTTTTCAGTGGGTAAAGAGCTGAAGTGCCCAGCCACGAAGAACCTCAAGGATGCCCGAGGTGGATCGCGTTGTCCCTAACGCGATGGTCTTAAAGCCATTACAATCTGGGCGCGGCGAGCCGCGTCAGCGGCTTGGGGACAAGCCGCTCCACCTCTCACTGAAAACGGCGAGGAACCTGTTTATTAGTGCTCATCAGTGGTTACTTCTTCTGCGGAGTTTGGATGGCCGGCTCCCAGCACAAACCGGACGACACACTTCCCAAGCTATTCGCCGCGCAGGTCGTAACAGATAATCCTGCGTGCTTTATCCGCGCGCGAGTCTCTCTCATTCTGAGCGACGTACAGCAATCCCCGATGCACGGCGGGCAGCGTCCAGGCGGAGCCGGCTTGGAACAGGCGCGTCCGTTGGCGGATAACCACCCCTTTGGGCGACAAGTCCAACTCCGCGAACAATCCATCTTCGCCGAGACAGAAAACCCGCTCCCCTGCCCGGAGCAGCGTGCCGCGGAAGAAACTTTGCACGCGTCCGCCCTCGGTGAAGCGGGTGTCGTCGGTCCAGATTATTTTCCCAGTCGCGAGCTCAATGGCCTTGAGTTCAGTGTCCGGCGGATTGCGACCCGCGAAACCATAGAGGTGTCCGCCGATCTCGAGCGGAGTCATGAAATGCAGCCCAAACCCGCGTTGAACCCAGTTCTGCGTCGGCTGCAACGCCGCATCAAATTCCAGCAGCGTACCGCCTTTCTCATAACATTCCGAAACGAGCACGCGCCCGTCCGCGAGCACCAGCGGCGTGCTCGCGGTCGCCGATTCGAAGTTACGGGCCCGCCAGGGAAAACGCGCCAGTCCCACTCCCGTCGCCGCATCAATCACGAGCAGTCCACCCTGGCTGGGGCGACTCTCGCCCCCCGCGAGCACCAGCGCGACGGATTTCCCCTGGATCGTGGCGACGAGCGGTGAGGCGTAATCCGCGCCCCACGAGTCCTCCACTTCCCACAGCGTCTTGCCCGTGCGACGATCAAACGCGGCGACACAAGTCCCCCGGGTTCCGCCCTCCCCGCCTTTGCCGCCCACCGTGACGATGACGCGGTCCTGCCACACGAAGGGCGCCGGGCCGTATCCAAAAAAGTATTGCGGCACCTTGAAGTCGGCCGCCAGGTCGCGACGCCACACGACGCGCCCGGTCGTGAGATCAAGGCACTGCAGCACCGCGGTCACGCCCGCCGTGAAAACTTCGTCGCCATCGATGACGGCACTCGCGCGCGGACCGGGACTGAAGCCATACCGATCTTCATAGCTGGCCGGATAATCTGTCCGCCAGAGCCGGCGGCCTGTCTCAGGATCGAGACAATCCACCGTTTCCTTGCCGTCCAGCCGGTGAAAATACACCAGCCGGCCCGCGGCCAGGACCGGACAGGCGTAACCCTCGCCCGTTTCCAATTCCCAAACTTTCCTGGGCCCAGTGGCCGGCCAGCGGTCGAGCAGGCGCGTCTCGCGCGTGGTGGCATTATGGTGAGGCCCGAGGAAATGCGGCCACGCCTCGGTCACGGCGTCGGCTGGCAATGGCTTGGGCGCGACGTGAAAAATCAACCCACCGGACTCGCCCGATCGCTGAGCCGCGCTGAGCATGCCGACCAGAAAAATAACGGGGAGCGCAAAACGAAACCGGGCGGTGATCACAATAAACGCACTGTCGGGAGCGAAGCCGGACAGGCGAGCACAAATGCGGCCGAGGAAGGCCGCCCAGTCGCCCGCAGCGTGGTTGACCACACCGCCCTGACCGCGGTGCGAAAGAGAGATGATGCGTGTCGGGTACTTTCACTCGATGGCGGTGGAACCAAAGGATTTCAAACATTAGGCGTGCTCGCTGAACTGGAAGCGTCGGTGGGACCTCGCGTCGCTCCTGAGCTGCTGGCGCGTCAAAGCTCATTGCCCCGGCATCGCACGGATGGCACGGCGGCCGAACCTTAAGCTCCGGATGGAACCGCCATTTGTGCTGTCATCGGTGGCCAGTTGGCTTCAGGGTCCGCCCCGGCTGTATGTTACCCTTTCGCATCGCTGTCCTCGTCCTGGTTGCGCTTGGCGGTCACCTCCCTGGGTTTGCCGCCTCCGCGTTCGAAGAGCGGCTCACCGCGCTCTATCGCCCGCTCCAAGCCGACCAGGTCGCGCTTTCGCCGGATGGGCAACATATCGCTTATACCCAAAACGAGAAGGGCGGGCTGGTGGTTTATATCATGGCGGTTGGCAGCACCGAAAAAAAGTTCCGGATCGGAGTGGAGGGCGATCGGAGCGTGGCTTTCAGCAAAGCCAAAGCGCCGCCCCGACTTCGCTTCCTCCAATGGGCCTCGGCCGACCGGCTGGTGTTCGCTCCGACCGAATACAACAACGGCGTCCGCCTCGTTGCGCCGATTTACGCGGTGAATCGCGATGGTCTTTTTCCCCTGACGCTCGCGGATGGCGACGACTTTGCCCTGCTTGGCGGCAACGCGGACGCCGCCGCGTCGGAAGGGTCGCTGGCCTTGCCCGTAATCAACGCCCGCCGCACCGCCATCCTGGGGTTCCTCGGCGGCAACCGCCAAGCGCTCATCGTAGAAGCGCGCGGCCAGCCCACCTTGCCACCCGCCGAGCCGATTCCTACGGCGGTGTTTTCCATTGATGTCGTTTCCGGCAAGAGCACCCCACTCGGAGAAGAGTACAGCGACGGGCGCTTCATCTATGATCAGAAAGCGCACGCGCGCCTCCTCTACCCCCATCCGCGGCTGTCGCACACCCGCACCTTTGATTACAACCCCGGGACGACGTGGGGCATGTGGCGGAAGGTGAGCCAGGCGTGGGGCGGCCCGATCGCCGACCAGTTCCGAGTGACCGTCACCAATTATTATGGCGAACGCGCGTTCCCGCTCGGATTCGATGTTAATCCAAATATTTTATACTACGCGTCCAACATCGGC
>Ga0163152_10006734_pt1 | contig 12858 bp, 19 predicted proteins | sample OliLakLV19MP8IB2_FD_148635 | JGI IMG/M metagenome (GOLD analysis project Ga0163152, IMG submission 148635) | Freshwater microbial mat bacterial communities from Lake Vanda, McMurdo Dry Valleys, Antarctica - Oligotrophic Lake LV.19.MP8.IB-2 | ecosystem: Environmental > Aquatic > Freshwater >... | reverse complement strand
GAGCCGCCAGCAGGCGCGTATGCCCGGCGATGATCACGCCGTCCTGGTCGACGAGGATCGGGTTGCGGAAGCCGAACTCCTTGATCGAGCCGGCGACCGCCGCAACCGCCGCCGGGGGGATCTGGCGTGCGTTGCGCGCGTAGGGGATCAGCGCCGCTAGAGGGCGCTGCTCCACAATGGTGGGGTTAGTCATCCGAACGGCCGCTCGTCGCTCACGTCCTCGCGCGCCTCTTCACGCGCATCCTCCCGCGCCTCACGTGCCGCCCTGCGCGCGTCCTCACGCGCGTCGCGTACCACCTCCCGCGCGTCCTCGCGCGCGTCGCGTGCCGCCTCGCGCGCGTCGCGTGCTACCCTGCGCACCTCGCGCGCCCGGCGCACGGCCTCGCGCACCTCCTCCCGCGCCATGCGCGCTCGGTGCGCCGCCTCGCGCGCTGCCGGTGTGTCGGCGTTTGTCGCCTCACGCACGGTGCGCGCCGCCACGCGCGCCACCAGCGCCTTGCCCTCCGCGGCTTCGCGCGCCATGCGCGCCGCCTCGCGCGCTCTCCGCGCGTCTGCCGCCGCGGCGGCCTGCGCGACCCGCGCGTTCGTGCGCGCGAGGACACGCCCGATCCGCGCGCCCTCCTGCGCCTCCGCCTGAGCGGCCCGCTCGGCCGTGCGCACGATCCGCGCGTCCGCCTCCGCCGCCTTCCGTGCGGTCCGCGCGTCCGCCTGTGCAGCGGCGCGCGCGTCCGCACACGCCTTACGCGCCGCCGGCGCGCCGGCCTTCGCCGCGTCGCGCGCCCGGCGCGCGTTGACCTTCGCCGCCTCCTGCGCCATTAGCGCGTCGAACTCCGCGTCTTCGCGCACCCTGCGCGCCCTCAGCGCGTCCTGGTCCAGGGAGAGCTTCGCTTCGCGCGCCTGCCGGCACTCCAGCGTTTCGACGTGACGCGCTTGCCACCGAGCATGCCGCGCGTCCTCTCGCGCCTGGGCATGGGTTTGGGCGCGCGCCAGCTTGTCCTGCGCCTCGTGACGCTTCGCCCAGACGCGCAATCCGACCTTTGACGCCGCCGCGGCGCGCGCCTGCTCTTTCGCGGATCGGGGCTGGGGTGGGGTGGGGGACTGTGAGTTGACGATTGACATGGGCCCATAATATGCCCTTGGTCACCGCTGAATGCAAGGCGCGGCGCCCCGCTGTACAACGTCGCGCTGTACAACGTGACACCCTGTGGTACAACGTCGCGCCGGCCGCTGTACAATGCCGCGCCGACCACCGCGGCTCCCCGCCGCGCAGCGCTGTACGCGCCAAACCGGGCGCCGACCCCCGCCGCAGACCCCCACAACGCCCATTAGATCTGTCCCGGGGACGGACCGGGTTTTTCCATTTTTATGAGGCGGCATAAGTACCGCAGGGTGTAGGGTTTACAGTCTACTAGGGCACGTTGTCCCGCTGTCCCGGCTTTTTTGGTAAACTCGCTCGACGTGTAGCGCTCCGGAAACCCTCTCCCCCTATATTCACAAAACGTACGAACATGTAAAAACCCTTCTCTCTCCCCCTATACCTATCTCTTAAATCAATATTATATAAAAGAGGTAGGACAGTGGGACGGAGGGGGTTAGTAGACTCGTAAACCCTACCCTCTACAACACTTATGCTGTCCCGCAAAAGTGGGACAAAGCCGGTCCGTCCCTGGGACAGTCAGTCACACACCGGCGATTCTCCCCCCGCCGACCCCGAAAGCCCCAAAAACACGAAAAGGGGAGGGGGTGTTGACATCCCTTCCCCGGTCGGTCAGATAGGAGCATAACCCAGAAGGAACCGACCATGAACGACCACATGAACACCACCCACTTGACCACCTACCGTGCACTGCTCGCCGCCGGCAAGAGCACTAGCGCCGCCTGCCAGGAGATGATGAGGCAGGGCCTCACGCTCGACCAAGCCGCGGCCTTGTCGTGGCAGAGCACGGGGCAGAAGGCTCCCAGCCACGCGGCCTGGGCTCGCGGGCACTACGCCAGGAGCTGCGGCGAGTAGGCCCTGACCAATCCCATCTCCCCCTCTAGCCTGAAGGACTCCTTCCCATGAACGCCCCGACCGTCTTCCATAACGATGTTTCTTCGCTCATAAACGCGACTCAAGAGGTGTCTGACGCCAAGGCAGAGGCTCTCGCTGGTGCGCGGGCGCGGGGCGTGCGACTCCCCGGCCGCCAGACGACGGAGCGGCTCGACACTGCCCGTGATGCGTACACCGTTGCGCTGGCGGCTGTGCTGGCTTGGCACCCTATCGAGGTATTTTCTCCTGACGACGCCTGATCCCATCCACACACCCACCCAAAACGAAGGAATCCTTCCCACCATGAACCCTGCCAGCTCCCGCCTTGACCGCATCGCCCACCTCAACGCACAAATGGACATCACCCCGTCGGCCGCCGACCTCGTGGCCCTCCACGAACACAACGCGGCCTCATGGGGTGAGTACGTCTACAACACGGCGGACGACGCCGGCGTCGATCTCGAAACCGCGGCTATGCTCTTCGAGCTGCTCGGCGAGACGGAGGCCTTCGACGGGTTCGTGACGTCGCTTGAGGATGCCGGCTTCCACGATGGAGACCACGCATGAGACCGGTGCCCCCCGCCTGCCACCCCCGGAAGGTCGGTGCGACTCCCACCGACCCGACCGCCTTCCGGGCCCGGATCGACGACCGGGTCGCCTGGAACAACGTCGGGGAGGAGGAGGAGAAGCTCGACGCCGGCGCCGGGGGCGAACCCTGGACCCTCGGCCTGGGGTGCGCGCTGATCGGCGCCGCAACCGTCGGCACCGCCTGGATGCTGACCCTGCTCTTCTCCCGCTGGTGATCGGTCGGCATTGCATGCTGGGGTAGACTGTTGACAGCGCGCCCCTGGTCGGTCAACTCCCCTCCCAGACCCCCACACCCAAAACATTGAAGGACTCCTTCACATGAACGCCCCCGCCCCGACCCTCCGCCCCTACCAGATCGCCGGCCGCGACTTCCTGGTCGCCCGCCGGTTCGCCATCCTCGGCGATTGGATGGGCCTGGGCAAAACGCCACAGGCGCTCGCCGCTGTCGCGCACGTGCTCGCCCTACCCGGCAACGCCGGCGCCCGGGTGCTGATCCTCGCGCCGGCCGCCACGCTCCCGGGCCTCGCCCGCGAGGTCGCGCGCTGGCTCCCCGGGGCTGCGACGCCGGTGATCCTCGACCACCGGAAGACGGCCGCCCCCGCGAGCGGCATCCTGCTGCTCGCATGGACCTCGGCGGCCAAGCGCGTGCCCGAGCTGCTCGCCGGCCCGCGGTTCGCCGCGACGGTTATGGATGAGAGCCACAAGGTCAAAAACCCAACCACCGCGACGACGAAGGCAGCGCTCGGCGCGTGGCGCAAGCGGGATGGCGACTGGGTCCGCTCCGGAAACCTCGCGTCGCATTCCGATCGCGTCTGGGCCCTCACCGGTACGCCGGTGCCAAACCGGCCCATCGAGATCCAGCCGATCCTGCACCTCGCCGGCAACCTCCGCTGGGCCGCGAAGACGGCCTTCGGCGATCGGTACTGCCGGCAGGTGAATCGTTTCACCCCGCAGGGGTTCGACTACACCGGCGCGCGCCACCTCGACGAGCTCGCGGCCAAGATGCGCGCGGACGGGGTGCTCCTCCGCCGCCTGCCGGAGGATGTCCCAGGCGAGCTGCCGACGCTCTCCACCTCGGTCGTCCCCCTCGACGGCGTCCGCGAGCCGGCGATCGGCGCCGGGCTCGACCCTGAGACGATCCGCGCCGCTGCGCGCTCCGGCGGCACTCTGCCCTTCGACGAGCTCGCCGCCTACCGGGCGGAAATGGGCTTGGCGAAAGCACCAGCCGCGGCGGCCTGGATCACGGAGTGGCTCGATGCCAACGCCGGCGAGGCGCTGGTCGTCTTTACATGGCACCGCGCGGTCGCGGCGGCGCTCGCGGAGATGCTCGGCGCGGAGAACTGCTTCGTCGCGACCGGCGACACGAGCCCGGCCGCCCGACAGGAGATGGTCGACGCGTTCGCAAGCGGACAGCGCCGGGTGTTCATCGGCTCAATCGCCGCCTGCGGGACCGGCCTCAACGGCCTGCACATCCGGACGACACACTGCTGTTTTGCCGAAGTCGCATGGACCCCCGGCGAGCTGACGCAAGCGATCGGCCGCATCCGCCGGATCGGCTCGACGGCTGACCACGCGACGGCCGCGATCCTGGTCGGCGCGGACTCGCTGGAGGATCACATCCTCCAGACGATCGCCGAGAAGCTCGACATCGCCGCCGAGGTGCTCGGCGACACGGCGACCGGGTCCGCGGCCGCTACACCCACGGCGCCCGCCCTGGTGATCGCCGCCGCAGACCCGGCGACGCCAGCCGAGGTCGACACGGCGACCTGCCGGTGGACTTGGGCGAAGCTGCTCAACGGGAGCTGGGGCGCGCGTGCGAACGCGGTCGGCACGCCCGAGCTCTGGAGCGGCGCCGAAGTCTCGGTCATCAGGCAAAACGGGGAAGCGAAGACGGTCGTCCTGGTCGAGCGCGCGGCCGTCGGCCGTGACTGGAGCACCTGGACAATCCGCGCTCCGGGCACGACGGTGGCGCCATGAGCGAGTCCGACGATGACTTCTGGTGTCCCGACGACGTTGACCCCCGCCCGGTCACCTGCAAGTTCTGCGGCGAGCGCCCGCTGTACTGGTCGGCGTACGCCGACGGCGCCTGGAGACTTGTCGACGACGACGGAGCGCGCCATTACGGCTCGACACCCGCTACCCTCTTTCCGAAAGACATGCTATGACCGACACCCCAGACACCCAGGCCCCAGACTGGGAGCACAAGGATGAATGGTATAAACACGGCAGTGACTGCACCGTGCTGGTATCCCGCCACGTTTCCTACTCGAACAAACACGCGTGGTGCGTGTACGCCATCGTCCGGAAGGGGCACCGGCTGTTTGAGTCGCTCCTTGTCGATAAACCATATTACGATATCGGAGCCGTGCATGATCTGCCACTCCACGGTGGCTGTACGTACCTCCAGCATCAACTCCACCACGAGGACGGAGACGGGATGTACTGGCGTACCTACAAGAAGGGCGAGGTCTGGGGTGTGAAGGTCGGCTGCTACTACTCACACTTTGGAGACGACCGGTTTGAAGAGGCGCACGACCGAGAGAGCGCCCAGACAGTTTTCCATGATGCCGATCGATTGCTTGCCTACCTGGAAGGGGCCGCCAGTGACGAATGACTCCACCACCCCCGACACGCCGAAGCCGCTCGCCCCCGGCTATTACCTCGCGCATGGGAACACTGCCGGTCACCACCCCGGAATGGTCGAACTGTGTACTGCCTGCGACCAAGCTCCATATTGGCGAGACTCAATAGGCATGCGTATGTCCGGCACACCGGCTGATTACGGCTACACCATCGCGCCCATTGCTGACCTCCTCGCCACCCACAAGCGGCTTGCCGAGGTTGAGGCTCAGCTGGCCGAGATCATGGCGGCGGTACTGGCGTTTCGCAAAGCCGACCTAGCCATCGACGCGAAGGACAGCACGCTACGGATAAAGGACCGGCTAGTTCTCACCACGGCGAAGCTAGATGATCTTCGCGCCCTCGCTGACCGCCTGCAGGCCCCCACCGCTGACGAGAAGGCACACACCATGACCGACACGAACGACCGATGCGCATCATGTGACATACCACTCCTACAGCCGCACGGATTCTACGGCACCGACCTCTGCGGCCCGTGCTGCACCGGCGAATCTGCGATGGCTGGGTACGTGTCGTGGGAATGTGGCGCGTGCCACATCTGCGTAGAGATACCACTCCACCAAGACGCTGAGCCGTGCGGTACCTGCGATAGACCAATGGGTTTATCCACGAAAGGGAAGCCATGATCGAATCATCATCACAGGATTTCACTATGTCGCGAGTCGTCTGCGGAGACCCCATGCTGGACCCTTGGACGATCGAGGTAGTGCCGCATATCGAATACCTGACCGACGGCGGTCGGAGTAAGACGGCGGGGCCGATTGCCCGCATCAACGAGGTAAATGTCTACCGCTACAACACGACAGAGCCCACGCTGAACCTCACCGAGGATGAAGCCGTATGCATGATTTCTGGGCTGATCCGAGCGCTGGTCTTAGCTCAGGCGATCACTACTGAGCAGCGGCAACTACTACGAAAAGAACTACAGGAGGATGAGACATGAGCGCGCTAGACGATTTCATCGCACGTTCAGCGCTGGCGGAGCGGGCGACGCTACCGGGGGTCCTTTGCCGGGAAATCGTGGGCGAGATAAACCGCTTAAAGACAGAGATCCGACTCCTGAGAGAGTACGGAAATAAAGACTGCCTCGCTCAGGCTGATGAGGCCATCGCCGCTGACGAGAAGGCCGAGTCATGGCCCCCGGCGCTCCGGAGTCGAACGGAGCGCCGAGCTCCTACTTGACGGCGCGCGCCCGGCAGCGACAACATGCGACCCTGTTATTCAACACGTACCCCCACCCCCGCCGGCCATGCCGGCACCACCGAAGGAACCCCTGACCATGTCCATCCCCGCCCCTGAGATCGTCCTCGTCCCGATGACGGTCGCCGAGCGCGCTGCGCTCGCCCAGCTGCCCCAGATGCTCGCCGCCATGAGCGCGGCGAACAGCGTTATGCCGCCGCTCCGCGCCATGCCGCCCGTCCACGCCGATCCCGGCACCAAGGAAACGAAGACGCTCGGCGAGCTCGCGGCCGCCGTCGGCGTCCAGGTCGAGACGAAGGACGCGCCGGCGGTCGCCGCCGAGGAGCCGGAGGTGCTCCGGGTCGAGGTCGACGCGAACGACGTGGAAGTCGTCCCGACCGTCGACGAGCTGCGCGCCGCGTGCGCGCGCTACGCCGAGGCGCACGGGGGCAACGCTGCCGCTCTCAAGCGCATGGCCGCGCTCGGCTACAAGCGGATCGGCGACGTACCGGTCCCGAGCCGCGCCGCTTTCCTGGCTGCGATGTCGTGACGGGCGCCGTCGCGCACGTAGAGCGGGCGCACGCCTGGGCCTCCCCTTCGACGCTTCACCGCGTCATGGCATGCCCGGCGTCGCCGCTGCTCGCATCGCTGATGGGGCCGGAAGTCCGGGACGCCGCCGGCCCGGCCGCATGGGGCGAGCGTGGCCACGAGAAAGCGGAGCATCACCTGCTCGCCTGGACCGACATCCACGCCGAGGACGAGCACGCCGCGGTCGTCCAGCCCTACCTGGACGCGGTCCGCGCCCGCCTCGGCCGCGCACCCGAGAAGAGCGGCCGGATCCTCCTCGTCGAGCACGCGGTCGAGATCGCCGGCGTCGACTGCTTCGGCACCCTCGACGCCGGCATCGCCGCCGTCTTCGACCAGGAGATCGACGTCCTCGATCTCAAGACGGGTGTGGTCGGAGTCTCGCCGGTGGAGAACGCCCAGCTCGGCGCCTACGCGATCGGGCTCTTGCGCAAGTTCGCCGGCGCGTCGCCGAAGAAGTGGGACGGCTGGGTGATCAGGCTCACGACCGTCGGCGCCCGACGGATCGACGGCGGGCTGCCGGTCGATACCTGGACGACCAATGGCGTATGGTGCGCGCGCCTGCTCAAGCGGATCGAGCCCGCGGTGAAGGCCAGCCGGAAGCCGACGCCGCTCGCGATCGCCGGCGCGCATTGCCAATACTGCCGCGCCGCGCCGAAGTGCTCCGCGAAGCTGGCCCAAACCGCGAGCGTGTTCCCGATCGCCGCGGTTGATGACCCGACCGGCGCGCCGCCGGGGGAGCTCGTCAGCATGCCGATCGCCCCCGAGCTGCTCTCCCCGGAGGCGCTCGCCCGCGTCTTGTCCCTGGAAGGCGACATCGTCGACTGGCTCAAGGCGTGCCGCGTCTACGCCCTGACGAACCCCCCACCGGGGTACAAGCTCGTCGCCGGGCGCAAGGGCGCGCGCGACTGGACCAGCGAGCCGGAGGCCACCGCGAGCATCCGAGCCGCCGGGCTCCACCCCTTCGCCGCGGCCCCGCTCAAGTCGCCGACCGCGGTCGAGAAGGAGACCGGACGGGAAGCCTTCGCGACAAACTTCGCCCACCTCACCGCATCGGCGCCCGGCAAGCCGACGCTCGCGCCGACATCCGATCCGCGGCCCGCGCTGATCCCCGGCGCGATCTTCCCAGCGGAGGCGCTCGACACACCCTAGGCAGATGAACGCCTCAATCATCATCGAACGCGAAGCAGAGCGTGACAAGCCGGGAGAGACCGGCACCCCCGCCACCACCCCAGACCTAAAGGATCTGACCATGGCAAATGCACCACAAAACACAAAAGCGAAGGGAACTGTCCGCGACATCGTCGTCGGGCCGCACCGCCTCGCCTTTCTCCACCTCACCCAGCCGAACGGCGGCGGGCAATACCCGTCGCACAAATATGAGGCGCACGCGCTGATCCCGAAGGATGACGCGCCGACGCTCGCCCTCCTGCGCTCGAAGGCGCTTGAGGCCGCGCGCCAGCTCTGGCCCGGCATCGAGGCGAAGGAGCTGACGATCGGCATCCGGGACGGTGACGAGAAAGCGAATCTGGAAGGCTTCCCCGGTCACTGGTTCATCAATGCCAAAAGCAAAAACCCCGTGCCGGTCTATGGCCCGGCCCGCGAGGTGCTCCCGGCCGACGGCGTCAAGAGCGGCGACTTCGCTCGCGTCTGCGTCACGGCCGGCGCGTACCGCAAGAACCTGGAGCCGGAGGTCGGCAAGGATCTGATCGCCGCGGGTCGGAAGGTAATCGTCGAGAAGGATGCGGAGACGGGCAAGGTCGCCTATTTCCGCCCCGCGGTGACCTTCTATTTGAACGCCGTGCAGCTTGTGAAGCGCGGGACGGGCTTCGGCGGCGGGGCCGCGAACCCGAACGTCTTCCCGGTTGAGGGGGCGAGCGGCGAGGAGCCGGCACCGGGCGCCGACGTCTTCGGCTAGTCCCGGGGTTGGCACTGTCAAGGCTCCGCCGAGCCGCCGCGAAAGGCTCGGCACCACATCTGACGGAGGCGGGAATTGCATAGTGGGGTAGGGTGTTGACATCCCTCCCCCGGTCGATCAGATGGGAGCATAACCCCGAAGGACTCCTTCCCCATGCAGACCATCCCTAAGCCTCTCAACATCCGCTCTTTGCTCGCCGCCCAGGATAATCTCCTCCGGCTATCCCTCGACCACTACCGTGCTGGCGAGGATTCCACGGGGTTAGCGCTCAAGAACGCGGCAAACGTACTAGCCCGGATGACCGACCTGCCACGCGAGGATCAGGATGCTACTGATCTGGGCCTTTGATCCGTCCCATCCACACACCCGAAGGACTCCTTCCCATGACCTCCACGCTCTTCCCCCGCCACCTCGCCGCGATCGTCGCGGCCTCCGCCTGCTGTGATTGTCGCTCCCGCGCCATCCCCGACGGGGTGCGGATCGTCATCGACGCCGGGGCTGACGCTCTGACCATCTACGCCGCGCACGGCGCGCTCGCCATCCGGCGGCGCATGGAGCTGGGGAGCGCCGGCGCGCCGCAAGCGGCTCTCGACGTCGTGCTGTCGCCGGACGCCGTCGTGGCGATGAAACGGGTCCCCAAGGGCCTCCCGAAGGGGGGCCTCCGCCAGAGCGCGATCCCGATCACGCTCACCTGGGAGGGGAAGAGCCTGATCGCCGCCTGGGGTGGGTGGCGGGCGCCGCTGCCGCTGCTGGATGGGACATACCCGAATATCGACGGCGCGTTCGACCGGATCATGGGCGCGCCGACGGTGCGCGTCGGCCTCAAGCCGGCGCTGATGACCCGGGCGGCGATCGCGCTTGAGCTGCGGCCGGACGATGTCGTCGTGATGTCGTCGGACGAGAAGGGGTACAACGTCATCCGGCGCATGGGGGAGCCCGCGAGCGATACGGCGGTCGTGCTGCTGATGTCGGTCACGGTGGCGTCATGACCTCCGTCCCACGCCCGGCGCCGATGCCGAAGCCGTTCGTCATTCCGCACAAATGGACGCCCGAGCAGGTCGCCGCGGCGCTCGCCGTCTACACCACGACGACGCGCCACGAGACGGACCCGCTCGACGCCTGGGCCGCGAACCGCGCGGAGGAGCTGAATCTCGACGCGGATCTGATCGGGCTCGCGCTCGACGCGTTCGAGGGCGCCGGGTCGCTGGACGCGCACGATCTCGCCGTCGAGCTCGTGACCCGCATGCGCCGGGACGCGCCGGCGCATGTCTTCGCCGCGCTCGCGAGCGCGGTCCTTGAGGCTGCGTACCCATGAAGAAGCTGAAGGCGTACCGCCCCGCGAATCACACGAAAACCAGTGAAAGGATAACCATGTCAGTACCAATGAGCCGAGAGCAATTCAAGAGATGGGCACGTGACCTGGAAAAGAAATGGCAGGAAGAGATTAAGGCTAATCCGATGGCGGCCGCTCCACTGCTGAAGGCCTATGAGGAATTCAAGGTTTTTACCGCCATTAGGTATCCTGATTGCAGAGTTATCTTTGACGTAGGGGACGGGAAGCGAATCGATTGGGATTTCTTCATCGAGAAAATTATGGAATGGAAAGGCATAACCAGAGAAGAAGCGGAGGGGAAAACCCTGCGTGAATGGAGATGGGAACAGAACAGGGACCTACAGGACGAACTGCATAGAAGAAAGGCGTTCGAAGAGGGACTGCTACGTGGTTAGCACGTTGGCCCGGCAGCGCGCCCGCACGTTGGCCCGGCGGCACATCCATGACTGAGGTGGGGTCCGCCATCGTGTTCGACCTCGAAACCTTTTCGAGCGTCGACCTCGGCGACACCGGCGTCGACGCCTACGCCCGGCATGCATCCACCGATGCGCTCTGCTGCTCCTGGCAATGGATCTCGGCGGCCGGCGCGTGCGTCGGGGAGCCTGGGTCCTGGCGCCCAGGTCACCCGCCGGCGCTCTGGGCCGCGCTCCCCGACGTCGATGCGTGGGCCTGGAACGTCAATTTCGACCGGGCCATCTATGACCGGGTCCTTGTCCCGCGGTACGGCTGGCCCGCGCGTGACCCCGCGCGGTTCCGGTGCCTTCTGGCGCGCGCCGCCTACGCGAATCTGCCGCTCGGGCTCGCGGCCGCCGGCGCGGTCCTCGCCGCGGAGCATCAGAAAGACGCGGTCGGCCATCGCCTGATGATGCGCCTCGCGCGGCCCGCGCGGCCGACGACGCACTCCGCGGACCCCCGCCGCCTCCACTCGCCTGAGGCGCTCGACGCGCTCGCCGCGTACTGCCGGCAGGACGTGATCGCCGAGGCTGCGCTCGTGCGCCTGCTGCCCGCACTGCCCGCCGACGAGGAGCGCGTTTTTGCCCTCGACCGGCGGATCAACGACCGCGGGGTCGGCGTCGACCTGGATCTCGTGCGCGCCTGCAAGGCCTCGGCCGAGACCCTGACCGAGCTGCTCCGCGAGGAGCTCCTCGCAGCCACCGGCGGCGCGGTCGAGCGTGAGACGCGGCTCGCCGCCCTGTCGACGTGGCTCCGGGCGCGCGGCGTCGCGGTCGCCACCGGCAAGGGCGCCATGGATAAAGCCGCCGTGGCCGAGCACCTCCGGCAGCTCAATCTCCGGCTCACGCTCACGCCGGGGGATCCGGATCTCCGCGTCGCCGCCCGTGTGCTCCGGATCCGGCAGGCGCTCGGCCGGACCTCCATCGCCAAGTTCGACGCGCTGCTCGCCGCCGCGCCGGAGGGGCGCCTCCGCGGCGGGGTGCAGTACGGCGGCGCGCATCAGACGCTCCGGTGGGCGGGGCGCCTCGTCCAGCCGCAGAACATGCCCAAGGGTATCTTGGGGTCGAGCCCGGTTGACGGGCCCACCTACGCGGCCGCGCGCGCCGCGGTGCTGGCATCGCCGGGAGACGCCGCCTACCTGTGCGCGCTGTATGGGGACGGGACGGACATCCCCGCCGATCCGACCGCGGCCCGGCAGACCCCCGGCCTGCCGGCGGTGCTGTCGAGTCTGCTCCGGTGCTGCTTCGCCGCGGCGCCGGGGCGGGTGCTCGTCGTCGCGGACTACGCCGCTGTTGAGGCGCGCGGGGTGCTCTGGCTCGCGAACGACGCGACCGGGCTCGCCGCCTTCGCCGCGAAGCAGGACCTCTACAAGATCGCCGCCGGAAAGATCCTCGGCATCGCGCCGGACGCGGTCTCGAAGGCGGATCGGAATCGGCTCGGCAAGCCGACAGTTTTGGGGGCAGGATACGGATTAGGCCCGGCAAAGTTCGCCGCGACGTTCGGCACCTCCGAGGAGATCGGCGTCCGCGCCGTCGCCGCGTACCGCTCCACATTCTCGGGAGTGCCGGCGCTCTGGAAAGCCGTCGAGCGCGCCGCGGTCGCGGCGGTCCGCGAGCCTGGGCTCCTGGTGCAGTGCGCCGGCAATCGGGTCGCATTCCAGTTCAACGGCCGGCACCTGCGCGCCCGGCTTCCCTCCGGCCGGCTGCTCTGGTACCGGGATGCAATCCTCGTCGCCGGTCGCTTCGACGGGACGGTGGTCATCGAGTTTGCGTCCGAGGACATGCTCACGCGGCGATGGACACGCGGCACGATCTGGGGCGGGACGTTCGTCGAGAACCTCGTGCAAGCCCTGTGCCGTGATCTCCTAGCGGTCGCGATGATCAACCTCGAAGCCGAAGGGCTCCCGGTGGTGCTCCATTCGCACGACGAGGCGGTCGTCGAGGTCGACGCGCCGCTGACCGCCGGCCACACGACGGCGCTGGTCCACCGGGTCGAATCGATCATGTGCCGGCTCCCGCCCTGGGCCGCCGGCTTCCCCGTCGCCGCCGAGGGCTTTGCAAGTCCTTTCTGGCGCAAGTAGACACCCTACATCTAGACGCCCGTCCCTACCCCTTGTGGGTCCAAATCCAACCC
>Ga0163152_10006730_pt1 | contig 12869 bp, 10 predicted proteins | sample OliLakLV19MP8IB2_FD_148635 | JGI IMG/M metagenome (GOLD analysis project Ga0163152, IMG submission 148635) | Freshwater microbial mat bacterial communities from Lake Vanda, McMurdo Dry Valleys, Antarctica - Oligotrophic Lake LV.19.MP8.IB-2 | ecosystem: Environmental > Aquatic > Freshwater >... | reverse complement strand
ATATCTTGCCGGTGAGGATACGTTCAACGAGCGCTGCTTTCATGGCTGCGAGTTGGTAAGCGTGGTGGTTTTTCATGCCTCCACGGTAGACCGCTAATGTGTAAGGTTAATTGCTGCAATAAGAACAGAAAAGACAGAATGATAACGAAGAGATCGATATTCATTGTGAGGTAAAACATTTCATAGATCAAAAATAGCACTTCAAAAAAGAAAAAAAGACGTTCCCAGACTGTTGAAAACAGTTCATCGCGAAATGCTGCTATGGAAAGTAGAAGCAGGAAGGCAAGAGTCGCAAAAGGCACTGCCAACTGCCCCGACGTTCGAATGCTTGTATTCGTAGCCGCCCATGCGGCTACGGCAGGAAGGCCAAAGAGAAACGTGCACAAAAGCCAGACGATGATTGCCAGTATGATCGATTTTATCACCGTCACCCAAAAAAGGCTCACATATTCCCGCAAAAAAAATGTATTGGGATCCTCCTCCCGTAAAAACTTATGCCCAATGAAAAAAGTTAAGAAATGTGTCAGGATCAGGGAAAAAATGAGAAGATGTACCGTGATGCTGAAAAGCGCGGTTAGCGTAATGCATGACCGAGGCAATCCGGATGCTTCCACGCCGCCGTACAATTGAAGAGAGAGGACACTACCTCCCAGCCACACGACGGCGGGAGACTTGAGTTCTTTTGAAAGGAGCTGCAGATCGGCGCTGCCATTTTTCTGTGCGGCAATCTGCAAGACACTCGCGATATTCTTTTCAGGTAAACATCGCGAAATATTGATCGGCGAGACGAGGAAAAAGAACAGGAAACAGCCGGCGAAGAGGAAGGACCACTTCTTAATGGAAGGAAGAATACTCCGGAGATTTCGGTTCTCCTAGTTGACGTTTATGGAAGATGCGGAGGAATCAAGTTACGCACCAATGCGTCTCACGATTTCCCGGTCCACGAAATCCTTTGCGCGCCCGTACTTCAATCGCGACAGCTGCTTGAAAGCTTCGGCGGCCTGCGCGTCTTTGGCGTATGTGGTGTCTGTCCAGGGGCGGGGGACTTCTATGCTGAAAGGGCGCGATGGTTGCCCATCGATGGAAAGCTTCATGCTGCCCTTAAACGCGTCCATATTGACGAGGTCTTGCTCGGAGAAGACCGGAGCCATTTCTTTGGCACCGACCTCGGCGTCCTGCGGGCCGATCTTGTAGAACATCATGGATCCGATGTTGCCGAAGATCGCGCCTTTCAGGCTCACCGAGCCCGAGAGCTTGCTGTCTTTCTCTAATTGATCGATGTACTGGTGAGCGAGGATCAAGCCGAGACGGTACTTGCGCGCTTCGGAGAGAATGGATTCGATGGACGGCGTGACGAAGTTTTGGAATTCATCGATGTACAGGAAGAAGTCCTTGCGAGCTGCGGATTCGGCTCGTTGGCGGCGCATGGCGGCCACCTGAATTTTATTGACGATGATCATACCGAGCAGCGTGGAGTTGATGTCTCCGATGAGACCTTTGGAGAGGTTCATCAGAAGGATCTTGCCGTTGTTCATCACGTCTGCGACATCGAAGGAGCTCTTTGTTTGTCCCACGATATTACGAATGAGCGTATTGGTGGTGAACTGTCCGAACTTCGCGGCGAAGTACGGAATCATTTCCTGCTTCTCGCGCTGGCCCGTAGAGGCCATCTGTTTTTCCCAGAAGGATCTCACGATGGGATTTTTCACTTTGGAAACCTTGTAGCGCTGCCATTCGTCATCTGTGAACAAGCGCACGAGATCCGTGATGGCCCCGCCTTCTTCCTCGTCTTCCATGAGCGTGAGACAGCCGTTTCTGAAATAGTCCTGAATGCGCGGGCCGAAGATTTCTTCGCCGAACATCTTTACCATCATGTTCATCGCATCAAGCGCGATGAGATCGCGCTCCTCGGGCGTTTTTCCTTCCAGCAAGTTGAGTCCCATCGGACGCTCGGTATCGGCCGGATTGAAATAGATGACGTCGTCGGCGCGGCTGCGGGGAATGAAGGGCAATAAATCATCAATGAGCGAACCGTGAGGATCCACCACCGCAACGCCGCGTCCCTGATGAAAGTCCTGACGAGCCATGAGCTGAATAATCGAAGATTTTCCGGTACCCGTCTGACCGATGATGTAGAAGTGACGGAAGCGGTCGTCGTTTTTAATGTAAATTTTTCTCTTCTCGCCTCGATAGGTATTGGTGCCAAGATAGAGACCGTCACTCGGAATGTTCTTGGGAGCAGGGGCCATTTTAAAGTTCTGCCATTTGATCATATCGACCTTGTCGTACTTGATATTTGGCAGGTGAAAGAATGTGGCCAGCTCGGCGGTGCCAAGCAGCAGAGGCTTCGTGCTGAGAGTCTGCCAAATATTCCGGCGCGGACTCCTGCGAATGAATCGTTCTATGATACTTCGCTCGTTTTTAAAGTGTTGATGCAGGAAATGGTTGCCACGAATGTCGTTGAACTGCGCAAAGGCGGCTCTCACTCCCTCCAAGAGATTCTCGGAACGCGCATGCGATTTGGCGGATGTGACCATGCGGATGACGCAGTGATAACCCGGATAATTGGCCTTCTCTTCCATCGATTTGCTGTATTCCTCCACGGCCTGAGAGACGCGTTCGCCGGAGGCATGATCATCCTTATTCAAATCGCTGACGACTTCTTCCGCCCCCATGATCATGCTGAAGAGCGTCGAGAGCCACGAGAGGGGATTCCACCAGTGCAAATGTCCCCCTTTCTTTTTCGGATTGATCAGATTCGCCGCTTCCTCGTTCAGCTTACTCTGCCAACCTTGCGCAGCCGGCGTGAGCACAAATTGAATGGCCGCTCCTTCATCCATCTTCAGTTTGGAGAATGCATTCGTGATCGTATTCAGCGGATCACTTTTCAGTTGTTGGTATGTTTTGAAGACGGCGGTGAATGGCTTGCTCGGCACGAGAATCTCCGCAGCGACGTGGGATTCACGCGTGAAGATATTGTAATCCTCTACCTCATCAATAATCGCATCGGCATAAAAGGATGTGATCTGTTTCTCAATGAGCGATGCGATTTTCCGCGGACAGACGATGAAGAATAAAATTTCGCCGGCCAGTGCCGCATATTCCATGGAAAAGAACGGCTGGCCATGCACATGATGTTTTATGCCGGAATTGTAGAGACTGTGAAGCGACTGAAAGAGGTGATCCATAATGCCGATCACTTCCCGGAAGTCCTGACCAGAGGAGAAGCGTTCCGATTCCGTCTCCTTATCCTCTTTGCTTTCCTTTTTTGGCATCAGTACCTGGAGGAAAATCAGGTCTTGTTCCCGCTTTTTATCGGCTTGTAAGCGCATCCACAGAAGCCCCCCTTGCGCAGCGACTGCGCATAGGAGAAGAATGCCGATGGCGTAGAGTATTTCGAGCACGGGAGTATCGTACCATTGTACCATGTTTCCCACTCAAGAGAGAGTGGTTTATTCCGTCTCGTAGGGGAGTCTAGAACATGTTTTAAATACCGGAACGCGCGATTGCTATGGTAAATCCCCAGAATCTCCCTCTATTGCCGCCCCATCCTATCCTGTGAGCTTTACCGCCTTTCTCCAGCAACGGACGTACAGATCGATCACTCGTGGCATTTTGCGCTATATTTTTGGGAAGCGCGGCCAGCGGCGCGTCCATGGCTGGAGACTCTTGTACCGGCTTCGGACGGAAGTGCTCTTACATTCGCCGAGTCCCATTACCGGTATCAGTCAGCGGCCGGAAGTGCGCGTGTGGGTTGATCGCGAAGCATTTCCGCGCATTGAAAAACTTTTACAGCGCGCCCGACACACCGTTGTTATTCAGATGTTTATTTGGAAGGATGATGAAATCGGTCGCAAGATCGCCGCAATCCTGATCCAAATCGCGGACCGGGGCGTGAAAGTAGATATTACCAAGGAAGCGGTCGGCGATTTATTCGAACTTCATAATGATTTTCTGACGACACGTCATGCCAAAGAAACATTGTGGCAGCGCTTCTGGAGTCATCCGAATATTAAAATCACCTACGCGACAAATAACGATCATGCGAAGGTGTATCTCATTGATGAGAAAATTTTATTGCTGACAGGCATGAATATTGCGAACGAATATCATCATGAATTGCATGACTATCTGGTAGAGCTGAGAGGAGGCCGATTCGTCGAGCAATATCTTACCCGCGAAGATATGCCTGTCACGCTCGGCGGGAACGCCCGACTGATTATGAACACCGAGGAGCGCAAAGGCATTCGCCCCGTTTTGATGCAGTTGATCGAGCAGGCGAAGTACTCCATTGTCGTGGAACATTGTTACGTCTCCGACCCAAAAGTTCTTGATCTGCTTGCGGAAAAAAGCAAGAACGGCGTGCGAGTGACAATCATCATTCCGGCTGACCAAAACCATCATTATTATGCCAACATGCAATCCGTGTATCAGTTGCTTCGCGAAGGCGATAAAAAGAACGTTCAAGTCTTTCTCTATCCACATCTCTTTCACGGAAAAATCATTTTGGTTGATCGCTCCAAGGCATTTGTAGGCTCGGCAAACCTGATGAAATCTTCCATTGATGAAATGGGAGAAGTAAACGTGTTATTGGAAGGACGCACGGAACCGGCCATCCAAAAACTGCGCGATGTGCTTCGTGAAGATATTCTCATCAGCCAACCGATGACGACGCTGCCAAGATTCCCCTGGGTCGGACGATGGCTGGCGTGGTTAAAACTTTGAGTGAGGAGCAAACGGTTTAGCTATGTTTTTTTCCTACATAAAAAAAGAACTCTTTATCCTCCCCAACTGGAACTTCACATCCCCCTTATCCTGGAAATAACCGATCCACCATTTCCAGCAGTAATCGCATCGTCATGTCTTTCTTCACGAAGAAATCATCGGCGCCCAGTTCCTGAGCGCGAAGTTTGAAATCTGCTTGATCGAAATTGGTGAGCAGAATAGCGCGGAATGTGCGCGTGGCTTTCGGATAGTGCTTGAGCAGTTCATAGCCATCCATTTTAGGCATGTGTATATCTGCAATCAGAAGATCCGGCATTTCTTGCGTGATCAATGCGACCGCCTCTTCGCCATTTGCCGCGGTGCGGATTGCGTAGCCGGCGCTGCTGAATTTTTTCAGGTACAGATCCCGGAGGATCACATCATCTTCAGCAATGATTATATTTCCTTTTTGTTTCATCTCCTCATTATACCTTTTTTAGGGTTTTTTTACAAGTTTGCAGCGTCAGGGAAGAATCAAAGATACGCATGCAAACTTGACCGACGACCATCTGTGAAAGACGAATAAAGAACGAGTTGCGGCACTTCTTAGAAGAAAATCCTAACTCCAAACATTTACCATATTTAGCAAGCATCAACCCCTCACGGAAACTTCGATTTTATGCTATAATAATCGGATTTATGCCCCCGTCAGTCCATCTTCATAGACGCAGGGAAATTGTGTGCTTGACCCTGGTGGTTCTAGCCCTCCTCCTGGTTCGTGCCCGGGGCGTGTTGGGAGCAGTGGATTGTGTCGGCAAACCATACGGATATCCCGGCTGTCCCACGCGGACGGTCTCCTCTCAGCAATCGAGTTCTCTCTGCGGGAACGCCGTGGTTGATGAGGGAGAGCAATGTGACGATGGAACATATTATAACGGCGCCGCAGATCATACCTGTAGCAAAGATTGCGTGCTGCGCGTTTGCGGCGATGGGTATTTGGATCAGGATTTGGGCGAGGAGTGTGAGCCGAAAACGGAAGAGGTCTATGCGATGGATCCAGAGACCGGACAACTGACGACGGAGAAAAGATTCGTCGGCGCGTCCTGTGGGACGTATTGCACGGCACCTGTGTGTAATGCGCAAGGTTCTTGTAACGGAGGTTGCCAACAGAAATTTCTTGCTGCGTGCGTGTCCTCTTCTTCGCAGTCGTCACTCATTGTACTGAAGCCGACGCAATCTTCCTCGTCTCCTCCGCCCACATCGCTGGCCGCTTCCATTCCACTCTGCGGTAACGGTGCTCTGGATACGGGTGAAACGTGTGACGATGGCACTCGCAATTCCGATGCGCGCCCGGATGCATGCCGACGCGATTGCCGATTGCCCTATTGCGGAGATGGCATTTCAGACAAGGGCGAAGAATGCGATGACAGTAACCGCGTGCCAAACGATGGATGCACCAATGAATGCCGCATCGGTCGCTGTGGTAACGGTCTGATCGAGTGGGGAGAGCAATGCGACGATGGCGTGCGTAACTCCGATCTAAAGCCGGATGCTTGTCGCCGTACCTGTGCCGTTTCTCGCTGCGGGGATGGAATCGTGGATCGTGGTGAGGAATGCGATGACAGCAATAAAATCAACGTCGACAATTGCACCAATGACTGCCGCGTATCGCGATGTGGCGATGCAATCGTCCAGAGTGGTGAACAATGTGATGAAGGCTCGCGCAATGCGGATAATCGTCCGGATGCTTGCCGAATCAATTGCACAGCGGCGCGCTGCGGAGACGGAGTGGTGGATCGCGACGAGGAATGTGACGATGGCAACCGATTGGATAATGATGCCTGCGCCAATACCTGCCGCCGTTCACGCTGTGGGGACGGAGTCATCCAACCCGGTGAACAATGCGACGACGGCATGCGGAACTCCGATGTAAAAGCCAATATCTGCCGCCTCGATTGTCTGTATCCACATTGCGGCGACGGAGTGGTGGATCGTGGCGAAGAATGCGACGGTGGGCTGTCATGTACTGCGGAATGCCGCGTGTTGCACGCCGCAGCAACAACAACCACAGGTCCGCTGCGCACGATGAGTCTGAGTAATATTCTGATCGCAGCTGTCGGCGGTCTCTTCGTAACGCTCGTATTTGTCTTCCGCAAGCAAGTCATTCCGTACCTCACGATGTTCCTCCCCAAAAAGAAATTCACGATCGATGATTTGCCCTTGAGCGATATCGAGAATCCGTTTCATAAGTGGTGAGGAAGAGGATTCAGAAGACTCAGAAGACTCAGAGGACTCAGAGGACTCAGAGGACTCAGAGGAAGATATGGAATTCTTTTTAAATTTCCTTTCTAAAAGAAGCACGCAAGCGTGCTTCTTTTAGAATTTCTTAGACAGTCCTCTCCTCTGAATCTTTTGAGTCCTCTGAGTCTTCTGAATCTTTTTAGATCGTCACGCGAACATACGTCTTCACCTTCGCTCCTCCCAGATACTGCTCCACCGTCTGGTTTTGATCTTTCACGAACGCCTGCTTGATCAAGGCATTCTCTTCGCGGAATTTCTTTTCCTTGCCGAGCATTATTTTTTCCATGATTTCTGGCGGCTTCTTCTCTTTGCTCATTTGCTCCTTCCAGATCTCGCGCTCTTTATCGACTGCTTCCTGTGGCACGTCTTCTGGGGAGACATAGAGCGGATTCATGGCGGCGGCATGCATGGCGACATCTTTCATCTTTTCCATCATATCGCCTTCGGACTTTTCCAGGCCGATGACAACGCCGATCTTGCGGTTGCTATGCACATAGGTGCCGATCGCAGCAGCTTCAACGATTTGCATGTCCCCGAGGGAGATATGTTCGCCCATTTTCTGCACTGCTTCGGGTAATACGGAATCTGTATAAGAAGCAGTCTTCTCTGCGCCATTCTTCAAGAGCTCCTCCGCGATTTTCTGGCCGAAACTGATGAACTCGTCGCTGCGTGCGACGAAATCCGTTTCACATTTGATCTGCAAGACCGCTGCCTTCGAGTCGTTTTGTGCGATGAAGATTGCACCCTCGGACTGCGCGCGATCTGCCTTTTTTACGGCTTGAGCAATGCCGCGCTTGCGGAGAATTTCAATGGCTTTCTCCTGATCGCCGTCTGCTTCGTCCAATGCCTGCTTGCAGGCGAGAATGGAAACGCCGGTGCGGGCGCGGAGTGCAGAAACGTCTGCTGCTGTGACTGGTGACATAGGGAGGGGGAGAAAAAGGGAGAATCAGGCGGCCATGGCTTCGGCCTTCTCTTTCGTTGGAATGCGCAGTGCGGTTGCCTCTTCGCCCGTGAGTTCTTCCTGTACAGAGCGGAGGATGATGGCGATGGATTTCACGGCGTCGTCATTTGCAGGGACAAAGGTCGTGAAGCGATCCGGATCGGCATTGCTGTCGCAGATGCCGAAGATGGGGATTTTCAGTTTGGCTGCTTCCAACACCGCGACGTGATCGCGGACGGCATCGAGGACGAAGAGGGCGTCAGGAAGGCCCGTCATTTTGGATACACCTCCCAGAGCGTTATCGAGCTTCGCGAGTTTCTTGCGGAGCTCCGTTTGTTCCTTCTTCGTGTACTTCTCCACTTCGCCGGTCTGGAAAGAGCGCTGCAAATCCAAGTAATATTTCAAGCGTCGCTTGATCGTGAGCCAGTTGGTGAGCAGGCCAGGAATCCATTTCTTGGTGACCATCGGCTGATGGAGCGTGTTGGCGAGGTGCTCGATGAGCGGGATGCTCTGCTGCTTGGTGGATACAAAGAGAATCGTCTTTCCCTCGGTCTGGAGTTTCTTCAGGTGATCGCACATGTGCTGCAGATTCTCGCGCGTCTTGCTGAGATCAAAAATATGGATGCCTTTGCGCACGCCATAGAGGAACGGCGCCATCTTGGGGTTCCATTTCTCTTTACGGTGACCGAAGTGGACAGCATTATCGAGGAGTTCCTTTTCGCTAGGAATTGGCATAAGAGGAGAGGGTACGAAACGCGAAGCTCTGCGTTCGTGGGAGAGGATTGATGGAGAGATCCTTGAGCTTCTTCCCAATGTCTTCTCGCCTGTGCGGAGGAATTCATGCAGATCATCCGTTTGGATGGTTTCTGTGAATCAGGACCGCTGCGATCAATCGGGAGTGACCTACTTTCGTAGTAGACCGACTGTAAGCCAAAATATACTGTCGTGCAAGCGGACAATAGCTATCGATGGTGCAAATCAAAAAACCCCACCGAGGGGTGGGGCTTACCTTCGCATATAAAGAGCCAGATCAGGAAGAGCTGGAAGAGGAAGAGGGAGGCGTCACGCAAGCAACCCCTTCTTCGCTGGACTCCCAAGTGCAGGTTGCATTTTCGCATGCAGACTGTGTGTCGTGTACCACACACGCATCCGCTTTAACTTTTCAAGGAAGAAAAGCGGATTGGAGATCGGCTATTGGGTGGCAAATATACTTGACGTACTGATCATTTCATGTAAATTTAACTTTACGCATCCTCTTGAGGATGTGCCATGCGGATGGAACTTGTTGTTCCTTAGAATCACCGGGAGATACACATCTTCTTTTTGAAAGGATGACACATGAGTAAGAGCACAATGTTTGGAAGCAAGATTACTACTGGCGTCGATGCCAAAAAAAATGAAAATCATCTGCAAAAGCTGCGCGAAATCTGCGATAAACTGCAGAATCGAAAGCTCAATGAAAGCCGCATTTCTTCGGATGATGAGTTTGAATTGCAGGTCGGTCTTCCCGTGCTTCTGCAAGAACTCGAGCGTTTGCAAGCCTCACTGGGAGGCATGACTCAAGAGGAGGGGCGTGCAGTGTTCCAAGAATTGAACGCTGTGCGCGAAGAGAATAAAATGCTGCGCCAGGATATTGCGGCAAAGCCTTCTTACTTAGCAATAGCGATTCGGATTCTTGTGATATCTGCCGTCACTGGCTGTTACATTTGGATTGTTGAATCGAAAGCGAAATCCATTGAAAAGTCAGTGGCGTCACAAAAAGCGTTGATCGAGAAAGTCCAGTCGGATCTTAAGATTGAGCAAGACGCTCGTGCGGCCTTAAAATCGAACGATCCCGGGCCCGGCATCAGCGTTGTTCCTGCTCAGAAAAATCTTCAGAACCCTGTGGCTGTGCCGAATCCGCCACGCGTCTTTGTACCTTCGTCTGTGCCTACACATGAAGACCTTGATACAGCGCGAGGGCTTGTGAAAGAGAAAAAATGGAAGGAGGCCTTGAATGTGCTCTCGAACCTTATTCAAGCGCATCCGAGCAATGCCGAGCTCCATTTGCTGCGTTCGCTGACCCATCGCGGCCTGGGAGATGGAGCGAGCGAGACCGCCGATTTTCAGAAATACAAAGAACTTGTATCTCCTTGAGTGACAAAATAATCCGCACCTTGCCTCTGAACTTTTTGGTTCAGAGGCTTCTTTGGTATCGGTCTTCGCGTGTTTCGCATTTTGCAATTTGACATGTTTTTTGAATAAAGAATAATGGGTTTTATGCACGGACCCTCCCCGGACGGCGAGCGAGAGCGCGAAATAGGTAAGCGCGATTTGATACTGCCGTTTAAGGTCGACGATCTCGATCAATGGGTTATTCCCGCTGCAAACCAGTACATCGAGCTCAATATCGATACTGCACAATATGATGCCCAATTTATGGGAATGAGTGTTGATGGATCGCAATGTAAGTTGTTGCGGAATGCGGAAAAGGGAGAACCTCTTCACTTCCTTGTTTTGGCTACATGTTTGGTAGATTTGCCCGATGAACTTTTAGCGGAAATGCACGCGAAACGTGCGCACATACTTGAACAACGAGAGCAGGAATCAGAAAAAAAACTTACCATAGCGAAAATCATCGGTTATCAACAATTATGTATTGGATTAATAGCCGGATTCATTGTGGGGATTGTTGTAGTGGGCAAAACCTCTGATCAGACGCCTGTGTCCTCAGTTCAGCTGCCGCGAATCCAAAAGAAAGAGCCGTCGAGCCCGCTGAAACAAATGGTTGATGAGCGAACTCTTTTCCAAATACAAATGAATGAAAATCTTCGAAAATTTGGATTATAAAAAGTGCGACAAGAACATGCCGCAATTTTTCTACTCGCGTAGCTTTTCGATGAGCTGCGTGATTGTCACGCGTTCTTGCTGGAGCGAATCTCGGTCGCGGATCGTCACGGTATCGGGCGCGCCCTGCTCCGGATCTTCCCCGAGCGTCCCGAAGTCCACGGTGATGCAGCGCGGCGTGCCGATTTCATCTTGGCGGCGATAGCGTTTGCCGATGGAGCCGGTGACATCAAAGTCGCAGACGAGATTCGTCTTGTCCAAGATAGCTTTGTAAATCTCCTGCGCCTTGGCGATGAGGTGCTCTTTTTTGGAGAGCGGGAGAATAGCCACGTCAATCGGGGCGAGGCGCGGGTCAAAACGCATAACGGTGCGGGATTCTCCGTTTGGCAGCGGCTCCTCGGTGTAGGCGTCCAACATGATCGCAAGAGCGATGCGGTCCGAGCCGAAAGAAGGTTCCATGACGTGCGGTGTGATTTTTCGCGTCGGGTCATCCGGATCGGTGTACTGCAGCTCCTGACCGCTGAATTTCTCGTGCTGTTTTAGATCGTAATCGGTGCGGTACGCAGCTGCGGCGCAGAGCTCACCCCAACCCCATGGGAATTTATACTCCACGTCCGTCGTGCCTCGGGAGTAATGCGACAGCTCATCTTTTTCATGATCGCGGAAACGAAGATTTTCCTCTTTGATGCCGAGCGTTTTTGTGAGGAATTCCCAGCTCGCCTTTTTCCATTCGGCAAAAACATCTTCCCATTTCTGACGTTCGGGATCGAAGAAGTATTCGATTTCCATCTGCTCAAATTCGCGCGTGCGGAACGTGAAGTTACCCGGCGTGATTTCATTGCGGAATGCTTTTCCGATCTGCCCGACGCCAAACGGCAAACGCAGCCGCATTGTATCGGTGATGTTTTTGAAGTTTACGAAAATTCCTTGGGCGGTTTCAGGACGGAGATACACCAATGAAGCGGTTTCCTCGCTCACGCCTTGGTGCGTCTTGAACATCAGGTTAAATTTTTTCGCTTCAGTCCATTCCACCGCTCCGCAGTTGGGGCAGGGGATGCGCTCGGCAACGAGCATCGGTTGTACTTGTTCCAATTGTAAAATCGCTGCAGCTTCAACGCCCAATTTTTCTTCCAAAAGTTTATCGCCACGAAAACGTTGCTTGCACTTCTTGCAATCGATCAACGGATCCGTGAAGGAGCTGACGTGTCCGCTCGCTTCCCACACGCGGGGATTCATAAGGATCGATGCATCCAGTCCCACCATGTCCTGACGTTTATGGATGAACGTCTTCCACCACAGTTTCTTGAGCCGGTTTTTGAGCTCGACGCCAAGTGGCCCGTAGTCCCACGTATTGGCAAGGCCGCCGTAAATATCCGATCCCGGAAAGACAAATCCACGTCTTTTGCTGAGCGATACGAGTTGATCAAGTGTTTGGGCTGGCATGGCGGCAGTCTATCAGGCGTTTCCCAAGACTGCGACCATACTTTGGCTCCGCTGAGAGGAAGGGAGAACAATTGGCTCGCCCTAGGCCAAAAATGGGAAAAACATTTTATCAAAAAAGCCCTATCCGTCGCTTCCGGCTGCCGATTTCGGCGTATCAAAAGCTCCATTTTTGTGCTATACTGTCTGGAATATGTTCTCGACTCTCTTTTCACTGGATTTCTCCCTCACAAAGACGCTTGTCGTGCTGATTGCGGTGGGCGCGCTCTTTTGTTTGGATTTGGCGGAGCGCTCTCGGCAGAGCAAAACACATTATATTTTCGCGGCGCTGCTTGGAACACTGTTGTCCATTGGCCTCATTAAGGCTGCCGAAGCACTGTTGCTACCCGAACTCTCACGCAACACGCACGCGATGGCGTTGGGAATTTTTCTGATGTTCATTGCCTGGCGGCTGATATTCGGGCCATGGGAATCGCAGGTGAAAGCGGTGGTGCTGGGCACCTTTCTGTTTTGGATCGCATTTCATATTCTTGGGGAGGAATCAACGCGAGTGCGTACGGCACATTTGCTTGCGATCACCATTGCGCTCATTCCGGCGATTATGTGGAGCGCGCTCTTCTTGGAATATCACCGAGAGCGATTGAGCAAAGTTATTCTC
>Ga0163152_10006727_pt1 | contig 12876 bp, 7 predicted proteins | sample OliLakLV19MP8IB2_FD_148635 | JGI IMG/M metagenome (GOLD analysis project Ga0163152, IMG submission 148635) | Freshwater microbial mat bacterial communities from Lake Vanda, McMurdo Dry Valleys, Antarctica - Oligotrophic Lake LV.19.MP8.IB-2 | ecosystem: Environmental > Aquatic > Freshwater > Lake... | reverse complement strand
CTTGGCCACCGTCACCGGCAGCGTCTTCGTCAACAGTTCCAGTTCGATTTTCCTCGGCGACGCGAGCCGGATGGAGCTACCCGCTGGTCAGACGATCACCCACGAGGGAGAGCTCGAGCTACTCGGTGGCCCCACTCTCGCCGCCGAGCTCGACGCCGACGTTGTGAACGACGGAGGGGTGTTCCGAATCCGCGACGCGAACGCCAACCGCGGCGTGACGATGCTGGCCGACTCAGAGATGTTCGTGGAGAACGCGTCCGTCGATTCGCTCGATCAGGTCGGGGGGAACGTCAACTTCTCGTTGCGGAGCGCATTCGACTTCGACGACCTCTTCGTCGTCGACACGGCGACATTCGGCCCCAACGCGACTTTCGTTATGTCGCTCGGCGAAGGTTTCACGCCCACTCTGGGGATGACGTTCCCGATTTTCACGGCGGGTTCGATCATCGGCGCACCGACGCTTGATTTTTCCGCGGCACCGTTGGGCAGCGGCCTGGCTTGGTTGCCCATTCAGTTGGCAACGAGCCTGTCGCTCGCAGTCGTCTCCTCCAGTACCCCCGGTGATTTTGATGGCGATGGCGACGTCGATGGCCGAGACTTTCTGTTGTGGCAGCGCGGGGGTTCACCCGATCCGTTGAGTAGCGGTGATCTCGCCGATTGGCAGGGGAGTTATGGAGTGGGTCCGCTTTCCGCGAGTACCGCTGTGCCGGAGCCGGGGGGTGCGTTTCTAGGGATATTCGCGGCGGCCCTTCTGCGATCTTGCTATCGCAGCCGTTTGCCGTGTTCGAGTAAGTAGCCAAAGAAATTCGTGCGGCGGGCTTTGTTGAGAGCGTTCAAGGAATAGAGATGCAATTCCAAATCGAGCGCGCAGTGTCGTTGGATGTGGAGTTGCAAACGGGATTTTTGCGATATTGTTAGCAACGCGAGATCGGCAGTGAATATTGCTAGATCGATATCACTACCCTCGTGCGGATTACCATCAACGTAAGACCCGAAGAGGAAGGCCGCATTAATCGGCAATTCTCTCTCCAAAGTCTCCAGCGCGTATTGCGAGAGTCGATTTACTTCCTCTGCGCTTCTAACCATGCGAATAACTCCTGGGTTTCTTGCAGATGTTGTTCGGCGGCTGGCCTGTTGTTCAGTGCTTCAATCGCGGCGAACTCTTCGGGATATCGCATCTCGATATATTCCAGACTCAACCTGCTGAGTAAACTATCTTGATGTGGCTGCAAAGTTAGTCCAGCAAGCATCGATAGGCGCACGAGATTATGCATTCTCGGCGGCGATTGCTTGGTAACCTCGACAACTCGTGCCTTCAGAAGCTTTTCTAAAGCTTGTTGGCAGCCAAAAATGCAATGGAGAAAGCTGTCGCCTTGGAGTGACTTCTGAGCGCTCTCGAGGTCCAAGTAAGCAAGTTTCAGCCAATAGCTAATATCGTCGTCCATGGATGGCTCCCAGCCATGTATTCTACATCGCTCGGATTGTTTCCCAAAGAGCATGCCTAGAGACAAAACCGGTACCTAGCGCCCTGCGGCTGCTGAGTCTATTGGTACGGGAACCGGAGCCGGGGGGGTTAGCTTTGGCTTCATTGGTCGGCTGTGCGTATGCGCTGGTTCGCCGCCCGCTGAAGCGGGCTCGCCTGGGGCGACTTTCCGCCTAATTTTCATACGCCGAGACTTGCCCTCCCGCTACTTGCACTTCTTCCTCTAGCAGCGTTGGCGACTCGCCTTTGGGGGCGAGCCAGAGCATGTAGGTTCCTACCGGCACGACCATGTCCTGATTGTAGCCGTTGGATTCTTGCACCTTGTAGCTGTCGACGGTGCCCGCGCCCGTTTTCGGGTGGGTGACGACCACCCGCATGTTGTCGGCTGGTGATTCGGAAGTCACGCGGACGATTCCCAAGTAATCCTCGGGCCGGAGCTTGACGACCTTCCGCTCGGAATTCTCGAACGCGCGGACCATTTCCACGGGGATGCCCGCTTCGCCGACCCACCAGATGCCGATGGGCTTGGCGCTTGGCTGCCGCAATTCGGCGTCGTAGCTGCTCACGCGGTTGATCGCGTAGGAGTCGACGGTGTAGTAGGACGCTGGCTCACTGACCGTGACGATTTCTTTCACCTGCGGCATCTTCACAGTCGGGGCGGCTACCACCACCGCCCGTCGACCGGTCGGCGTCGCCTCGTTGAGCGGGGCCGGCTTGACGTTTTGTTCGAGCTTTTTGGTGACTTCGTCAATCGCCGCGACTAACGCCGCGCGGTCTTGTGCGTCGTAATATTTTCCTTTTCCTTGCTTGGCGATTTCCGCGGTCGCGGCTTGTTCGCCCGGCTTCAAGCCGAAGCCGACGACATTGACGCCGAACCGCAGCATGGGATTTTCGGCAAGCTTGGCCGCTTCGGCCGACGGATCGCCGTTGCAACTCTCCAAGCCGTCGGTGACGAGCACAATTCCGCAATAGGTCTTGCGCCCCTCGAACTGTAGACCGGCTTGCCGGAGCGAGAGGGCAATGGGTGTATTGCCGAGCGCCGGCAACGCCTCGAGTTGGGCGACCAGCGGTTCGCGGTCAGCCGCCTTTAGCTCCGCGAGCGAACGCAGCACCTTCACCGCCGAACAGCCCGGCGCATAGCCGTAGACCACCACCGATACGTTAAGTCCCGCAGGGATCTTTCGCACGAGTTCGCTCACCACTTCTTTAGCGGTTGCGAGTTTCGTCCGACCGTCGGCGGTTGGTTCGTTCATGCTGGCTGATACGTCGAGGACGATCGCCAGATCACTAATAGGTTCGGGTGTCGTGGCCTCTTTGGCCCCCGCTTTCATGGCTGCAATTAAATCGTCGGTCGCTCCCGCGTCGCGAAGCTGCTGCTCCTGCGCCGGACTCAGCGTATAGGTGGCCGCTGATTTTTGCAGACGGGTCACAATCATGTCGGAATCGATACCGCTTTCGAGCAGCGCGATAATCGCGTCGAAGGCAATCAACGGTGGGGCCGCATCGGCGATGGTTGCCTGTTTTGCGGATTTCACCGCTGCGAGCACTGTGTCTGATGCGCCGGCTTGCTTGAGCCGCTCGATCAGTTCGTCGTTGACCTCGAAGGCAATGCCGTCTTTTTCAACCTTGGCAGTAATCTCGCCGTCGTCAAATCCGGCAACAATGAGGGCGGTGAGGCCCTGTTCTTTCAGTGGTGCCGCATTGCTATCCGCAGTCCCCAGCGCTACCAAAACGACAACAACCACGGCCCCAGCTAAGAAGCGTGTAATAGTCACGGCAAATCCCTCCGTATCGGAATGATTAGGACCACAGTCAGCATACCGATGCTGACCACCGGGAGCAATTATCACCGTGCTCCCGCAGGCGCGAGTGGGTCCGAATTGACGTCGGGCGCTCGCTCCCCGCAGGAAAACTGCCAAGTCGAATTTTTTGAACCGCCAAATGCACTAAGAATTATTTCACCACAAATCATACGAATAACACGAATGAAATTATTCGTGTTATTCGTATGATTTGTGGTTAACACCTCTTCCTTAGCTACCTTAGCGGTTCACTCTGACTTCGCAATCCTCGTGTCGCTCTCCGGGAATGTGTAGCGTGGTGGCGAGCGCATTGTTACACGAAAAATTATTTGGCGATTTGAGGATGTCCGAAAAATCCATGGTGTAGGGAACGCCCTCCGAGGCGTTCCGTGAATCAGTGACGCGATTTCCACTCCAAGAACGGAACGCCACGGAGGGCGTTCCCTACAAGTTATGTAACAACTCATCTTGGTTTTCGCTTGAGGGGGCGTACTCCCTGCAGGACGGCCCTTTGAAAGGGCCAGCAGGGAGGGCTTTGACCAATTGCTTGAAGGGAAATTCAGATGAACGCATTACGATTTTCTAAGACCACCGCTGCGCTGGCCGTGGTTGCGCTGACCTGTGCCTCGGTTTCCGCCGGCACGATTTGGGATGGTGGAGGCGCCAACGACTACTGGACCACCGGCGCGAACTGGAATGGGCTTAAATCCCAGCAGGTTGCTCCGCCCAACAACGGCACGGCCGATATTGTGCTGCCGGCCATTAATGGGCTCGTGCAGACGCCGCTGGTCAACGTGCCGTATAGCATCAAGTCGCTCAGGTTCGATAACGGCAACGGCCGCTTTGTGGTTCTTTGCGACCAGGAGCTCACTATCGGCGCCGGCGGCGTCACCAACAACGACACGGATATGCAGTCGGTTATCGGGCCGATGAAGCTGGCGGCCAACCAAACCTGGACCGCCGCTGCTGGTCGGTTGCAGATGGACCAAGTTAACCTCAACGGCTTCAACTTGAATCTGGAGGGTACCCATCAAATCGACCTGATCAGCTTGATTGGCGGCTCGGGGGGATTAGCAGTTGCCGACGCTTACACGTCGACCGTCACGATGACCGGCCCGAACAATAACACGTACACCGGCCTCACCGACGTGCAGAGTGGTACGCTCGTTTTGCAACGCAGCAACGGTGGCGTGGCCCGCGTGGCCGTACCGGGCGATCTGATGATTCGCGCTGGTGGCACGGTCCGACTGGGAGCCAACGAACAAATCGCAGAGTCGACGGGCAACGACGTGACGGTGCTCGGTGGCGGTCTGTTGGACGTGAACACCCGCACCGAGACGCTTGCGAGCTTGTTGGTCACCGACGGCGGCGAAGTGAAGATTGGCACCGGGGGAAAACTGAGTGTCAGCAATGCGGTGGTGACGGGCGCGGGATCGAAGTTGACCAACGCCTATGGGGGCAAATTTTACGTCGGCGAGGTTGGCACCGGCACGCTCGATATCATGGATCAAGGCAAGGTCACGGGCACCGGTTTCGCTTATGTTGGCTATGGCAGCGGTTCAGTCGGCGTGGTCAATGTCGCTGGAGACAACTCGATCTGGGAAGCCAGTTCTTACATTGGCTATCAGGGGTCGGGCACCGTCAACATCACTAATGGTGGCACTATGATCGGTGGCGGCTATCTCGGCTACGGTGTCGGCTCGACGGGCATCGTCAACGTGGATGGCATCGGTTCGTCTTGGAATGGTCCTGGGGTCGTGGGTTACGGGGGTACGGGGATTGTTAATGTCACCAACGGCGGCTTTGTCTATAGCAGCCAGACCATCATCGGCGGGTCTGGCGCTGGAAATGTCAGCATCGACGGACCTGGCTCGTACTGGTACAGCAATTATGACATCCAGGTCTATAAGGGTGAGCTCGCGGTGACGGACGAAGCCCTCGTCGTGAGTGCGATGCCGATGCTAGTCAATTCGCTCGGCAAGCTGAGTGGCAACGGCACCATCGGGAGCGACGTCATGAGCCGCGGCTTGGTCGCGCCCGGTCCTGGCACCGACTCGTTCTCCATCGATGGATACTACACCCAACAACCCACCGGTGTTCTGGAGATCGAACTTGGCGGAGCGGATGATTACGATCAGTTGCTCTGCAATCCCAACACCTACATCGCCACGCTGGATGGCACGCTCGAAGTGAAGCTCGTCGATGGTTTCACGCCGTTGATTGGCCAGTCGTTCACGATCCTCACGTCCTATGATGTTGACGGTGAGTTCGCCAATTTGCTGCTGCCGTCCCTGCCGGGTCGACGTTTCGATGTGATTTACAATCCGCAGAGCGTCGTGCTGGAAGTCAACTTCGACTTCGGAGCGGGCTTCGCCAACGACGGCGACGGCGATGGCGATGTGGATGGTCGCGACTTTCTGGCGTGGCAACGGCAGTTCGGCAGTAGTGCGCCGCTCGCAACGAGTGTGGCCGTGCCGGAGCCGGGGGCGTTGGTGCTGGCGGTGGGGGGTTTGCTGGTTGGGGCGGCGGCGTGTTTGCGCCGCCCGTTCCGCCGCCCGCTGCTGTGTTCCTGAAAACTGAGGGCTCGCCGGCCATTGTCCGGGAAAGAAGTAGCATTTTTGGCGGTCCCTAGCTATAATCAAACGCGCCTGATCGAACGGCTTGTCACTTTCTTGCCTGTTAAGGCAATGTGATCTTCCGTCGACCGGGGCGAATGCGGAGACTTCGCAACCGCGTAGCGAGATGCCAACCCCAAGTTTTTCAACGAGGTCAATCCGCCATGAGAATCTTTGGATTAGTCCCCGCTTGTATTGTGGTGTTGACATGGGCTTTGCCAGTGGCCGCGATCACGTCGAATTGGAACACCAATCTTGGCGGCAGCTTTATCGACGCCACCAAATGGTCGGCGGGCGTCCCCATGGTGAACGATACGGCCGTGTTCAATCGGAATCTCGATATCGAATACGGCGTGACGTTTCCTGGCCGGCCGATTGCTAGTCCGCTCACGCGCGAAGTCCGTCAACTGATTGTGGGCACCAACACGGTTAGTTTTTCGGACTCGGTGAACTTCAATCAATTGCCCGCCAATTTTGCGATTGACGCCACGAACACGCTGGCCGAGGGGGCCTTGGTTATCGGCAATACGGCAGGCCAAGTGGGCGAGCTCAACACCACGCTGAGCAATTTTTCCACGAGTTCGGTGATTGTGGGGAACACGCAGTTATTCCCTCAGGCCGCCGTGGGGACACTCAATGTTAATGGCGGTACGTTCAACGTGACCGGTTCCCAGGAACTTGGTGACGAGCTGGTCATTGGCAACGGCAACGAAGGCAACGGCTCGCTGTCTATTACTGGCGGCGCGGATGTCAACGTGACTGGGGGACCACACGCAAACGCAGTCTTCGGTCGGGGCCCACAATTCTCATTCGGTACCGGGACTGTGAGTGGCGTCGGCTCGTCTTTGAATATCAGTGGTGGGTTAAGCGTCGGTGAAGTCGGTCTCTACAATCTTCATGTTCAACAGGGTGGTCAAGTTACGACAGCTACCGCAGTGATTGGCAAACTTTTCTCCCCTGCAGGCGGCGGGAATGTCGACGTTTCCGGTATAGGATCGACGTGGACGAATCATGGCGACATCGTCGTCGGACGTGAAGGTGATGCAGGTTTAACAATCACAAGTGGCGGTGTTGTGACGACCAGCGGCAGCGCCTACGTGGGAGAATTGAGCGGTAGTGAGGGATTCACAAGCATCGGCGGTGCAGGGTCGACGTGGACGATCGGCGGAAATCTGGTGCTAGGCAATTCCGGGCCCCCCCCTTCGAATCTACCGAATCTACTCAGAGTCCTTTCCGGCGGTTCCGTCTCTGTCGCGGGCTTGCTCACGGTTGCGTCCAACGGAATGGTTGAGAGCAACGCCACTATTTCGGCGGACATCTTGAATGGCGGCATCGTTGATCCCGGTGGCGACTTATCCATTACTAAAGGAGCGTTGCAGCTCGACGGCAGCTACACGCAAACCGCCGCTGGCAAACTAAAAGTCGATCTCAGCGGCACAGTCCCTGCGACGAATTACGATCAATTGCTGGTCAGCGGGGCGGTGTCGCTCAACGGCACTCTGCAAGTGCGGCTAAGCAACTCGTTCGTGCCAAGCGTAGGCGATGCGTTCAACATTATTGACGGTGCGAGTCTGAGCGGCACGTTTAACACCTTGCAACTCGACACGCTCCCCAGCGGCATCAGTTGGAACACCACGCAACTCTATTCGACGGGGACGCTGTTGGTAACAATCGCGGGTGATTTCGATGCCGACGGCGACGTCGATGGACGTGACTTTCTGTTGTGGCAGCGCGGGGGTTCGCTCAACCCGTTTAGCGCGGGGGATTTGGCCGCTTGGCAAATGAACTATGGGACGGGGCCACTGCTCGCAACGAGTGTAGCCGTGCCGGAGCCGGGGGCGTTGGTCCTGCTGTTGGGGGGGTTGCTGGTGGTTGGGCGGCGGCGTGTCTGTGGTGCCCAGATCACCGCCCGCTACTGTGTTCCTGAAAACTGAGGGCTCGCCTGGGCGTTGCAAAATGTGATGGCTTTTCTGGCATTCCCCAGCTAAAATCGGACTCGCCTGCTCGAAATCCCCAAATTAGTATCACTCGTGGATACCTTATTCTCCTGGGGCAAAAATGTTCTTCAACCGTGAGGATGCTTCCGTGAAAAGTCATCTGTGGGGTAGGGTCCGTGTACTAATCGTCTCTGCGGTGTTTTGCCACACGCTATTCTGCGGCATCATGAGTGAAACGGCCTGGTCGTTGGATCGCACCTGGATCGGCGGGAACGTCGATTGGGTGGACGCCGGCGCGGCCACGAATTGGAATCCCAACGATGAGCCGGACTCCGATGATCGGGCGATCTTCAACACGGCCAATGTAGTAAACCTGGGCAGCAACAATGCTGCGAATGGTCTCGCGCTCTCGGGCGGGATTGATCTTCTTACCAACGACTTCGACTTGACGGTTGACGGTTTGGTGGAGGTTGCCGGCGCCGGATCCAATTTGTTCATCGAAGAAAGTGCCGGTTCCATCGATGCCGATGACGTGACGATCAATGCCGATGGCACGATTGAGCTGCGCGGCGGCACACTCACTCTCGACGAAGAAGTAGGGACTTCGCTCATGGACATCAATGTCGGAGGCAATCTGATCGGCAACGGCACGATTAGTTTCGCCGACAGTCCAGGCGTCGTGACCTCGGTGCTCATCAACGACGGCGAGTTGACGGCGCTTTCACGTGGGGTAACGATTTTTTCGCCACCACCAGTTGGAATTTTAGAGATCAATAATGCCAATGCGAATGCCCGAGTCGATCTAGATGGCGTGGGCGAAGCGGGAGTCGTGAATATTAATCGCAACCAGACGCTCGATTTGAACGCAGGCTTCGCCGATTTTTTCAATGGCACGATGAACCTGGCACACAATTCCACGTTCAATTCCTTAAACGCCTGGACACTCGCTGGGGGGTCAATCATCGCCAATAATGGATTCGTCGCCGGCGGGCTTGGATTTCCCGATGTGCCAGCCGACACGTCGTTCATCGCGGGGGGCCTGCTCACGCAAACCGGCGGGACGATCAACGTCGTCGATACCGACGGCACGCTGCACATGGACGTCAACTTCACGATGAGCGGCGGCACGTTTACCAACAGCGGCACGGTGATTTTTGATGGCACGACCACCACCATCACCACCGCCGCTGGGTATGCCCCCGCGGTCTCCAGCGCTGAAACCATTATCAACGGTACGATGACAATCACCGAAGTAGGCGGCGACTTCAACTGGGACGGCCCCGGCACCGCCACGACGACCATCAACGGCACCGGTTCGCTCTCGCTCACTGTCGATCAACTCGACACCGGCAACGACACCTACGGCGGCGTACTCAACTTGAACGACAACGCCGACCTTGCGGTCAACAACACGGCCAATTCGTGGACCATGGCCAACGTGCTCAATAAGAATAATGCGGGGACATCGAGTGTGACGGGGGATCGCGTGGTCATCACCGGTGCGGTGAATGCAAACGCCGGGACACTCGACATGCCGGCTACCACAACAACAGGTAGCACAACCCTCGCCGTGACAGGCTTGCTCACGTTGGGAGGCGGTTCGGAATTCGGCGGCGGCGCGATCTCAGGGATAGGCATGCTGCTCATGGAAGGGACATCGACCGTGACCGCGAACACTACGATTGGCGTGGCGACATTTGACTGGGACGGCGCCGGCAGCGGAACGAGCCATACGATCAACGACGGCGTCACGTTCACGATCAACTCCACGACGTTCGACGGCGATGGCGACATGGACGACCCGATCAATCTCGGTGGCAATGGCACGCAGTTGATTGTGAATGGCGGAAGCCCCTGGACCGCCACGGCCGCGATCAACGCCAACAACGCCGGCGCGGGCACGGCGACCATCGGCGGCAGCAGGCGACTGATTCTGCTCGGCTCGAGTGCCGACCTCAACGTCAACGGCAACACGAACATTACGGCACCACTGACCTTTGGAGCGAGTTCGGCGGCCAGTATCGATGGCGGCTTCACGCTCGATGCTACAAACGTGGTGACTTACGACGGAGGATCGATTTCTGGATTAGGGACGTACTCCCCAGGTACGACTAACCTCGTGACCGCTGACACGTCGATTACATCCAGCGTCATTGACTTCGACAATGGTTCATGGACTGTCGATCCGGGAGAAACCTTGACAGTGAATGTCACTGACTATGACACCACGGTGACGAATGCCTTTGACGGAACGATTACGCTCAACGACGGCGAGATCAGTGTCACGACCGGTGACGCCGAGTTCGTCATGGATGGCACATTGAACATGATCAGCAACAATGTGGATCTAGCATTCGCCGAATGGAGTGGCGAGCCCCTGGACATCGGCAACGACTCTGGGGCGCTTGATGCCGACGTGAATGTCTCGGGGACGTTTTTTTCGCGGATTACCGCGCCCGTCGATTTTAATTCCGACGCCGACATCCATATCGATGGCGTGGCGCTGTCGTTGGATTCCACGGTCAACTTCGACACGGTCAACGGCGGGAACAACGCTGAATTCACCGGCGATGGATTTCTCAGATTCGGCGGTGTTGTCAACGTCAACGAAGCGGTGACGATCAACATGGTCGGTGGCCTCGTCGATTTAGACGGCTCGGATAGCGTTGGCGACTTTGTGAACATTGATGCCCCCATGACAATCAATGCGGCTACGATGGAGAGCTTCGGCCGCGTCAACGGTGGCGGCGGCATCAACACGCTCGACATCAACCACAACTTCGGCACGGGTATTCTGACGGTGAATCTCGACAATGCCGCCGATGAATGGACCCTCAACGGCCCCGGTGTGATGAACCTCGTGAACGACAACGTCGACGCGACGCTGCTGGCCGGTAGCGACGTGAACATCAATGGCACGGTGAATGTTACCGGCGACGTGCGGACCACGGCACGCTTGGACATCGCAGGCATCGTCAACATCAACACGGCGGGTCAGCCGTTGCGATTAGCGGGGGGCGATAACAATACCGACCCCAACAGAATCGCGGGGGGAACGATCAATGGCCCCGGAATTCTCGGTGCTGACACTAACAAGGATTTGCGTGGCTTCGGCACTATTAATGCCGACATCGATTTTGACGGCACCGCAGACTTATACGCTGACGACGGTATCCTGACCATCAATGGCCCCATCTTCGACGTCGCGGTGATTGGCTCGCTCAACGACACAGGCATTCTGAACGTCACGAACCCCTGGAATTCCGGCGTGGCAGTGACGGTCGTGAATCAGTTCGGCGGCGAAATTCGCGGCGGCACGATTACCGTGGACAATCCGAATGGCATTGTAGGACAAGGGTTGGTTTCGGCCCGCGTGATCAATAACACCCGGCTCATGGCTTCGGGGTTCTTTGTCAATGCGCCTGCCGATACGCATGTCTTTGAGACCGCGGCCAACAACAACGACTGGGACGGCGTCGCCGGCACGGGAACTCTCGAAGCGAGAGAAAATCAAACCCTCGAACTGCGCGACAATGCGACGTTCGGATTTACGGGAACCGTCGTGGCGAACGACGATGGGCGTGTGTTGACCAATGGTTTCGCGCTCGATTTCAATGTTGGCTCGGCCATCAATCTTACCGAGGGGACATACGAATCGACTAACTCGACCGATATTGAAGGAACTGTCACCATCAACGCGGGGCCGGACTCAACCCTACGCGTGGAGAACAACTCCTTCCTCATATTCCGTCCGACAAGCACGACCACGCTCAACAGCAACCTACGCTTGGAGAATAACAACATCAACATCGACGCCGGGGCGACTTTTAGTGGAACCGGTGCCCTGATTGTTCCCGATGGCTCGGCAATCGTCGCCGATCCCGGAGCAGATATCGGCGTCCTCTTGGTGAACCAGGGGCGGTTTGATCCGGGTGGGATCGCGGGAGTCGGTATCGTCGATGTCGACAACTTCCAGCAAACCTACACGGGAGATTATTTCACCGAAATCAATGGACCGTTACTCAATGAGTTGGACCGCGTCGATATCGCCGGAGTCGCATCGCTCGATGGGCGATTGGTTGTCGACTTGAGTAATATCTACAATCCGGCGCTCAATGCGACGTTCGACATCCTCACTGCAACAAGTATCGCGGGTGAGTTCCATACGGTTGATTATCTAAACTTGCCGATGGGCAAGGCGTTTCATGTCGACTATCTGGCCACTTCCGTGCGGCTGACCGTGGTGAATACACCATTCTTCTCGGCGGATTTCGACAATGATGGTGACGTGGACTCCACCGACCTGGGCATCTGGCAGCAGGCGTACAATCTCAACCAACTCGGCGACGCTGATGGGGACAACGACAGCGATGGGCGGGATTTTCTGTTGTGGCAGCAGCAGTACGGCAATGCGCCGTTGATGGCGCTCACCGCCACGAGCGTGGCCGTGCCGGAACCGGGGGGGTTAGCGCTTTTGATGGGGGGGCTGTTGGTGGTCGAGGGGCGGCGCTCGGCTGCGCGCTTTCGCCGAACATCCGCGTGGTAGGGATCTCAGTTTCCTGCTCCCGCGCGGTGGTACTTACTTAGCCAGGGGCAACCTGGCATCACTCGAAAGGCTCGTATCATGACACGCTTTGGAACTTCGATCGGACGATCTGTCGTTGCGGCCGCGGCCGCGTGGTGGTTGGTTTCTGGCGCGCCGTCCCTAGCGGCCAACGACATCTGGAAAACGGCCGCCAGCGGCGTCTGGCAGACCGACACGAATTGGGCGGACAACACATCGCCGGGGTTCTTTGACTCGGCAACCTTCAATCTGGCCGGCACCTACACCGTCACGATCTCTGACAATTCACCGACCATCAGCGCATTGACCCTGACCGGCGCCGCCAACGTGACATTTACCAACTTTAATCCGACATTCCCCATATGGACTGAGCCTGGAACCGATCCAGGCACCGAATGCTCCCCATTTTATTGGTCGTCCCCACCGCGCGTCTAGCGCGTGGTGAAAATTTCGACAGATCTTCTTGGCCCGCGCC